>Ga0247813_10000905_pt1 | contig 23873 bp, 15 predicted proteins | sample UWRJL169409C1_FD_180719 | JGI IMG/M metagenome (GOLD analysis project Ga0247813, IMG submission 180719) | Plant litter microbial communities from Arlington Agricultural Research Station in Wisconsin, United States - UWRJ-L169-409C-1 | ecosystem: Environmental > Terrestrial > Plant litter >...
CCCGATGCGAAACCGTTGTAGAGCAGGAACGATTCCGTCGCCCCCGCGGGCACCGTGACGTCCATGGTCACCTGTTGCCAGGTGTTGGTCGCCGTAGGCACCTTCGTGCGAGTCTCCTGGTATGCCCCCGTCCCGACACGCGTGAAGAGAGACATCGTGGCGCCGCGCACGTGCGCGGGCTGCCCCGAGGCGGAGGGCAGGTACACCCATCCGGAGACGCGGTAGGTCCGGCCGGGGAGCATCCCCAACCGGTTGGCACCGCTGTCCCCACCAGGGCTGACGTAGGTGTCGGTGGTCGCAGGGCTGGCTGGGGGGAGCACCTTCAGACTGGTCTTCCCCGTGTGGAACTGGTTGGTCGCCACCGACACGACGCCTTGGGCGCCCGTGATGTCGGTGACGGCGCTCCCCTGCTGCTGCGTCAGCGAGAGCTTGTCGAGCTGCGTCTCGTACCCCGAGTCGGTGTCGCGCGACGACGTCGAACGGACGAGTGACATGCCGAACTCTTCGACGTCGGTGACGGTGAGTCCGTGGTCACCGGTCAGCAGGTTGACGGTTCCCGGTCCGATCTCGGTCGTCGCGGCACCTGTCGCGTCCGGGTCGACTGTCAGGGTGATCCAGCTCGTCGAGTACGCACCGGCCCCTGCGGCGCTGGTCGCCACGACTGCTCGGACCTGGACAGGGCCTCCGGCCGCGCCGAGCGTCTCTCCGACGTCCCAGGTCGAGTACCCGTCAGCCCCGCCGGGGATCGGCGCCCAGGCGGTTGCCCATGCCTGCCCTGCGGAGGTAGAGAGCTGTGCCAGCGGGATGTCGCGGACGTCGGCAGCCGGCGAGTCCGGCCCCCGCCGCCACTGGTACTTGACGTGGGTGAAGACCGACTCTCCGGAGACCTGCAACCGGGCTCGGCTGACCACACGCGTGCCGTCGTCCGGGGTCACGAGTCCCGCTCGGCCGACGTTGAAGGCGTACTTGACGACTGCCGACGCGTTCCCCGCGCGGTCGACCGCCTGGACCTGCAGCACGTGCCGACCAGCCGTGGGCGGGGTGACGGCCAGCCCGCTCGACTTCACCGTGGTGAATGCCGTCAGGGTCTGAGCCGGGTCTGGGGCCTTGTCGAGAGCCCAGCGGTACTTGACCAGAGACGCGTCAGCGGCTGCCGGTCTGAAGTCGAAGACTCCAGGCTGCCCCTCTCCCTTGTGCCACGTGTTGTCGTTGGGATAGTCGGTAGAGGTGAGGATCGGTGCGAGCGGAGCCGAGGTGTCGACGCCGAACTTGAACCACGCCGTCCGGGCGCTCTCCGCCATGCCGTCACTCGTCCGCACCCGGAAGTAGTAGGTGCCGCCGTTGGCCGTGAGACCTGCTGGGACCCGGATGCTGGCCACCGTCCCGCTGGGGAGGTTCCGCACCTCCTGCGAGTTGATGACCTGCTGAGCGGAGTTGGCCACCTCGAAGAGCCCGTGGACCATCCCGCCGTCGGGATCGCTCACCGTGGCGTACAGGACCGGGACGGCCGACCGGGCCCAGGCACCGCTGACCGTGCCGTTGTCGGCGTCGGACACCTTCAGCCCGCTCGGCACCGCAGGCGTCTGGTTGTAGCGCACCCAGATGGACGGGATGTAGGAGCCGTTGTTGGACGAGTAGAAGCGCTTCCACCCTGCGGAGTCCTTCTCGTTCTCGGCCCGGACGCCGACATGCCCTTCGGTCGGGTTCGAGGTCGACCACCGCTGGGCCAGCGACGTGATGTCGTAGTCGGTCCAGCCTGGGCCGCAGGCGCTCGAGTATCCGTGGGTGTCGGAGCTGGTAGCCCACAGGTTCCACCACGTCCCCTGGCTACCCCACCGGGTTGCAGCGGAGGAGGGGTCGACGTTGTAGACCTGGCTGTTCCGTGCCTGGCACGAGTACGAGTAGAAGTTGAAGAGCTCCATCGTCGCGGAGTACACGTGCTTGCCGGAGAAAGCCGACGTGGCGAAGTGGATGAAGCTGCGTGCGACGACACCGCCACCGTTGTAGGTGCCGACGCGCAGCTCGGTCTCCTCCGAGAGGTTGCGTGAGGAGTCGCTCTGGACGTACGTGTCCCACCCCATGTTGATGTTGATGTCCGGGTCGATGACGACCGGGTAGACCGTGCCGGAGTCTTGCAAGAAGTCTGCCGACGGAGCGAGCTCGACCGCTGCGGTTCCCTCGTCGATCTCGACGACCGAACGCTCCACCACGACGGCGTCAGCCGTCGGGTCCGCGACCACATCTCCTTGGGCCTGCTGGGAGGGTGTCGCAGGCGCAGAGGCCCCGGTGCCCAGGTAGTCCGGCATCGGTGACAACCGGGGCGCGTCGGAGGGCTCCGCCTTGCGCGGCACGGTGACCGGGAAGGCACGGCCTGCATCAGCCGTCGCGTCCCACATGATCGGGGTCGGAGCGCTCGCTACGACGTCACCTGCCTCCGAGGTCACGGTGATCTGACCGTCCGGGTCGACGCTGAGATCGGTGCCGGTGCTCGTGACGGTCAGTGGGAACGTGAGCTCGTCGCCCTCGACCGGTCGTTCCTTCACGACCAGGTACTGGGCGAACCCAGTGCTCGTCGCCTCGATGACGAGGTCGGTCGACGGACGGACCTCCTCGTAGACCGCACGACGCCCTTCAAGACGAGGTGCAGGCAGGGGTCCGCTCCATCCGAGACGCGTCACAGCCCCCGTCTGAGGGTCGGTGACCGATGCGAGGTCGACGAGCGGCTCCTCGAGCGGATCGGTCGAGCCGTCGGCATCGGGCGATACCGGCTCGGCAGGAGGGCGCGGTGAATCTTCGACCAGAGGGTCGGGCGCGGGCAGACCGGGGGCCGAGGTCGATAGTTCCCCTGCTTCGGGAGATGTCGTCGCCGTCGGCGCCTCGACCGGATCGGTCTCGTTCTCGGCATCTGGATCGGGATCGGTGGTGTGCTCTGGCACACTCTCGCCCTCAGTCGCCGTGACCTCGGGTGGAGCATCTGGCTCGAGCGCATCCGTAGCCGAGGGTCGAGGGGTCGGCTCAGCCCCAGCGTCAGGCTCCGGCGCGGCGGCAGGGCCGGTAGCCTGCTCGTCGACGACCTCGGGAGCAGGCCCAGCGGTGGGTTCGGGTGACGGTTCGAGCGTGCCGCCGCCAGTTGCAGCATCCGCGGCGCTGTCGGTCGGGACGAACTCACCGGACAGCACCAGCGATCCACTGTGGGCCACGGGCCTGACGAGGCCGTCCTCACCCTGGACCAGGGTCAGGTCGACAGCCGCCCAGTCCTCGGCTTGGGTGCCATCGCCTCCTTGACGGACCCACACAGGTCCGGCTCCCTGGCCGGAGACCATGCTCCCGTCGGGGAGGGCGTAGACGGAACCGAGCTCGGTCCGCTCTCCCAGCACCTCGACCGGGCGATTCTCGAGGCGTGCGATCGCTGCGGCCGAGACAGCGTCGGGAGCAGTGAGCTCAGCGTCAGCCGCGGTAGCTGCGCCGTCGACCGCAGGCAGGGGATCTGCAGCCACGGACGGCGTAGCACCGAGTCCGATCGTCAGACCGACCACCGAGACGAAGGCCGCGACCGGGACTACCGACCTCCACCGTTCCGGGACACCAAAGACCGAGACCAGAGCGCTCACGCGCCACCCCCTGGAGAGGCGCGCCACAGCAGGAGCGCGCAGAGACGAATCGTCGGACGAGCCCCCTTGGCCCACGACGCGTATCGGAGGCTGACGAGAAAGTCTGCGCGCTACGTGAGTCGGAATGTAGAGACCCAGAGGACGCAGTGTCAAAACGCAGAGGCTGGGTCTGCAGCACTCGTGCGCACCTCCCGCTCGCGACCTCTCACCCGCGGCGACGACCCGCGACTCTGCAGGTCACAGCGCTCCTTCGCCGAGAAGTCGCGGGTTCGAGCGCCCTAACGACACATTCGGCAGGTTCACCACGGCGAGTTACCAGGGACGCCGCTGGCCCGCAACATTTCATCCTCTCGACGCCTCCGTCTCAGCCCTACTCGTCAAGAAGGACCAGCGCGAGTTCGACGTCTCTCAAGCCCCCTCTGCTAGCCCTCTTCGGGACGGAGATGCCGCGCGTCGACGCCGAGCCGATGTCGACGCACACCGGGACGCCACGTGACCTGACCCCACGCTCCTCCGAGCACCTTCCTCGGACCCCCTACTGCCCGAGACGTCGACCTCGACGAGACGCGTGCTGGGATGGCCGAAGCTGGTCTCGGTACCGCTCGCGACCTGCGCCGCCAAGATCCCGGCGCCACACAAGAGCCTCCCTCACGACGGCAGCGGCGTCGCATGGTCGTCGACCACCTACGGCCTAGGCCACCCGTTCGGCACGCAGCGGATGGTCGCGCCGCTCTGCTGGACCATCACGGGCGCGAGGGAGTCTGTCGCCCCGCACTGCTCGTGCCTGTGCCCGAGGACGTGGCCGACCTCATGGTTGATGAGGTACTGGCGGTAGGCGGCCATGTCGTCGCCGTAGTTGGGCGAGCCCTCGACCCAGCGGAGGTAGTTGAGCACGGCGTGGTCGGTCACGCCGCAGGACCACAGCCCGCCGGTGTCGAGCGGGGCGCAGAGCGTGTCGACGGTGCTCGGGCTGGCGAGGGTCACTGTGAAGGTGGCGTCGGCGGCGTCGGTCCGGGCGAAGGTGCGGGACCCGTCACCGCCCCAGCTGCGAGGGTCGTTGAGGGTGGCCAGGACGAGGTCGGCGACCTTGGTGCCGTCCACGTCGAGACCCTGCTCGACCTGGATGCGGACCGTGGAGACCTCTCCAGCACCCGGGGCCGGGCTCGAGCCGGGGACCACGTCGAGGAGCCCGGTCCCGGACACGGGGACGTCTGTCGAGAGGATGCCTGCGGCGAAGTCGACCTCGTCGACACCCTCGGGCAGCACGGGTGCGGCAGCCTCGCTCGCCCCGAGCTCGGCCACCTGGGCGGGATCGTCGGCCGCGAGGCCAGCGACGTCGCCCGACCCGGAGGCTGCGGAGTCACCGGCCTGCGGGCGGGCTGCAGCGATGTCGGGGAGCGCCTCGATGTCGAGGGGGTTGAGGGAGAGCACGCTGCCGGAGCCCGCTGCGCTGTCGGAGCCGGACCCGGACACCGCTGTGGGACTGACCCCCGAGCCGTCTCCGGCGGCGGCCTCAGGGGTCGGCTCGGCGAGGACGTCGCGCTCGTCGTCCCGGCTCGCCCGGTCGTCGACCCGAGACTGTGCACCGGTGGCCGTCCCGGCAGGTGAGATCGATGCATCCGGCTGCTGGTTGCCCAGAGCCGACCACACGGCTCCGGCCCCGGTGCCCGCCAGCACGCCGGCCAGGACTACAGCCACGGCGGGTCGCACGCGCATCCCAGAACGGCGAGAAACCCGGGTTGACGTGCGGATCTGCCCGCCCGACCGCTCGGCGCGCAGCTGGCTCCGGGTGAGCCCCGACGAGTCTCCCGACTGCGGCGAGCGCGAGGCGTCGCGGGCGTCTGGGAGGGGTCGGGGGGTGGGCACGGCTCCCATGGTGCCAGAGATGATAGGCCGAAGGACCTAGTCTGGGGCTGTGGTCAACCACCCTGCACCCGATCCTCACAGACGGGCCAAGCCCCGCATGCCGAAGAACGAGCGGCAGGCGCAGATCCTCACGATCGCGCAGGACCTCTTCGCGGCCCAGGGCTTCCACCACATCTCGATGGACGACATCGCCGACAGGGCCGAGGTGTCCAAGCCGATCCTCTATCGCCACTTCCCGTCCAAGCTCGACCTCTACCTCGCCGTCATTGACGAGCGCGGGCAGGCTCTGGTGGACGCCGTGGCCCTCGCCCTGGTGCCCGTCCGCGAGGCTGTCGCCGCCGCGGCGGCGTCGGGCGCCGACGACGCGAGCGTCGACGGCTACGACGTGGTGCACGCCGTCGTCCGCGCCTACGTGGACTTCGCGGAGGGCTGCGGGGTCGCGGCCTCTCTGCTCTTCGAGTCCGACGTCACCCGCGACGACCTGGTCCGCGAGCGCGTGGAGGACCCGAACCGGCGCAACGCCGAGCTGTTCGCGGGGGTCCTCGAGTCCATCACCGACCTCACGCCGGCCCAGACGCTGACCATCGCCCGGACGGCGACGGCGATGGCGCGGGTCGCCGCCTCCGACGCCCTGCGGGGTGAGCGTGCGGCGGATGCGGCCCGCCGCCCCGAGGACGCGGCGGAGATGGACACCCCTGAGCTCATCGCACAGTTCGCTTGGCGCGGAATTCACGGGATGGTGCGACGCGAAGTGCCCTCCGAGGGGCGATGATCGTCGGGAGACATCACGAGCACGGCTGACCGGCGGCGCTCACGACCTGAGGAGAGTGGGACTTCGTGGAGATCACGATCGGTGTTCAGAACCTGGCGCGCGAGATCGTCGTCGAGACCGACGCGACCGCGGACGACGTCGCCGCACGCGTGAGCGCGGCGCTCAAGGACGGCACCGTCCTGGAGCTCACCGACGCCAAGGGGCGCCGGGTGCTCGTCCCGGCCGCGACCATCGGCTACGTGGAGCTCGGCTCCGAGGAGCAGCGCAAGGTGGGCTTCGGCGCCATCTGAGGCGTCCCCACCAGCACACCGCACGACCCGAAGGCTCCCCAGGCGCTCGCCGCCCGGGGAGCCTTCGTGCGTCCCGGTGACCGCCCATCACCGGAAAGCGCATGCCGATCCCCGGACACCACTTCTTCTAAGGGTTAATTTAACCCTGCGAGGCAACGGGCGACGATGCCCAGGGGCGACGGCGCCCGGCTCGCGACGATCGCAAGGAGGCGACCCACGATGGGCATCATGGACACGAACTTCTCTCGACGCGGATTCCTGACGAGCACGCTCGTGGCGGCGGCCGGTGTCATCACGCTGACCGCCTGCGGCTCGGACAGCGGAGGTGGTGGGGGTGACAGCAGGCTCGTCATGACGGTCTGGGGCGGGGAGGTCGACAAGGCTGCCTACCAGGCGCGGATCGACGCCCTCGTCGAGGCCTACCCCGAGATGAGCGTGACGCTCCAGCTGATCCTCTCCGACAGCTACGCGCAGAAGGTCCAGACGATGATCGCCGGAGGCTCTGGCCCCGACATCATGCAGGTCGCCGAGAACGTCAACGTGTACTCGAGCAAGAACCAGCTGCTGCCCCTCGACGAGCACATCGCGACGGCGAAGCTCGACCTCGACTCGCGCTTCGGCCCCGTCGGCTCGGTCTACTCCTACGAGGACACGGTCTACGCGATCCCGGACCGCTCGGGCGCGGCCATCCTCTACTACAACAAGGGCCTCTTCGAGTCGGCCGGGATCTCAGCCCCGACGGCCGACTGGACCTGGGACGACATGCTCTCGGCAGCCCAGGAGCTCACGGTCCCTGGCGAGCGCTGGGGCTACGCAGGCGCGGGCTGGTGGCCGCTGTGGTGGAGCTTCGCCCACCAGAACGGCGGGGCGATCATCGACGAGGCAGGCCGTCCGACCGCCGACTCCGACGCCGTGGTCGAGGCCCTGCAGTACTGCGGCGACCTCGTCTTCAAGCACAAGGTGGTCCCCTCGACCATCGACTACGCCAACATGGGCACCGACATGGGTGGCGACCCGGCCTTCGCCGCCGGGCTCGTCGCGATGAACACCACGGGATTCTGGAACGTCGGCTCCCTCGCCGAGCAGGACACCGTCGAGTGGGACATCGCCCCGATGTGGCGCGGCAAGGAGCAGGCCGTCGCGACCTTCGGCTCCGGCCTGGCGATCTCCCGGACCGCCAAGGACCCTGCGCTCGCCTTCAAGGCCATCGACTTCCTCACGAGCGACAAGTCGCAGCCCCTGGTCATCTCGATGAAGCAGGACGTCCCGGCGAACGTCGAGGTGCAGCAGTCGGACGCGTTCCTCTCGCCCTCCTGGATGACCGACCCCGTCAACATGCAGGCCTTCCCCGAGTCGTCGTCCTTCGCCTTCAAGTCGACGTTCATCCCGCAGTGGAACGAGATGCAGCAGGCCTTCACCGACGGTCTCGCGGACTTCTGGCTCGGCAAGCAGGAGGCGGCGCCCGCGCTCGCGACCATCCAGGAGCGCCTCGAGTCGATCATCCCGGCGAAGTAGGCCCTCCCATGGCCACCTCGCTCAGCCCCTCGGCGACGAAGCCGACGGAGCCACCAGCACCCGCAGCACCCGTGCGACGGATGTCCACGAGCCGCAAGCGGGAGGCACGGTACTTCTACCTGTTCATCTCGCCGTGGATCGTCGGGTTCCTCGCCTTCATGCTCGGCCCGATGATCGCCTCGGTCTACTACTCCCTCACCGACTGGGACACCTTCACGCCACCGACCTTCGTCGGGATCGACAACTACGTGCGGCTCTTCACCGAGGACCCGATCTTCTGGAAGGCCCTCGGCAACACCTTCTACTACGCGGCGATCTCGGTGCCGCTCGGGCTCGTCCTGGGCCTGTGGCTCGCGCACCTGCTCAACAAGCAGGTCCGGGCCCGCAAGCTGTTCCGCACCCTCATCTACCTGCCGACGCTCGTCCCGCTCGTCGCGACGGCCATGATCTTCCAGATGGTCCTCGCCCCGGACGGCCCGCTCAACGGTCTGCTCGGGTGGTTCGGGATCGACGGACCGGCCTGGCTGCTCGACCCGGACTGGGTCAAGCCCGCGCTCATCCTGCTCTCGGCCTGGGGGGCAGGCGGCGCCACGGTGCTGCTGCTCGCCACGATGAAAGGCATCCCGAACGAGTTCTACGAGGCCGCCGAGATCGACGGCGCGGGATCGGCCCGGCAGTTCAGGTCGATCACCTTCCCGCAGGTCACGCCGATCATCTTCTTCAACCTCATCATGGGGCTGATCGGCGCGTTCCAGATCTTCTCGCAGGTGTACATCCTCACCTCGGGCGGTCCGAACAACGCGAGCCAGATGGTCGTCCCGCTGCTCTTCAACGAGGCCTTCTCCTACTACCGGATGGGCTACGCCTCGGCGATCTCGTGGGTCCTGTTCGTCATCATCCTGCTGTTCACCCTCGTCGCCTTCCGCACGTCGCGACGCTGGGTCTTCTACGAGACGGCGATGCGCTGATGGCCATCACGACCACACCGGCGGCGGTCACGGCGCAGACCACGCGTGCACCGCGCGACGAGCCCGAGGGCCGCGGCCGTACGCTGCGGGCCTTCAAGGCCCCCCCCGCGACCTACGCCGTCCTGCTGATCGTCTCCGCGATCCTCTTCGTGCCCTTCGTGTTCGTCGTCTCGATCGCCCTGTCGAGCGACCAGACCGTCAACACCAACAGCTTCACGGTGATCCCCCGCGAGTTCGAGTGGGGCAACTTCGTCAGGGTCTTCACCTCAGACCTGCCGATGGGGCGCTTCGTCGTGAACTCATGTGTCATCGCGTTCTTCGCGGTGATCGGTCAGGTGATCTCGAGCTCGCTCGTCGGGTACGCCTTCGCCAGGCTGCGAGCGCCCGGCAAGAACGCGGTGTTCCTCGTGGTCCTGGCGACCATGATGATCCCCGCGCAGATCACGATGATCCCGCAGTTCATCCTCTTCAAAGAGCTCGGCTGGGTGAACACCTTCTTGCCGCTCATCGTGCCGAACTTCTTCTCGAACGCCTTCAACATCTTCCTCGTTCGCCAGTTCGTCTCGCGGATGTCCTCGGAGGTCGACGAGGCCGCGATGATGGACGGTCTGGGGTTCTTCGGCATCTACCGCCGGATGATCCTGCCGATGATGTTCCCGATCCTCGTGGCGATCGGCATCTTCACGCTCACCGCCACGTGGGGCGACTTCATGGGCCCGCTGATCTACCTCAACGACGAGTCGAAGATGCCGCTCGCCCTCGGCGTCCAGTACATCGCGAGCACCGGGCAGGCGTTGCAGGCACCACCGTGGAACTTCGTCATGGTCGGCTCGCTCCTGCTCACCGTGCCGATGATCTGCGTCTACTACCTCGGCCAGAAGTACCTCTACGAGATGAACCTCAGCGGCGGAAGCGCAGGTGTGAAGTGATGACCCCTCCTCAGGACCCTGGAGCCACGACCCTCCTCCCCCACAGCCCTCGCAGGCAGGCGGGCTCACGGCACAGCCCCGGCGTGACCCTGACCGACGGTCTCCTCGTGATCGACGGCGAGCCCCGCGTCGTGCTCTGCGCGTCGCTGTTCTACTTCCGCATCCCGCGGTCGCAGTGGCGCGAGAGGCTCGAGCAGGTGCGCACCTCGGGGTACACCGCCATCGACGTGTACCTGCCGTGGAACTTCCACGAGATCACCCCGGGCGTGTGGGACTTCTCCGGGGAGCGCGACGTCGCGGCCTTCCTCGACCTCGCGGCCGAGGTCGGTCTGCTCGTCGTCGCCCGGCCGGGGCCGTACATCTGCTCCGAGTGGGACGGCGGGGCTCTGCCCGCGTGGCTCACCCTCGACCCCGACCTCCAGGTGCGTCAGCACGAGCCGAGGTTCCTCGAGCAGGTCACCCGGTGGTTCGACCAGGTGGTCCCGATCCTCGCAGCCCGTCAGCTCGGCGACCCGCTGGGCACCCGGACGACCGACGCCGGGACGGGCGGGACCGTCGTGCTCGTGCAGGCGGAGAACGAGCTCGACTTCTTCGACTGCTACGACAGGACCGGCTACGTGGGCGCGCTGCGCGACCTTCTCGTCGGGCACGGCATCAGCGTGCCCGTCGTGGCGTGCAGCGGGCAGGGCGACCTGCACGGGGCGACAGGCGACGCGCAGGGCGTGGCCCCCGCCTGCAACTTCTACCCCGACGACACGTCCCCCGCCGTCGAGACCGAGGTGCTGCGGTACACCGCTGAGCTCGCCGCCCGCGGGCTGCCGCTGCTGGTCACCGAGACGAACCGTCTGCACGCGACGCTGCGCAGGCTGCTCGTCTCCGGGGCACGGCTGCTCGCGCCGTACCTGCAGGCCTCCGGCTACAACTTCGGGGCGACCCCCTCGGTCGGCAACTGGGGCGACCCGGGCAGCTTCATGGCCCACGACTACGACTTCGCGGGGTACATCACCCCTGAGGGCACAGAGCGGCACGGCTTCCTCGAGGCGCAGCTCCTCGCCCGCGTCGTCGCGACGCTCGGTCCGCGGCTCGCCGCGAGCACCCCCGCCACAGGGGCTGCGACCGAGGTCGAGCACGTCGGCTTCCCGACGAGCGACCACCTCGCCGCACTCGACCTGGCGGGCGGCGGCAGGCTCGTCGGACTGCCCAACCTCTCGACCGAGACCGGCACCGCGGTGCTGCGCGCCGCCGGCGGTCCCGTCGACGTCGAGGTCGCGGGCATGCAGTGCGCCCTCGTCCTGGTCGACCTGCCGCTCGCCGGCTGGGGACGGCCGGAGACGCTGGCCTTCGCGAGCGCGGACTTCGTCGAGGTGCGCGAGAGCGTCACGGGACTGCAGGTGGAACTGGTGTCGGACAGCGCCACCACCGTGGTGCTGTCCGGCTGCGGCGACGATGCGACGATCGACGGGGGACCTGCCGGTGACGTGGTCCGCCTGACCCTGGACGGCACCCGGCCCTCGGCCCTGGTGACCACAGCGGCGGGGCGCATCGTCGTCTCGCTGTCGACAGTCGCCGACGCGACCCGGCACACCGCGCCGGTCGACGCTCGGAGGTCACGCCACGAGGCCGCAGAGCCTTCCGCTGCAGAGCCTGGAGCGACAGGCAGCACGGTGAGCGCCGACGCCGCTGAAGTCCCCGACGGCACATCGAACGCCGACGGCACGGCCCTTGGGCTGGTCACGCTCCGCACCGCGCGCACCATCCCCGCGCGTCTCTACGACGACGTGTCAGTGTCGACGCACGACGACAGCGCACCGTCGCTCGAGTCCCTCGGCGTCTACCGCGGTCGCGGTCGGTACAGGACGACGGTCGACGCGAGCGCGGCCGAGGCTGTGCTCCTCGTCGGGGCGAGCGACATCGTCGACCTGCGCCTGAGCGGCGCTGCCACCGGCCCCACCGACGAGGTCCTGCCCTCCGTCGCGCGTTTCGGAGCGGTGCACCTGGTCAACCTGGGCCACCGCCACGGCGATCTCGACCTCACGGCCGACGTGGAGATCTGGGGGCACGCCAACTTCGACGACCACAGGCTCCCGGCGCTGCGGCTCGGGTCGCTGCGCGGGATCGGCGAGGCCTACGCCGTCGAGTCGGTCATCGACGTCACGGCGGGATGGGAGGTCGCGACAGCTCACCCGGAAGGCCTCTCGGGTGATCTTGCGGGTGACGTCTCAGAGTCCTCAGGCCCGTCCTGGCCGGGCCGCGGACCGCGGCCGCTCCGCACGCTCGGAGGGTGGTCGAGCACGCGGCTCGGCGCTCCGCTGAGCTGCACGCGGTCTGTCGACGTCGTGGGCGGCACCCGGGCGGCGCTGCGGCTGTGCGGCCAGACGCGCCCTGTCCACGTCGCCGTCGACGGGCAGCCACCCGTCGTCGTGCACCCCGTCGACCCGTGGCTCGTGCTCCCCGACGCTCCGGCGGCGAACGGCTCAGGTGCCCGGCACCACCTCGCGCTCACCTGGCCCCACGACCCGTCGCAGCCCGGGATGCAGGCCGAGATCCTTGCTCTCAGGCCGCTGACGACGTGGGAGGTCGCTCCTCTGACCGAGCAGAGCCTCGACGAGCGGGCTGCCGCGCGCCGGTCGGGGACTACCGTCGACCTGCCTGTCGAGCTGGATGCGGGCGACGACCTGTGGCTCGATCTCGACGTGCCCACGAGCCCGACGGGGCTGCGGCTGCAGCTGGCCGGGCACCAGGTCCGTGTCACGGCCTGGCTGGGCGGCCGCAGCCTCGGGCGTGTGTGGCTCGGCGACCAGACCCGACCCGTCGTGAGCGGCGGTGACCCAGAGTCGCTGTGGACCCCCGACGTCCCGGCCGGATCTGTCCTCACCCTGCTGGTCCACGGGACCGCGGGCGACCTCCCGCCGAGACTCGACAGCGTGGCACTATCAGCACCATGAACCCAGCAGGTGGCGGTGCGCCATGAGCAGACGGACCGCTCGTGACCTGCGCTCCGAGAGCCGGATGGCGGTGCTCCGGGCGTTCTTCACGCTCCGCACCGCCACCCGGCAGGAGCTGTCCCAGCACACAGGCCTGAGCGTCGCGACGGTGTCGACGCTGGTCAAGGAGTTCCTCTCCGCCGGCGTCGTGCAGGTCGAGGCCATGGTGTCGACAGGGGTCGGCCGTCCCCTCGAGCTGCTGCGGCTCGACCCGGGGCGCGGCTACCTCGTGGGGGTCGACGTCGCCGAGACCTACGTCGAGACGACGGTCTTCGACCTCAGCCTCGAGCCCCTCGGGACGGTCTCTGTCCCGCTCGACGAGCACCTCAACTCCCCTCAGTACGTGGTCGACGGGATCCGTCTCGCCGTCCACGGCGTGCTCGCCCTCGCGTCGATCGAGGCGTCCTCCGTGGTCGGGGTCGGCGTGAGCCTGCCCGGGCAGGTCCAGCCCGACCTCGGGGTCTCGGTCTTCGCGCCGAACTGGGACTGGCACGACGTCCGCATCAAAGACCTGCTGACCGACGACCTCGGCATGCACGTGCACGTCGACAACCCGCTCAAGGCCATCACCGTCGCCGAGCTCTGGTTCGGGGCCGGTCGCGAGCACCGCGACCTGGCGATCGTCAACCTCGGGACCGGCGTGGGCTCGGGCTTCGCGCTCAACGGCGAGCTCGTGCGCGGGGTGAGCAACAACGCGGGCGAGTGGGGCCACACGCTCCTCGTCTTCGAGGGTCGGCTGTGCAGGTGCGGTCGGCGCGGCTGCGTGGAGGCCTACGTCGGGGTCGGCGGACTGATGGCGACCCTCGCCGAGATCCAGCCTGCGCACCCTGCCCTGCGGATCACGCAGCAGAAGCCTTTTGTCGACGCCGTGCAGTCGGGGCTCGTCTCGGGCGACGGGGCGATGGTCGACCTCGTCGACAGGACGGCCCGGTACCTGGCGGCGAGCCTGGGCGACCTCGTCAACATGATCAACCCCGAGCACGTGGTGCTCACGGGCTGGACCGTCGCCCGCCTCGGAGACTGGCTCATCCCACTCGTCCGCGAGAAGATCCAGCCGTCCGCCCTGGCGAGCAGCCTGGCCGTGCTGACCATCAGCGCGTCGGCTCTGTCGTCGAGCACCGTCGCCCTCGGGATGAGCACGCTGACCCTCGAGCACTTCCTCGCGGCCGTCGGTCTGCCCAGCAGCGCCGGGACCACCGGGAGCGGCACCGTCGCAGGCTGAGCGCCGGAGCCCGACCGAGGTCTACGCCCGACCGTGGGACCACGGACGCACGGTCGACCTCAGGCTGGGGGTGAGCAGGGTGGAGTGAGCAGGTCTGCCTGAGCACGATGGCCTGGCATGGTGGGGCGAGCCGCAATCAGGCCGTGAGCCCGATGCGCCCCATCCGGCGCGAGTGCGCCGCCGTGAGGTGGGAGAACAGCTTGGCACCCGAGGTCGACTGCTCGGCCGGGTCGACGGGCTCGCAGGCGAGCACGCGGACGAGGCCCGGTCGTGCGCTGAGCAGGTCGTTGACAAATCCGAGGGCCTCGCCGACCAGGCGGCGTCCCCACAGGGCGAGCCTGGACCCGAGGACCTCGTCGGCGGCTGCGGCTGCAGCGAGCTGCTCGGCCGCGAGCGCGTCGGGCGCGAAGGACTCGAGCGCCGTGTCGATGACGGCCCGGCTGGGTCCGTCGAACCGCTCGGCGAGGACCTGGAGGAAGTCGTGGGCGACCCCGAAGCCCACGTAGCCCTTGAGCAGGCCTTCCCACCAGGTGCTGGGTGCTGTGCGGTCGACGAAGTTGTCGAAGCTGCCGACGAAGGACTCGAGCCGGGCTGTGGCGTCCTCCCCGAGGGTCGTGATGCGGTCGAGGACCTCGCCCTGGCCCGCGAGGGCCGCGGAGGCGAGGTGGGCGAGCTGCAGGCAGGTGTCGAAGTCTTCGGCGTGGCGGGAGTCGCCGGCGAGCTGGGTGAAGGCGGCGAGCTGGCCGTAGGCGACGAGGCCGAGGAGCTCGCACTCGTCGGCGACGCTCGGCGGGGTGCGCAGACCTGGGCTGACCTGCGACGTCGCAGGCGCTGTGGGCGCCGGGTGGACCGGTGCGTGTGCTTCGCTCATCCGACCAGGATAGGCCGGTCGGTGGAGCCCGCGGCTCGGGGCGTGCACGAAGACCGTCGCCAGGGGCAGGAACCTGCCCGTCGTGGGCGTCGTCGGCTAGACTGCACCCTGTACAACGGTTGCCCGGTCGTCTCGACCCTCGTCGTGCGCTACGCCCCGCTGCGTGGATGCCGCCCGACACCGCCTATCTACGATCGGCTGCCGGCCACAGGCGAGCTTGCCCGTCCTGACACCGGAACGTCGTAGACCTGTCTGCGCCGTGGCCCCTGCAGCGACGTGTGGCGCCGCCCAGACATCACATGAGGCAACGTGACCAGCTCTACTTCCAGCAGCGTGCAGGCTGCAGACGTGACATTCGGCGACTTCGGTGTCCGCCCCGAGATCGTCCAGGCCCTCGCCGACGCCGGCATCGTGGCTCCCTTCCCCATCCAGGCGATGACGCTGCCGGTGGCGATGGCGGGGCACGACATCATCGGCCAGGCCAAGACGGGAACCGGTAAGACCCTCGGCTTCGGCGTGCCGCTCCTCCACCGCGTCGTCGCACCGGGTGAGCCCGGGTACGACGAGCTCCCCGCACCGGGCAAGCCGCAGGCTCTTGTCATCGTCCCCACGCGCGAGCTCGCCGTGCAGGTCGCCAAGGACCTCGACGCGGCGTCGACGAAGCGGTCGGTCCGCATCGTCCAGCTCTACGGCGGCCGTGCCTACGAGCCGCAGGTCAAGGCGCTCGAGCAGGGCGTCGAGGTCGTCGTCGGGACCCCGGGGCGCATGATCGACCTGCTCAAGCAGGGTTTCCTCGACCTCACCCGCGCCCAGTGCGTGGTGCTCGACGAGGCCGACGAGATGCTCGACCTCGGATTCCTCCCCGACGTCGAGAAGCTGCTCTCCCGCACCCCGGCCGTGCGCCACACGATGCTGTTCTCGGCGACCATGCCGGGTGCTGTCGTCGCGATGGCCCGCCGGTACATGAAGCAGCCGACGCACATCCGCGCGAACGACCCCGACGACGGCGGCCAGACCGTCAAGAACATCAAGCAGGTCGTCTACCGCGCTCACGCCCTCGACAAGGTCGAGGTCCTCGCCAGGATCCTGCAGTCCGAGGGCCGTGGCCTCTCGATCGTCTTCGCACGGACCAAGCGCACGGCCGCGAAGGTCGCCGACGAGCTCGCCGACCGCGGTTTTGCCTCCGGTGCGATCCACGGAGACCTCGGCCAGGGCGCCCGCGAGCAGGCGCTGCGCGCCTTCCGCTCGGGCAAGATCGACGTCCTCGTCGCGACTGACGTCGCCGCCCGTGGCATCGACGTGGACGAGGTGACCCACGTGGTCAACTACCAGTGCCCCGAGGACGAGAAGACGTACCTGCACCGCACAGGCCGCACCGGCCGCGCCGGGCACAAGGGCACCGCGGTGACCTTCGTCGACTGGGACGACCTGCCCCGCTGGTCGCTCATCAACAAGGCGCTCGACCTCGGCATCCCCGAGCCCGTCGAGACCTACTCGACGTCGCCGCACCTCTACACGGACCTCAACATCCCCGAGGGCACCAAGGGCCGTCTGCCGAAGTCGGCCCAGACCCGCGCGGGCCTCGACGCGGAGACCCTCGAAGACCTCGGCGAGACCGGCAAGCGCGGGGCGGCCCGCCCGGCGCAGTCCGGCGGTCGTGGCGACTCGGCTCGCGGAGACTCGAGCCGGTCCGACGCTGGCCGTGGCGGTCGCTCTGGCGAGCGCTCCGGCGGTCAGGGCGGACGTAGCCACGGCGGTCGCGACAGCGCACGTCGCGACGACACTCCCCGTGACAGCGCCCCGCGTCAGTCCGAGTCGGCTCCGCGTGCCGCCGAGGCTCCTGCGGCCGGCGAGGCACCGGCCGAAGGCACCCGCCGTCCGCGGACCCGTCAGCGCACCCGCACCACGGGCACGGCCGCGAGCAGCACGGGCTCGACGGATGCACCCGCCTCCGCGCCGTCCGAGCAGCCCTCGAGCGCGCCGAGCACCGACGGCGAGGGCACCCGCCCGCGCCGTCGCCGTCGCCGCCCGGCTGGCACCTCGGAGCAGGGCCGCAGCCCGGAGGCCCCGGTCTCTGCCTGACGGTCCGAGCCCCAGCAGCACCTAGCTGCAGCCAGCAGAACCCTGCAGCACCTAGCAGCACCTAGCAGCACCTAGCAGCACTGCGAGAGCGGCGGTCCCCGACGGGGGCCGCCGCTCTCGGCGTCTCCGGCTGTACCCGGTCAGACGACGACGAGGCCTGCACCCGCCGTCAGACGGGTGCAGGCCTCGCACGCTGTGCGGCCTCTCCGCGGCCGCTGTCGACCCGCTACGCGGTCTGGACGAAGGCGATGACAGCGTCCGCGATGAGCTGGACGGCGATGGCCGCGAGCAGCAGGCCGGCGATCCGGGTGACGAGCAGCGTGCCGCCCTCGCCCAGCAGCCTGTGCACGACGCTCGCGAAGCGCATCGCGGCCCACAGGCACACGCACACGAGGACGAAGCCGACGAAGATCGACGTGAGGTCGCGGACGTCGCCGTCGGCGCGCTGCACGAACAGCATCGAGGCGACGATCGCACCGGGGCCGGCGAGCAGCGGGGTACCCAGCGGGACGAGGGCCACGTTGACGTTCTTCGAGCTGGCGGTCGGCTCTTCCATCTTCCCGGTGAGCAGCTCCATCGAGATGAGGAACAGCAGCACACCGCCCGAGGCCTGGAGCGCGGGGATCGAGATGTGCATGTAGGTGAGCAGCTGCTGCCCGAAGACTGCGAAGGCGAGGATGACACCGGCGGCGACGAAGATCGCGGTCCGGGCAGCCTTGGCACGCTGCTTGTGCGTCATGGCGCTGGTGAGCCCGAGGAAGATCGGCACCGTCCCCGGGGGGTCCATGATGACGAACAGGGTGATGAAGACCTCGATGAACAGACGAGCGTCGAACACGGCGTCCAAGGCGCTCACGGGCGGATCACGTCACTACGACCTATCTCTTCGATCTGGGCGAGCACCTCGGGGTGTGTGGTGTTCTCGCCGAGCCGGTTGGGTTTTCCGGCTCCGTGGTAGTCGCTCGAGCCGGTCACGAAGAGACCGAGGGACCGGGCAATCATAGTGAGTCGGCGCTGCTGGTCCGGACCGTTGTCGCGGTGGCGCACCTCGAGCCCGGCGAGCCCCGCGGCGGCCATCTCCTCGATGACGGCGTCGCCGACCACCCGGCCCCGCAGGTCTGCTCCAGGGTGCGCGAAGACGGGTACCCCGCCGCCCGCCCGCACGGCCCGGATCGCGTCGATCGCGTCGGGGGCGTAGTGCGGCACGTAGTAGTCGGAGCCTGTGCGCAAGATCGTGGCGAAGGCCGCGGACCTGTCGGGGGCGTAGCCGGCATGCACGAGGGCGTCGGCCAGGTGCGGTCGCCCGATCGTCGTGCCCGGCTCGGTCTGGGCCAGGATGTCGTCCCACGTGAGGTCGAAGTCCCGGCTCAGCAGCTCGACCATCGTCCGCGCCCGTTCGGACCGAGCCCGGCGCACCTCGTCGTTCTGCGCCACGAGGACCGGGTGCTCGGGGTCGTGGAGATAGCTGAGCAGGTGGACGCTGATGCCCTCGGACCTGGCCGACACCTCGGTGCCGCGGACCAGCGCGACCCCCGTCCGCAGCGACGCCTCGGTGGCCTCGGCCCAGCCCGACGTCGTGTCGTGGTCGGTGAGCGCGACGACGTCCAGACCGGCGGCTGCCGCAGACTCCACGACACCGCCGGGACTCTCCGTGCCGTCCGAGGCGTTGGAGTGGGTGTGGAGGTCGATCAGGAGGTCGCTGGGCACTCGCACACTCTACTTTCACGGCACGTGCCCGGGCCGCGCGCCACGTGCGCAGCAGCCGGTGCGATCCTGGTCGGCGGCCCTCGCTGGTCCTCGACCAGCGTTGTCCGGACTGGCCCTGGGCTCCTGCCTCGAGCTCTTGCCCAGGGCTGCCCCGCACCGTCCAGACCGAGCGACCCACACGAACCGAACGACCCAGAGAACCGAACCGACCGAGAAGTACCGAACCGACCCAGAGAACAGGTGGAACACCGTGCAGCGTCCGGCGATCGTCTTCATCCACGGGGTGCGCAGCTCGAGCGCGCTCTGGGAGCCCCAGCTCGAGGCCGTGCGGGCCGAGGGCTACGAGGCCGTCGCCGTCGACCTGCCCGGGCACGGCTCACGACGTGACGAGCGATTCACCCTCGAGGGAGCGCTCGACGTGGTCGACGAAGCCGTCGCCTCCGTCGGCGGGGGCACGGGCCCTGTGGTCGTGGCCGGCCTCTCGCTCGGCGGCTACGTCACCCTCGAGTACGCGGCGCGTCGCCCCGCACGGCTCGTCGGCGCTGTCGCGTCGGCCTGCACCTGCGACCCGCACGGCAAGCCCGTGCTGCTCTACAGGGACGCGGCGCACCATGTCGCGCGGACCCTGACCTCGGTGCGTGCGCACCTGCCCGTGCTGCCGCGACGACCGCGCGCGTCAGCGGTGGGGCGGGCCGCGGGGCTCCCCGTCACGGCAGCTGCCGTGGAGCACGCCGGCGGCCCGGTGCGTCTGGACGGCGCCACAGCCTTCAGGCCCGGCTGGGACGTGGTCACCGACATGCTCGGACAGCTCGCCGGGCGGTCCGCCGTCGAGAGCGCCTCGAAGATCGACGTCCCCCTGTGGTTCGTCAACGGCAAGCGGGACCACATGCGCCTCGAGGAGAAGAAGTACCTCGCCGCCGCGCCGCACGCCCGGCTGGTCGTCATCCCCGGCGCCGGCCACGACGTGAGCTCGGAGGCCCCGGACGAGTACACGGCGGTCCTGCTCGGGGCCCTCGCGGACCTCGAGGCAGGCCGGGCCCGCACCCCGGCGCAGGCCCCGGCTCCCGAGGGCTCCCACCAGCGCACCCACCACCAGGGACCATCGGTGGCTGTGCCGGACGCCTCCGTGGTGTGAAGATGGTGGGATGAGCTCGGACACCACTGACACCAGCACCCTCGGCGCCGACAGCACCCCTGACGCCCCCGAGGGAACCGCCCAGGCACTCGAGGACCGCAACGAGAACCGCTCGCAGCGCCCCTCGTCTGCTGCCTTCCGCGACTTCATCACGAGCGGCTGGGGGCCGCGCGTCGACCTGGGCGTCGTCCCGGGCGCGGCTGCGCCCTGGACCGCAGCCCGCCGAGACGCGGTGTCGGCGGCCTTCCCCGGCGAGCGCCTCGTGGTGCCGGCCGGGACGCTCAAGCAGCGCTCCAACGACACGGACTACAGGTTCCGTCCGCACTCGGCCTTCGCGCACCTGACAGGTTTCGGCTCGGACCAGGAGCCCGACGCCGTCCTCGTCTTCCACCCGCTCGGCGACGAGGGCCACGAGGCTGTCCTCTACGTCCGCCCGCTCGCCCCGCGCGACACCGAGGAGTTCTACGCCGACTCCCGCTACGGCGAGTTCTGGGTCGGGGCCCGCCCGTCGCTCGACGACGTCACGACGTCGACGGGCATCCGTGCCGCGCACATCGACGAGCTCCCCGACGCGCTCGCGAAGGACACCGGCGAGGGTGGCGTGCGCCTGCGCGTCGTGCCCGGCGCCGACGAGTCCACGTCGATCCTCGTCGAGTCGCTGCGACACCTCGCGGGCGAGGTCGACGACGCCGAGACCGCCGAGGTCGACGCCCAGCTCGCCGAGATGCTCTCCGAGCTGCGCCTGGTCAAGGACGAGCACGAGATCGGCCAGATGCGCGAGGCCGTCGACCAGACGATCGCCGGATTCGAGAAGGTCGTGCGCGCCCTGCCGCGTGCGACGGAGCACGCGCGCGGCGAGCGCGTCGTCGAGACCACCTTCGACGGGCACGCCCGCCTCGAGGGCAACACCGTCGGCTACGAGACCATCGCCGCGGCCGGTGAGCACGCGACCACGCTGCACTGGATCCGCAACGACGGCCAGGTCCGCTCCGGCGAGCTGATCCTGGTCGACGCCGGGGTCGAGGTCGAGTCGCTCTACACGGCCGACGTGACCCGCACCCTCCCCGTCGACGGCACCTACACCGACGTCCAGCGCCGCGTCTACACGGCTGTGCTCGACGCGGCCGACGCCGCCTTCGCCGTCGCGAAGCCCGGGACGAAGTTCGCCGACATCCACGCGGCGGCGATGGTCGTCATCGCGGAGCGCCTCGGTGAGTGGGGTCTTCTGCCCGGGACCGCCGAGGAGTCCCTCGACCCCGAGGGGCAGTTCCACCGTCGCTGGATGGTGCACGGCACCAGCCACCACCTCGGCATGGACGTGCACGACTGCGCCCAGGCCCGACGCGAGATGTACCTGGACGCCGTGCTCGAGCCCGGCATGGTGTTCACCATCGAGCCCGGTCTGTACTTCAAGAGCGACGACCTGTCGGTCCCCGAGGAGTACCGCGGGATCGGCGTGCGCATCGAGGACGACGTCCTCATCACGGCCGACGGCTACGAGAACCTCTCCGCGGCGCTCCCCCGCCGTCCCGAAGAGGTCGAGGCCTGGATGGCGTCGCTGCGCGACTGACCGTCAGACTGCCGGGCGACCTCGCCCTGAGCACGACGCAGCCCACCTGGTCTTCGGACCGGGTGGGCTGCGTCGTGCTCGAGGTCAGTCGGCCGCCCGCGGCTGCGGAGCGGAGGGCTGACGGCTCGTGCTCAGCTCATACGTCTGTCGGCGGCTGCGGGGCGGAGGGCTGCTGTGTCGGCGTCTGCGGCGTCTGCGGGGCGGAGGGCTGCTGGACCGGTGCCTGCTGGACCGGCGGGACGGGAGCCTGCTGCTGCGGGCTGCCCGGGTACTGCGGCTTGCCGTCGACCACCCGGACGCCGTAGCGGGGTTCTCCGCTCGGGGTGACGTGCTGGGGCGACGGTGCGGGAGCTGTCGGTGCCTGCGGCGCCGCAGGTGCTGCGGGCGGTGTCGGCGCGCCGTAGGACTGGCCGTAGGCGGGCGGCTGGACAGGCTGCACGGAGGCGAGCGGGTGGGCGGCCTGCGCTGGGCCAGGACGTCCGAGGAGGTTCGCCTCGCGCAGGATCTGCGTGGCCTGCCCGGCGGTCTCCCGCTCGCAGAGCACGGCGTAGGAGGACGCCACGATCTGGCTGGACGACGTGAAGTCGCGCTTGCCGCGCGTCAGCGAGAAGGACAAGACCGAGAACAGCAGACCGAAGCCTGCACCGATCCCGATCGCCGCCACGATCGAGTACACCGAGCCCTCGGGCGAGAACATCGTCAGCAGCAGCCCGACGAAGAGGCCGAACCACGCTCCGGACGCCATGCCGGCGACGGCGACGCGCGGGTAGGTCAACCGGCCCGTGACCCGCTCGACCATCTTGAGGTCGGTGCCGACGATCGTCACCTGCTGGACCGGGAAGCCCTTGTCCGACAGGGCCTCGACAGCCTTCTGGGCGTCGAGGTAGGTCGAGTGGACGGCGATCTGCTCACCCTGGGGAAGGGTCGGCAGCTTGGGTGCTACGGAGTTCTGGCGAGGCATGCTCATGCCTCATTCTTGCGCAGAGTCCACCCGCCTGCCAGGGACGTCCTCTCACCGCTGAAAAGCGCTCTCGTGCCTCTGGTCAGGAGCATCACAGCCGGACCGGCCGGCGGGCGCATGCCAGACCTCGACGGGGTGCGTAGTCTTACCGCGTGAGCAGCGCCGGAACTCAGGTCTTTGTCGCGCGCCTCGCCGGAACCACGGTCTTCGATCCGCTCGGAGACCAGGTCGGCCGGGTGCGCGACGTCGTCGTCCTCGTCCGCTCCAAAGGTGCGCCGCGCGCCGTCGGGCTCGTCGTCGAGGTCCCGGGCCGCCGCCGCGTCTTCCTGCCGCTCACGCGCGTCACGAGCATCGACGCCGGACAGGTGATCTCGACGGGCCTGCTCAACATGCGCAGGTTCGAGCAGCGCGCCATGGAGACCCTCGCCGTCGCCGAGCTCTTCGACCGCACTGTCGAGATGGTCGACGGCTCAGGGCCGGTCACGATCGAAGACGTGTCGATCGAGAAGCAGCGCACCGGTGACTGGCGCGTCAACAAGCTCTTCGTCCGACGTGCGGGCTCGGGCAAGGGGGCGCTCGGTCTGCGTCGCCGCGGCCACACGCAGGTCGTCGACGTCGAGGCTGTGACGGGGCTCGCGGACGTCTCGGCGGCCCAGGGCGCCGCCCTGCTGCTCGAGGCCTACGACGCCCTCAAGCCAGCCGCCCTCGCCGACGTGCTCCACGACCTCGGCGAGAACCGCCGCATCGAGGTGGCCGGAGCCCTCGACAACGACCGCCTCGCCGACGTCCTCGAAGAGCTCCCGGGCGACGACCAGGTCTCGATCTTGTCCTCCCTCGACACGGGCCGTGCCGCCGACGTCCTCGAGGCCATGCAGCCCGACGACGCCGCCGACCTGCTGCACGAGCTCCCCGACGCCCAGGCCGCCGAGCTGCTCGGCCTCATGGAGCCCGACGAGGCCAAAGACGTCCGCCGCCTGCTCGCCTACGACGAGAACACCGCCGGCGGCATGATGACCACCGAGCCCGTCATCCTCTCCCCCGAGACCTCGATCGCCGCGGCGATGGCGCACATCCGCCGCGCCGACCTGTCGCCGGCTCTCGCGTCGATGGTCTTCGTGGTGCGCCCGCCGCTCGAGACCCCGACGGGGCGGTTCCTCGGTGTGGTGCACTTCCAGAAGATGCTCCGCGAGCCCCCGCACGAGCCCCTCGGGTCGGTCCTGGACACCGACGTGGAGCACGTGCAGACCGACGCGCCGCTCGGGCAGGTGGCCAGGATCCTCGCCGCGTACAACCTGCTGGCCCTCCCCGTGCTCGACAGCGAACGACGGCTGCTCGGTGTGGTCTCGGTCGACGACGCGCTCGACCACATGCTCCCGGCCGACTGGCGCGA
>Ga0247813_10000907_pt1 | contig 23855 bp, 20 predicted proteins | sample UWRJL169409C1_FD_180719 | JGI IMG/M metagenome (GOLD analysis project Ga0247813, IMG submission 180719) | Plant litter microbial communities from Arlington Agricultural Research Station in Wisconsin, United States - UWRJ-L169-409C-1 | ecosystem: Environmental > Terrestrial > Plant litter >...
GTGCCTTATATCTTTGAACCTTTCGCTTGGTGAAACTGGAATTTACTATATCCAGACTTATAATCTTTTTCGAAAAATTCCCTCTATCTAATCTCTTGTCCAGCAGGAGTTCATATAAACGCTGAAGTTCCGACATGGAGAAGGTTGTTTGCAGCAAATGATATTCAATCGGCTGGTAATTCAGTTCTTCCCGAAGTTTCTGCAATGTTTTCGTGATAACGGCTGCAATCTCCGAATTTAATTGCTGCGCTTGCTGGAGATCAAACCATCTCCCGCTTTCAGGGGTAGCTAATCGGATCTTAACTCTGTTGAGAATATAGTAATCTAAAGCGAGGTGTTTTTCATCATCCAGGTGCATCAGGACAGGGACCCTGTCGGCTAGTCCTATAAATTGATTATTCGTCACCTGATGCTGATCAGGCCCTTCGGCAGGGTGACTTTGATCCTGAAAAGGCGCTGGATTTGGTAATATGGGAAAGGTATACTCATTAGTTCCGCAGGGGACTAAAAGTATTTTGAATTCCTTTTTAGTAAATAAAATATGTATGTAACGGATCCGAATCTTCACCTGCATAGCGTTCCCTTTAAATTCAAACTCATTGTATTAAGCAACATGATGCGCATACAAATTTCGTCATGTTCTTTACACTATTTATGACACAGATTACTGTATTGTCTACCATTATTACCGATATCGGGGGCAACAATTTGAACGGAATTAGTCAATCTGTAGTTTTATTCAAAATCACATGTTGCTACGTGGCTCATCTGTTGTTCTTTTCTCGAGTCAGAATAACAATACCTTGCTGCAGGGGCATGATGAACGCTGAAATTATGACTGAAAACCAAAGGAATATTGTAATAAAAAGACGTCCTCAATTAGCTTTACGATTTGTAGCATTTGCCTATCATAACCGATTGATTAAAACGCTTCTGGTAAAATCGGCAGGTCTTCTGGAATGGAGATTTCCTATGGAATATGTTAGCAGTGACGAAAGTATTCATGCTGGTCTGCATCGAATGGTATTTGAAATTACTGGTATAAAAGATTTCTATTTTTCTCAAATGGGTTTTTCCGAGCAAACTTTTAACAGAGAAGAAGTGGCTAATGATTTATCTGACGATGGAGATTTTGTTTGTATAGACTATTATATCTTGTTAAGAAGAGCACCTGGATTGACTAATCACAGTCTCATAGAAAGTCGTTGGTATACAATTAACGAACAGCTGCAATTGAACTTTGATGATAAACAGCTGTTGAAACGTGCACAAGCTACACTTAAAAGAGGTCTGAATCATGAACCTATCGGGTATTATTTACTGGAGAGACGTTTTACATTACCTGATATGCATAGTCTGTATGAACAGCTATTGGACAACAAACTTAACAGGGGCAATTTTAGTAGAAAGATGTTGGGGCTCGCTATATTGAATAAACTAGGTGTAGTGCGATCAGGCGGAGCTCATTAATCACCAGATCTGTATGAATATGATAAGAACAGCTATTTCGCTGCACTGGAAACGGGACTGGTAAAGGCTTTCTGATTGGGACTCACCTTTACCTGTAAAACTGGTATGTAAATCCGTAATCCGTCTACCATTTGGAAATAAAAAACAAGCCACCTTTGTAAGATAAATTAATAATATGCAAAAGGTTAAATTAAATAATGGCGTTGAGATGCCACTTTTAGGTTTTGGTGTATTCCAGGTAACGGATCTTGCAGAATGTGAAAGAAGCGTATCAGATGCTATTGAAAGCGGTTATCGTTTAATTGATACCGCACAAGCTTACGGAAATGAAGAAGCTGTTGGCAGGGCTGTAAAAAATAGTAGTGTAGCAAGAGAAGAATTGTTTATTACGACTAAACTATGGATCCAGGATAGGGGTTACGAAGGTGCAAAACAAGCATTCGAAAAATCACTAAACAAATTGCAGCTGGAGTATTTGGATTTATACCTGATCCATCAGCCCTATGGAGATGTTTATGGCGAGTGGCGGGCGATGGAAGACTTGTATAAGGAAGGAAAAGTGAGAGCGATAGGGGTGAGTAATTTTCATCCGGACAGACTGATGGACCTGATTGTTCATCATGAAATTGTTCCTGCTGTTAACCAGATTGAAACACATCCTTTCCATCAGCAGATAGATGCACAGCAATTCCTGGTAGAAAATAATGTGCAAATTGAGTCGTGGGGACCATTTGCCGAGGGGAAAAATGATATTTTCTCTAATGAACTGCTGCTTACCATTGCAAGTAAGTATCATAAATCCATTGCTCAGGTCATTTTGCGCTGGCTTACACAAAGGGGCGTGGTGGCAATTCCAAAGTCGGTCAGAAAGGAAAGAATGGAAGAAAACATCAACATTTTTGATTTTCAGTTGACTGATGAAGATATGGAGGCGATCAAAACGCTGGACACTAAAACAAGTAGCTTTTTTGACCACCGCGACCCGGCGATGGTGAAATGGCTAGGTGAAAGAAAACTATAATTTAAAGATGATGAAGAAAAGAACATTAGGAAATAACGGCCTGGAGGTTTCAACACTGGGCTTAGGTTGTATGGGGTTGAGTTTTGGTTACGGACCAGCAACAGAAAAAAAAGATGCCGTTCAGCTTATCCGGACAGCTTACGAACGTGGCGTAACTTTTTTTGATACTGCAGAGGCCTATGGACCATTTACAAATGAAGAGCTTTTGGGTGAAGCACTGGCACCTTTTCGCAAAGATGTGGTCATTGCCACAAAATTTGGTTTTAAAGAGGGCAAGCCGTCTGCAGGACTGGACAGCAGACCAGAGCGTATTCGTGAGGTGGTAGAAGCATCACTAAGACGGTTAAATACGGATCATATTGATTTGTTTTATCAACACAGAGTTGATCCCAATGTACCGATGGAGGATGTAGCGGGAGCAGTCAAAGAATTAATCTGGGAAGGTAAAGTGAAACATTTCGGTCTTTCTGAAGCTGGTGTGCAATCTATTCGTCAGGCTCATGCCGTACAGCCAGTAACGGCTTTACAAAGTGAATATTCACTGTGGTGGAGAGAGCCGGAACAGGAAATCTTAGCTACACTGGAAGAACTGGGTATAGGCTTTGTTCCCTTCAGTCCTTTAGGTAAAGGTTTTCTGACCGGAAAGATTGACGAAAAGACCACTTTTGATCAGTCTGATTTCCGTAATAGCGTACCGCGATTTTCTGAAGAAAACCGCCAGGCCAACCAGGTTCTGGTGGAGCTGCTGCAACATCTTGCGAAGGACAAAGAAGCGACACCTGCACAGATAGCGTTAGCATGGTTGTTAGCTCAAAAACCATGGATCGTACCAATTCCCGGCACAACGAAGTTAGATCGTCTGGAAGAAAATATTGGCTCAGCAGTGATTACACTCAATGATGGTGATCTTAGCGAAATCAATGCAGCGGTGGCAAAGATTGACGTACAAGGACATCGTTACAGCGAAGCCGGCCAAAAGATGGTTAATCGTTAACTGTTTTTACCAGTAATCAGTAAATCATATTGCTCATGAAAAATTTAGTCACCTTGTTCGTAATGGTAACGATGTGCTGTGGAATGCTCCCGGCTTGTTCCAAATCGAAAAGTACATCCGCTTCCACAAATGATACTTTAATGAATAAAAAAGTGTTGATAGTTTATCTTTCCAGAACAAAAAATACCGAAGCGGTAGCTCAAATGATTCAAAAGAAGGTAGGCGGCAGGCTGGTAGCCCTGGAATTGGTTAATCCTTATCCTGAAAATTACCAGAAAATAGTGGATCAGGTAGCTAATGAAAATTCTACAGGGTTTACTCCGCCCTTAAAAACGAAAGTTGATCGCATCGGACAGTACGATCTTATCTTTCTGGGATTTCCTACCTGGGGTATGCAATTACCACCACCTGTGAAAAGCTTTCTGAAGCAATATGATTTAAGTGGAAAAACTTTGGTGCCATTCAACACTAACGCAGGTTATGGAATTGGCAGTACCATCCAGACGGTAAAAGAGCTGGCTCCAAGGAGTATTATCCTGAAAGAGTTTACCACCAAAGGAGGCGTAGAACGTGACGGAGTATTTTTTGTGATGGAAGGAAATAAAGAAACAGAAGTAACCAAACAAGTAGCAGCCTGGTTAAGTAAGCTGAAGCTTACAAAATAAAGGTTATAATTGATAAGTCAGGGTGGTATAATACATGCCACCCACTGACGGTCCGCCCAAATATGAATAATAATATTTATTCAATAGATTGGTGGCGCCTATTTTGATTCCGAGCTTATTTTTCATCAAATCATAACTTGCCTGTGCATCCAGATTACCATAGGCTTTTACCTGGCCGTTCACTAAAAAGGATTGCCAGTAATAGCTGCTCTGACGTTTGTACATCACCATAAAGCTTAAGCTTTTAATCACATGATCGCCAGCCAGAGAGACATTGCTGATCCATTCAGGCGTATTAAAACCATCCTCGAAACCGTCATTGTTTTCCGTCCGGCTTAACTTTGCATAAGCGAGATTACCGCCCAGGGTGTAGCGCCCAAGAAATAGATAACTCATACCAAGGCTTCCACCTATGTTGTATACTACACTCTTTGAGTTGGTATACAAACGGTAGCGACTCTGTTTACTCCTGTCATTGAGTGCGTAAGGGATAGAATCTGGTGCAGTAGTATTCGGGACATTCATCTCTACCTGTGCAATGAAGTTATCATACTTGTTATAATAAAAATCGGCATCAATTTTCAGTGTTCTATCCAGGAACAATCCTTTATAGCCGATCTCAAGGGAACTGATATGTTCCGGTTTCAGATAGGTATAATAATTTTTGATCAGCAGCTGTTTTTGTCGCTCAATTGCCGTAGCGGTGGGTATACCATTGTTAAAGTCGTTCGTTACAGCCGACTGAAACTGATCAACGGAACTGCGTAAATACGCGTTTTCGAAAACCCCGTCCGACATTACTTTTAATCCGCCCACACGTTTCACCCCACCACTGTTCACATTGGAAAATGCCTCAAAGATGCTTGGGAAACGTGAGCCGCTCTGGTAAGAAAGTCTAATGCTTTGATTTTGGTCGGGCGTCACCACTGCTGTAAAACGAGGATTCAGTTTAGTTTCAAAATAGTCGTTTTTATCCACTCTTAAGGTGGTCGTGATTGCCAGCAGATCTTTCAGGAAACTTTTACCTGCCTGCACAAAGACCCCTGTCTTGCCATAGGTAAAGGTATCATACGTTTTTCCTGCCGCCGGATTGATGAAGTAATTACCATCCGGATGAATCATATAAGTCTGATAATCTATTCCTGCTAACAGATCCAATCCTGTCTTTTCTTTGAAGTTATTGCCAATAGCTTTTGACAGGTCTGCCTGCGCCTCAGCGTGTAGAAGGTTGTCTTTCACTCTTAAGGCCGCTCCCTCATCCCAGTTATTGATGTCTGCCAGTTCATTTAAAGAATTCTGGAATTCCGGAGTGCCCGGCTGTAATCTGCCATGATCTGCTACCTGACGGGCTTGTGTTAGAGCCTGAATAGTAGTGGTTCCTGTTTGCGCAATTGCACTGTTAAAAGCAGAGGCGAAATCTGTATACCATTGATTATCACTTTTAAACCTGCGGTCCTGATTTTCTGCCGCAGAACGAAGATTATAAGATTTTCCTGTATTTTCAGTAGTCAGGAATGCCCTGGCCTGAAAGATATCATTCTTCAATTCGAGCGCATGCTGCTGTAATACATAATCTTTTAAAGCGAAACGGTTGGCACGCTGATAAACATTATTGATATCTGCAATCCTGTAAGTATAACTCAATACGGTTTTGTCTGACAATTTATAATGTACACCCAGGTCTGCCCTGATGTTCCTGATATCATAATCTGTCATATCTTTTTCATCATAACCGGTTCTGGATACCTGATATTGTCTGCCATTTAAAGTGATCCTGCGGTGATTGGAGGATTCGTTACCATAGCCATTAACAGGGTCAAATGCAGGATTGTCAATTCCACCACTAATGCCTACACCTGCATTTGCACCGGCATTCAGGTCTGTCTGATTGTTAGCGATCCAATCGTAACCTTTTGTGTAAGTGAGATTTACTTTATAAGCCAGGCGTGATGAGATTTTCTCTGCTATCCGTAAACTGGTTTCGGAGAAAAGTTTGGCGGCCGACTGTGGATCGTTAAGGTGGGTTATGCCTGTTTTTTGCTGGATGGTGATGCCAATGCTTAAAAAAGGGCTTTTTGTAATAAAGTTGGACAGACCATTGATCGCATTTAATCCGTATAAGGCTGATGCAGTACCCGGGATGATTTCTACCTTTTCAATATCCAGATCGCTGGGTCCCATTGCATTGCCTATAGGTGCACCAATATGCGGTGCCTGATTGTCTATACCATCTACCAGCTGGGTAAACCTTACGTTAGTGGTGTTCGCAAAACCGCGTGTATTGATGATCTTGAAACCCATACTCGGCGTGAGCATCTGCACACCCTTTACGTTTTCCAGTGCATCAAAAAAGCTGGGAGCGGCAGATCGTTTGATGTCATTGTTACTGAGAATTTCAATAGTAACCGGAGCTTTCAGGATGCTTTCAGCTCTGCGGGAGGCAGAAACTACTACCTCGTGAAGAATATGGTTTTTTAGCGTGTCTTTATTAATAGTATCATTTTTACTGGTAGACTGGGCAAAAATTCTGTTTGAGCTGAATAGTACGACAAGGATTGAAAGTATAGGTAGTAGTTGTTTCTTCATGGTTTTTGTGCACCTGACGAATATTAACAGGGTATATCGGTTAATGTTGCGAATTTAGTTAATCAAACTAATTCTGCTGTAACAGGGGCACTCAATCAGTAATAATGGTAGGGAAAATTTGGTGAAAAGAGGATTTACTCAGGATTGTTTACGCATGCTTTGCTTTACTTTTTCTCTGTGCTGTGCTCCCCATACACTCAGTTCACCGATTACATTTTTTAAAGTCCGGCTATAATCAGTCGCTTCATAAATAATGCTTACCGGCGTAGTTGGATATACGTTACGCTTGATGAAGTCATTCAACTCCAAATCTTTGAGTTCTTTAGCCAATACCTTGGAAGATATGCCAGTCACCTCATGCTGAATTTCATTGAAACGTTTCGATGACCGTACCAGACAAAGGATCACCGCCAGCTTCCACTTTCCGTTAAGCACATAGAGTGCATCAATTACGTTTTTGAGTGAATCTGTGCATTCTTCTATGTTTGGAAGGGACTCATTTCTAATCATTTTCATAGCCACAAAGATACAGACTTACCTCAACGTAAGCGCTTACCTTTGGGTAAGTAGTAACTTTTTACCAGTTGCCAGTCCTACTTTTGCTTTTATGAAAAACATCCTTCATTTAATCTCAAGCATACAAGGCCCTGCATCGTACAGCGTAAAGTTGGGACATGCTGTTATCGAAAAAATTCAGGAAAAGTATCCTGGCAGTAGCGTTGACGACTTGAACCTGGTCGATATCGACATTCCGCATCTTAACCCTGCTGTTCTCCGCACATTTTTTATTCCTGGCGATCAGCTGACGGAAGAAGAAAAAGAATCCATTCGTTTATCTGATGGGCTTGTTAAACAGTTACTGGCAGCAGATATCATCGTTATTGGTGCGCCGCTTTACAACTTTACCATTCATACCTCGCTTAAGGCATGGATTGATCATATTACAAGGGCAGGAATAACGTTCGGGTATGATGAAAACGGGCCTACTGGAATGATCACTGGAAAAAAGGTTTATGTGGCCATGTCTTCCGGTGGTATTTTTTCAACAGGACCTGGTAAAGCAAATGACTTTGTTGCTCCTTATTTGCAAGCCTTCCTTGGCTTTTTAGGGATGACGGATCAAACAGTATTCCGTGCGGAAGGATTAAAAGTACCGGGAGTGAAGGACCACGCTATGCAGCAGGCAATTGATAGTATAAGGATTGATTAAATTATTGCTTAACTTAGTTAAGCATGCATCACGAAGAATTTGAACCGCCTGAAGAACTAAAAGACACTATTAAGTGCTTTTGGTATACGCGCAGAGAATTTGGGGAGCAGCGGTCTGATTTTGAGATCTTGCCTGATGGTTATGCGGAAATATTTTTCCATTTCGGAAGCGATTGCAGCATTGCTTACAATGGAGTTATACAGCCAATGTCCTCCCCATTTTTAATGGGGCTGCTCAATCAGCCTGTTATTTTAAATACAAAGGGTCGTTTTGAAGTGATTGGCATCAGGTGTTTCCCCTGGACAGTTTTCAATTTGCTGGGCTTGCCGTCTGACAAAAACAGATCAAGAATTGGTAAACATCCTATCGCACTGCTTCATGCCAGGTTGAATAAGTGGGTGATGGAGGGGCGGATACCGGAGGCAGTAGCGGAACTAAGAGCGTATTTCCTGCAGGCAGGCTCGCAGACTGATACCGACAGTTTACTAGTTAAAGCGGGCTTTGCGATAAGAGAAGCGAAGGGAAGTATGCCGGTAAACCAGGTCGCCGCTGCTGCTCATGCAACGGTGCGTACGCTGGAAAGAAAGTTCAGGCTGTCTGCTGGTTATACGGTTAAAGATGTGTCTGGTCTGACGCGTTTTGAGGAGGTGCGCAATAAATTATTGATTGATCCATATTGCAGCATTACCGGTCTGGCTCATGAGCTGGGTTATGCAGATCAATCCCATCTGAGCAGGGAATTTAAACGTTACAGCGGCATTACGCCGGCAGCCTTCGCGCGAGCAGTAAAAAATGATATTTCAGGTAATCATTTTGTCGCGTTTATTCAAGATTAAAACCAGAGCATTCCGGAATTTTGGGATTCATTATAAATGAAATCCATGTTATTGAAGAAGAAGAAAGTAGCCATTATCGGCGGGGGACCAGTGGGCCTGACTATGGCAAGGTTGCTACAACAGGCAGGTGTAGCTGTAAATGTTTACGAGCGGGATAGAGATCCACAGGCAAGAATCTGGGGCGGTCCGCTTGATCTGCATGAAGGTTCCGGGCAGGCAGCACTGAAAAAGGCAGGTTTGCTGGAACGCTATTTTGCATTAGGAAAACCCCTGGGAAGAACCTTGGCTGATGAGCAGGGTAAGGTGTTTTTTACCAGAGCGCCTGAATATGACAGTCCTGAAATTAACAGGAACGATCTAAAAAAAATATTGCTGGATAGCCTGACCAGCGATACAGTGATTTGGGACAGAAAATTTACCGGGATTCAGGAACATGAGGGGAAATGGTTTTTACATTTTGAAGATGAGTCGACCGCAACTGCCGATTTTGTTATCGGAGCCAATGGAGGAATGTCCAACGCCAGAAAATATATTACGGATGCCGAAGTAGAATACACAGGAACTTTTATGATACAGGGCGAAGTGGTTCAGCCGGAACTCAACTGCAGGGAGTTCTACCAACTGTGTAACGATACTATTCTCATGGTGGCAGTTCAGGGTATTAATTTAGTCGCCATCCCAAATAACAACGGTGTATTAACCTATAACGTAAGTTTTCGAAAGACAGCGGAGTGGGTTCATGAAAATAGACTGGACTTCCAAAATCAGGAAGGCATCATCACGTTTCTTTCTGCTATGTTCGCTTCCTCTAATGAATGTTACACGCAATTGTTCCGGGCTACTTCTTCTTTTGTTGGTTTACCGACCAGAAAAATACCATTAGATCCGGGCTGGACGGCTAATCGCCCGCTACCTATAACGCTTATGGGTGATGCTGCGCATCTGATGCCACCTTTTGCTGGTCAGGGTGTAAATATCGGACTATTGGATGCACTGATTTTAGCTGATCATCTCACCCAGGGGAAATTTAAAACTATAGCCTCTGCTATAAATGATTATGAACAACAGATGTTTGTATATGCTAAGGCGGCACAGCTTGAAACCAGCAAGAATGAAATCGAGATGCATGATCCCGACTTTTCGTTTCAGAAAAGATTCAGCAGTTGAGGCTGAACATTTAACTCATCATCTATAAAAGCGCTTAGTTAAATGTTTGCCGATACTCAAGCGGAGAAACTGCAGTTCTCTTTTTAAATAGTTTGTTAAACGATTGCGGATATTCGAAACCCAAATGGTAGGCAATTTCGGCAACTGACATATTTGTCAGGCTAAGATATTCCTTTGCCTTATCAATCAGTTTGTCCTGAATATGTTGCTGGGCACTTTGCCCTGTAAGCGAACGCAAAAGATCGCTCAGATAATGTGGCGACAAGTTAAGCTGACTGGCCAGTAATTCAACTGATGGAGGACCGCTTTTCAGGGATTCATGATGATCAAAATAATTGTTTAATAACATTTCCATCTTGGTCAGCACATCGTGGTTTACAGCTTTCCGCGTTATAAATTGTCTTTCGTAAAAGCGGTTGCTGTAGTTTAACAACAGATCAATCTGAGAAAGGATGATGTCTTGCGTGTGGCGGTCTATATGCTGATATTCTTCCTCAATCTTCTCGAATATTTCTGCGATGTTATGCTCTTCTTTAGCTGAAAGATGCAATGCTTCATTCACAGCATAAGAAAAGAATCCATAGTTTTTGATGGTTGTTGCCAGGGGATGTTTGTACAGGAAATCTGGATGTACCAATAATGCATAGCCTGATGCAGGATACTGCGGGTCAGTTTGAGCAGCATCGAGCGACATGATCTGTTTTGGGGCAACAAAGGTCATTACACCTTTGTTGTAGTCGTAGTATTGCTGACCATATTTTGTTCTTGCTGAGATGTTCCTTTTCAGGGAGATGCAATAAAAATTCACCGCAAACTGTTCCCATATCGGGTTATCCGTAAAACGTAGATCCGAAATACGAATCACACTGACCAGCGGATGTAATGGCTCCGGTAAGGATACCAAACGATGTTTTTCGGCTATAGAATTGATGATCCTCATGTGCACCTTTATACAAATTTACAATAATCAGCTATCATTCGGTCAGGCAGATTTATTTCTAGCCTAAAATCTGTTTTCTGATCTCTTTCCTGAATGCTTCGTTGCCAATTTCCAGACGGCGTGCATACATCGCTGTTGCATCTGGTCCTGCCAGATAACGGATTTGATCTTTGCCATCAGTTGCTGCCTCATAAACTACTTCAGCAATTTGCTCAGCCGAGGAAGCCGCTGCCATCATTCCATCTACAGCAGAGAATAACTTGTCCTCTATGTCGGCATAATCCGCATGTGAAGTTCTGTCAAGAGATCTTCCAATAAAATCTGTTGCAATACCACCCGGTGCAATCGTTTTGATGCCAATATTGTGGAGGCCAAGTTCAAAAGATATTCCTTCTGACCAGCCTTCTATAGCAAATTTTGTAGCGTGGTAAATAGAATGTAAGGGGAAACCAAATAGTCCGCCTATCGAGGTTGTGCTAATAAATAAACCGCTTTTCTTTTCCCGGAAATGTGCGATGAATGCCTGCGTAACACGTAGAACGCCTAAAAGATTGGTATTGATCTGTCTTAAAATCTGTTCATCACTAAGCGCTTCCATAGCTCCCATTAAGCCATAGCCTGCATTATTGAAGACTACATCGATTGGATATAAGGAAATCGCTTTGGCCGTGGTGGTTTTAATTTGTTCAGGATCGGTTACATCGAGCGGCAACAGCGTGATGTTTTCCAGTTGTGTAAGCTCAGTTTCCTGCTCTGGATTTCGCATGGTAGCAATGACATTCCAGCCCCTAGATTGAAATAATTTAGCTGTAGCTTTTCCTAAGCCTGCTGATGCGCCTGTAATAAAAATTGTTTTCTGCATTTTCTACCGTTTAAATTGTACGATACAAAGATCAGACAGGCTTAGGATAGCGGTGTTTCCAAATAGGATTTTATTGTATCCAGATTGGATGGCAGTGTTATTATTCGAATGAAAATCTATTTCCAGTCTACATTTATGCCATGTTTATCTGCAAACGTTTTACCACTTGCCAACAATTGACCGTATTTACGCTCAAATTCTGCATTATATTTTTGTGCAATAGATTTGATGATTTCATCTTTTTGTTCCTGCGGTGCTTTAGTGTCACATAACTTCGCATATGCAGTGTATTCATTTTTATATACCGGAATTACATATTCATATAGGGCAATGGATTGCGCTTTAATCTCCTTACGGTCGTCACCGCCTTCACCCAGGGCTTTGATATCTTTCAATGATTTTTCCATATAGGACAGGTTTCTTGCAACATACTGTGTTGCCTCGTCGCCTTTCTTTTTACTGGAAGGAATATCTGCAAATTCAACGGTTTCATCATTGATATGTTTTGCCAGGATAGGTGTTCCGAAATCGGAGATGGTATTTGTGTTTAAGACAGCAACACCAAAAAATCTGTCAGGATCTTCATTACAAGATTGAAGAGTGAATGTGAGTGTTAGCGTAGCAGCAACGGCTAGTTTAGAAAGGAAGGGCTTTATTGTATGTATCATGAATAAATTATTTAGTTTTTTTCCTTCAAAAACTAAGCCGTTTATAAGGATTTGGTTTATCATTTGCTATATCAAATTGGTATTTCAAAAAATGTTAATAACTAAAATTGGCAATGAGAAATCATTTCCTTAAATTGTATTATAAGAAAGAGATTTATATTTCAGTGAAAAAAAAGTCCTGTGAGCGGGTAATCCACGAAGGGCAGGCGCCACATAAATCTGAGGAATATGCTCAGAAATTACATAAAAAGAGGGCGTATCATAAATAATGATCACCCTCTTTTTTGTTGTTTTTACTCGTACCCCCTACAGGAGCATTTTCAAATATTCAATTCTCAGAGGCACAATTTCAATTATGAGACACCCTTGTTTATTTAAAGCTTATCCAGCATACGTTAAACATTGGCGTTCTGCAATTGATACTCAGATTCTTATAACCGGGCAATACTGCCGGTTTTTACATGATGTATACCTCTATGATCAAATCCTATGTTTAAACTTAGTAATGACTTAACATAGAATAAACATCCCGATTATACTTTTGGCGCTAAATCAGCTGTTTCCGATGCGCAATCGTAAGAATATATTTTCATGGAATACATTGCATCTGTTTCAGGCATCTGATTATTTTCTAAGTGGATATGACGATGAGTGTGGTTAATGTTGTAGATGCGGCATTACTCATTCGCTTTCGTGAAGGGGATGAAAGCGCTTTTAAATGCGTTTATGATGCATATTACCGTAAAGTCTATCAGTACGCCTATTCCTATCTTAAAAATAAAGAGCAGAGCGAGGAGATTGTACAGGAAACTTTTCTAAAGATCTGGATAACCAGGGAAAGATTAAACGAACAATTGCCGGTTGCACCTTATCTGTTTACCATTTGCCATCGACTGGTATTTGATGCTTTCAGGAAAGCGGCTACAGTAAATATCCTCAAAGCAAACCTGCAGAAAATAAATACAGAAACAGATAATCATACGGAAGAGATAATCTTTGTGTCTGATTTAAAACGATTTTCTGATCACGCGATCGCTGAGCTGCCTAAACAACAGCAAATGGTATTTAAACTGAGCAGGTCTGAAGAGCTGACTTATGAAGAAATTGCAGCACGTTTAAATATCTCTAAAAATACAGTAAGAAATCATCTGGTAGTTGCATTGAAGTCATTACGGGCGCAGTTTGAAAGTCAGGGTGTTTTATATGCATTGCTATTCATTCAACTCTTTTAAATATATTTCTTTTTCAACTAGTCCTCTCGTCCGGCTCATCCGTAATCTTTATATAACGGTTACAAGCCGTTGAATAATTGAGGATGAATAGCAATAAAGATCGTTTAACATTTCTTCTGAAGGCCTACACTGAGCATACTATCAGCGTGAAAGACCTGGAAGAACTGTCTGCATATATCAGTAAAGAAGAGCAAGACCCTGCCTTGCAAGAATTAATGCAGGAATTTTGGATAAACATGGAACCAGATCACAATCTGGTTATTCCTAAAGGCAACATTTATCAATCTATAACAGGAAACCCGCTTTTTAAAGCCGATCTGTCCCCGAAACCGTTAATTAAGCCAGTCTATAGATGGCGTGCTGCTTATTTGTATGCAGCTTCTCTCTTATTCGTTCTTGCATGCGGACTGGTGTTCTACAAGTATGCGGTAAAGGATAATGTATCTGCCTCACAATTTGCGAAAAATGATAAACCCTCGAATGAGATAAAACCTGGCGTAAAAAAAGCTGTGCTCACACTAGCAGACGGATCGAGGTTAGTTTTAGAAGATGCTGTGAAGAAAACCTTAGCAGTGCAGAATGGCGCATCAGTGGAACAGAATGGCGGACAGTTAATTTATCACGCGGATAAAAATACAGCTGACACCCATGTGATGTTACGGAATTCCATTAACACGCCAAGAGGCGGAGAATACCAATTGCATTTGGAAGACGGTACTGTAGTGTGGCTGAATAGTGCTTCTAGTATTACCTATCCGGTAGCTTTTAATGGTAAGGAACGCAGAGTCAGCATTTCTGGCGAAGCCTATTTCGAAGTGGCTAAAAATCCACATCTCCCTTTTATAGTGGAGGCCAATGGCACTGAAGTAAAAGTGTTAGGTACCCACTTCAATGTGAATGCCTATGCAGACAATGATGCCGTAAAAACGACCTTGGTAGAAGGTGCAGTGGAGGTCAGTAAAAACGGTCAGCGCGCACTTTTAAAACCAGATCAGCAGGCAATAGCCGGCTATGGGTCAAACCAGATTCAGGTGATCAAAGTAGATGCAATGGAAGCACTGGCCTGGAAAAATGGTATTTTTCTGTTTAATAATTTGAATATCAAATTGGTGATGAAAGAGATTTCCCGATGGTATGATATAGAGGTGGTTTACCGTGGCGATGTAACGCATAAAACTTTTGGCGGAACAATTTCAAGGTTTGAGAATTTTGAACAATTGCTCAAAACGCTGGAATTAACAGGAGCTATACACTTTAAAATTGAAGGAAGGAGGGTAATTGTGATGCCTTAGGGCAAATGATGCCTTTTATTAAATCAGGAGCGGTACCAAGCGCTCCTGATTAATGTTTCTAAGGCTTAAATCAACCGCTGTTAACAATTAATTCAATAATCTTAATCTCAAATGTATAAAAATTTTACTAAATTATTAGTGATAAGAATACCCCTTGTGCTCGCTTTTATTTGCTTTTTTGCATTGAACACAGCATTTGCACAAAAAATAACCATAAAAAAGAATCAGGTCTCTCTGGAGGAAGTATTCAAAGAACTGAGAAAAAAAAGCGGATACAATATCCTTTATAATGCTGAAATGCTAAAAGGGACCGGCCTGATATCTGTAAATCTTGCCGGTGCTTCACTGCAGGAATCAATGAAAGCAGTGCTGGAAGGAAAACAGCTGGATTTTAAAATTGTAGAGAAGAATATCATTATATCAAAACGTACTGCTACTCCTGCGAGTCAGAAACAGCAGCGCTTTACCGTAACGGGTACGGTAACTGACGATAGGAAGGCTCCCTTCCAGGGAGTAAGCGTATCGGTTAAGAATAGCACTGTAGCTGTACTGACTGATAAAAGTGGAAACTATAAAATCGATGTGCCCACCGCTGAGGCCATCTTGATTTACAGTTATATTGGTTTTGTAAGAAAAGAAGTAAAAGTTAGTCGCAGTGCGGTAGTTAATATAACACTTGAACTGGAGGACACCAAACTGAATGAAGTGGTAGTCACAGCTCTGGGTATTAAAAGAGAAGAAAAGGCTTTGGGTTACTCCATTACGACAGTAAAAGGTGAAGACCTGACCAATGCGATTTCAAATAACTGGACGGATGCGCTTTCCGGGAAAGTTGCAGGTTTGAATCTTCTGCGCTCTAATGGAGGCCCTGCGGCATCTAACCGAATTATTTTGAGAGGTGAAAACTCTTTATCCGGAGGCACGGAAGCCCTTATTGTTTTGGATGGAGTAGTGATCAGCAGCTCAAGTGGCCGGGTAACGGGAAATGGATCGGCCTATTTGGGGGAAGATTCTCCAACGGATTATGGCAGTGCCATTAATGATATCAATCCAGCAGATATTGAAAGTGTATCTGTATTAAAAGGTCCGGGTGCCACTGCTTTATATGGTGCACGTGGTGCAGGCGGAGCCATTATCATTACCACGAAACTTGCCGATCCGAAAGTGAAGGGAATTGGTGTGACTTTCAACTCCAATGCTTCTTTTGAGTCGGTTTCCCGCTGGCCGGATTATCAGAATGAATATGGTCAGGGTGCCGGTGGTGCAGATTATTACTCTTATGGTAATAGTGTGGATGGTCTGAGTACCAGGAGCACAAGTGCGGCTTTTGGTCCTAAGTTTGACGGGCAGGAATATTTTCAATTCGACCCGAATACATTGACTACTGGTACTTCCAGGACACCATGGGTTGCTTATCCTGACAATAAGAAGGACTTTTTTGAAGTAGGCAGAACTCTAACCAATTCACTTTCCCTGGAGGGTGGCACAAAGTCAACATCAGCACGTCTGGGCTATACCAATGTAAACAATTCATGGATCATACCAAATACAGGATATGAGAGAAACACAGTTTCACTGAGTGTAACGCAGAAAGTAACGCCTAAACTTCAGATCACTGCAAAAGCAACGTATACAAATAAGTTTAGTGATAACCTCCCTGCAATGGGTTATAATAACCAAACCATCATGTACTGGATGGTGAGACAGGTGCCCAATGCAGATTTATCCTGGTTTCAGCCTTACTGGCTTCCCGGACAGGAGGGACTGGTTCAGAATCGTCCTTTTGTAAGCGTTGTAGATAATCCGTATCTGATTACCAATGAAATGCTGAATAAAGATAACCGTAATACGGTAACTGGAAATGTGCAGGCTACATACAGTTTTACAGAAAATTTAAGCTTGCTGGTACGCACCTCTCTTGATCTGGGTTATGATGCACGTTCACAACAGCGACCAAAGGATACACAGAACTATAACGAGGGAATGTATCGCACACAAAATATATTCAACCAGGAAATTAACTCTGATTTTTTACTGAACTACAAGAAAAACTTCAGCAAGTTCAGTACGAGTTTCTCATTTGGCGGAAGTGCACTGAAAAATACCTACAATAAGGACGAAATTAGAGCAGAGACGCTATTTGCACCGGGGATTTATAATTTCGCTAACAGCATGGACGTGCCACTGTCCTTTGTGACCAAAAGTAAATTTGGTGTATCTGGTTTATATGGTCTTGCCAGTATTGGTTATAACGATTTTTTGTACCTCGATTTAACGGGTCGTAAAGACTGGTCGAGTACACTGGTGACTGGTACTAGTAAGGTCAAAGGCTTTTTCTACCCCTCGGCAAATTTAAGCGCTGTGCTGTCTGATAAGTTTACCTTGCCTTCATATTTCAGCTTACTAAAGTTGAGGGCATCTTATGCGGAAGTTGGTAGTGGCGGAACAACACCGTATCTTACTTCATATATCTATGATTCAGAAACAACTTTCCCTTCGGGTTTGTCTAATCCCTCTGCAATTGCCAATCCGGGTTTAAGGCCTGAGCGTTCAAGGAGTTTAGAGTTTGGAACAGATATCCGTTTTTTTAACGGAAGACTGGGTGCTGATATCGCTGTTTATCAGAATAATACCAGCGACCAGATTCTGAAAGTCCCGATAGACCGCTCGTCAGGTTATAGTTACTCTATTTTAAACTCTGGTGAAGTCCGCAATAAAGGTCTGGAAGTAGCCTTAAGTGGTACACCAATTAAACATAACAGAGGCGGGTTCAACTGGAATATCAATGCTACGTTTACCATGAACAGGAACAAAATCCTGTCGCTGGCCGATAGTGTGGAAACATTGATCTTGCAAACCGGCCCCGGCTCAAGAGGAACTATCGAAGCAAGGGTAGGTGGTAGTATGGGAGATTTATATGGTTTGGGTTACTTGCGTTCGCCAGATGGCCAGATCGTATATGAAAATGGTTATCCCGTTAAAACGCAGACATCAAGACTGCTTGCAAATGTTTACCCAAAATGGAAAGGGAGTATTGGCAATGAGTTTAGATACAGACAGTTCAGGCTTAATGTTTTAGTTGATGCTCAGTTTGGTGCGAAAGCTTATTCTCATACACATTCCCTGAATGCAACACTAGGTAAGCTGACCAGCACCTTGCCTGGCAGGTACAATGGTATTATAGGTGACGGGGTAATTTTAAATGCCGATGGCAGTTACCGTAAAAACGATGTCATTGCTACGGATATCTCTACTTATTATACAGAACACTTTACGATCGATAATGTGGAAGCCAACTTGTTTAAGACTGATTTTATCAAGCTTCGGGAGGCACGTTTCGATTATACGTTTGCACCAAAATTTGTTAAAAAGTTAAAACTACAGGCTGCCAGTTTGGGGGTGTATGGCCGTGATTTGTTCATTATCAGCAACTGGCCATCATTTGATCCGGAGTTTGGGACGGTGAACAACGGATTGATCCAGTCGGGATTTGAAATCAGCCAGTTTCCTGCAACCAGGACAATTGGTGTTAATCTTAACGTGAGATTTTAAAAATTATATCATGAAACTAATAAAGAAATTTATCCTGATCGCCGGCTGTTTTTCCGCGCTGGCAACGGGATGTACTAAGAATTATGCAGAACTGAATGAGAATCCAAATGGTGTTGCTGTTGCTGTGCCAGAGCGATTGCTTAATCCTGCGTTGTATGATGTGGTACAGCGGAATATCAACCGCAGTCACCGGATCAATAACGAATTAATGCAGGTATTTGTTCAGCGCAGCAATTACATTGAAATCCAGCGCTATATTGTTCGCCCCAGTGAATCTGATTATATGTGGAACAACTGGTACCTGCAAAAAACAAACTTTGCAGATATGTATAGCCTGGCCAAAGCCAATGTTGCAGTCGTAGCCAGCCAGTCTAAAGCCTATATGGCGATAGCGAATATCCTGGATGTTTGGGTGAGTTCTTTATTGACAGATACCTATGGAGATGTTCCTTATTCGGAGGCAAACCTGGGTAAAACTGATAATATACTAACACCAAAGTTTGATGCGCAGAAGGATATTTACCAGGATTTGTTTAGAAAACTGGAAGAATCAAATACTTTACTGACAGGTTTAGCAAGCAGCCAGTTATTAACTACACAACAAAAAGGACTTGATGCGCTGTATGGCAGCGCCGCTAGTCCCACGGCAGAGCTGGAGCTATGGCGCAAATTTGGTAACTCTTTATATTTGCGTCTGCTGATGCGTGTTTCCGCAAAATCGGATGCCATTGCAAATGGAAAAACACCGGTCGTTAAAATCAATGAGGTGGTAACGAACCCTACGCTGTATCCTATTTTTACCAGCAATGCTGAGTCGGCCATCTTAAGGTTAACGGGGCTCACTTATCCTTTGCGCTCCCCTTTTGCAGGTTTTACCACTACGGACTATAATTCTGCAGGTTCATTAGGAGAGTTTTTTGTGAATACTTTGAAAGAATATGGTGATCCGAGACTTGCCTTATGGGCAACAAGGTATGACAATGACTATGTGGGTATCCCGAGTGGTTACCAGGTTGGACAAATACCACCTGCACGCTCTACGCTGAATCCGGCTTTAATATTGGAACCGCTGCTGGGCAATATCATGAACTATGCTGAATTACAGTTCATTCTTGCAGAGGCCGCACTAAAAGGTTATATCCCGGGAACACCAAAAACGTATTACGACCTTGGAGTAAAAGCAGGTATTGAACATTGGGGATTAACCATGAGCAGTACTTATTTAACCAGCGATGCCATCGCTTACCAGTCGGCAGGAAGTCAGGACCAGCAGATGGAACAGATTATGGCACAGAAATATTTCACCCTGTTTTATACCGATTTCGAGCAATGGTTTGAATACCGCAGAACGGGCTTTCCTACTTTACTTCCGGGAACAGGTTTGGCCAACGGTGGAAAAATGCCATCGAGATTATATTATCCTGTTCTGGTTCAGTCGCTGAACAGGGCGCATTACCAGGAAGCAATAGCTAACCAGGGACCAGACGATCTGAACAGTAAAGTTTGGTGGCAAACACAATAAACACACAGCAATGAAGCATTTAAAATATACGACAAGCAAAGTTGGCCATGGCGCGCTTATGCTATTGATGCTGTTGTTTACAGCATGTTTAAAGGAAGATATCAATCCGGCATCTGGTACGCCGGGTGACTATATCTCTTTACTAGATATCAGGAAAATTTACAAAGGAGAAGAGGTTGTACTGAATGTTGCTAATATGACCGGAGCCACAAAAGTAACTGGAGTGGTCATTTCTGATGCAGCTTCGGGCAATGTGCCAAAAGGAACGATTGTACTTCAGCAAACCAGCAGGGGACTAAAAAGAGGTATCGAGCTGTATTTTGGCGCAGATACCGGAATCCCTTACAAATTTGGCGACTCTATAACCGTGATGGTAGAGAATGCCAGAATTACCAGAAATGCAGGTGCATTGCAATTGGTGTTACCCGGACTGGGAAGTATAACTAAAGTTGCTGAAAACAGCGTTACAGCGGCTACTGAACTCAGTCTCGCAGCACTTAATGCTAAGTTTTCAGATTATGAAAGCACACTGGTTAAAATTTCAAATGTAGATGTGACCTCTTCAGCAACTACCTTATCGGGCAATACCGGCATCAGAGAATCTTCCGGTGAGGTCGGTACCGTTCATGCAGAAGCGGCGGCAGGTTTTGCCAGTAAAGCGACACCGCTCAATGCCTCTTTTGTGGGAATAGCAAGGGTAGATAATGCGATAAGCGAAGGTTCAGGACAACAAATATGGCTTGTTAATGCAGCTTCTGTTACTGATGAGAGTGGAACTATGTACAATGGATTTGCAGAAACGTTTGAAAATGGCGATGCTGCAATAACTGCAGCCGGATACGCAGCAAAGACAGGTCTGTTGTCAACTGGTAGTTACTCGCTGACGAATACAGGTTTAAATAAAGAAGCCAATGATCTGGCGGTAAGCGGGGTTTATGCCTTAAGGATGAACCAGAATTCTACGTCCGACTCTTGGTGCGCAATGAATTATGATTTACTGAATGGCGCAACAAAAGTAACTGTCTGGGCGGGATCTTATGGTGCATCCGCCGACTTAGGTTCTACCTGGCGATTAGAATATTCGCAGAATGGCGGAATTACGTGGATCCAGGTGGGGGATGATATTTTAACCACCAGTAAGGTGAAAAAATTATATACATTTTTAATGGATATCAGAGGTAAAGTACGCTTCCGTTTCGGTAAAAAAGGTATTGGTACTTCTACCGTAAGTAATCAGAACGGCAGGTTAAGCATGGATGATTTCTCGGTTTATATGAATCCTGTTGAAGGGCCTATTGTTATTCCATTGCCTACATTTTCCAATGTGATGAGCTGGCAGTTTGGTACGCCGGCATCTGCAGGTAATCAGGTAACTGCTGCAGCTACCACTGTTAACGATGGTTTGAATGTAGGTACATTGAGTCGTGGTGCGGGATTAAATGCAAGCGCACTGGCCAGGGCTTTTGCATCCAATTCATCAGGCCCGGTTATTACTTCGACGAAAGAGCTTGCCATTTCACAAAATTCTTATTACCAGGTTGTGCTTTCGGTAAAACCAGGCTATAAACTTTCGCTATCTGCCATTGATGTCAGGTTAAGAAGAACAGCTGCCGGTGCTAAATACCATAAATGGTATTACAGTTTAGACGGTGTTAACTTTCTGGAGACTAAAGGTACGGGCGATGTGCTGGCGGAAGATACGAATACTGAAGGTGCTGCGGTTCCTACATACTATGTGTATGAAACACCAGACCTCCAAAATCTGCGTTCCGGTACAACAATTACCTTAAGGATGTATTGCTGGGGGTTCACAAATATCGGTTCAGGATCATTCTCAATCGGTCGCACACCAGTTTCAACATCAACAGATGCGCTTAGTTTTGGCGGTAAGGTAACTGCACAATAAATACAAAATTTATAACATGAATTTGATGCTTGCATAGGCTAATAGCTTATGCAGGCATCGTAATTGTAAAAATCAATAGTGATATGAGATCAATAAAATTTCAGCTGGTAGTCTTGTTTTTAATAGGCTTTGGCCATACTGTAAATGCACAAAAAGGGAGTTTATATCCCAAGTTTCCAGAGAGTTTTGAAGGGCAGGAGATTAAATCTGATGGTTATGCCAATTCAGTAAGCCAGCTCAATACTGGTAAATGGGCATTTGTTGGTGCAAGGATAGACAGCTTCGTAAACGATCATCCAAGCAGTGGTAAAAATGCAGCAAGACTGGTGGGTAATAATACTAAACCTGCTTATGTGCAAATGAACTTCGATTTGAATAATGGTGCATCTAAAGTGATCTATTGGTACAGCTCTTATGGTGCAAAAGCTGATAAACCATGCCAGTTGCAATTGGAATATTCAACAGATGGAGGTAAGGAGTGGAATCCTGCAGGAGAGCTCATTGAGGTGAAAAGTAAAATCAAACAGGCTGCAACAGTAGAGCTGGATGTAAAAGGAAATGTAAGGTTTAGAATTCATAAGCTGGCTTTAGGTTCACCTAAAGAAGATCCTTCTATAGCAAATGGGCGCTTAAGTATTGACGATTTCTCTGTTTATAAAAACTAATTTCCTCAAAATGTTACAACGATTAATCCTCCTGTTGTGCTTAAATTTAAGTGCCGGAGTGCTGACAGCACAGTCATACCGGCTGGCTACCTATAATATCCGCGGCGATATGGCAAAGGATGCGCCTGCAAATACCTGGCAACAACGGAAGTTGTTTGTTCCTCAATTGATACATTTTCACGATTTTGATGTCTTTGGGATACAAGAGGCTGATGCCGGCCAGTTGAAAGACCTTGCAGCTGCATTGCCGGAATACACACTCGTTGCGGAAGGTAAATATAACGGCCAGAATGGCTCGGCTATATTTTTTAAATCTGCTGCTTTTCAGCTACAAAACAGTAATAATTTCTGGCTGGCACCTGATCCTGAAAAAAAAGCCAGGGCATGGGATGCTAAGTTTGCCCGGGGCTGTTCCTGGGTAGCGCTCAAAGACCTGAAGTCGGGCACTACCTTTTTCTATTTCAATACCCATCTTGATCATGTAGGGCTAACTGCGCGTAAAAACAGTGTGGTGTTGCTGTTACAAAAAATCAAAGAGCTGGCAGGAGATAACGCTGCTGCATTAGGTGGCGATTTTAATTTCACACAATATGATGAAAACTATGCAGTAATGAGAAACGCTGGCTTGTTGCAGGATGCCTGGGATATGGCAAAGTTGAGATATGCACCAAATGGTACCTTTAACGGCTTTAATATCACCCGGAACTCCGATGAACGGATAGACCATATTTTTCTGACTAAACATTTTGAGGTAGAGCGTTATGGGATACTGACTGACAATTTTGGTGGTAAATTCCCCTCAGATCACTTTCCAGTATTAATTGTTGCAAAATATAAAAAGTAATGAAACGTTTATTTTTTCTAATATTATTTGTCCCTCTTTTTTTATCCGCTGAAACCAGGCTTCCACAATTCTTTAGCAATGGCATGGTAATGCAGCAAAATACGGAGGTTTCCATTTGGGGAACAGACAAACCAGGAGCAGTGATTAGGATTGCTGCATCATGGAGTCAGGCTGCAGAGGTGAAAGCAGACCAGACTGGTAAATGGAAATTGAAGATAGCTACGCCAAAAGCTGGCGGGCCATATAATATAACCGTTACAGGGAGCAGTAAGATTCTCCTGAATGATGTGCTGATTGGAGAGGTTTGGTTCTGTTCCGGACAGTCGAACATGGAGATGCCACTTAAAGGACGTGTCAACGAACCTACAGGAGGTAGTAATGAATTGATCCTCAATTCGGAAGATAGCGGGATCCGTGTGTTTA
>Ga0247813_10000908_pt1 | contig 23850 bp, 30 predicted proteins | sample UWRJL169409C1_FD_180719 | JGI IMG/M metagenome (GOLD analysis project Ga0247813, IMG submission 180719) | Plant litter microbial communities from Arlington Agricultural Research Station in Wisconsin, United States - UWRJ-L169-409C-1 | ecosystem: Environmental > Terrestrial > Plant litter >...
GCGCCATGCCATGCCCGATCATCTGCGTCAGCTCTCGACCCGTCATGTCGATATCGATGCTACAGGAAAGATCTGGTTCGCCTGCCAATACGAGGGCGCTCGCAACGACCTGCCGCCGCTTGCCGGTTCCTTTGCGCGCGGCGAGGACATCCGTTTTCTTGACCTGCCGGAGGAAACGACGCTGGCGCTCGCCAATTACGTCGGCGCCATCGCCGTCAACCGGCGTGATGGGCTGGTCGGACTGACATCGCCGAAGGGCGGTGCTGCGGTGACGGTCGATGCGAGAACCGGCCGGGTTGTGCGGCGGATAAGCCTTGCAGATGCGGCAGGGATCGCGCCCGCAGCGGACGGTTTCGTCGCCTCGTCCTATACCGGCACGTTCGGGGAGACCCGCAGCCGGGTCGCTTGGGACCAGCATATTGTGCGGGTGGGCAAGCTCTGATTGCCCACCCTCAGCGGTTCACGAGCGTGGTGATGTCTTCCCAGAGATAGGCAACCTGCTCGTAATGTCTGTCGTCGAGCCAGATGCTGGAGGTTTCCACCGCCTTGGCGCCGAGCCGCTCGTAGAATTTCCGGTTGGGATTGCCCGACAGGACCCAGGCAAATAGCGACTTTGCCCCTTGCTCCGCGCAGTGCCCGGCCGCCGTTGAGACCAGTGCGGTGCCGATGCCCGCGCCCTGATATCCGGCCCGGACGTAGAGCGCATAGATCTCATGGAGATCGGCCGGGACCGTGCCGCGCCCCGGACCGAAATTGGCAAAGCCGACGATCCCGCCGCCCGAAGGCTCCACCGCGACGAGATAATGGACGCCTGGAGCGCCCATGCGCCGGGCGTGGCGCACGGCCTGATCCTCGCGCGACATGCCGTCGAGAAAGTCGTCTGCCAGCAAGCCACGAAAGGTCGACCGCCATGTATCGACCAGCACCCCGGCGATCATGAACAGATCATCGCCTGTGCCCGGCCTGATCTCGAAAGGTCTTTGGTCGCTCATGGCAATGATAGTGGGATTGCCGGCGCAAAATTAAAAGCCCGGTCCATCTGGCGCTGTGCACATGATCGCCCTATCTCGGCCGCATGAACCGTATCCTGATCCATATTCTCTTCATTGCCGCTGTTCTCGGCTGCGGCCTTTTGATCGGCATCAACAATATTCCCGGCGAATGGTATCAGTCGCTGGTCAAACCATCCTTCAATCCGCCCAACTGGATTTTCGCGCCGGTCTGGTCGGTGCTGTACGTCATCATCGGCTTTGTCGGCGCCCGCACCTTCCTCGACCATCGCGACACGACGGCGATGCGATTCTGGGTGGCGCAGATGATTTTCAATTTTTCCTGGTCGCCGCTGTTCTTCGGATTTCAGGAAATTGCGCTGGCGCTGATCGTCATCATCGCGCTGCTGATCTCGATCGTCGGTTTCATCGTTGTGAGCCGGAAACAGGATGGCCTCTCGGCGCTGCTCTTTACACCCTATCTCGCCTGGGTCGCCTTCGCCACATTGCTCAACGTATCGATTTTCCTCATGAATTGAGGCTTGTCCTTGTTTTTCCGCCATGCAACTGTCTGTGCACCGGCAACACGAGCGATTGAGAGTACACGGTGGAATTTCGCGAGCGCATCCGCAACAGCTTCGGCCGCCAGGCCGCCATGGCGACCATCGGCGCGGAACTGACGCGGGTGGAGCAGGGGTCGGTGGAGATCGAGCTGCCGTTCGATGAGAAGCTCACACAGCAGCACGGCTTTCTGCATGCGGGGATCATTTCGGCAGCACTCGATGCCGCCGGCACCTATGCCGCCTATTCGGTGATCGATCCCGATGCCTCGATCCTTACCATCGAATTCAAGGTCAACCTGATGTCTCCGGGCCGGGGTGAACGTTTCCTGTTTCGCGGCGAAGTAACAAAGCCCGGCACGACGATCATCGTCTCCGACGGCCGCGGCTATGCGATTTCGCAGGATGGCCCTGCCAAGCTGATCGCCTCGATGACCGCAACGATGATGGTGATCCGCGGACGCGAGGGGATCGAAGGATGACATTTGAACTGAAGCATGTGGCGGATAAGAGCCTGCTCTACGTCATGGCTGTCGATGCCGAATACGGCGTGCACCTGCGCGAGCGCATTTCGCCCTTGATGACCGGTGTCGGTCCGGTCGAAGCGGCTGTGACGCTGACCCGGACGCTTGCCGAATTGGCTCACCGCGGCAGCCTGCCTGATCTCGTTATTTCGCTCGGCTCGGCCGGTTCTGCCCGGCTGGAACAGGCCGAAGTTTACCAGGCCACCTCGGTTGCCTATCGCGATATGGACGCTTCGCCGCTCGGCTTTGAAAAGGGCGCGACGCCGTTTCTCGATCTGCCCGTCACCGTCGATCTGGCATTGCGCATTCCCGGCGTGAGGACGGCAAGCCTTTCGACCGGCGCCAACATCGTCTCAGGTGCTGCCTATGACAGCATCGCCGCCGACATGGTGGAAATGGAAACCTTCGCCGTGCTGCGCGCCTGCCAGTCGTTCGGCATTCCGCTGATCGGCCTGCGTGGTATTTCCGATGGCAAGGCGGAGCTCAAACATGTCGGCGACTGGACGGAATATCTGCACGTGATCGACGAGAAGCTGGCGAGCGCCGTCGATGCGCTGGAAAATGCCGTTAAAACCGGCGAAATCACTGTCTGAGGCCGCAAAATTGTCCGGGTGCAATGTAATCGTTGCGCTCAAGGCCGCCTTTATTTAAAGGCTCGACATAGTTCCCCATCAAATAAGCCCAAGCCAGCGGAAGCGCGTCATGACAGCGAGAGTCCATCCCGATACCGTTCTCATCATCGATTTCGGCAGCCAGGTTACCCAGCTGATCGCGCGCCGGGTGCGCGAGACTGGCGTCTATTGCGAAATCGTACCCTTCCAGCTGGCAGACGAAGGCTTCAAGCGGCTGAACCCGAAGGCGATCATCCTGTCGGGCAGCCCGGCCTCGACGCTCGATATCGGCTCGCCGCGTGCGCCGCAGGTCGTGTTCGATAGCGGCTTGCCGGTGCTCGGCATCTGCTACGGCCAGCAGACCATGTGCGAACAGCTCGGCGGTAAGGTTGAAGCCGGCCATCACCGCGAGTTCGGCCGCGCCTTCATCGAGATCGACAAGGAATGCGCGCTTTTTGACGGCATCTGGACTGTCGGTTCCCGCCATCAGGTCTGGATGAGCCATGGCGACCGCGTCACCGCGATCCCTGATGGATTCGAAGTCGTCGCCACCTCGCCGAACGCGCCGTTTGCCTTCATCGCCAACGAAGCGAAGAAATTCTACGCCGTGCAATTCCATCCGGAAGTCGTGCACACGCCCGATGGCGCCAAGCTGCTCGCCAACTTCGTTCACAAGATTGCCGGCCTCAAGGGCGACTGGTCGATGGCCGCCTATCGCGACAAGGCCGTTGCCAATATCCGGGCACAGGTCGGCGACAAGCGCGTCATCTGCGGCCTGTCCGGCGGTGTCGATAGCTCCGTTGCCGCGCTGCTGATCCATGAAGCGGTCGGCTCCCAGCTGACCTGCATCCTCGTCGACCACGGTCTGATGCGCAAGAACGAGGCGGCCGATGTCGTTGCCATGTTCAAGGAGCATTACAATCTGCACCTGGTCCATGTCGATGCGTCGGACATGTTCATCAATGCGCTGGAAGGCGAGGGCGATCCGGAAACCAAGCGCAAGACCATCGGCCGCCTGTTCATCGATGTCTTCGAGGCGGAAGCCAAAAAGCTCGGCGGCGCCGATTTCCTTGCCCAGGGCACGCTCTATCCGGATGTCATCGAAAGCGTTTCCTTCACCGGTGGCCCTTCGGTCACCATCAAGTCGCACCACAATGTCGGCGGCCTGCCGGCGCGTATGAACATGCAGCTGGTCGAGCCGCTGCGCGAACTGTTCAAGGACGAGGTCCGCATCCTCGGCAAGGAACTCGGCCTGCCTGATTCATTCATCGGCCGTCACCCGTTCCCAGGCCCGGGCCTTGCCATCCGTTGCCCGGGCGGCATCACCCGCGAAAAGCTGGAAATCCTGCGCGAAGCAGACGCCGTCTATCTCGACGAAATCCGCAAGGCTGGCCTCTATGACGCGATCTGGCAGGCCTTTGCCGTGCTTCTGCCGGTCCAGACCGTCGGCGTCATGGGCGACGGCCGCACCTACGAATTCGTCTGCGCGCTCCGCGCTGTCACCTCGGTCGATGGCATGACCGCTGATTTCTACCACTACGACATGGACTTCCTCGGCCGCGCCGCTACCCGCATCATCAACGAAGTGCGCGGCATCAACCGCGTTGTTTATGATGTGACGTCGAAGCCACCCGGCACCATCGAGTGGGAGTAAAGGATCAAACGGCGGCGTTGTGCGCCGCCGTTTGATCCACTTCGCAACCCTTATATGGTGAGTGTGAGCAGCAGTTCGTCCAGCTGCTCGAACTGCTCGGGCGTGCCGCCCTCCATTCCTGCGATGGCTTCGTCGAGAGCTTCCTTCGAGGGGTAGAGTTCGAAGAGTGTCAGGAGCGTCACGTCGCCTTTGTCCTCGAAGGTCACGGTGGTCACGGCGGCGTCTTCGCTTTCCTCGTTCGTCCAGACGAGGCGTGCATTCGGGATGACTTCGAGATACTTGCCGAAGAATTCCATGGCGCTTGACGCGTCCTGGCCAAAGGCGACGCGGTAGCCGCCGCCGACACGGACATCCATGTCGCAGGACAGCAGAGGCACGCCGGTCGATTTCGGCGCCCACCAGCGCATGAAGAGGTCTGGTCTGGTCCACGCCTCGTAGACGATGCGTGCCGGGGCATTGAAGGTCCGCGTTACGACCAGCTCGCGCTCGGACTTTCGTTCGATCGTCGTGCGGCTGTTCATGGGCTCATGATCATGTCTTTTGTCCATCGACTTTCTCCCGTTGTTTCAATTCCTCGACAATCCCGTCCAACGCATCGAAGCGTGTATCCCAGAGTTGGCGGTATCTCTCGATCCATGCCGCCTCTTCCTCCAGCCGGCGCTGGCCGAGCTTGCAGGTCCGCACGCGACCGACTTTCTCCGTAGTGACCAGTCCGGCCTGCTCCAGGATGCCGACATGCTTCTTCATGCCCGTGAGGGTCATGTGGAACTTGTCGGCAAGCTCCGTGATCGAAGCGTCCGCGCGTCCGAGCTGCTCCAGAACGCCGCGTCGGGTGGCGTCCGACAGCGCGGCGAAGGAGGCGTCGAGACGGGGAAGTATATACTGAACCATATGGTTCAGTATATACGACAGAGAGGCGACGCGCAAGTTTTCAAATCGTCTGCGTGCTGGCAACGGCGGGCAGAAGGACGAAGGGTTCGCGGTAGCGTCAGCGAGAAATTGTCGGAATACAGTCCTGTTCAATGACAGCGTTTGGTGTCAGTCTCTCCGCAACCGCAGAAAGAAACCGGCCCCGCCAGCAGCTTGCAGGAAAGAGCGAATGAAACCTTCCGACCGCTTTTATTCGATGATCGACTACACGGCGTCCGGCGCTGAAAGTCAGCCGGACATCGCATTGGCGTTTGCGCAGATCCAGAAAGACTGGGTGGCCACGTATCCCGGCTTCATCGCGGCGCGGTTTCTGGCCAGCACCGATGGCGAAATCGTCCGCGCCATCGTGGAATGGGAAAACGAGGACGCCTTTCGCGACTTCGAGCGCAAGTCGGATCCCAGGGGACGGATGGCCGCACTGGAAGCGGTGTTCAAACGGCTCTCAACCAGCGGCACGCGCATGACTTTCCGTGCGATCGGTGATGTAGAGCCACAGCCGTCTGCGATCGCTGATAAGGCGAACACCATCTGATTTGTGATGCTCGACAGGTCACAACAGCAGCGATTGCTGCGCCGGTTCCGGCGCGCCAACATGGACGCCTTCGAGTTCGAGCATGTGCACCTTGGCCGTCGCGCCGCCAGGGGCGGAGAAGCCGCCGACCTTGCCGCCGGCGGCAAGCACGCGGTGGCATGGAATGATCAAAGGCACCGGGTTCTTGGCCATGGCCTGACCGACATCCCGCGCGGCCTGCGGACCTGCGCCGAGCGCCTTGGCGAGACTGCCATAGGTGGTCGTATGGCCCCAGCCGACGCGGCGGAGGGCATGATAGATCTGCCGGAAAAATTCATCCTGGCCGTCGAGGTCGAGGGCGACGTTTGAGAAATCGATGGCCTCGCCGTCAAAATACCGCTGCACCGCGATGATGACCTCGCTGATCGCCGGGCTCGGTTCCCCGCGTTCGGCCCCCGGCACGCGGCGCAGCACGTTGCGTTCGGTGGCGTCAGCGCTTCGTGTTGGCAATTGGAACCGGGTGATGCCGATATCGTTCCAGGCAATGCCGCAATAGCCGCCAGCCGTTTCGAAGACGTGATAGGTCTGTGCTTTCTCTGCCATCGTTCCGTTCCTTCCGTTCCCCGCGCAAGACAGCGGGGCCAAAAATGCTTTGCCGCCCGTCAGGCTGCCGCGTTGAGCCGGTTGCGTTCCAGTGCCAGCAGATATCGCTTGGCCTCCAGCCCGCCGGCAAAGCCATGCAGCTTCCCATCCGATCCGATGGCGCGGTGGCAGGGCACGATGATCGACACCGGGTTTCTGCCATTGGCCGCCCCCATCGCCCGGTATGCCCTGGGATGGCCGATCTGCCGGGCAATGTCGGCATAGGTTCGGGTTTCGCCGAAGGGGATCGTCAGCAGCGCCTGCCAAACCGCCTTCTGGAATTGCGTGCCGGCCAGATCAAGCCGGACGGTAAAGTCCGCCCGGACGCCCGCGAAATACTCGTCCAGTTGCCGTTCCGTTTCAAGCAGAACAGGGTGATCTTCTCCCTCTGACCGTTCCCTAAGCCTGACACGCTTCGGATCATCCTTCTCCCAGAGAATGGCAGCCAAGCCCTCGCCCCCGGCAACAAGCTCAAGTTTTCCGACAGGCGAAGCGATGATTTTGCGAACGTAGATCATCGTCTGAGTTTGGCTCAGTTTTCCATGTCCCGCCACCCGTTTCTTGCACTGGAATGAACGGGTTCAAGGGGATTTCACTTCGTTTCGGAGAGGGTCAAATTGGTGCACGGCGCACCGCAATCCGTCACGTCGGCGTGGGAATAAATTCATATTGTTCTTGTTTTGTTCTTGATCTCACATTCGACTCGGGTATCGTGGCGACATCCAGAAAGAGATGAGGTCTGCCATGCTTGCAAAAGCCGGAAATGAAGTTGTGCGCAGTGAACAGAAGTCCTTTTCATTCGGTCATGGCGCTGCGGCGCTCCAGCCTCGCCAGAAACATGCCGACGATCTTGGAAAGAGCAATCTGTTCCTAGCCCTCGTGCCGGAGCGCGAGGTGGCGTTGCTGGCCGTCGAGACTGGAAGGGGCATCGCGCAGCGCTACGGTCTGTCGAAAACTCCGCGCCCGCACGAACTGATGCATGTCTCGCTCAATGGCATCGGCAAATATCCGGATTTCCCGGACGATATCGTCTTCGCCGTCTCGGCGGCGATGGCCACCGTCAAGGCGGCGCCTTTCGAGGTGAACTTCGATCGTGCCATGTCGTTTGCCGGCGCCAAGGCTGTCGTTCTGGCCACGCGATCCGCAGCGAGGAAATGATGGATCTTCATGTCCAGCTTGCCAAGGAAATGTGGGCTGTGGGTCTGAACTTCACCTACAATCCGCGCTTCATGCCGCATATGACGGTGCTCTATGATGAGACGCCGGTGCCGGAGCACATGCTTGCCGAGCCTGTCCGGTGGGTTGCGCGCGAGTTCGTTCTCATCCGCAGTTTCATCGGCAAGAGCGAATACGAGTATCTCGATCGTTGGCCACTGCTCGACTAACATGTCTTGGGGCTTGGAGCTTGCCGCCGCAGGCTTCAGGTCCGCCCCGATTGTTCGGTATTCCCGAACGTAAGTTCCGGAGTTGGGCGGCTAGCGCGAACCGGAGACGAATGCGATCTTGCCTCCATCAGACGGCCATTCCGGCCTGTCGCAACGTTGGAAGATCGTCATGCTCCGCTCTCTGATCGCATCTGCCGTTATTGCTTTCGCCGGTCCCGCTTTGGCCGAGGGCGTTCCGCAGTATCCCGCGGAATTCAAGACCCAGGACATCGCCACCAACGGCACGACGCTGCATGTCCGGATCGGCGGCAAGGGGCCAGCTGTCGTCCTGTTGCATGGCTACGGGGAAACCGGCGACATGTGGGTGCCGCTGGCTGCCGATCTCGCCCGTGATCATACGGTCATCGTGCCGGACCTACGCGGCATGGGGCTTTCGGCCAAGCCGGATAATGGCTACGACAAGAAGACGCAGGGCCAGGATATTGCCGGTGTGCTGAAGGCGCTGAATGTGGAAAAGACCGATGTGGTCGCCCACGATATCGGCAATATGGTCGGTTATGCCTTCGTTGCCCAGTACCCGCAGGATGTCTCGAAATTCGTGCTGATGGATGCGCCGCTACCGGGCATCGGTCCGTGGGAAGAGATCCTCAAGAGCCCGCTTCTCTGGCATTTCCGCTTCGGCGGGCCGGACATGGAGCGCCTTGTGGCCGGCCGTGAGCGCATCTATCTCGATCGCTTCTGGAATGAATTTTCTGCCGATCCGAAGAAGTGGGACGAGGCCTCGCGGCAGCACTACGCCACACTCTACGCCCAGCCCGGTGCGATGCACGCCGGTTTCGCCCAGTTTGCAGCCTTCGATCAGGATGCGATCGACAACACGGCGTTTTTGGCCAAGGGCAAGCTGACCATGCCTGTCCTTGCCATCGGTGGTGAAAAATCCTTCGGCCCGACCATGGCGGTGGTTGCCAGTGCAGCGGCCGACAATGTCACCGGGGCTGTGATCCCGGCATCCGGTCACTGGCTGATGGAAGAACAACCGGAGGCGACGGTCACCGCGATCCGGTCCTTCCTCGATAAGAAGTGATTTTTCTGCCGCTGCGAAACCCTTTTGCATTTAATCGGCGTGTGGGGCACACGCGCCGATTGGGTCTGTGCCTTCGCCGTCGCAGCAATGCCGCGATGCTGGGTAAGCTGCAATTTTTGGCATCTTGCGCCCACCGGCCGGAACACGCATAAGCCCCTGAAATTGCAAAAGGGAGGCATGTTCATGGACATTTCTGAAATCGTCATCAAGGGAGACACGCCGGGTGTTGAATGGCGGCTGCCGGTCATCCGCTTCAAGGGTAGCGACGCCAAGGCGCCGAAAATCTATATCCAGGCAGCATTGCATGCCAATGAACTTCCAGGCACCGCACTCCTGCATTTCCTGTGCGAAGAGCTGCGTCAGGCGGATGCTGATGGTACAATTCTCAGCGATATCACCATCGTCCCGCAGGCCAATCCGCTCGGCACAGCGCAATCGCATTTCGGCGAGTTGCAGGGCCGTTTCGATCTCGGCTCGCGCACCAATTTCAACCGCGAGTTCCCGCTGATCTCGCTTTCCGAGCGCCAGACTCTGGTGGAAGATCTGGAGCGTTATCCAGCGGTCGAACAACTGAAGCGGCAGCTTCTGCATATGGCGCTGGGTGCCGATCTCATGCTCGATCTGCATTGCGACGATGAATCCGTCCAATATACCTATGTTGACGAAGCCTTTTGGCCGGAAGCCGCTGATCTGGCATCGGCGCTCGATATGGAAGCCGTGTTTCTGGCTGACGGCGAAAGCAGCGCTTTCGAGGAAGCTGTCGGCTATGCCTGGAAACATGAAACTGCCAAAAAGGCAAAGCGGCTGCCCGGCCGCCTTGCGGTGACGGTCGAGCTGCGCGGCACGCGCGATGTCTATCCGGACATGGCCCGCAAGGATGCCGAAGGGCTCTGGCGCTTTCTGGCCGCACGCGGTGCCGTTGGCGGCACCGCCGCAGCCCTTCAGCCTTACAAAGGCAAGGTGACGCCGCTCGACAATATCGAGATGATCCGTGCGCCGCAGGCCGGTGCCGTGCTGTTCCATCGCACCATCGGCGATACTGTTGCCGCCGGCGATCTGCTGGCGACGATCATCACCGCACCGGGCATGGAAGGCGGCGCGATCGATATCCATGCCCCACAGGCAGGCCTGGTCGCGACGCGCACCTCGCAACGCTTCGCCCGCCGCCGCGACAACCTGATGAAAATCGCCTGCGACGGGCCGGCAAAGGCCGTGCGCAAGCCGGGTGCGCTCGAAGCCTGAGCCGTGGCCGTTGCCGCATGTGGCCTGAGGACAGGTCACATGCGTTTCTATGGGAACAGGATCGACAATCGCCGCACCGTTGGCGGTTGTCGACCCCATCGACGAAACCGTCGGTGATCTGCCGCAACTGATCGAGATGCTGGAGCGCTGATCCGCCCGGATCGGCATATTCTCAGCCGGACATCTTCATGCTATCCCGCAGACCGGTAAAGAGGGATTGAGCATGGGCGTGACCATTTACGGCATCAAGAACTGCGACACGATGAAAAAGGCGCGGACCTGGTTGGAAGGCCAGGGCATCGCCTATGATTTCCACGATTACAAGGCCTCCGGCATCTCGCGCGAAGCACTTCAGCGCTGGACGGCAGCGCTTGGCTGGGAGACGGTGTTGAACCGCTCCGGCACGACGTTTCGCGCGCTCCCGAATGCCGACAAGCAGGACCTCAACGAAGACAAGGCGATTGCGCTGATGCTCGCCCAGCCCTCGATGATCAAACGCCCGGTGCTCGACCACGACGGCAAACTGACTGCCGGTTTCAAGCCGGAAATCTATGCGGCGGCGTTTTAGAGACCATGATTTCGATTCGGATTCTGATGGCGGATATGCTATCAGAATGAGATGAAGGTTGTTGTCGATACGAACATCTTTGTATCCGCGATTATGAACGCGGATGGCGCCCCGCGAGACATTATCCGGCTGTGCCTCCAAGCGCGATTGACACCATTGATGGGCAATTCTCTATTTGCTGAGTATGAAGATGTCTGTGCGAGAGAAAACTTGTTTGCCGGCAGATCTCTTTCGTCTCATGAGCGTGCAGAGTTGCTGGATGCATTCTTGTCCGTTTGTCTCTGGGTGCCAATCTATTATCTCTGGCGGCCCAATCTCAGGGATGAGGCGGACAATAATGTGATCGAATTGGCGATTGGCGGCGGCGCGGCGGTCATCGTGACGGCCAACAAACGGGACTTTTCACGCGCCGAATTGCTATTTCCGCAACTGGCCATCCAGACGGCCGGTGAGTTGCTTGCAGCAAAGGAGTATTGATATGAGCACGTTAACGATAAGGCTGCCGAATGATCAGCATGAGCGTTTGAAGGCTCTGGCGTCTGCGCGCGGCACAAGTCTCAACAAGCTCTTCGAAGAGTTTTCCACCAAGGCGATAGCCGAATTTGATTCTGAGACGCGATTCCGGTTAAGGGCAGAGCTCGGTAACAAGGAGCGAGGCCTGGAACTCCTGGATCGGCTTGATCGCGATCACCAACGCTGACATCCACCTCGTTGTAACCGCCGGAAAACCATGTCGAAAAGCACCCGCGCAACGCTTGCGCTGACGAAGGCCGGATCGGCCTTTACGGTTCATACCTATGACTACGACCCCTCGGTCGACCGGATCGGCATGGCGGCGGCCGAGGCGTTGGGCGAGGAGCCGCGCCGCGTGTTGAAGACGTTGATGGCGGAGGTTGATGGCAAGCCCGTCTGTGTCGTCGTGCCGTCCGATCGCGAGGTCAGCATGAAGAAGCTGGCGGCGGCCTTTCAGGGCAAATCGGCCAACATGATGAAGCCGGCCGAGGCCAAGCGGCTGACCGGTTATCATGTCGGCGGCATCAGCCCGTTCGGACAGAAGAAACCGGTGCCGACGGCGATCGAGGCGGCAGCCTTTGACGAGCCGCTGGTCTATATCAATGGCGGCCAGCGTGGCCTGCAGGTGCGGCTGTCGCCTGATGACGCGCGCAAGGCACTGAACGCGGTCGCAGCCCCCCTGATCGCTTGAGAGAAACACAATGTCCCAGATGACCGAGACGCTTTCGATCCTTGAACCCTATCCCGGCATCTTCGCCTATTATGACGGGCGGATTGAAGGCAAGCGGCTGCATGCCGAAGGCCCGAATTGGCTGGATGACGGCGCCTACTCGCTCGGCGTTGCCTCCTATGCCATCGTCGATGGTGACGACGCACTGGTCTATGACACCCATATCTCGCTGGCGCATGGGACCGCGATCCGCACACATCTCGAAAGCCTCGGCGTCCGCACGATCCGCGTCGTGCTCAGCCATTGGCACAAGGATCATATTGCCGGTACCGCCGTGTTTGCCGATTGCGAGATCATCGCCCTCACGTTGACAGCGCAGAAGGTAGAGGAGAACCGCGACAGGATCGAAGCGGCCAATCCGCCGATTGCGCCGCTGATCATGCCGACACGGCTGTATGATGAAAAACTCGAGCTCATGGTTGGCCAGCGCCGGGTCGAACTGCACCATTTCGCGATCCACAGTTCCGACGGCAATGTTATTTGGTTGCCGGACGAAAAACTGCTGCTGGCCGGCGATACGCTGGAAGATACCGTCACCTACATTGCCGAGCCCAAGCAGATCAGTACGCATATCGGCGAACTCCGGCGTCTGCGGGAATGGCCGATCGAACAGATCCTGCCGAGCCATGGTGACAGAGCCCGGATTGCAGAAGGCGGATATGCGCCGGCGCTGATCGATGCGAACCGAAGCTATCTGGAGCGTTTGTCGGCAGCAATTGCGCAAGGGGAAGCTGTGATCCCGCCACTGAAAGATTTCATCGCCGCCGACATCGCATCGGCTGCCATCCTCTATTTCGCGCCCTATGAGGCGGTCCACCAGAGCAACATCGCCGCCATGACCGCTGCCCTGCGATGATGGGCGCGGTCGCGCAAATACACCTTCAATTTCGCCGCAAAGCGCACTAAGTCTTTCGCGTGATGTAAATTCAGCAGACAGGCACCCCATGACCCATCCCGCCCACCAAGCCGTCGATCCCGTCAAACTGGACAAGCTCGCCGAAGTCGCCATCAAGGTGGGGCTCAGGCTCGAGCGCGGACAGGATCTCCTGATCACAGCGCCGATCGCGGCACTGCCGCTGGTGCGGCTGATCACCAAGCATGCCTATATTGCCGGCGCCGGGCTGGTGACGACATTCTATTCCGACGAGGAAACGACGCTCGCCCGTTACGCCCACGCCCCCGACGAAAGCTTCGACAAGGCGAGCGGCTGGCTCTACGACGGCATGGCCAAGGCGTTCAGCGCCAACACAGCCCGCCTTGCCATATCCGGCGATAATCCGATGATGCTGGCAGCACAGGACCCGGCCAAGGTGGCACGCGCCAACAAGGCAATGTCGATGGCCTACAAACCGGCACTGGAGAAGATCTCCAATTTCGACATCAACTGGAACATCGTCTCCTATCCCAACCCTGCCTGGGCCAAACAGATGTTCCCGGACGATGCGGAAGCCGTTGCCGTTGAAAAGCTGGCCAATGCGATCTTTGCCGCTTCCCGCGTCGATGTCGCCGACCCCATCGCCGCCTGGGCTGAACATAATGCCAATCTCGCCAAGCGCTCCGCATGGCTGAACGGCGAGCGTTTTTCGGCGCTGCATTTCACCGGACCGGGCACCGACTTGACGGTTGGTCTTGCTGATGGTCATGAATGGCATGGCGGTGCCTCGACCGCGAAGAACGGCATTACCTGCAATCCGAACATCCCGACCGAAGAAGTCTTCACCACGCCGCATGCGCTGCGCGTCGAAGGCCATGTGTCGAGCACCAAGCCGCTGTCGCATCAGGGCACGCTGATCGACAATATCCAGGTTCGCTTCGAAGGCGGCCGCATCGTCGAGGCCAAGGCGTCGAAGGGTGAAGAGGTGCTGAACAAGGTGCTGGATACCGACGAAGGCGCGAGGCGTCTGGGCGAAGTGGCGCTGGTGCCGCATTCCTCGCCGATCTCGGCCAGCGGCGTGCTGTTCTACAACACGCTGTTTGACGAAAATGCCTCCTGCCATATCGCGCTCGGCCAGTGCTATTCGAAATGCTTCCTTGATGGCGCGTCGCTCAGCCAGGAACAGATCGCGGCGCAGGGCGGCAATTCCAGCCTAATCCATATCGACTGGATGATCGGTTCCGGCGAGGTGGATATCGATGGCGTGCGTGCCGATGGCGCCAAGGTTCCCGTCATGCGCAAGGGCGAGTGGGCTTGACCACGCTCGGCGTCATCGGCGGAACCGGCTGGCTGGGTGGGGCCTTGCTTCGCCCGGCCCTTGCCAAGGGTTTCGTCGCCGCCGCCGATCTCATCCTGTCGTCGCGCAGCGGCAACACGGCAGGCTTCGAGGCCTGGCCGGATATCCGGTTCACCACCGATAACCGGTCTCTGGCGGCGCAATCGGATATCGTCATTCTTTCGGTGCGGCCGAAGGACCTCGACGCGCTGGACCTCGATCTGTCCGGCAAGCTGGTCATCTCGGTCATGGCCCGAGTTCCGGCAGAAGCGCTGCTTGCACGCTTCAACAGCGAACGGATCATCCGCGCCATGCCGAATGCCTGCGCCGAGCAGGGACTGTCTTTCACCCCTTGGCTTTCGACGCCGGGCGCAACCGACAACGATGCGGCCTTTGCCGACAGCTTCTTTGCCTGTTCCGGAAAGACGACGAGACTGTCCACGGAAAGCGAGCTGGATTATTTCACCGCCCTGACCGGTTCAGGCCCGGCCTTGATCGCCGCCTTTGCCGATGTGATGATCCGTGATGCGATCGAAAACGGCGTGGCTCCGGATGTTGCAGATATCGCCGTCCGCCAGCTCTTTCTCGGCTCCGGAACGTGGATGGCCGGCGCTTCGGAAACGCCGGCCGATACGGTCAAAATCTTCACCGACTATGGCGGAACCACCGCCGCCGGTCTGACGGCGATGCTGTCAGCTGGTATCGCCGCGCCAATCTCAAAAGGGTTGGCGGCGGCGAAGGAGAAAGCAGCTAAGGGCTGACCGTTTTCGTTGCGGCTGCGGGACGCGGTGCCATTTGCGCCCGTTGCCCGAGCCATACGCTCACCAGCACGGCAACCATGCCAACGATCTGCAGCGGCGTCAGGTTCTGGTTCAGCACGCCCCATCCGAGCAGCGTTGCCACCAGCGGGCTGAGGAAGCCGAGCGAGGCGACGGCCGCGGGTTCCAGCTTGGACAGGCCGCGAAACCACAGGAGATAGGTGAAGGCGGCGCCGATCAGCCCCAGCCAGGCCATGCCGAGCACATTGGCCATGGTCGGCACCGGCAAGGCCGGTTCAAACAGCAGAGCCACCGGCAACAGCAGCAGACCGCCAGCGGTCAGTTGCCACGCGGTGAAGGTCAGGCTCGATACCGGCGGCGCCCATTGGCGTGTCAGCACTGTGCCGAACGCCATGGAGACTGCGCCGGCGAGCCCTGCGATGATGCCGATCGGGTCGAGCGCCGCTCCGGGCGTCAGCACCAGCAGGCCGACGCCAGCCATGCCGACAATGCCGGCGACAATCGCCTGCGTTTTCACAGGTGTGCCGATCAAAACCCGCGCCAGCATGACGACGATCAGCGGCTGGATGGCGCCGACGGTCGCGGCGACGCCGCCGGGCAGGCGGTAGGCCGAGACGAACAGCATCGCCCAGAAGAACGAGAAGTTGAGCGCGCCTAGGATGAAGCTGCGCGCCCACCAGATGCCCTGCGGCAATTGCCGGACGATCAAGAGCAGGATGAGACCCGCGGGCAAAGCGCGCAGCATGGCGACGGTGAGGGGATAGCCATGCGGCAAGAATTCGGTGGTGACAAGATAGGTGCTGCCCCAGATGGCGGGAGCAATCGCGGTCAGGCCGATGTCGGTGAGGGAGGAGGATTTTATCTTCATTTGAAGTATCTCTAGTTCAAGATAAAATCAGGATAGCAGTGATTATCTTGACGTCAAGATGAATTCTGCGTACCAGAAAACCATGGATGAAGATCACGTCGATAGAATTCTGGCGCAATGGCGGCGCGAGCGGCCGGACCTTGATGTTGCGCCGATGGGCCTTCTCGGCCGCCTGGCGCGGCTATCGACCTATCTCGGCCGCGAGGTCGACAAGACATTTTCGGAGTTCGGACTGTCGTCGGCGAGCTTCGACGTGCTGGCAGCCCTGCGCCGCTCCGGCAAACCTTACCGGCTTTCACCAGGCGATCTGCTCGCAACGACGATGATCACGTCGGGCACGATGACCAACAGGATAGATCAACTGGAAAAGGCTGGTCTCGTCGAGCGGCTGACCAATCCGGAGGATCGCCGTAGCGTGCTGATCGCGCTGAAGCCGGAAGGACTCGATCTGGTCGAGCGTGCCATCACCGCCCATGTCGCCAACCAGCACCGGGTAACGGCGCTTCTGGAGCCGGACGAGCGGGCGGCGCTGGATGCGATCGCCAAAAAATATCTGGCTGCGTTCGAATAGAACTCAGAGCATTTCCGCTTTTCTCCGAATCGCGAAAACGCTCTGTCCTTTGTTTTTACGCAATTCCGGACATAAAACAGCTGCCCACTTTTACTGGAATTGCTTTAGCAGGCGAGATCGGCAACCACTGCATCGAGGATCAGCATGCCGGCCGGCGTGCAGCGCAGCCGGGAATTGCCCAGCCGCTCGATGAAGCCGTGTTCGATCAGGAACTGTTCGCGGTCGGGATCAGGCTCTCGGCCGGACAGGTCCTGCCAGCGCACGAGATCAATGCCTTCTTTCAGCCGCAGGCCCATCAGCAACAACTCGTCGGCCTGTTCGCCGTAGCCCAGCACCTCCTGATCGACCATGCCGTGGCCATGGTCCTCGACCAGTTGCAGCCAGGTTTCCGGTTTGCGCTCCGTCGCGGTGGCGATCTTGTCGCGGCCGCGCGTCAAGCGGCCATGGGCGCCCGGGCCAATGCCGGCATAGTCGCCATAGCGCCAGTAGGTGAGATTATGGCGGCTCTCGGCGCCGGGTGCCGCATGATTGGACACCTCATAGGCCGGCATGCCGAAGCCTTCGGTGATCTCCTGCGTCGCCTCGTAAAGCACCGCGGAATGCTCGCCATCCGGCACGATAAGCTTTCCTGCCTTGTGCAGGCCGTAGAAGGGCGTGCCTTCCTCGATCGTCAGCTGGTAGAGCGACAGGTGATCGACGGCATAGGAGACGGCCTGCTTCAGCTCCTGCTCCCAAGCCTCGACGGTCTGGTTCGGGCGGGCATAAATGAGGTCGAATGACATGCGCGGAAAGATATCGCGCGCCAGGCCGATGGCCTTCAGTGCGTCCTCGACATTGTGCAGCCGACCGAGAAACTTGAGGTCCTTGTCGTTGAGTGCCTGAACGCCAAGTGAAACCCGGTTGACGCCGGCGGCGCGATAGCCGCGGAAACGGGTCGCCTCAACGCTGGAGGGGTTGGCCTCCATGGTGATCTCGATGCCATCGGGCACATGCCAGAGATTGGCAATGCCGTCGAGAATGGCTTCGACCGTTGCCGGGTTCATCAGCGACGGCGTGCCGCCGCCCATGAAGATGCTGGTGACGGTGCGCGGACCCGACATATGCCGCATCGCCGCCATTTCGGTGAGAAAGGCTGTGACGAAACGTGGCTGATCGACCGGCTGATGCCGGACATGGCTGTTGAAGTCGCAATAGGGACATTTGGCAGCACAGAAGGGCCAATGCACATAGACCCCGAAACCGGGCTCCTTGCTGTCACCGATGGAAGAAAAAGTGGCCATTCTGTTTTAGGTCTTTCAGGCGCTAGGGCGCGGTGTCGTAGGGGTAGGCGATATTTGTTGTTTGGCGCGGAATTTCACCACACCGTCATTCCTGTGCTCGTCACAGGAATCCAGTCACGCGACGTCTGTCGCGTGGAAGAGCCCTTTGCGCCGCAGACGCGGCGCTGCTGGACCCCTGTGACATCCCTCGGGTCAAGCCCGAGGACAGGGATGACGGGGAGTGAATTATCCCATCGACTTCCACTTCACGCACGCAGGCACGTCTCTGCAAAAAGCTTGAACGCCCGCGCCCGATGCGACAGCGCCTGCGCATCGCCCGGCTTCCAGCCGTGCTTTTCCTCGGCATTCATTTCGCCGAATGTGGTGTCGTAGCCGAGCGGTTGAAAGACTGGGTCGTACCCAAATCCTTGGCTGCCGCGCGGCGGCCAGACGATGTGGCCTTCCACTTCGCCACGGAACAGCTCGACATGGCCATCCGGCCAGGCGAGGCACAGCACCGAGACGAAGCGGCCGGTGCGCCGCTCGAAGGCGGTAGCGCCAGCCTCTTGGATGGCGGCCTCGACCTTGTGCATCGCCATGGCGAAATCGCGCGTCCCATCGGGGGTTTCCGCCCAATTGGCGGTGTAGACGCCGGGATCGCCGTTCAGCGCATCGACGACCAGTCCGGAATCGTCCGAAAGGGCCGGCAGGCCGGAGACTTTCGCCGAGGCCAGCGCCTTGATCGTGGCATTTTCCTCAAAGGTCGTGCCGGTCTCGTCCGGTTCGATGAAGTTGAGATCGGCCGCCGATGTGGCTTCAAACCCCATCGGGCCGATCAGGTCGCGGATTTCGCGGATTTTGCCTTCATTGTGGCTGGCAACGATCAGTGTCTTGTCTTCAAGCTTGCGCATCTGCGTCTTTCTCATCCGGCGGATAGGTGCCCGCCCGTTCGTGTCAGTCGATATTCCAGAGGCTGGCCTCGGCGCATTCCAGGCTGTTTCCGTCCGGATCGCGGAAATAGAAGGACCGTGCGCCCGATGGCCAAAGTACCTCGGTTTCAATCGCGATACCTGCGGCCTTCAATTTCTCTTCCCAGGCCCCGAGCTGGCCCTTCGGCACACGCAAACACATATGTCCGTTGCCGTGTGTTCCATGTGGCGGAACCTGCAGCCCGTCTGCCGGCGGCGGCTTGATCGTTTCCGCCGCATTGAAGATCAGCAGCACGCCGGGTCCGCAGCGAAAGAAGATATGCCGGTTGCCGGCGCGGCTGATTCTCTCAAGACCGAGAACGGAGCCGTAAAACGCATCCGCCTTGTCGAGATCATCGACATAGAGCGCCGTCTCCAGGATGCCTTCGAATTTCAACTCATCCATGCGAGCTGCCCCTCACCCTAGCCCTCTCCCCGCAGGCGGGGAGCGGGGACGACAGAGATTGCCGTCTGGTCCTTCTCCCCGTCATGACGGGGAGAAGGTGCCCGATAGGGCAGATGGGGGGCATTGATCGCATGAACGCTAAGCTCCTCAGCCCCCGATTGCCTGCTTCTGCATGCCGACCAGTTCGGCAATGCCGTTCTTGGCGAGGCCGAGCAGCGTGCCGAATTCCTCTTCGGAAAAAGGCTTGCCTTCGGCCGTGCCCTGGATCTCGACGATGCCGCCGGAGCCGGTCATGACGAAATTGGCATCGGTTTCAGCCGCCGAGTCTTCGAGATAATCGAGGTCGATCACCGGCTGGCTGGCGAAGATGCCGCAGGAGATCGCGGCGATATGGTCCTTCAGGACCTTTTCCACCTTGATCATGTTGCGGGCTTCCATCCAGGCAAGGCAATCGCGCAGCGCAATCCAGGCGCCGGTGATGGAGGCGGTGCGGGTGCCGCCATCGGCCTGGATGACGTCGCAGTCGATCGAGATCTGGCGCTCGCCCAGTGCCTGCAGGTCGACCACGGCGCGCAGCGACCGGCCGATGAGGCGCTGGATTTCCTGGGTGCGGCCGCTCTGCTTGCCCGAGGCTGCCTCGCGCTTCATGCGCTCGCCGGTGGCGCGCGGCAGCATGCCGTATTCGGCCGTGACCCAGCCTTTGCCGCTGTTGCGCAGCCACGGTGGCGTCTTTTCTTCCAGGCTCGCCGTGACCAGCACATGCGTGTCGCCGAACTTCACCAGGCAGGAACCCTCTGCATGTTTGGAAACATTGCGCTCGAAGGAAACCTTGCGCATCTGGTCGGTTTTTCTGCCGGAAGGCCGCATCATGAACTCCTGTGATGTTTGTCAGCCTTCTAACCTATGTTGGCTGGAAGGGAAATCATTTGCGCTAAAAGAGTGGAGGTGGGCCAAAAGGCGTTGTACGGCGGGCTTTTCAGCCATTTTCCCTTTTGCTATCCGGGCGGGGATCACTATATTCCAATTGACTTCAACAACATGGGTTTTCGCGTTCGAATGGTGCTGGATAAATCTGCAATGCAGGAAAGGCTTTCGGCGCTCGACGAGCGGTCGGGCGAAATTTTCCGTCGCATCGTGGAAAGCTATCTCGAAAGCGGCGAGCCGCTCGGATCGCGCAGCCTGTCGCGCATCCTGCCGATGTCGCTGTCGCCGGCATCCGTGCGCAACGTCATGAGCGATCTCGAAGATTTGGGCCTGATCTATTCCCCGCATATCAGCGCCGGACGTTTGCCAACACAGAATGGCCTGCGCTTCTTCGTCGATGCCTTCATGCAGGTGGGCGATCTGTCGCCCGAGGATCGCGCCTCGATCGATCGGCATGTGCGCCGGGTAGACCGCGATCAGCCCGTGGAGACGTTGCTCAACGATGCCAGCCAGATGCTGTCGGGCATGTCGCGCGGGGCGGGGCTGGTGATTACCGCCAAGAACGATCCCGTGCTCCGCCATGTCGAGTTCGTCCGGCTGGCGCCGACCAAGGCGCTGGCGGTTCTCGTCGGCGAGCATGACCAGGTCGAAAACCGCATCATCGAGCTGCCGGCCGGGGTCACCAGTTCGCAGCTGACGGAAGCCGCCAATTTCCTCAATGCCCATCTCGCCGGGCAAACGCTGCCCGAAGTGCGAAGCCAGCTAGAAAAGGTCAAGGAAACGGTCCGGCGCGAACTCGATACGCTGAGCCAGGACCTGGTCGAGCGCGGCCTTGCCATCTGGTCGGGCAGTGAGGCGGATGACAAGCCGACGCAGCTGATCGTGCGCGGCCGCGCCAATCTGCTGGAGGGACTGGCCGGTGCCGAGGATGTCGATCGGCTGCGCATGCTGTTCGATGATCTGGAAAAGAAGGACAGCCTGATCGAAATCCTCAATCTGGCCGAAAGCGGCCCCGGGGTGCGGATCTTCATCGGGTCGGAAAACAAGCTGTTCTCGCTGTCCGGCTCATCGCTGATCGTCGCGCCCTACAGGGACAGCGACGACAAGATCGTTGGCGCTGTCGGGGTCATCGGGCCAACGCGGCTGAATTACTCGCGCATCGTGCCGATGGTGGACTATACGGCGCAGCTGATGTCGCGTTTGTCGCGATAATCGGCCGGCAAGCAGCCGGTTTTTCCGGCAGCTTTCGATTGTACCCTTGATTTTTCGGCTTCAAAGCTCGATATCGACACCAAATCCTAGACATATTGACATTCCGGAGACCGTCATGACCGACGATATAAACAAACACGGTGCTGAAGCGAACGCGGACGAAGCTGCTGCCGCCTATGCGGAAGCCGCCGACGAGCAGGTCGATACCGCCGTTTCCGAGCCGGATCCGCTAGAGCTTGCCAAGGCTGAAGCCGCCGACATGCGCGACCGTTACCTGCGTCTTGCCGCTGAAATGGACAACCTGCGCCGCCGCACCGCCCGCGACGTCAAGGATGCAAAATCCTATTCCGTCGCCGGCTTTGCCCGCGACATGTTGGCCGTGTCCGACAACCTGCGCCGCGCGCTCGATGCCATTCCGGCGGAAGCCCGCGAGGCCGGCGATGTTGGCTTCAACGCACTGATCGAAGGCGTCGAGATGACCGAACGTGCCATGCTGTCGGCGCTTGAGCGTCACGGCGTCCAGAAGCTGGAGCCGGTTGGCCAGAAGTTCGACCCGAATTTCCATCAGGCAATGTTTGAAGTTCCGAACCCGGAAGTTCCGAACAACACCGTCGTCCAGGTCGTTCAGGCCGGCTACACCATCGGCGAACGCGTCCTGCGCCCGGCCATGGTCGGCGTCGCCAAGGGCGGACCGAAGATTGTTGCTGCGGACGAAACACCGGCGGCTTGAGACTAAGGTCGCTCGATGCCAAGCATCGGGCGATAACTGCCGAACCGACTTCCTGACGCCCATCCCCGAATTGAGGTGATGGGCGTCAGATAACGGCTTCTATCAAAAAGGGGCCGTGACGCGACAGGGCGTGGTCGAGAAGACCCGTGAATTCCTCGCAGGTACGCGCACGTGCCGCTTCGACGCCCATTCCCTTTGCCATCGACACCCAGTCCAGCGACGGATTATCAAGATCCAGCATCCTCCGGGCGTTTTCTCCGATCGCCTGAACGCCGACGTTGCGCATTTCTCCATGCAGCACTGCGTAGGTGCGGTTGGCAAAGATGATCGTGATGATGTCGAGATTTTCCCGGGCCTGGGTCCACAATCCCTGAACGGTATACATCCCGCTGCCATCAGCCTGCAGGTTCAAAACCTTTCGGTCAGGGCAGGCGATCGCGGCGCCGATGGACAAGGGGATACCGATACCGATGGCGCCGCCGGTATTCATCATGAAGTCATGTGGTGCCGATTGTTCCGAGAGTGAAAAGAACCTTCGCGCGGAGGTGATAGCTTCATCGCAAACGATGGCGTTGTCCGGAAGTTTTTGCGCCACGATCACCGAGATTGCGTCTTCGGTAAGTGCTCCGCTGGGCCGCCCTTCATTTGCGGTGATCTTCGTCTGTGGCACTGCCTGCGAGCTTTTGATCCCCAATTCGTCCCGAAGTGCCTCCAGCGCCGTTTGCAGGTCCTCGCCATGGACTGCCAAGGTCACGACCTGGCAGTCTTTGTGCACGAGCCGTCCGGGCTTGCCCGGGTATGCGAAGAAAGCAACCGGCTCCGGTGCGCCGACGAGGATGAGAACGTCAATATCTGCCAGCATCTCCAATGCCGCGTCGATCGGGTACGGAATGCGGGTTGGGGCGACACGGCCGGCACCGCGCTGCATATGTGCCACCTGCACTTCGCTGAACAGGCGCACGTCGAGCGCGGCTGAGATTTGTCCGGCGATCTCCAGTGAATCGGCGTGTGCTGCCAATCCTCTGACAAGGATTGCACTCCGGCCGCGGGCCTTGCGGATCGCTTCCGCTGCGCCGCGTATTGCCTCGCTCTTGGTGGCGGAAGGCCGGGGACGGTCGATGACTGCCGACGCGGGCGGCCTTGCCTCGCCCCACGCCGCATCGCCGGGCAGAATCAGGGTTGCGATGCCCGGAGGTGACAGCGAGGCATGAACGGCGGCTTTCGTTGCGGTGGCAACGTCGTCAGGCCCTTCGATCCGCCTTACCCAGTTGGACATCGGTGCAGCCAGGCTCTCGATATCCGTTGTCAGAGGCGCGTCGAGAGGCAGATGGTAGGAGGCGTGATCGCCGACGACGTTGATCATGGGAATGCGCGCACGCCGGGCATTGTGCAGGTTGGCGAGCCCGTTTGCCAATCCCGGTCCCGTATGAAGCAGCGTGGCCGCCGGCCGGTTGGTCATCCGTGCATAGCCGTCGGCAGCACCTGTCACCACGCCCTCGAAAAGCCCGAGCACACAGCGCATGTCCGGCCGGCGATCGAGAGCCGCGACAAAATGCATCTCCGACGTGCCAGGATTGGCAAAGCAGATGTTGACGTCATTGGCCAAAAGCACATCGCACAGAATATCAGCACCGTTCATGGTCAGCCTCCCATCCGCCCATTGCCGCGTGAACGCTCAAGAACGATGAGCGCCAGCTTTTTTCTACCACGCACACCGTCTCCCAACAATTTGCGTGGCAGCGCATCGTCTGTCGCGACGGCCAGACTGCATAATATTACCCAAACAACTGTTTTAGGTGATCGTTCAGGAATCGTCCCTCCGGATCGAGCTTGTTGCGGAGCGCCCGAAAATCCCCGGCGCGAGGATAGAGCGCCGTCACATCCCCGCTCCCTAAGAAATGCAGCTTGCCCCAATGCGGGCGGGAGCCGAACTGGCGCAGGATATCGTCCACGTCCTTGAGGTAGTTCCAATAGTCCGTG
>Ga0247813_10000909_pt1 | contig 23828 bp, 29 predicted proteins | sample UWRJL169409C1_FD_180719 | JGI IMG/M metagenome (GOLD analysis project Ga0247813, IMG submission 180719) | Plant litter microbial communities from Arlington Agricultural Research Station in Wisconsin, United States - UWRJ-L169-409C-1 | ecosystem: Environmental > Terrestrial > Plant litter >...
TTACTCTCCACGCTACTGCTGCAGATGGAAAAAATGCCCATTTGTTATTTGCTGCCAATTTTGTAGAACCATCCGTACGTCCGGTGGCTGTTAACAGGTATTTGCCTTTATATGCATAGTTTAATCGGCCCGCAAATGAAACAAGATTACTCATACTGTATGAAGTAATCAATGCCTGATTAGTCGTATTACCCAACCCATAAAAGAGTTGTGACTTTAAAAGCTGACTTTCACCTGATGCAGATATATTATCACTTTGATTGTACAACAAGCTATTAATTCCTGTTACGGTAAACGAATGATCTTTGATATCCTTATTATAAGTTATAAAGTTCTCAATATTGATCAAATGACTATTTGTTGAGGCGTAAGTAGCTTTAGGTACAGAACCGTTACGTTCAATTGAATAGCGGTCTGCATAAGTGCCGGTACGATCATTATTCAGATTAGCACCGATATTTGTTCTGGCCACAAGACCTTTAAATGGTTTAAACTCCATATAAGCAGACAACAATGTTCTGTTGATTACCATTTCATTCGTATAAACATCCGGTTGTTCATCAGCCAGTGGGTTTACAAACGTTCCGGCAAGTGGGTAAACAATGAAATTCCCCAGATCATCATATATTGTTCCCAGTGGGGAAACTTTATTGGCCTGATTCAGCGGATCTCTTCTTATACTCTGATCATAATGTGTAAACTGAGCCTGCATTCCCGTGGTGAATAGTTTGCCAATTGTCTGATCCAGGTTCAACCTTGCAGTGTATCGACTTGAGTTATCAAGCTTTATAATTCCTTTTTCATTCAAATAATCAAGTGAAAAGTATATTTTAGTTTTTTCCGTTCCGGCCCTCACGCCTAACTGATAATCCTGTTGTTGTCCTCCATGAAATAACAAATCCTGATAATCCAAAAACTGCCTGTTTTGCACTGCTCCAAATTCTCCAGAATTGAAAATTGAAACGTCATTTGCAGGGCTCGTCCAGGTGCCTGTGGCCCTGTTGGCTTCTCTTCGCAGCGCAACATAGCGGTCACCGTCCAATACAGTCGGGTAACGCGACACTTCAGAAATACCAAAATAAGAATTAAGCGACACTGTTGCCTGTCCGGATACTCCCTTTTTGGTTGTAATCAGAATTACACCATTTGCACCTCTAGAACCATATATCGCTGTGGAAGAAGCATCTTTTAAAATTTCCATTGAAGAGATATCATTCGGACTGATATCCTGTAAACTCGGATACTGCACTCCATCTACAATAATCAGCGGACCATTCGCAGCTGCAATTGATCTGTTACCCCTGATATTAATATTGACAGGTGCAGATGCAGAACCACTCGATCGCGTGATATCTACCCCAGGAACCTTACCTTGAATAGATTCCAGTGGATTTGAAGAAGGAACCTTTGCAATATCTTCCCCTTTTACAGAAACCACAGATCCTGTCAGGTCTCTTTTCTTAACCGTTCCATAACCAATTACCACTACTTCGCTTAGCGCAGTTTCATCAGATGTCAGCCTTACCTCTATCTGGGCCTGGCTGCCGGCATTCACTTCCTGCATTACATAACCTACATAATTGAAGATCAGGACTACGTTAGTATTGGTTGCCGGAATGCTTAAAGTGAATTTACCATTAGGATCGGTACTTGTCCCCTGATTGCTACCCTTGACCTTAACGCTTACGCCGATCAAAGTTTCTCCATTTTTGGAATCGGCCACACGGCCAGAGATGGTGCGGTTCTGGGCCGCAACTATACTGCAAAAGAAGCAGCATATGCATACTGTTAGATAAAACTTGCTCATACTTATTTGGTTAGTTAAATCGGTTCAGCACATTAATAATTTTGCACCATAGCGAAATGGGCAAATTATAATATGCTGAACCTTACTATGGCAAGTCTACAAAGTATTATTGTGCAAAAAGCGGAAACTCCGGAAAATAAATGTGCAATCGTTCCCGGAAACTAATTATCTGCCCATCCATCCTCCATCAACGGTCAGAAGGGTACCATGTACATAGTCAGATGCCCCCGAACTCAGGAATACAACCGGTCCTTTAAAGTCGGCCGGCTCCCCCCATTTACCTGCAGGAATACGTTCCAGAATAGAACGGCTCCTGTTTTCATCCGCTCTCAGCGCTGTGGTATTATCCGTAGAAATGTATCCCGGAACAATCGCATTGACATTTACACCTTTTGCTGCCCATTCGTTGGCAAAAGCTTTGGTTAGCTGCGCAACAGCTCCTTTACTTGCCGCATATCCCGGCACTGTAATACCACCCTGAAAAGAAAGCAATGATGCGGTGAAGATGACTTTACCGCTTCCTCTTTCAATCATGCGCTTACCGATCTCCCTGGTCAGGATAAATGGCGCAGTTTGATTCACAGCAATCACCTCATCCCAGTATTCGTCAGAATGCTCCGCCGCAGGCTGACGAAGAATAGTGCCCGCATTATTAACCAGAATATCAATCACAGGATTTTCCGCCTTTACCTTTGTAATAAAAGCCTTCAAGGCTTCTCTGTTTCCGAAATCACACTGGTAGGCGCTGAATTTTTTCCCCAATGCAATTACTTCCTGCGCTACTTCGCTTCCCTGAAGCTCCAGATTTGCTGAAACGCCAATAATATCCGCTCCAGCTTCAGCGAGTGCAAGAGCCATCGCTTTACCGATACCTCTTTTACATCCCGTAACCAGTGCTATTTTTCCTTGTAAGTCAAATGTTGTTAAAACAGACATCGTAAATGGTTAAAATGAATAAATTACTTATTTTAAATCTTTGATCGCACAGTGGTCCATATCCCCATAATCAAGGTTCTCTCCAGCCATACCCCATATAAAAGTATAACTACTCGTTCCTGCACCAGAATGTATAGACCAGTTTGGCGAAATTACTGCTTCTTCATTCTGCATCCAGATATGTCTGCTTTCCTGGGGCTGCCCCATAAAATGGCACACACTCTGACTTTCAGGTACTTCGAAATAGAAATAAGCTTCCATCCTCCTGTCATGTGTATGCGCTGGCATTGTATTCCAGACGCTTCCACTTTTCAGCTCCGTCATCCCCATTTGTATCTGGCATGTTTTAACTACACTGTTCACAATTAATTTATTGATTATCCTATGGTTAGCTGTCTCTATAGAACCCAGCTCTACAATTTCAGCATCAGCTTTAGTAATCTTTTGCGTAGGATATTTATGATGTGCAGGTGCAGAATTAATATATAATTTCGCTGGATTGTTAGTGTCAGAAGATTCGAAAGTCACTTCAGTTGTTTCCTTGCCGATATATAAAGCTTCCTTAAAGGCGAGAACGAACACCTCTCCATCCGCCGTAACTTTCGCTTCACCACCTACGTTGATCAATCCTATTTCCCTTCTTTCCAGGAAGTAGGTCGCCTTCAGGTCAGACGGATTAGGCAGCTCCAGTTTCCCATTCACAGGCATTGCACCACCAACAATATAGCGGTCAAAATGCGACAAAGTAAGATTTACCTGATCGGCCTCAAACACTGAACTGATTAAAAAATTACTGCGCAAAGTAGAAGTATCCATTGATTTTGCTTCAACCGGACTTACTGCATAACGACTTTCAAAACGATTTTCCATAATAGCTTATTTATTGTATTGTTTTTTATTTTCAGATCAGGCAGATTTGCGCCTGATAATTTCTACCGGTGTAATAATTGGCTGATGATCTACAAGCGATGTTGTTTTGTCGCTCAGCATTTCCATCAATGCGGCTACCAGCTGGTCGGCAAATACCTCAGGAAACTGTTCTATAGTAGTTACAGGCGGACTCACCATGGCAGTCACCGGATCATTTGAATATCCGATAATCTTCAGCTCATCCGGTACTGCAATCCCCCATTCTGCCGCACATTCCATCGCGGTGATTGCATCCCTGTCGCTCGTCACAAAAAGTCCGTCAGGCACTCTCTTTCCTTTAGCAAACATTTGTCCCATCGCCTTAGCAGTATGTTCTTTGTTTAATGGCTGATGATAGATCAATTCTTCATCAACAAGAATGTCAAACTCCCTTAATGCCGAAAAGAAGCCGGCGGACCTGTCCTGATACAAATTAGAAGTCAGCGGCCCTGATATCAGCCCGATTCTTTTACAGCCTGCATCTGCAAGGTGTTTTCCTGCCAGGTAACCTCCATGAAAGTCATCCCCCATAATCTTACGTGCCGTATAACTAACAGGCGGTACCCTGTCATAGAACAGAATTGGAATGTGATGGTCCGCGAAAACATCAAAATGTGAGTAATCATCCGTTTCTAAGGTACAGGAAACGATCACTGCGTCTACCCTCGATGAAAAAAGTGTCTCCGCCAGTTCTTTCTCCATCAGCGGATCGTCATTCGACTGTGCAATGATCAGATTATATCCCTTCGCATGTAGCAGGTTTTGAATTACCGTAACGGCAGCAGCATGAAAATACATTGATATTTTTGGAACGATCAGGCCCACTGTATTCGTTTTATTATTTCTCAGTCCGGCCGCCATTGTGTTTTTACGATAGCCCATCTTTCTGGCCATTTCCAACACACGCGCTTTCGTTTCCACCTTCACATAAGAAGTATTATTTAATGCCCTTGATACCGTAGCGGGTGATAAATTCAATGCCTCAGCTAAATCCAGTAAGTTAAAATGTTGTTGCTTCTCTCCCATTCTGATATCTCCGAAAATATGAAAACGTTTTCATAAAAAAAATGTATAGCAATAATTTTACCAGAGATTTTGATTTTACAAAAATCAGACATCCCCTGTTTGCTTAGATAGCTCTTTTTCATACATTTGTACTGTAACAAAAACAATTACAGATGAGCAATGCAAAGTTTGCCACGGCACTTCATATTCTTTCACTATTAGCTTATAGTAAAGGAGAAAGGCTGTCCTCAGAATACATTGCCGGAAGTATAAATTTAAATCCGGCTTTGGTAAGAAAAGAGATCAGTAATTTGAAGAAGCTAGGTTTTATAGCCAGTAAAGAGGGAAACGGTGGTGGTTCTTATTTAGCCAGACCGGCAGAAAGTATTCTTTTATCTGAAATATATGAAGCCGTGAAATCCACACAGCTGTTGGGCCGGTATAATAAACCAAATCCGGCATGCACCATAGGAAGACAGATCAACGGGCATCTTGACCAGTTGTACATCAACGCAGAACAATCTCTCCTTGCAGCACTGGCACAGCAAAACCTGCAGGATTTTACCAACAAATTTGAATAATAACTTATAAATAACAATTATGAAAGTAGCATTAATAGGAGCCTCAGGATTTGTAGGTTCAGCAATTCTTAAAGAAGCATTAGACAGAGGTCACGAAGTAACAGCGATCGTAAGAAATCCAGAGAACATCACTTTACAGCATGATCACCTGAATATTATAAAAGCAGATATCCTGGATACCGATCAGGTTGCTAAAGCCGTTGCCGGAACAGATGCCGTGATCAGCGCTTATAACCCGGGATGGAGCAATCCTGATATTTATGAAGAATTTCTTAAAGGATCCAGGTCAATTCAGGCAGGTACCAAAGCCGCCGGAGTAAAAAGATATATTGTAATTGGTGGTGCAGGCAGTTTGGAAGTTGCTACCGGTGTACAAGCAGTAGACACCCCTGATTTTCCAGCGGCAATCAAACCCGGTGCTACAGCAGCAAGAGATTACCAGAGAATAATTAAAGAAGAGACAGAATTGGACTGGACGTTTTTCAGTCCTGCTTTTGAAATGCACCAGGGTACTTCAGGAGTTAGAACAGGTGTTTACCGTACAGGATTAGATACACCAGTATTTAACGAAGATGGCAGAAGCATCCTTAGTGTAGAAGATCTTGCATTGGTAATTATTGATGAACTCGAAACTCCAAGACATATCAAGCAACGTTTTACTGCGGCGTATTAAACATAGAGGCCGACCTTAAACAAGTGGTCGGCCTTTATTACACATCAATATTTTGAATCTTAATATAATTTGAAATGCAGGGAAATGATATATCCAATAAAACTATCCCTGATAAAACAGATTCTTCTTTTCATTGCTGTCGTATTAAATCATTTCTTTCGTTTCAGAGAAGATCAGGCTATTGGCCAGATTGATCTCTTCATTGGTAATGGTATGCTGTTTACGCGGATAAGCTTTCATGGTAATTGCTGCATTCATGTCTTTTAATATGGATTCACTTTCCTCCACCCTACTTAAAGGCACGTGCGTATCCGGATCGCTTGTTGTAATCAATACCGGTGTTTGCATAAAATCTCCTTTGTAATTTTCCATCGCGATTTGCTCACCAATTAAACCACCTGTAAAAGCAACTATACCAGCATATCTTGCAGCATTCCGGGTGACGTATTCTAATGTCAGGCATGCCCCCTGAGAAAAACCCAGGAAATATATCTGATCACGTGCTATACCTGCAGATACAATTTCATTAACCAGATCCGAAATCAATCCAAGGGCAGAATCCAATGCTGGCTGATTCATCTCCACCGGCTCTATAAAACTGGTGGGATACCAGCTGTGACGGTTTGCCTGAGGTGCGAATATTGCAATATCTTCCAATTCCAGATATTTACTGAGCGGCACCATGCTTTCTGCAGACGCACCACGACCATGTATCATGATCAATGCTTTTTTTGCTTCATGTATGGGCACTCCTGCAGTCACTATATTCTTTATATGCGTATACATCCTAATTCAATTTTGGTAAAATACTTTCAATTTCTGCTCTGCTGCTTTCATATTGCGCAGGTAATTTCAAAGCTGTTCCCAGTTCTGCAACCTTTTCATCTACAGAAAAGCCTGGGTTATCAGTCGCAATTTCAAACAATACCCCTCCTGGTTCACGGAAATATAGAGAGTAGAAATAGTTCCTGTCTATCTTTTCAGTGATGGTTAAGTCCATAGCTACAATTTTATCTCTGAAATACATCAAGGTCTCTTCATCCTGCACACGGAAAGCTACATGGTGCACTGATCCTCCGGCAACATGACCAGCTGTTTCACCCGGTGCTTCTACCAGATCAACAATTGCTGCTACGTCCACCGCATCGGTAATAAATCTTGATCTGTTCACCTCTTTCTCTGCCAAACGATAACCAAAAGCAGCAGTAAGTACTTCTGCAGTTTTATCAATTTTGTTGGTCGTGATTGTTACATGGTGAAAACCGCGAATGGCATGCTCAGCAGTTACCTCTTCCGTCACCCATGGCTGTCTGTCATCTTTATCTTTCGAAACCGTTAATTCAAATTTAAGTCCGTCAGGATCAAGAAACGTAAGATATTCTTCCCCAAATTTCTTAGCCGGTTTATTATATATGACGTTGTTTTTATCCAAACGATCCTGCCAGAACGCTAAACTGCCTGCAGGTACACTATACCCTATTTCTGTTGCTTGTCTTGTTCCCCTTCTGCCAGCCGCAATTCCGTCCCAAGGGAAAAATGTTAAAATCGTTCCCGGTGAACCAGCCTCATCTCCATAATATAAATGATAAGTTTTAGGATCATCAAAATTAACCGTCTTTTTGATCAGACGTAATCCCAAAACACGGGTATAGAAATCGAAGTTTTTTTGTGCGTTTCCTGCAATTGCAGTGATGTGGTGCAGACCTAAAATGGTATTTTTCATAATTGAAAATTTTAAATTCTTGTATCTCGGGAACAGTGATTCAGCTCGCTGTCGTTTTGATAGTACAAATTTAGATCATCGTTTTTTCTAAAATCTTATCCTATCGTAAGAAATGAAAAAGCTCAATTTTAATCTTCTGCAAGATTCTACTAAATAAGCAGCAATGAAATGATGGTGATCATATTCCGACACAGCTTTTTATCATTTTGGTCTGGAGAAAGAAGATTCTTCAATCAAACGGATTATGGCGAAAATTCCGTTTATTGGTTATAGCTGGGAACACGGCGAGATAATATTCAGGAATAATTTGGGCGGCGTCTTATAATCGTTATGGGGTGGAATATGGGGCTCGAACCCAAAACAAAAAAGCCTCAACTTTTTCAAGTTAAGGCTTTTTAGCGGACCGGACGGGTCTTTATGAAAGTAGGCTAACAACCTTTAAATGACGTTTTTTCAGCATTTTTGATTAGTGACTCATGAATTACTCACTAAAAATCATAATACAATATAGCTGCAATGCTATGACACTAATATACGGATAATTTTGTTGTTTCTAATATTAGGGCAATTAAATCATATTTAAAGGCTAAGCCTAAACAATCAACTTTCACCTAAAATGAATTCCTTAGAAAAAACGTCCATTTTTTTAAGATGTTCTTGCATTGATAAAATGATTTCTTTTATATCATCGAATTGGAAATTTTCGGTTCTTTGTAGCTTTAATTTTTGAATTTCTACAATTTTAGTCAATATGCTATCTAACTCTTCGTGCTTGCTCTTCTTGGAAGGCGGAGGAGACAATGATTTCAATTTTGCAATAATATTACCCCAAAAAGTAATTTGTGCTTTTGTGTCAGCGATGATGAGTTCATGCCTTCCCAATAAGTCTTGTGCATTAAATTCATCCATATCATATAGACATTTGCTAGAGAACAACATTATCTCTTTGATTTTGAATCGCCAATTTTCGACTAAATAATTGACAGTAATCTCAGGATATTTATTAGAAATTTCACCCAATAAAGAATTATAGATTCTTTCCAGATCTATTAAGTGTTGCTCTGTAATGTCTCTGTTATGAGCTTCTTCCCTCCGAATATTATTCAATTCAACCATTTCATTTTCGAAATCATCTTTTTTACTGAACAAATGTCGGAAAGTACTCCAATCCGCACTTATTATCTTTTTTAAATCAAGTGTGAAAGTGTAATTTATTAATATAGCTCCATCTGAAATTTCACATCCAAATTGATTATTGTATATATTTTTAATATGTGCACTAGTCTTAGGGTCAATAGCTAAATCCCACCATTGAGCACCAATCTTTATATTGTATAAATTATTAATAACTTTTCTAAGCCCATTCTCAATATCAGAAATCATAGTCTTTGCCCTGGCTAAGCGGTAATCAGGAGTGTTTTCTTGAAATAAGGTTGTTTTCAGCCATTCAATTGAATTGCTTTTTGCAATTGCTTCGGCAGAAGCTTTAGAACTAATTGCATACAGGATTTCTACATCATTATCATCATATGCTCTAACAGCAAAATATTGAATACTTATGTCTTTGTATATCTCGGTATTAAAAGATGATGACAAGTAAGCCATTATACTGGCAATCTCTACCTTGATGTCTAAAGATCGCTTTGCATGTGCAGAAAAATCAACAATTAGGGTATCCCCACCATTACTTAAGGAAACGGCTTTAACTTTTGCTGCTTTAGATCCTTCAGCAAGTAAATCCATGTGCTCAATACCGAATTGAATTAAAGAAAGAAGCGATTCAACAGTCATGGCAACTGAGGGGGTATCAATATCAATTTTTGAAATGCAACATCTTTTATATTTCATTCCACTGCCACAGGGACATAGAGAATTTCTTTCAATCTTATTCATAGCTGAAAATTAGTACTGATTATGAATTTTGAAGCTAATATGCGGTCTTAGATCTGAAGATCTATGATTAATAGAAACTCATAAAGGGGCTACCAAGATAGCCCCTTTTAAATTAATTGCTATTTCTAAAAGTAAGAGGCAAATTGCCGACTCCAATCATCCAAATTATGATGAATAATTCTTTTCAGGAATGCGGGATCGGTTGTAGCCGTTTGCTTATTCAAATCGTCTCTTTTATGAAATTTTGATAGAGAAAATAAGAATGTAGCATTACCAGTTTTGAGATTTTCCAAGACCATTAAATCATTGTTCGCATACTCAAACATTAAATATTCGTTAAACCCTCCCAAACCCATTGTTACATCTGAAGGTTCTTTTTCATTTAATAATGCAAATCTATAGCTATTGCCTTCCGCTATAACTCCATCACCATTATTTACCAAATCCTTTTTGATCATTTCCAATTTTTCAGAAACGGTATAATTACCTGGCGGCAAAATTCTCTTATTATCGATTTTAGTAACAGGGACTAAAGGCTCAAATTTGTGATCGTATGGTAGAAAATACGACCCTAAAGCAATTGCCATATTCATTGCTGCTCCAGCTTTTAAATAAGTCTCCTTATTATCGTCCATGATGAAAGCAGGAAAATGCAGAATGGTTTCACCTTGTGGAGTTATAGCTAATTCTAAAGCTAAATTATATTTGTGAAGCAATTCCTTTTCCCAAATATGGAATTCACGATCATAATCTATGTCCTTACCAAACCTTTTACTATAATAATGAATATGCTTCCAAATAGTCTCTTTACTTTCTGGTTGTTTTCTAACTACTTTCCCTTTCGTATTCTCTTTCAAAATCCCTTTTTTTCCTGTGACAATAACTGATGATTGCTTATTATCTATCAAATCGATGATTCCAGGATGACTTCTAGCGATGTCTGTAAGGTTCTTTATTCCAAAGCCAATGTAAAAGGTCTTTCCATCTTGAACAAGGTTTTTTAGATGTTTCGCAGGATTTAAGATTCTTTTCATCTTAATTTCTCCTTTCTAACGCCTTTGAAAGGCGCGCCATCTAGTTTAACATCCATAAATTTACCCGTCTGGGTATCTCTTTTAACCCACTGTTCTGTTTGTGGATTAAATGTTTGCGAGCGCTGTTTTATTGCGCCAATCCGATGATTATCACCGGACTTTCCGTTTGAAGCCATATTACTACTTATAAGTGTAATGATGTATAATTTATTCCATTTCGTCACGTGACAGGAATTTATTTACGGCAACGGTGTGAAATGAGCCATTTAGAATCTCCAAATGCAAAAACATTTTTTACATTTGCAGCGTTATAACCATAACATATAGCATCAAAGTAGACCAGACGTTAATACGTTCCGTTTGCTCCTGATCTCTTAAAACCTGTATTGGTCTTGACCCCAATACGGGTTTCTTTCATTTTATTGTTTATTTCTTGGTAAAATTCTTTTAGACAAAACATATAAAGGCTGTCCCTCATAGGACTCTTTTGTTATGTCAAATATTATAGTGTTATTTTTATAATCTAACTCTAGTCTATCAAAAGCATCACCTACATTCAAATAAAAATATTTTCCCGCTTTCGCGGCCTTTGCCGCACCATTTTCTTCCTTAACTTCTAGTAAGTATAAATCTCCATTGCTTTCGCTTTTGGCCAACTTATATAATGGACGCCTTTCTAAACCCATAAACTGAATAGCTTCATTGTTAAAACCTAGTTTGCCACTCAAGTGTATAGTTGCTTTGGGTTTTCCTTTGCTAATATTTATGTCTACAAATTCTAGTTTCATATACTTGTTTACAAATGTAAAATACTATCCATGCTCACAATAAAAATTTTATTAACATGTGTGTACAACAAAAGTAATTATTTTTCTGTGTTTTAATAAAAAATATTTAAAAACAATTTTTCTTGTATCTTCTCTAGTGTACTAGTTTGCATGCAATAGTTGTGTTAAATGTGTTGCACACAAAAAAAACAGATTAAATTTCCATATATGGAAACTATTTACTATATTTGTTTAATAAGTGGTAGTTGATAGTCAGCCATCATCTTTAGAGATCGTAACATGAATAAAAAAACAATTAAAAACAATGAACAAGTATGAAGTAGTATTATCAGAACGGGTGGAATCCTTTCTTAGTGGGCTCGAGGAGTCGGCAAGAAAAAAATTTACTAAAGCCTTTTCTAAACTAGAAGAAGGCCACCACACAGGAGATCATTTTTGTAAGCTTCCAGGAACGGACAACATTTATGAGTTTAGAGTACAGGATTCGGGAAAATGGTATAGAGTTTTATCTTACCCAAAAAAATCGAAAACTGGATTTGCGTTTGTAACAACGCATGGTTTCCAGAAAAAGGGAAATAAAACGCCAAAGAAGGAAATCCAGATCGCTGAGCGAATAAGACGGGAAGAACTATAATCCCTAACTGTATAAACAGTGGTAAAATTGAAATTGTAATAGTGTAGTGTCGATGATTTATAATCACGACGCTACATTATATTAGATATATAAATTAAAGAAGATGAAAAACGAAAAATTAGATCCATTTGAAACAGAACTTTTAAAAGGAACAATTGTTGAATTTTCAGAAAATCGTAAATCAAAAAGCCTGTCACAGTATAAAAATGAGACATTAGGCACAATTGGTTCAGAAAAAAGGGATGCTTTTGAATTAGAATTGAAAATGGAAATCCTACAAGATTTAATTAAGGAAACCCGGAAGAAACGGAATCTTTCGCAACAACAGTTAGGTGACTTAATAGGAGTAAATAAAGCACAAATTAGTAAGCTCGAGAAAGGTTACTCAAACACAACTATTGGTATGATAGCTAAAGTCTTTAGTGCTTTAGATACTAAAATCAAAATTTCAATAGAATTAGGAGAAGACAAACTAGAATTAGTTTAGGACATTATTTTTTGTAAAAAAAGCCCTCAAATGAGGGCTTTTTTTACTTGTACATTTTGTAATCTGTCATTTTTTCCAATACCAATTATATAATTCAATAATGGCCATCGTCATTTTCGTAAATGCAAAAGCAAAACCCTTTCGGTTTTGCAAGCCGCAAATGAGCGTAGGAAACCTAAGTTATTGATTTTAAATTAATTACTCAGTCTGTTTGTTCATTTTATTAAATTTATCTTTTACAGAATATCAATTATGAATAGAGATTTAAACCTCGCCAATGTAACTGACACGATTCGAAAACTAAAGGAATTAAATTTACAAAAGGCTTCTATGGATGAAATTCGGGATTTACTTTTTTTAATAAAAGATCATATAGGAACTAGAAGAAGCTATAAAGAGGATACCGTAATTTGTAGGACATTATTAAAAAAAGATGATGAAATTCCCTATACAAATGTTGAACGTATTTCTTATAAGAAGGATACAGTCGGCATGGGATTTGGAAGAGCGAGTTATGAGGGAAATACGGCTTTTTATGGGTGTTTGAATACAAGTATTTTAAAGTGTGATATTACATCTGCATTTGAAGTTTTATCACATTCCATAGATAAAAAGTTAGAGCGTTATCATATAGTATCTGGAAAATGGATACTTCAAAGAGATATAGATTTATTTTTTATAGGAGGTGGCACTAATCTTCTTTACCTATGTGATGAGGGGCTTGAACGAAATAATCTTTTACTTGATTTTATATTAAAAGATCACAGCAATGTTTTAGCTCTCAAAATCATCGATAGTTTTATATGTGAGGAATTTTCTAAGGTCGTTGATAAAGACAAACCTTGGGAATATAAAATATCCGCTTGTTATAGTGAAATTCTCAAAGAACAAGGTGAAGCGGGCTTAGTTTATCCTTCGGTGAAAGCTAATGGTGGGGGGTTAAATATAGTTTTATTTCCGGCGGCAGTTGAAGATGGCCTTATCAAGTGTACAATGGCATTTTCTGGTACACATTATGCCCGTGATAAAAATTATATCAATGAGTATAATATGACAGGGAAAAATGATAACGGGATTATCAGGTGGAGTGAGAAACACAGAACGCATATCCCCAAAAAAGCTAAAGATTTTTATGTAGGATTGTCCGACGATAAAGGATTTTTGGATACAGTCGAATATTTAGATTTGGGTATTGCTAGAACAATTATACCCAATAAATGAGGGAAGGTGAATCTTCCCTCATTTATTGGGTGCTATAAGGACTTTTTATTTTTTTTTAATCTTTTAGCCTCTTTTTTAGCTTGCGTAGCTTCTTTCTCGACCTCTACTGCTGCTGCCTCGGCTTCCGCCACGGCTAATTGTTGAGCTTCTAACTGCTTAGTTTTCTTTTCCATACCTTCGGGGTCTGAATAATATAAGGTGTCAGCTCGATTAGCCACAGTGGGCGACATTTGCCGTACCATCCTAAATTTTATATCATTGTCTCTCATCTTTCCATTATCATTCCACAGATAGAAGCAAATACCTGTTGAAACTGCTGACAGGGCAAAAAGGACTAATCCGCCTATAACAAAGCCTTTGGTTTTATCTTCAAAGCGGTGTAGCAGTTTGATCTCTACCTTTTGGGGGAAGTCCTTGAAAATGATTTCCTGTCGTTTGATGCTTGCCTCAATGGTCAACATCAGATTTTCGGTGGCAATAACCTGCTGGCTGATTTCCTGTTGAATAGGGGCACTTTTGTGCTGCTCGGCATTTTTAATAACCAGTTTCTTTAACTCATCAAGCTGTCCGGTATAGTCTTTGACCTCTATTAATTTAGTTATTGACTCTTCGGCACTGGTCAGTCTTTCCCCTAATTTAATAGTGAGTTCCTGATTGTCCTGTAACTGTTCTTGTATTTCCTGTGTATTCATCGGCTTATTCCTTTTGATTGTTCCTGATCTGTTTGTTGTCCGGGCTTCTTTTTCTTCTTCCGGTAAATTTTGGCATCGTCCTGATCTGCTGATTGTGCTGGTACAAATTCCGGGCTTAATAGGATTTCGAGAAGGCTTTTACCTCCGCTAAAGGCTGGCTGGCTATCATGGTGATGATCCGGTCTCAATACCTCTTTGATCTGATCTGATAAGGATGGTCTGCTTTCTGTAAAGACGGTTTGTTGCTGTTCTTTTTGCTGATTGAAATTAAGCTGTGCATTTAGATTTCCATAGCTTAATGACCTGTCAACGGCAGAGCCTTTCATCTTAAATCCATCTTTCTCGAAAGATATGCCTTGCACTTCATTTGTCCCGCTCCGCATTTTATATTCCATCTGTATGCCTTTAGTCTGCAAATTGTTTTCTAAACCTTTCCAGTTTACAGACTGTTTAACTGCTGATTTGATGGCATCAAATAATTCATACCTTACTTTCTCTTTTCCGTTCAAGGCCTGACGGTTTACCAGCTCTTTTCCTTTGCCTAAATGATAGCCGTGTTTTAGCGTTATTTCCTTGCAGGCTTTGATATTCCGTCCGTAACTGTTGTTATCAGAAATGGTATTGCCCTTGTTATCCACCCGGTTATAAATGATGTGCATGTGCGGATTATTCCCATCATGATGCCTGACCATTACATATTGCGTATTGCGGATACTCATTTTCTCCATGTATTCCTTTGCCCGTTCCACCATGACCTGATCACTCAGCTTGGCTAGGTCTTCATTGCTCCAGCTTAATACCAAATGCCCAACCGCTTTACCCAATCCCGGTCTGTCTTTCCGTTGCTGGTTAAAATCCTGGGTAATCAAAAAGGCACTTTGCATCCTCACCCCGTTGGCATCCAGAATAACAGCATCTTTCTTGTCTACCACATAGCGGACGCAACCGCCAAAGCTTTTTCCTGTAATGGGTTTACCGATCATGTTTTGTCATTTTTAACATCAGTTCTTCAACTTGCGTGAGCATTGTCCGGCACTTAGCGGATAAGGAGAGCAATCCTTCAACGTGTGCCAAGTGGGTGAGCTGGTTCAGGTTATTGGCAAGTCCCGCCAATAGTCTATACCATCCGCTTTCCTCGGTAGAAAAGCGGGGTACTATGCCTGCACTTTTTGCCGCCTTTCTAAACCACTCGCTGGGTTTAACTCCTGCCTTTTTAGATTTGTCCTCGATCAGTAACCGCTCGGTAGGGGTTAGTCTGATCATCAGTATTTCACTTCTTTTGATCCCTTTTTTTGGTCTGCCGGGCAACCGTTTTTTTGTAGGCTTTTTATTTTCATCTTTAACTTGCATCCCTTTTTCTCCTTTCTCATTTTGAATGTGACCATCGGGAGCGAACCGAAATTTTTCCCATTAAGGGAAAAATCGAGTGTTTTTGTATAGCAAAAACATTAACTCGCTCCCTCAATTTCTCCAATTTGTACCGTTATAGAACTTCGTTAGAAGTTCTGCAATCGGGGCAGGAATTTGGTTTCTTCCCGCTGGTTTCAGCCACCTTAATTCTGTCCGTCTTCGTTCAATAGCCATATTGAACTGGCATGGGTCGGGTGGTAAGAAGGCTCATAAATGATATACCCGAAATCAATTAATTCCTTCAAACATTTGTGATAGGTCGCAATAGATTTGATACGGGAGAAACGCATGAGCCTGCTCCGGCTAACCCGTGTAGCCGCTCCCGGTGAATGATCTGTGCGGAAATAAAATACCGCCATTACCAAACTCAAATGGGAAGGCAACAGACGGTGATCGTCTGCTGCTCTTTTCATAAAATTGGCGGGCAGGTAATTCATACTTCACCTCCTTCCGTTGGGCTGTCCCCAAGCATCAGATTAATATCGTCGGATTTGTAATACATCGTTCCCCCGATCTTTTTAAAATGAAGCGTACCATTGATACGAAGGTTCTGCAATGTTCCCGGTGAAATGCTCAATATCTTTCTGACTTCTGCACTTTTTAACCAGGTCTTTGCAAACGGCTGTTGTGGCTGTAATACTTCTTTGAGTTCTGCGATCAGTTCTGATTTAAAAATCTTTAAATCTTCCGGGGTGATAATGTCAATATTCATAATATCATATTCAGGTGAAACAATAGGTATAACTGAATAGCTGTGTATCTGATCAGCTATATCGCTGTAGGCAGGGGTATACAGTTAGGTACTATTTTCAAAGAAGCGGTGATCTTGGAATTGGGCGAATGCGGTCTTTTCTGGATTCATCTGTTTACATTTTGATATGACTCAAAGAAACACGATTGACCAACATGTTCATGACCCTTCAAAAAACGAGGGTTACGGGATTAAAGGAGGTATTAAATCTAAGGCATAGTTAAGCCGTTATCTACCAAATAGATACAAATAGTATGGCAATGAAGAAAAATGAAAGGGAATAAGAGGCTAATTAGGTTCTCTTTTTTGCTGGAATGATTTTAAAGAGTTTTTTGTTTGCCGGAACGGGTGCATACTTGACATTTGAAGGATTGTCTTTGTCGGCGGAGAAGTATCTTTTCAGTGTAGTTAACTTGATTTCCTGATGGTCTTCTGTGAAATAATTATTAATCATTTTCATCCAGACCGCCTGTGTTCTGGAAAATAACAACTCCTTGCCATTATCCAATTTTAGGTCTTGTAGTTGTAATAACAGGTCAACCAGCACCAAATAACTATCGGATTGAAGATTGATCTTGTCCGTGGTTTCTTTCGATTTATACATTTTTACTTCCTCGTCCCGCTCGATCAACTTATTGGTTAACCTGTGGTTTTCCATTTGCAACCGTATATTAATCGCCTTTTCTGTTTCATGTGAGTTCCACTTGTCAACTGTGATCAAAAAATCAGTAAGACTTCTTAGATGCTCAATCTCCTGCTGATCTCTTACGTGGTTTTTACTTTCATAAATATCTTTCTCCACCAGTGTCTTTAGACGGGTTTCGATCAGGCTCCAAAACTTCTTAAAAAAATACTCTTCCTTACCATCTGTATTTTTGCCAAAATAATATTTAAGATGATGGTTGTAAAATTCTTCCCATCGACTGGCATCAATGGCGAAAATTCTTAAAAAGAAATGCTTTAAAAAGCTCTTTTTATTCCAATGAAAGTAATTGCCAATGTCTAATGTATTCTTAGAGAAATCAAAAGTGTTTCGTGGTCGGAAATAGTCTAAACTCATAGGATTTGATTATATCCAAATATAACCAAAACCCTTGTTGATATTCCTTAAAGTTGTGTAGTGTATTTAATTAGAATTAAAGACTATCTGTAATGTATTTAGCCCGCTCCGCAAGTACAATTTTCAGCCATTGCCGCATAATATTCCTTCCGATGGTCAAAGAGGTTTCGCATGATGCCGGATTAGCATCATAATTATATTGCATGGCCTGATCAAAGGTATCCAGATAATGTTCTTCGAGTTCCCTGTTTACGTCATAATGGGATAGTTCCACCTCTAAAAATTGGAGAAAAAACAGGGTGCCCCAGCGGTTACTGTTACTTGGGCTGCTGTAGTATTCAGGCAAGGATACCTGATTGATAAACTGCTGTACAAAATATTCTGGCTTGATCTGGTAGATCGAACACAGGGTTTCAAAGTCTTCTGACAAGGTTAGATGAATAGTGGTTTCCATAGGGCGTAGGTTTAGTTAGGGTTCATGGTTTGATAATGTGTGCGGTAAAAATCCCGGAGAGTTTCAACCTTTCTTTGAATGTCACGGATAATATAAACTTCCAGACGGAGTTCTTCCAGCCGGTCATAGAAATCAATCTCCCAATCGGTCAATTCTATCCTGATATGGGGATTTCTACCAAGACCATTGGCGATTTTCAAGAAAAAAGTATGGACGAAATTGGAATATCCTTTTAATCCATAACCTACATCGGCATCTGCTACTGAAATGTAGCCCATGAAATATTCCAGAAATTCTTTAGGATAACAGTCATATACTTCACAAAGCATACAAAAGTCCTTACTCAATTTTAAGGTGGAATATTCATCGAGGTAAATGATGTCTGATGGGGCATGTAACCGCTCCATTGCATTAAAGATGTTCTCCACGAAACAGCGGGTGTAACTGCGCTTGGTGGTAGTTTTCCATCCTCTTCGTTTCATATTAGCAAGGAGTTCAATTTGTCCCATATTCCGAAGGAATAACTCCCTGCATTTCCTCATTCCTGTACTGAGAATACGAGACTTTTTCTTTTTTCTGTAACAGAAAATCAGGCAGTGGCAAGCCTCTGAAAATCCCTCATGATAGGTTTTATTAAAAATGTCATAGACCTTCACATGATCAATAAAGACCTGCAAGACCTCTGCCACATCCATTTTATATAAACTACAGGCTACTTTAAATTCCATCGGAATAATGATGGGTTCGTTTTTCTTCTGTCTCATCACCATAATTTTAAGATTAACAATGTATTATGTGGCTTGCATCTTGGTATAGAGGTAGCTGGCATCTAAAAACTCCATAAATTGGGTATAGAAGCATAGCATATCTTTGATGGTCTCTTCGTTGGCATATTGGGAAGACTGGATTACCCATCCTTTATACAATTCCCAAAAATTGTCTCTTGTCTCGTGAATAGGGAAATCATGAAAGAAATAATCCATCGTTTCAAAAGGGCTCTTAACCGCCCGCGCTTGCAGCCGGGTAGGCTGGTAACTCAGCTTCTTCATTATCTTCTTCCTTTTCATGGCTTTAGGCTTCATCGGTTTTCAGTTCAATTTCTCCTTTGAGTTCTTTGTACAATAGCGCTTCATGCCCAAGTTCTTCAATCTTGGCAGCGCACATTTCTTTGACCAGCGTAACGAATGAGGAAACACGGTGAAATAAACTTTGTGCATCCTGTTCTGTAACGGAGAACCCGTTTCCATAACGGGAGCCGGAGTAACTCTTCATGAGGAAGCTAAATAATCGCTCGTCTTCAAGGCTACCCGATATAAATGTTTGCAGAGGTTTGTCAGAAAAAGAACTGCAAAGCCGCAACATCCGCATAAGATTATGTATCTCAGAGCGGTAAGCGATATGTATGCTAAGCAGCAGGATACAGCATTGCTCAGTAACTTGGTGCATCAGGAAGACCGATACCTTATAATCCTGCTTGGTCAGACATTCAGTCGCACCCCGTAAAAAACCTTCTGCCAATGGCATTCGCTGGTCGAATCGTTTTTGTGCATTTACGGCAGCTTGTGTAGGAATAAACTTTCCGGTAAAATCAAAGTGGCTCAACCCGTCATGGCTGTATAAAAGCTGTCCAGTAGTATAAACGGTCATAAAAAACCTGTTGTTGGCTTTAATCGATTCCATGATCGCTTCCTGTCCATGACACAAAATAGAAATGATCCCGTGCTGATAATGGAAATTAGCATAATCTTGTACCTCATGATCAATGCGGGTATTGGTTTGGGTGACCATGAGCAACCAGTAGTTGCTTTGGTGGATTTGTTGCTGGTCTTTGAAACAGCCTGTACTCTCTGTTAACAGGTTGGTTTTTGAAAAGCAGAAGAGCTGTAAAGGTTGAAACTTCTCAACTAGCTGTTGAACAAATGTTTTAAAATAGATCGCCTGCTGTTCTGCGGCTGAAAGAATGTGCATTTCCATATATTCTCATTTTAGTTGGTTACACTATAAATGAGTCTTGGTGAGGCTGGCTACACATAATAAATGTGGAATCTGCCAACCATGGTTACCATTAAAGTTTCTGACGCCTTACGTTAACATGGATTTACAGCAGATCCCACATCTATCTCAATGCGCAAATATAGCACATCTAAGTATAGATATGGTATTACTCTGCTGTCCTACGTTAACGGCGTCAGATTCAGTAACCGTAAGACTCTTAATAATATTCTATTAGTGGTTTTATTTCATATGTCCAATTTAAGAATAATATTATAAACCCTGCTATATCAGGGTGAATTTATTTTCAATAATGTTTTACTTAGCTAAAAGATGAGCGAGATTTCCAAAATAGAACAATTTGTGATTGATAAGGTGAGGGAGATAAGAATGAATGCTGGTATCAGTCAGGTTAAACTATCGGTAGACATGGAACTCAATGCAAAGTTTGTTGGGAATGTAGAAAGTGGTAAAACACCTGATAAATACAACCTGAATCATTTGAATAAAATTGCTGAAATTCTGAATTGCTCTATAAAAGATTTTTTCCCAGATCATCCCTTGCCGGGAGATATTATAAAAAAGAAAAGTACTTCCAAATAAGTTACAATGATTTATAATCGTATCAGATCCATGTTAGCGAAAAAGAAGGACATAGGATTAATTGAAGGAGTGAATTCTTTGATACCTGGTAAGAATGGCAAAGGCGATATAATTGCCTACTGGATATTCGTCGGTTGCGTTGTAATGATTATCATTATAATAGCAGTTTTAAAGGTTTATAATATCTTAAACCACTTTTTTAACACAGAAATATAAAAGGCTAAAGATACGATCTTACAAAAAAAAGCGGCATGATCAGGTGACCATGCCGCTTATCTAAATTAACGCTCTCCATATAAAGACGCTCAATACAAGAAGATATTGTATAAACAATAAAAATTAAGCTGCCACAGGTTTCTTTTTTAGTATCTCCATATCTTCACCTACTTTGTTATCCATGATCTTGGCATAAATCTGTGTAGTTTTAATGCTGGTATGCCCAAGTATCTTACTTACGCTTTCAATCGGGATTCCATTAGCCATTGTTACAGTAGTGGCAAAAGCAACTCTGGCAACCTTAAATGTCAAATGTTTTTCTACTCCGCTTAAATCTGCAACCTCTTTTAGATAGGCATTCATTTTTTGGTTGCTATTCATCGGGAGTACCAAACCGCTATCAACACATAGGGGATGATCTGCATAACGTTCCATAATTTCTAATGCAACTGGCAACATCGGCACGTTACAGGGAATACCCGTTTTATGACGTTTTTTAATAATCCATAATGAGCCGTCTACACCGTTGATGATCTCTGATTTCTTAAGTTCTACCAAATCAATAAAGCTCATTCCTGTATAACAGCAAAAGATAAAAGCATCACGAACAATTCTTAGCCGCTCTATAGCAAATTCTTTATTATAGATGGTTTGAATATCGGATGGGGTTAAAATGACCTGTTGAACCTTTGTGATCTTATTTTTATGGCCGCTAAACGGGTCATAGGTCATCCACCGATTGGCTAAACAAATGCGGATCACTTTACCCAAATTTTTAAGGTGCTTTACTGCTGCGTTATTTTCGCACCCGCATTTACTTCTCAAATAAAAATCAAACTCGGAAATAAAATAGTTGTCTACTTTATCTAAAACCACATCGGTAAGTTTAAACTTATACAGGATAAAGGATTTAGTATGTTTTAAAGTAGTGTTATATTTTGTGAGTGTTCCTTGTGTAAATCCTTTTCCAATCAGTGCTTTTACCTTATCATTGTGATCTTGAATAGCCGTGATCAGGGTATGAGCTTCTTCTTCTACACCTAAGTATTTATTTTTAAGTGATAGGGCGGTGATCTCTTGCCCCGCTTTAAATAGATCAGTATGCGCCTGATCAACTTTATCTTCAATAGTTTTTAAATGGCAGTTGATGGTTCTGGCATCTTCCTTTTTTCCGTCCAATCGAAGCGTCTTAGCATTCCAGCGTTCAGGGTCACATTGTTTCCCGGTTGATAATTCTTTAGGTACTCCATCTACAGTAATACGCATGTAAATAGGCATTGACCCGGCAACATAGTTTTTTGGCTTCTTCAAATAGAAGAGCAGGCTAAATGTGTTTTTCATCTTTCTTAAGATTAGAGTTAAACAAAATTAGCGTTGCAGCTATGGGCAGTCAAGATGTTCAGATTATGAACTGGCTGTAAGACAATTGCTTACGTCCTTTCCAGTGAGTAGGGCATCCGCCTTGATTGACTCACTGAATTACTCACTGGTAGTATGAGAATAGTTGAATATTTCGGGAAATCTCTAAATCAAAAAAGCCTCTAATCATACGATTAAAGGCTTTTTGAATGTTTTGTTACTTAACTTGCGGACCGGACGGGACTCGAACCCGCGACCTCCGCCGTGACAGGGCGGCATTCTAACCAGCTGAACTACCGGTCCGTTTCTCCCTTGCGGGGCTGCAAAGATAGGAAAGAAAAATTCTAATGCAAATCTATTCTGATATTTTTCATTTTTCAGCAGCGATGGCCTTCCCAGAGTATTCAGGCAATGTTTATATTAATGATTGTTCAAGATGCCATTCTGGCTTCTTGAAACCAGGAACTAAAGTTAGGTATGCCCCTATCGTCTCTGTATTGAACGAGTTGATATACTCCCTACTCTACAAGCAAAAACTTCGATCAGGAACTTATGGTCGGTACCGGCGTAATTAATAATAAATTTGTACTTATTTATAATGACCAATACAACAAATATTTTGAAGACAAATGCCGTGAATTTGGCCATATCAAAGTCAGCACTTATACCTTGTTGCCTCAGTACACGGTTTCCAGTAATGGAAGATTAACCGTACTTTCTGCGAATAGCCAAGCAGTTAGAGCAGTAACATTTTCTATGTTGCAGTCAACGTAATATAAAACCATTACTACTTAACGAGCCAAACTGGCACCCTAAAATTTAAAGTTCTTATTTCAAATTTATCCTCTCTCAATCTTTCTTGGTGTAATAAAATAAGTAAACGGGACTTGATCATTTTTGATAATCTTAACAATTTGAGGCCAAAATTTAACGATTAACTCAACTTTATCCCAGTAACGGTATCCTTTTGGTGGTTTTAAGAAGAATGCACCAATATTGTGCTTTTCCAACAACAAAGCCTGTTGTTTAGTAGTAACTATTTTTACGTCTTGTGTGATAAAAATGCCCGAACTTATACCCCACTTTGGAATCCAATCCTCATCTTTAATTCCCTTATGAAATTCTTTTGCGATTGACGTGACTTCAATATTATCATCCAGAGGATATTGTAATTGATTTAGCCCTTCAGCGAAGTATTCAGATAGGTTTTCGTCAAATAGCACCTTGATCATGCAGCAGCTTTAGTACTAAAGAAAGAAATTGCATCTTGTATTTCGTCCAATGGTAGATTATATAATCGTGATAAAAAAGAAATAGATTCACCTGCAATGTACAGATCAGATATTGTTTCTGCTAAAATGTTGGTGTTTACAATAGTTGGTTGCCCAAATTGATGATGAGGATCAACTATGATATGTCTGTCTCTACCCATAGGATAAAAACACTCAGCAATTTCTGCTGTTGAAAATTCAATTTTTTGACAAAATAATTCAATAATCTCTTTAAAGGCAGCTTGTTTACTGTTGTCTGCATTCACTATAGTTCCATCATTCAGTGTAAATAAAATACTTTTACCATCTGATAATACTTTTGATGAAGC
>Ga0247813_10000910_pt1 | contig 23816 bp, 23 predicted proteins | sample UWRJL169409C1_FD_180719 | JGI IMG/M metagenome (GOLD analysis project Ga0247813, IMG submission 180719) | Plant litter microbial communities from Arlington Agricultural Research Station in Wisconsin, United States - UWRJ-L169-409C-1 | ecosystem: Environmental > Terrestrial > Plant litter >...
TGGTGACCTCGAAGGTGCCGAAGGCGCCGCCGCCCTTGGCGTGGACGATGCGCTCCGGGATGCGCTCGCGGTTGAACTGCGCGAGCTTCTCGACGAGGTAGCGGTCGTGCAGGACGGCTGCGCCGTCGGGCCCTGCGGTGAGCGAGTGCTCGTCGCTGGCGATCGGGGTTCCGGTCTGGGAGGTGGTGAAGCGGTCTGTCATGGGGGCTTCCTTCTCTTCGGGGTGCGGCGAGTCGTGCGTCAGGAGGTGTGGGGGACCGGCTGGGGATCGTCGACCAGCGGGTCAGACGGGGTCAGGCGGGAGACGCGGGGCTGCGCAGGCAGTCTCCGCACGTGCCCCAGAACACGACCTCTGCCTCGTCGATGACGAAGCCGTGGTCGTTCGAGGGCACCAGGCACGGCGCGTGGCCGACCGAGCAGTCGACGTCCGCCACGCTGCCGCAGCTGCGGCAGACCACGTGGTGGTGGTTGTCGCCGACCCGACGCTCGTAGCGCGCGGGGTGGCCTGCCGGCTCGATCCTGTGGAGCAGACCGGCCGAGGTGAGCGCCGCGAGGACGTCGTACACGGCTTGCGTCGACGCAGTGCCCAGGGTCGCGCGGACCCGGGCCAGGATCGTGTCGGTGGTCGAGTGAGGTGCCTGTGCGACGGCGTCGAGCACCGCGAGACGTGTCGCTGTGACACGCAGACCGTGGCCGCGCAGCAGCTGGTCGCCCTCGGTCGTGAGATCGGAGATCGTCATGGGCTCCATGAAAGCAGGTTTTCTGGAATCATTCCAGTACTGGATCGTCTCCAGGGTGTCGACGCCGGACGCTCCGGCTCGAGCGACCCTGCGCAGTGGTCTCTCGCGGTGGTTCCATGACGGCCGACCTGGTGGTAGTGTTGGACGCTGACCGACCGGACGAGTGTCGAACGGTCTCGGAGTCTCGCTCAGAGCACTCAGAGATCCGCACGACGAACGCCCGGTGCACAAGTGGAGCCACTCCCACCTGAGTCTCGACAGACCGGATCGTGCCCAGCACGATCGCAGCGACAGAGTCCGGGTTCTGGTCCGAACGGCGAGCAGCACCTCGGTGCGGCACGCCGTAGCGTCGCCCGACCGTCTCTCGACGGACCGTGCGGCCCGGACGTCCAGGCCTCCACCCTGTGCTCAGGGATGGGGGCCTTTCCCGTTCCTGACGAGCTTCCGACAAGTTTCAAGGAGCATCACATCAGCGAGCCTCGCATCAACGACCGGATCCGCGTCCCCGAGGTCCGACTCGTCGGCCCAGGTGGAGAGCAGGTCGGGGTCGTACGCATTGAGGTCGCCCTGAGCCTTGCACAGGACGCTGACCTGGACCTCGTCGAGGTCGCCCCCGACGCACGCCCGCCGGTGTGCAAGCTCATGGACTACGGCAAGTTCAAGTACGAGTCGGACATGAAGGCTCGTGAGGCTCGCCGGAACCAGGCCAACACGGTTCTCAAGGAGATCCGTTTCCGCCTGAAGATCGACCCGCACGACTACGGCACCAAGAAGGGCCACGTCGAGCGCTTCCTCTCTGCGGGCGACAAGGTCAAGGTCATGATCATGTTCCGCGGTCGTGAGCAGTCTCGCCCCGAGATGGGTGTCCGTCTGCTCCAGCGCCTGGCAGAAGACGTCCAGGAGCTCGGCTTCATCGAGAGCATGCCCAAGCAGGATGGTCGCAACATGATCATGGTGCTCGGGCCGACCAAGAAGAAGGCCGAGGCCAAGAACGAGCAGCGTCGGCGCGCCGAGGAAGAGTCGCCTCGTGCGGCCCGTCCTGCCCGCGTCGAGGAGCCTGCCGACCCGTCGGCCTCCGAAGACTTCGAGGCGCAGGTCGCAGCAGCCACCGAGGCTGCCGCCGCCGCACCGAAGGCTGCTCCGGTCCAGGCCCCGGCTCCTGCACAGGCTCCCGCCGCCGCAGCACCGGCTCCGGCCAAGGCTGCTCCGACCGCGAAGCCTGCAGCGGAGTCCAAGCCTGCCGCAGCCCCGAAGCCCGCCGCGGCCGCCAAGCCTGCTGCAGCCCCCAAGCCTGCAGCCACCCCGAAGCCTGTGGCCAAGCCCGCCACGCCGAAGCCGCCTGCGGCTCGGCCGGCAGCCCCCAGGCCGAGCGCCAAGCCTGCTCCTCAGAAGAGCGAGTGACGCTGCACGACCACCTGGCCTGGTCCCGGACGCTGTCCAGGACCTGACCGAGGCGGAGCCCACCGGCTCTGACCAGACCGACGTCGAGTGTTGAACCTGACACCTGACCAGACCCGAGGAGAAACGGCAGCCATGCCGAAGAACAAGACGCACTCCGGCGCGAAGAAGCGGTTCCGCATCACCGGTAGTGGAAAGGTCATGCGCGAGCAGGCCAACAAGCGCCACCTGCTCGAGCACAAGTCGAGCCGACGCAAGCGCCGCCTGTCTGGCGACCTGGTCGTCAGCGCCGCCGACGTCAAGAAGATCAAGAAGCTGCTCGGCAAGTGACCTCCGGCGGGCCCAGGCTCGCTGACAGACCTCATTTCCAGCACCCAACTGCAAGGAGCATCACGTGGCACGCGTGAAGCGGGCGGTCAACGCCCACAAGAAGCGTCGGACAATTCTCGAGCGCGCCAGCGGTTACCGCGGCCAGCGCTCACGTCTCTACAGGAAGGCGAAGGAGCAGGTCACCCACTCCCTCACCTACTCCTACCGCGACCGCAAGAAGCGCAAGGGCGACTTCCGTCGTCTCTGGATCCAGCGCATCAACGCTGCGGCCCGCGCCGAGGGCATGACGTACAACCGTTTCATCCAGGGCCTCAAGGCTGCTGAGATCCTCGTGGACCGTCGCGTCCTCGCTGAGCTCGCCGTCTCCGACGTCGCCGCGTTCAACGCGCTCGTCAAGCTCGCCAAGGCCGCTCTGCCGGCCGACGTCAACGCGCCCAAGGTCGCGGCCTGACGCCTGTCGTGACCGGCGCCGTGCTGCTGCACGGCGCCTCACAGACACCTCAGACGCCCAGACGATGACCGAGATCTCCAGCACCCGCAGCGATCGGGTGAAGATGGTCCGGTCCTTGTCTGGGCGTTCTGCGCGTTCACGCACCGGGCGGTTCCTCGTCGAGGGACCGCAGGGCGTCCGCGAGGCCGTCCGGTTCGCACCGCAGTCCGTCCGCGACGTCTACCTCACGGCAGAGTCGCGCGACAGGTACCGCGAGATCGTGGCCGACGCCGAGTCCGCGCGCGTGTACTTCCACGTCACGACGCCCGAGGTGCTCGAGGCCATGAGCCCGGACGCCCAGGGCGTCCTGGCGGTCCTCGACCTCCCCGACCCGGGTGACGGCCCTGCGGCCGCGCTCGAGCTGGCGCTCGCGCAGAGCCCGCGGCTGGTCGCCGTGCTCTCGAACGTGCGCGACCCCGGCAACGCCGGAGCGGTCATCCGCGCGGCCGACGCTGCCGGAGCCGACCTCGTGGTCCTCACCACGAACAGCGTCGACATCCACAGCCCCAAGGTGGTCCGCTCGACCGCCGGGTCTCTCTTCCACCTCCCTGTCGTGACGGGCGTCCCGCTCGACGAGGCCGTCGCGGCGCTCGGCCTCGGGGGTCTTCAGACCCTCGCGGCCGACGGCGTCGGCACCCACGACCTCGACGACCTGCTCGACGTCGCAGGGGACGCCCCCGAGGGTGTCCCCGACCTGCGCGCACCCTCTGCCTGGATCTTCGGCAACGAGGCCTGGGGTCTCACGGAGGCCGAGCGTGGCCTCGCCGACGCCGTGGTGCGTGTCCCCATCCGGGGTCGCGCCGAGTCGCTCAACCTGGCGACCGCCGCGACCGTCTGTCTGTACGCGAGCTCGCGCGCCCAGCGCTAGCCCTCGCGTCTCAACGCTAGGAACCCCATGCCGGCCGTCCAGGCTCCCCTCGGGCACGGTCTCCGTGTCCGCCACCTCACCATGATGGGCCTCGGCTCGGCGATCGGAGCCGGGCTGTTCCTCGGGACCGGAGTCGGGATCTCCGCAGCAGGACCTGCCGTGCTCGTCTCCTACGTCGTGGCAGGCGCGCTGGTCGTGCTGCTCATGCGCATGCTCGCGGAGATGGCCTCGGCCGTCCCGTCGAGCGGGGCTTTCTCGACGTACGCCGAGGTCGGGATCGGCCGGTGGGCGGGGTTCACCGTCGGCTGGGTCTACTGGTTCACCCTCGTCATGGTGCTCGGGGTCGAGATCACCGGGGCCTCCCAGATCGTCTCCGGGTGGGTGCCCGGCGTGCCCCAGTGGGTGGTCGCGCTCGTCTTCGTGACCTTCTTCGCGGTCGTGAACCTCTCGGGGGTCCGGCGCTTCGGAGAGTTCGAGTTCTGGTTCGCGACCATCAAGGTCGTCGCGATCATCGGGTTCCTCGTCGTGGGTGCGCTCGTGCTCACCGGCGTGATCGACGTCGGCCAGCCCGTGGGCATCCAGGCGATGCTCAGCGACGGCGGCTTCGCGCCCAACGGTGTCGCGGGCATCGCGGCAGGTCTGCTCGCGGTGCTCTTCGCCTTCGGCGGGATCGAGATCGTCACGATCGCCGCCGCGGAGTCTGAGGACCCGGCCCGGTCGATCGCCCGCGCAGCCGCGAGCGTCGTGTGGCGCATCCTCTTCTTCTACATCGGCTCGGTCACCGTGATGGTGCTCATCATGCCGTGGAGCTCGCCCGAGCTCGTCTCCGGTCCCTTCGTCTCGGTCCTCGACATCGCCGGGGTCCCCGGTGCAGGTCGGGTGATGGAGGCCGTCGTGGTGATCGCGCTGCTCTCCGCCTTCAACGCGAACGTGTACGGCACGTCGCGGATGGTGTTCTCCCTCTCCCAGCGCGGCGACGGTCCCCGGTACTTCACGGGCGTGAGCCGACGCGGCGTCCCGAACCGCGCCGTCTGGACGTCGATCGCCTTCGGGCTCGTGTCGGTCGGGCTCAACGCCTGGTTGCCGGACCAGATCCTCGGGATCCTGCTCAACGCCGTCGGCGCCAGCCTGCTGGGCATCTGGGCGTTCATCGCGGTCTCCCAGCTGCGGCTGCGTCCGCGACTCGAGCGGGAGGGGACGCTGACCCTGAAGATGTGGGCCTTCCCGGGCCTGACCTGGGCCACCCTGGCGGCTCTGGCGTCGATCGTCGTGCTCATGCTCTTCGACCGCACCGCCCGTCAGCAGCTCGTCGCCACGGTCGGTCTGTTCCTGCTCGTCGCCGGGATCTTCGTCGTCCGTGAGCAGGTCCGACGCCGCCGGGGCGCTGTCGTCTCAGACTAAGATCGACGCGGGTCCACCCGACCGCGACGACCCGTACGACCGAGCCCGGAAGGCACGTATGTCCACCCCTGACCCCGCAGCGCAGGCTGCACCCACGGCGAGCACCACGGCTATCTCGCCGCTCGACGCCGACGCCGTCTCGGCCGCCGTCGACGCGGCCCTGCAGGCCGTGGCCGGCGCCGACAGCCTCGACGCGCTGCGCGCCGTCCGCACAGCCGTGACCGGCGACCGCAGCCCGATCGCCCTGGCCAACCGTGAGATCGGCGGCCTCCAGGGCCCCGACAAGGCGACAGCCGGCAAGATCCTCGGCCCGGCCCGCGGCCGGATCAACCAGGCGCTGTCCGCCCGCCAGATCGAGCTCGAGGCCGAGCGTGACGCCCGGGTGCTCGTCGAGGAGGCCGTCGACGTGACGCTCCCCGTCGACCGTCGTCTGGAGGGTGCTCGCCACCCCCTCGAGCTCATCCAGGAGCGCGTCGCCGACTTCTTCGTCTCCATGGGGTGGGAGATCGCCGAGGGGCCCGAGGTCGAGGCCGAGTGGTTCAACTTCGACGCTCTCAACTTCGGCCCGGACCACCCGGCCCGCCAGATGCAGGACACGTTCTTCGCCCGGACCCCCGGGGTCGAGGACGGCGACTCAGGTCTTGTGCTGCGCACCCACACCTCGCCGGTCCAGGCCCGCACGCTGCTCGAGCGCGAGCTCCCGCTGTACATCGCCTGCCCCGGCAAGGTGTTCCGCACCGACGAGCTCGACGCGACGCACACGCCGGTCTTCCACCAGGTCGAGGGTCTTGCCGTCGACAAGGGCTTGACGATGGCGCACCTGCTCGGCACGCTCGACCACTTCGCGAAGGCGATGTTCGGACCTGACGCCAAGACGCGTCTGCGTCCCTCGTTCTTCCCCTTCACCGAGCCGAGCGCCGAGATGGACCTGTGGTTCCCGCAGAAGAAGGGGGGCGCCGGCTGGATCGAGTGGGGCGGCTGCGGCATGGTCAACCCCAACGTGCTCCTCGCGGCGGGCATCGACCCGCAGGAGTACACAGGCTTCGCCTTCGGCATGGGCATCGAGCGCACGCTCATGCTCCGTCACGGCATCGCCGACATGCACGACATGGTGGAGGGCGACGTCCGCTTCTCCCAGCACTTCGGAATGGACCTCTGATGCCCCTGATCCCCCTGTCCTGGCTCGGTGAGCACGTCGAGCTGCCCGCCGGTCTGACGGCTGAGCAGCTCGCGGCCGACCTCGTGCGCGTCGGGCTCGAGGAAGAAGAGGTCCACGGCGCGGCGGTGACCGGGCCCCTGGTCGTCGGACGGGTGCTCTCGCTCGTCAAGGAGCCTCAGAAGAACGGCAAGGTCGTCAACTGGTGCCAGGTCGACGTCGGGGCGCACAACACCCTCGACGACGACGGTCTGCCGACGGTCCCGCGCGGGATCGTCTGCGGTGCGCACAACTTCGTCGAGGGTGACCTCGTCGTCGCTGCGCTGCCCGGCACGGTGCTGCCCGGGCCGTTCCCGATCGCGGCCCGCAAGACCTACGGCCACGTGTCCGACGGGATGATCTGCTCGACGAGCGAGCTCGGTCTCGGGGAGGGCGGTGACGGGATCATCGTCCTCGACCCGGCCGTGCACCCTGACGTCGAGCCGGGGACGGACGCCGTCGCGCTGCTCGGTCTCGGGGACGAGGTCCTCGAGATCAACGTGACCCCCGACCGCGGCTACTGCTTCTCGATGCGCGGTGTCGCGCGGGAGTACGCGCACTCGACCGGGGCCGCCTTCCGCGACCCGGGTCTGGCGACCGGAGAGCTGCCCGCCGCGACCGCCGACGGGTTCGAGGTGGTCGTCGAGGACGACGCCCCGGTCCACGGCGTCCCCGGCTGCGACCGCTTCGTCACGCGTGTCGTGCGCGGGATCGACCCGACGGCGCCGTCTCCGGCCTGGATGCAGCGCCGGCTCACGCAGGCGGGCATGCGACCCATCTCGCTCGCTGTCGACGTGACCAACTACGTCATGCTCGACCTCGGCCAGCCCCTCCACGCCTACGACCTCTCGACCCTGGTCGCGCCCGTCGTGGTGCGCAGGGCTACTGCGGGGGAGCGGCTCGTGACCCTCGACGGCACAGACCGCGTGCTCGACGTCGAGGACCTTCTCATCACCGACAGCGCTGGCGGTCGTGGGGCACGCGTCCTCGGTCTCGCGGGTGTCATGGGCGGGGCGGAGACCGAGGTCTCCGGCACGACCACGGACGTGCTCGTCGAGGCTGCGCACTTCGACCAGGTCTCGGTCGCCCGCACAGCACGTCGGCACAGGCTGCCGAGCGAGGCCGCGAAGCGTTTCGAGCGCGGCGTGGACCCGAGGCTCGCGGACGTCGCGGCCCAGCGGGTCGTCGACCTCCTCGTCGAGCACGGGGGTGGCACGGCCGACCCGGCCGTCAGCGACCTCGACGTCGTGGCCCCCCGTCCGGCGCTCCAGATGCTCCTGTCAGAGCCTGAGCGCCTCGTCGGCGTGCCCTACACGCGTGACCAGGTGGTCGGCACCCTCGAGCAGATCGGGTGCACGGTGACCGAGGTCGACGCAGCGGCAGGTCTGCTCTCCGTCGAGGTGCCGTCCTGGCGGCCCGACCTCGTCGGTGCTGCTGAGCTCGTCGAAGAGGTCGCGCGCCTGGTCGGCTACGACCAGATCCCGTCGATCCTCCCCGTCGCCCCGGCCGGTCGTGGTCTCACCCGTGGTCAGCGCGCGCGCCGCTCGGTGGCCCGCGGGCTCGCCGAGAGCGGTCTCGTCGAGGTGCTCAGCTATCCCTTCGTCGGGCAGAACCAGCTCGACGAGCTCGGTCTCGCCGTTGACGACGAGCGCCGCACCATGCTGACGCTCGTCAACCCGATGTCGGCCGAGAAGGGGCAGATGCGGTCGTCGCTGCTGGTGACGCTGCTCGACACCGCGCGCCGGAACGTCGCCCGCGGACGCACCGACCTCGCGCTCTTCGAGCTCGGGCTCGTCACGCTCCCCGTGGTCGGGGCTCCGGCGGCTCCGGCGCTCCCGGTCGGGCAGCGTCCGAGCGACGAGGAGCTGGCAGCGGTCGCTGCGGCCGTCCCCGCTCAGCCCCGGTTCGTCGCGGGTGTGCTGGCTGGCTCCATCGAGCTCTCGGGCTGGTGGGGTGCGGGCCGGGCAGCCGACTGGACCGACGCCGTCGCGGCGGTCCGGCTCGTCGCGGACCGGGTGGGCGCCCACGTCGACCTCGTCTCGACGAACGACCGGGCACCCTGGCACCCGGGTCGGTGCGCAGCGGTGACCCTCGCGGACGGGGCAGTCGTCGGCTATGCCGGTGAGCTGCACCCGAAGGTCCTCGAGCAGCTGTCGCTGCCCGCCAGGACCGTCGCCTTCGAGGTCGACCTCGACGCGCTCGTCGCGGCAGCTCCGACCGAGCCCCGCCAGGCGGCCCCGGTCTCGACCTTCCCGCTCGCCAAGGAAGACCTCGCGCTCGTGGTCGACGCCGAGGTGCCGGCGCAAGACGTCTTCGACGCCGTGCGCGACGGGGCTGGAGAGCTCCTCGAAGACCTGCGTCTCTTCGACGTGTTCACAGGTGACCAGCTCGGGGAGGGCAAGAAGTCCCTCGCCTTCTCTCTGCGGCTGCGTGCGCAGGACCGCACACTCACGGCGCAGGACGCCGTCGCCGTCCGTGAGGCGGCTGTCGCGTCGGCCGCCGCACGGGTCGGGGCCGAGCTGCGCGCCTGACAGCAGCTCTGCTCACCACGCACGCGGGCTGACCTCGTACGAAGGCTGACCACGCACGCGGTCGGTGACGACAGGAGGGCCGGTACCTCAGGCGCGATCCTGAGGTACCGGCCCTCGTGCGTGGTCTGACAAGGCTGAGGCGTGAGTCGCGCGCCAGGCGTGCGCGGCTCGGTCGCGGGTGAGACCTCAGCCCTCGACTGGCTACGGCAGGCTCAGACTGTCCCGTCCTGCACGTAGCTGCAGTCGTAGCCCGGCGGGAGCCAGCGGAACGTGGTCGTGACCTCGGAGATGCTCATTCCCGCGGGGCGCTGCGCGTAGCACTCCTGCTTCGACTGGTCCATGCCGACCTTGGCGTACCACGCGGCGCCGACAGCCGTGCTGAGCACGACGAGGACTGTCAGGGCGATCCTCGCCCCGCGCGACGGACCGGGTTCGGATCTCTCGTAGCCGCCGTCGGCCCAGGAATGGTTCATGCGACGAGCCTAGCCGGGCGCTCGGAGCATGCTCGGCCCGACCCGGCTGTCGCTCGTCCGTGGGTGTCGTGGTCACGGTGGCTGCTGTGGAGACAGGTCGCGCTGGTCACGGGACCAGCAGCACCTTCCCCGTGGTGCGTCGGCCCTCGAGCGCACGGTGCGCCTCGGCCGCCTCGGCGAGCGGGTACGTGTGCTCGACGCGCACGTCGAGGGTCCCGGCCCGCACGGCGTCGAAGAGCTCGCCGGCACGGAGCACGAGCTCCTCACGGGTCGCGACGTAGTCGCCGAGGGTGGGTCGGGTGACGAAGAGCGAGCCGCCTGCGTTGAGCCGCTGGAGGTCGACGGGCGGCACCTGGCCGGACGACCCGCCGAAGAGCACCAGCATGCCGCGTCGGCGCAGCGAGGCGAGCGAGGCGTCGAAGGTGTCCTTGCCGACGGAGTCGTAGACGACGTGGACGCCCTCACCGTCGGTGAGCTCGCGGACGCGGGCCGGCAGCTCGGTCGTGAGGTCGGTCATCTCGCGGTAGTTGACGACCTCGCTCGCCCCTGCCGCCCGTGACAGCGCGGCCTTCTCCTCGGTCGAGACCGTCGTGAGGACGCGCGCCCCGCGCGCTGCCGCGAGCTGGGTGAGGAGCAGGCCGACCCCGCCGGCTCCGGCGTGGACGAGGGCTGTGTCGCCCGGGCCGAGCGGGTACGTGGAGGTCGCCAGGTAGTGGGCGGTCATGCCCTGGAGGGGGAGGGCTGCGGCGACCTGGAGGTCGACGTCGCCGGGGACGGGCAGCGTCCGGGCCGCCGGGACGACGACCAGCTCGGCGTAGGACGAGGGCGCGTCGGACCAGGCGACGTGGTCGCCCACGGCGACGTCGGTGACCTCTGACCCGACAGCCTCGACGACCCCGGACCCCTCGGACCCGAGGATGCTCGGGTAGTCGATGCTGTAGACGCCCGAGCGCCTGTAGGTGTCGATGAAGTTCACGCCCGCAGCCGCTACCCGGACGAGGACGTCGCGAGGTCCGGGCGACGGAGCGTCGACGGTGTCGTGACGCAGGACCTCGGGCCCGCCGGCGGCGGTCGCGACGACGGCGTGCATGGTCTGGTTCTCGGGGTGCTGCTCGGGCGTCATGGTGCTCCTCGCTCGGATCGGGTGTGGCTGTGCGTCAGGCGTCCTGGACCGGGCCGATGCCCTGCTCGTGGAGCCAGCGCAGCGCGGCGGTGGTCCACTCTTCGACCGTACCGCTGCCCGGCGCGAGGCCGAGGCCGTGACGGCCTGTCGGGTAGACGTGCAGCTCGTACGGCACGCCGTGCTCGCCGAGGGCTGCGGCGAGGCCGAGGCTGTGGCTGACCGGCACGGTCTCGTCGTCTGCGGTGTGCCACAGGAATGCTGGACCCGTCGAGGCGTCGACGCGCTCTTCGGTGCTCAGGGCGCCTGCGAGCCCGGCGTCGTCGGCGTGCTCGCCGAGCAGGTTCTCGCGGGAGCCGACGTGCGGGGTCCGCACGAGCGAGGTCACGGGGTAGCACAGGACCGCGGCGTCGGGGCGGGAGACGGTCAGCCCCGGTGCGGCGGCAGCCTGGACGCGGGCGACGTCGTCGTCGGTCGCGGTGAGCACGGTGCCTGCGAGGTGCCCGCCGGCGCTGAAGCCGAGGACGGCGACAGGACCGGTGATCTCGCCGTGCACGCCGGCGCGCAGCTCGGCGAGGGCGGTGAGCACCTGGTCGAGGGCTGTGGGGTAGCGCTCGGGGGCGATCGCGTAGTCGAGGTAGCCGCTCGCGACTCCGTGGCGGGAGAGCCACGCGACGACGTCGACGGACTCGTGCTCGGCGCGGTGGGCGTAGCCGCCCCCGGCCAGGACGAGGACAAAACCTCGGTGGTCGACGTCGGGGCGGGGCGCGAGGGTGAGGGGTGCGGCAGTCATCGTCCCAGCGTAGAGGTCTGTACAGGGGGTGGCTGTATCAACTCACAGTCTTGTGTATTGTTATGCACATGACGTTCACCGTGGCAGTTGCCGGAGCCAGCGGGTATGCCGGGGGCGAGACGCTCCGTCTCCTCGCCGGGCACCCTGAGCTCACCGTCGGGGCGGTCACCGCCCACTCCAACGCGGGCACCCTGCTCGGTGCCCACCACCCGCACCTGCGCTCCCTCGCGCACCGCGAGCTGCTGCCGACGGCCGTCGAGCACCTGCTGGGCCACGACGTCGTCGTCCTCGCCCTCCCGCACGGTGCCTCCGGCGCGATCGCCGCCCAGCTTCCCGACGACGTGCTCGTCGTCGACCTCGGCGCAGACCACCGCCTCGTGGACCCCGCTGCCTGGGAGGAGTTCTACGGCTCCGAGCACGCCGGCACGTGGACCTACGGGCTCCCCGAGCTGCTGCGCGTCTCGACCGTGGACAGCCGGGTCGAGTACACCAAGCAGCGCGAGCTGCTCGCCTCCACCCGGCGCATCGCCGTCCCCGGGTGCAACGTCACCGCCGTGACGCTCGGCCTCCAGCCCGGGGTCGCCGCAGGCCTGCTGAGCACCGACGACCTCGTCACCGTCCTCGCGGTCGGGTACTCAGGGGCCGGCAAGAGCCTCAAGACGCACCTGCTCGCCTCCGAGGCCCTCGGGTCTGCGCAGCCCTACGCCGTCGGCGGCACGCACCGGCACATCCCGGAGATCGTGCAGAACCTCCAGGTCGCCGGAGCCGATGACGTGACGATCTCCTTCACGCCGGTCCTCGTGCCCATGTCCCGTGGCATCCTCGCGACAGCCACCGCCCGCCTCGCCGACGGCGCCGAGGGCACCACCCTCGAGCAGCTGCGGTCCGCGTGGTCCGACGCCTACGAGGGTGAGCCCTTCGTCGAGCTGCTCCCCGAGGGGCAGTGGCCCACGACAGCCATGACGGCCGGGTCGAACACAGCCCTCGTGCAGGTGGCCCTCGACCGGCGCGCCGGTCGCGTCGTGACCGTGACCTCGATCGACAACCTCGTCAAGGGCACAGCAGGCGGCGCCGTCCAGTCGATCAACACAGCGCTCGGCCTCCCGCAGGTCCTGGGCCTGACCACCGAAGGAGTCGCACCGTGAGCGTCACCGCAGCACAGGGCTTCCGGGCCGCAGGGACCGCCGCCGGCCTCAAGTCGACGGGCAAGCCCGACGTCGCCCTCGTCGTCAACGACGGCCCGCTCGACGTCGCGGCCGCGGTCTTCACATCCAACCGCGTGGTCGCCGCCCCTGTCACCTGGTCCCGCCAGGTCGTCGCCGACGGACGCGCGAGCGCCGTCGTCCTCAACTCGGGCGGCGCGAACGCGTGCACAGGACCCGAGGGCTTCCTCGACACGCACCGCACCGCCGAGCACACCGCTGAAGCCCTCGGCATCTCCGCAGGGGACACGATCGTCTGCTCGACAGGACTCATCGGCGTCCGCCTGCCCATGGACAAGCTGCTCCCGGGCGTCGACGCCGCAGTCACCGCGCTCAGCACCGACGGCGGGACCGACGCCGCGCACGCGATCATGACGACAGACACCGTCGCCAAGACCGCCGTCGTCACCGTCGAGACCGCGACAGGGACCTGGACCGTCGGGGGGATGGCCAAGGGGGCCGGGATGCTCGCACCCGGCCTGGCGACCATGCTCTCGGTCATCACGACCGACGCCGCCGTCGACGCCGCGACGGCCGACGCCGCCCTGCGCGCCGCGACCACGGCGACCTTCGACCGCGTCGACTCCGACGGCTGCATGTCGACCAACGACACCGTCGTGCTGCTCGCCTCCGGTGCCAGCGGGCAGACGCCCACCCTCGACGAGATCGCCGCAGCCGTCACCGAGGTGAGCGCCTCGCTGTCCCGCCAGCTCGTCGCCGACGCCGAGGGCGCCAGCCACGACATCGCCGTCGAGGTCGTCGGCGCGCACTCCGAGGACGCTGCCGTCGCGGTGGCCCGGGCCGTGACCCGCTCCAACCTCTTCAAGGCAGCCGTCTTCGGCAACGACCCCAACTGGGGCCGTGTCCTCTCAGCCGTCGGCACCGTCCCCGAGTCTGTCGCCAGCTTCGACGCCTCGACCCTCGACGTGTCGATCAACGGCGTCCAGGTGTGCCGCGCCGGGGGAGTGGGCGAGGACCGCGACCTCGTCGACCTCGCCGCCCAGCGCGAGGTCAGGGTGCTCGTCGACCTGCACGCGGGCGACGCCACGGCGACGGTCTGGACCAACGACCTCACGCACGACTACGTCCACGAGAACAGCGCGTACTCCTCATGAGCGACCAGACGCCCAGCGCACCCGACGCCCCGCTCGACCTCAGCGGCATCGACGTCGGCGAAGACCTCAGCCCCTCCCAGAAGGCCGAGGTCCTCCTCGAGGCCCTGCCGTGGCTGCGCCAGTTCCACGGCGCCCTCGTCGTGGTCAAGTACGGCGGCAACGCCATGATCGACGACACGCTCAAGGCAGCCTTCGCCGAGGACATGGTCTTCCTGCGCCAGGTCGGCCTGCGGCCGGTCATCGTGCACGGCGGTGGCCCGCAGATCTCCGAGATGCTCGGACGCCTGGGCATCGAGAGCGAGTTCCGCGGCGGGCTGCGCGTCACCACGCCCGAGGCCATGGACGTCGTCCGCATGGTGCTCACAGGCAAGGTCTCCCGCGAGCTCGTCGGGCTGCTCAACGCCCACGGCCCGCACGCCGTCGGGCTCTCCGGTGAAGACGGCGGGCTGCTCCGTGCCCGCCGTCGCCACGCGACAGTCGACGGCGAGGCCGTCGACGTCGGGCTCGTCGGGGACGTCGTCGACGTCGACCCGCGCGCCGTCCAGGACCTCCTCGACGCCGGGCGCATCCCGGTGGTCTCGACGGTCGCTCCCGACATCCTCGACCCGACCCAGGTGCTCAACGTCAACGCTGACACGGCCGCCGCCGCGCTCGCGGTCGCACTGCGTGCCCGCAAGCTCATCGTGCTGACCGACGTCGAGGGCCTCTACACCTCGTGGCCGGACCGCACCTCCCTCGTCAGCCAGATCACGGCCTCCGCGCTCGACACCCTGCTGCCGTCCCTCGAGTCGGGCATGGTGCCGAAGATGGAAGCCTGCCTGCGCGCCGTCCGCGGGGGAGTCCGCGAGGCCCACGTCATCGACGGCCGGGTCGCGCACTCGGTCCTCATGGAGGTCTTCACCACCCGCGGGATCGGCACCATGGTCGTCCCCGACAGCGACGGCAGGCTCAACCCGCCCACGATCTCGGCGCCGGCCGGCAGCTCTGGCACCACCACCCCCACGACCGACGGAGACCCGCAGTGAACGCCCTCGACCCCCGCAGCGACACGACCGCAGACCTCACAGGTCCCGGCAGCGGTGCCGAGTGGACGTCTCGCTACTCGGGGGCCGTCATGGACACCTTCGGCCCGCCCCAGCGCGTGCTGGTCCGCGGTGAGGGTGCCTACGTGTGGGACGCCGACGGGCGCCGGTACCTCGACCTCCTCGGCGGGATCGCCGTGAACTCCCTCGGTCACGCTCACCCGACGCTCACCGCGGCGATCAGCGCACAGCTCGGCACGATCGGCCACGTCTCGAACTTCTTCGGCACCCCGACCCAGATCGCGCTCGCGGAACGGCTGCTCGAGCTCGCTGCGGCTCCTGAAGGCTCGCGCGTCTTCTTCTCCAACTCCGGGACCGAGGCGAACGAGGCGGCCTTCAAGATGGCCCGCCGCACGGGGCGCCGGCGGATCCTCGCGCTCGAGGGGTCCTTCCACGGCCGCAGCATGGGGGCGCTCGCCCTCACGTCGAAGGCCGCGTACCGCGAGCCCTTCGAGCCCTTGCCCGGCGGGGTCGAGTTCTTGCCCTTCGGTGACCTCGACGCCCTCGAGGCGGCCTTCGCCGGCGACCCCGCCACGAGCGACGTCGCCGCGCTGTTCCTCGAGCCCATACAGGGCGAGGCCGGTGTCCGTCCGGTCTCCCCGTCCTACCTGCAGCGGGCCCGCGAGCTCACCCGTGGGCACGGCGCGCTGATGATCCTCGACGAGGTCCAGACCGGCATGGGCCGGACAGGCTCCTGGCTCGCCCACCAGCTCCCGCAGGTCGGCGGCGGGATCGTGCCCGACGTCGTCACCCTCGCCAAGGGTCTCGGCGGAGGGTTCCCGATCGGTGCCGTCGTCGCCTACGGCCACGGACCGGCGGCGCTCCTCGGGCGCGGCCAGCACGGGACGACCTTCGGCGGCAACCCTGTCGCGTCAGCGGCGGCCCTCGCGACCATCGGTGTGATCGAGCGTGACGGCCTGCTCGCCTCGGTCACTGCTGTCGGCGACCACCTCCGGAGCCGGCTCGCCGAGACCGGGCACCCGCTCGTGGTCGGGACGCGCGGCGAAGGCCTGCTCGTCGGCATCGAGCTCGCGGCACCGGTGTCGGCCGACGTGGCGTCCAGGGCTCTCGACGCCGGTTTCATCGTCAACCCGGTGACGCCGACGGCCCTGCGCCTCGCGCCGCCGCTGATCCTCACCCGCGAGCAGGTGGACGACTTCGTCGCCTTCCTCGAAGGACTGCCTGCCGATCTCGCCCTGCCCACCGACCCCGCCGACCTCACCACGGAGGCCTGACGATGACCGCCCAGACGATCCGCCACATGCTGCGCGACGACGACCTCAGCCCTGCCGAGCAGGCAGAGGTCCTCGAGCTCGCGCTGCGGCTGCGCGCCGACAGGCACCTCGAGAAGCCCCTCGCGGGTCCGCAGGCCGTCGCGGTGATCTTCGACAAGCCCACGCTGCGCACCCAGGTGTCCTTCGCGACAGGCATCGCCGAGCTCGGGGGCTACCCTCTCGTCCTCACGGCAACCTCGCGCAGATCGGTGTCCGGGAGTCGATCTCCGACACCGCCCGCGTCCTGGGACGCCAGGTCTCGATGATCGTGTGGAGGACCCACGCGCAGGCGCGCATCGAGGAGATGGCAGCCGTCGCCGGGGTCCCCGTCGTCAACGCGCTGACCGACGACTTCCACCCGTGCCAGATCCTCGCCGACCTCGTGACGATCGCGCAGCACCGCGGCGGCGTCGCGGCCCTGGCGGGTCAGACCCTCGCCTACGTCGGCGACGGTGCGAACAACATGGCGCACTCCTACCTCCTCGGGGGAGTCACGGCTGGCATGCACGTGCGGGTCGGCACACCCGAGGGGTACCTGCCTGACCCTGAGATCCTCGCCTCGGCGGCGGCGATCGCGGAGCAGACCGGCGGCTCCGTCACCGTCACTTCCGACGCGGTCGCGGCCGTCGCCGGCGCTGACGCCGTCGCGACCGACACCTGGGTCTCGATGGGCGACGAGGCCACCGCCGCCGAGCGCGCCGAGCCCTTCGTCCCGTACAGGCTCGACGCTGCGCTGCTCGCCCACGCGGCACCTGACGCGCTCGTCCTGCACTGCCTCCCGGCCTACCGCGGCAAGGAGATCACCGCCGAGGTGATCGACGGGCCGCAGTCGGTCGTCTGGGACGAGGCGGAGAACCGGCTGCACGCGCAGAAGGCGCTCATGACCTGGCTCCTGGGGCAGTCATGACCTTCGCAGCCGTCCCCGTCGGGAGCGTGCCGGCCACCAAGGCGGCACGGCACGCGCGCATCGTGCACCTGCTCGCCCGCGAGCAGATCCACTCTCAGGCGGAGCTCGCCAAGGCGCTCGCCGCCGACGGCCTGCACGTGACGCAGGCGACGCTCTCGCGTGACCTCATCGAGCTGCGGGCCGAGAAGGTGCGCACCTCGTCCGGGGTGCTCGTCTACGCGATCCCCGGCGAGGGTGGCGACCGCACCGTGCAGACCACGGCCGACGCCGAGTTCCTCGCCGCCAGGCTCTCCAGGCTCTGCGGGGAGCTCCTCGTCTCGGCCGAGGCGTCCGGGAACCTCGTGGTGCTGCGCACCCCGCCCGGCGCCGCCCAGTACCTCGCCTCGGCGATCGACCACTCGGTGTTCACAGGTGTGCTCGGCACGATCGCCGGAGACGACACGGTCCTCGTGATCGCCCGTGACGTGAGTGGCGGCGACGAGCTCGCAGCTCGCTTCGTCGGGCTCGCGAGCGACAGCACCTGACCTCCGAGACCACGGCTCGACCGGACCTCCGGCCGAGCCCGCCGTCCGCCAGACGACCACCCGACCAGCGGTGGCCTCGACGGATGACAGACTTTGTCCCTCACCATCTTGAGAAAGTGAAGTGCCATGACAGAACGCGTCGTGCTCGCCTATTCCGGCGGCCTGGACACCTCCGTCGCCATCGGCTGGATCGCCGAGCGCACAGGAGCCGAGGTCATCGCGGTGGCCGTCGACGTCGGCCAGGGCGGTGAAGACCTCGAGGTCATCCGTCAGCGCGCCCTCGACTGCGGTGCCGTCGAGGCGTACGTCGCGGACGCCCGTGACGAGTTCGCCGAGGAATACTGCATGCCGGCGCTGCGCGCCAACGGCCTGTACCTCGACCGCTACCCGCTCGTCTCGGCGATCTCCCGCCCGATCATCGTCAAGCACCTCGTGCGTGCTGCCCGTCAGTTCGACGCGCAGACCGTCGCCCACGGCTGCACCGGCAAAGGCAACGACCAGGTCCGCTTCGAGGTGGGCATCACGTCCCTCGCCCCGGACCTCAAGTGCCTCGCACCGGTCCGTGACCTCGCGCTGACCCGCGAGAAGGCCATCGCCTACGCGGAGCAGCACAAGCTCCCGATCGCGACGACCAAGCACAACCCCTTCTCGATCGACCAGAACGTGTGGGGCCGCGCCGTCGAGACCGGGTTCCTCGAGGACATCTGGAACGGTCCGACCAAGGACGTCTACAGCTACACGGACGACCCGACCTTCCCGCCGGTCGCCGACGAGGTCGTCATCACCTTCGACCAGGGCATCCCCGTGGCCCTCGACGGTGTCGCCGTGACACCGCTCCAGGCGATCCAGGAGATGAACCGTCGCGCCGGCGCCCAGGGCGTGGGCCGCATCGACATCGTCGAAGACCGTCTCGTGGGCATCAAGTCCCGTGAGATCTACGAGGCCCCCGGCGCGATGGCCCTCATCGCCGCGCACCAGGAGCTCGAGAACGTCACCGTCGAGCGCGAGCAGGCCCGCTTCAAGCGGACCGTCGAGCAGCGCTGGACCGAGCTGGTCTACGACGGCATGTGGTTCTCGCCGCTCAAGAAGTCCCTCGAGACCTTCATCGACGACACCCAGCGCTACGTGTCGGGCGACATCCGCATGGTCCTGCACGGCGGCCGCGCGACGGTCACCGGCCGCCGCTCCGAGGCGAGCCTCTACGACTTCAACCTCGCCACCTACGACGAGGGTGACTCCTTCGACCAGTCGCAGGCCCGTGGCTTCATCGAGATCTTCGGCCTCACCGCCAAGCTCTCGGCAGCCCGCGACGTGAAGTTCGGCAACGGCGTGGACCTCACCGGTGCCGACCTCCCCGGGTCGAAGGCCTGAGATGACGGACCTCACTCCGTCGGACCCCTCGTCGACCTCCTCTGAGCCCGCAGCCGTCGAGGCGGCTGCGGGCACGCAGGTCGCTGCGACCGGCGCGGCGCCCGTGAGCCTGTGGGGCGGCCGGTTCGCCGGCGGCCCCTCCCAGGCCCTCGCCGCGCTCTCGCAGTCGACGCACTTCGACTGGCGGCTCGCCCAGCACGACATCGAGGGCTCGAGGGCTCACGCGCGGGTCCTGCACTCGGCAGGCCTGCTGTCCGAGGACGAGCTCACGGCGATGCTCGAGGCGCTCGACGTGCTCTCGACCGACGTGGCGTCGGGGGACTTCCTCCCGCTGCTCGCCGACGAAGACGTGCACACGGCTCTCGAGCGCGGTCTCATCGAGCGTGCTGGCAGCGAGCTCGGGGGCAAGCTCCGCGCCGGCCGGTCGCGCAACGACCAGATCGCGACGCTCGTGCGCATGTACCTGCGCGAGGAGGCCAAGGTGATCGGCGGGCTGGTGCTCGACGTCGCCGACGCCCTCGTCGAGCAGGCTGCCGCGCACCCGGACGCCGCGATGCCCGGTCGCACGCACCTCCAGCACGCTCAGCCTGTGCTGCTCGCGCACCACCTGCTCGCGCACGTGTGGCCCTTGCTGCGCGACGTCGACAGGTTCATCGACTGGGACGTGCGTGCTGCGCGCTCGCCCTACGGGTCGGGTGCCCTGGCCGGGTCGTCCCTCGGGCTCGACCCCGAGGCCGTCGCCGCCGACCTCGGCTTCGACGGGGCGGTCGAGAACTCGATCGACGGGACCGCGAGCCGCGACGTCGTCGCCGAGTTCGCCTTCGTCTCGGCGATGCTGGGCATCGACCTCTCGAGGTTCGCCGAGGAGATCATCGTCTGGAACACCAAGGAGTTCGGTTTCGTCCGTCTGGACGACGCCTACTCGACGGGGTCCAGCATCATGCCGCAGAAGAAGAACCCCGACATCGCCGAGCTCGCGCGCGGCAAGGCCGGGCGTCTGGTCGGTGACCTCACGGGGCTGCTGACGACCCTCAAGGGCCTCCCGCTCGCGTACAACCGCGACCTGCAGGAGGACAAGGAGCCGGTATTCGACCAGGTCGACACCCTCACGGTGCTCCTGCCGGCCTTCGCCGGGATGGTCTCGACGCTCACCTTCGACACCGGTCGCATGGCCGAGCTCGCCCCGCAGGGCTTCTCGCTCGCGACAGACATCGCCGAGTGGCTCGTCCGCCAGGGTGTCCCGTTCCGGGTCGCCCACGAGGTGGCGGGTGCCTGCGTCCGGGTGTGCGAAGACCGCGGGATCGAGCTGTGGGACCTCAGCGACGCCGACCTGGCGGAGATCTCCGAGCACCTGACGCCAGGTGTCCGCGAGGTGCTGACGGTCGAGGGCTCCTTGCGCTCGCGCGACGCCGCGGGCGGCACCGCGCCGGTCCGCGTGGCCGAGCAGCTCGAGGCGGCGAAGGTCCAGATCGCCGAGTACAGGTTCTGGGTCAACGGCTGAGCAGTCCTCCCGGGAGGACGCAGCGACCAGCACCAGCACGGCACGCACGAAGAGCACGACAGGCACGACGGACGGGGACGGCATGAGCACGATCGACTGGCACCGCTCATGACCGTCCCCGCCGACGTCCTGGACCTGATCCTCGAGGTCGTCGCCGAGGCCCCGGCGGGTCTCGGCGGCATGCGCCTGGTCTGCGTCGACGGGCCTGCAGGCTCCGGCAAGACGACCCTCGCCGAGCAGCTCGGCCGGTCGCTGCCCGCCCAGGTCATCCACATGGACGACCTCTACCCGGGGTGGTCCGGGCTCGCCGAGGGCGCCCAGAAGCTGCACGAGTGGGTCCTCGAGCCGCTGGCCCACGGGGTCCCGGGTCGATACCGCAGGTACGACTGGCCGCTGGGCCTCTACGCCGAGCGGCACACCGTGCCGCTCGCGGACACCCTCGTGGTCGAGGGCTGCAACTCTGCTGCTCTCACGACTGCGCCGTACGCACCGGTGATCATCTGGGTCGAGGCTGACGACGACGTGCGACTCGAGCGCGGCATGCTCCGCGACGGTGACGGCGCGCGGGACCAGTGGACCACCTGGATGGTCGAAGAACTCCGTCTCTACGCGGAGCACCGCACGGTCGAGCGGAGCCACGTGCGGCTCGACGGGACGGGGAACATCACCGGGCTCGGACCGACGGAGACTGCGTGAGTGCCGCGGTCGCCTCGGCAGGGTACGAGCCGGACCGTGCGTGGTTCGCGCGACCCGTCCTCGACGTCGCAGCCGACCTGCTCGGCGCCCACCTCATGCACAGCACGCCGGAGGGGCTGGTGACCCTGCGCCTGACGGAGGTCGAGGCCTACGGCGGCCTCGACGACCCAGGCTCGCACGCGGCTCGCGGCGTCACCCTGCGGAACAGGTCGATGGCCTTGGCGGGCGGGCATCTCTACGCCTACAGGCACCTGGGGCTGCACACCTGCCTCAACGTCGTCGCCGGACCCGAGGGTTCTCCGTCCGCGGTGCTCCTGCGGGGAGGCGAGGTGGTCGACGGGGAACCGCTCGCGCTGACGCGACGGACCGCGCGCGGTGTGGCGAAGACCGCGCGCGACCTGGCGCGCGGTCCGGCCCGTCTCGCCGTAGCCCTGGGCGTCGGTGTCGACCACGACGGGGCGGACCTGCTCGAGCGGGGAGGCTGTCTCACGCTCACACTCTGCGCGTCGCAGCCGACCGGGGTACCGGCCGACGCATCTCTCGACCAGCCGGGTGCGGTCCTGCGAGGTCCGCGGGTCGGCGTCAGCGGACCGGGTGGGGACGGGGAGCTCTTCCCGTGGAGGCTCTGGCTCGACGGGGAGCCGACGGTCTCCGCCTACAGGGCCGTGTCCCCGCGTCGACGCTGAAGAGGGCAGAATGGTCGGGCCAACCCCTAGACGAGGAGCAGCAGTGACCAACGTTCTCGATGAGCTCACCTGGCGTGGGCTGATCAGCCAGACCACCGACATGGACGCGCTCCGCGAAGCGCTCGACGGCGGCCCGGTCACGTATTACTGCGGCTTCGACCCGACAGCGCCGAGCCTGCACCACGGACACCTCGTCCAGCTCCTCCTGCTCCGTCACCTGCAGCTCGCCGGCCACAGTCCCATCGCGCTCGTGGGCGGGGCGACCGGGCTGATCGGTGACCCGCGGATGTCGGGGGAGCGGGTCCTCAACTCCCGGGAGATCGTCGCCGAGTGGGTCGAGCGTCTGCGCTCGCAGATCTCGCGGTTCCTCGACTTCGACGGTGAGAACCCGGCGCAGATGGTCAACAACCTCGACTGGACGGGCGAGCTCACCGCGATCGACTTCCTGCGGGACATCGGCAAGCACTACAGGCTGGGCACGATGCTCGCCAAGGACACCGTCGCGCGCCGGCTCGAGAGCAGCGAGGGTCTGTCCTTCACGGAGTTCAGCTACCAGATCCTCCAGGGGATCGACTACCTCGAGCTCAACCGACGTCACGGCTGCACGCTGCAGACCGGCGGCAACGACCAGTGGGGCAACCTGCTGTCAGGGGTCGAGCTCATCCGCAAGTCCGAGCAGCGCTCGGTCCACGCGCTCACCACGCCGCTCATCACCAAGGCTGACGGCACGAAGTTCGGCAAGTCCGAGGGTGGGGCCGTGTGGCTCGACCCGGAGATGATGAGCCCGTACGCCTTCTACCAGTTCTGGCTCAACTCGGACGACGCCGACGTGGTGCGGTTCTTGAAGATCTTCACGTTCCGCACGGCTGAGGAGATCGACGAGCTCGCGGCCGCCGTCGCCGAGCGGCCTGCGGCCCGGGAGGCTCAGCGGGCGCTGGCCGGCGACGTGACCACACTGGTGCACGGTGCTGGCGCGACCGAGGCTGCGATCGCGGCGAGCCAGGCGCTCTTCGGACGTGGGGAGCTGTCGGGCCTCGACGAGCAGACGCTCGTCGCGGCGGTCGCCGAGCTGCCCGAGACCGACGGGGCGCCCGGGGACTCGATCGTCGACCTGGTGGTCGCGGCTGGTCTCGTCGCCTCGAAGGGCGCCGCTCGTCGGGCCGTCGCGGAAGGCGGGGTCTACGTCAACAACACGAAGGTCGTCGGAGACGACGCCGTGCTCTCCGCGTCGGACCTCCTGCACGGACGCGCCGCGGTGCTGCGCCGCGGCAAGAAGACGCTCGGGGTCGTCAAGGCGCGCGCCTGACCTCATACCGTCGTGCCGTCGGCCCCCGTCCCCACCGGACGGGGGCCGATCTGCGTCTAGGTGCTGCGCGGCAGACCGGAGACCGGAGAGTGACTGCGGTCACCGGGAGCGGGCTTGACGCTCGCGTTCACATCACCGTAATGTTCTGGACGTCAGCCCGACTGGGAGGCACAGACACCACTGCGAAGCTCTTCGGAGCCGGCGCGAAGTGGCTGGTCCCGGGGTTCGGCATCCTCTGCATGAAGGCTTCGTAGGTTCGCCTGCGCCTGGTAGTGTGGAGGGCCTGGTTCGGACGGTGGTGACACTGTCTGGCAGCGGTTCGGACGGCTCGGAAGAGTGGTTCGAGGGGCCGCGAAGATCAGGTAGTCTTCACCGGGCCCGCTTGGCCGGGTTAACGCGCTGGAAACGGCGGGTTGACGCAGGGAAGCGAGTCGGGTAAGTTTGAACGGTTGCCTCACGCCAGACGCTCAGTAATGAGTGAACGGGTGATGCGCGTCCGCTCCTTGAGAACTCAACAGTGTGCTTAATAGTCAATGCCAAGACCCCTTGTCTTGGATTGGTGCTCGGCCTTTCGGTCGGGGCTGGTCTGGTGGCAAGGTTTATTTGGTATGAATTGAAAACGCAAGTTTTCGGTTTGTAGCCTTGATTAATCAAGTTCTCTCTTTGCGGGGAGGCTTGCTTCGTAGGGTTGTTAACTGGTTTCGGCCAGTTGATAGCAAACATTTACGGAGAGTTTGATCCTGGCTCAGGACGAACGCTGGCGGCGTGCTTAACACATGCAAGTCGAACGGTGACATCAGAGCTTGCTCTGGT
>Ga0247813_10000911_pt1 | contig 23798 bp, 22 predicted proteins | sample UWRJL169409C1_FD_180719 | JGI IMG/M metagenome (GOLD analysis project Ga0247813, IMG submission 180719) | Plant litter microbial communities from Arlington Agricultural Research Station in Wisconsin, United States - UWRJ-L169-409C-1 | ecosystem: Environmental > Terrestrial > Plant litter >...
CGGGCGAGGCGCCGGGCATGCCGAACAGCCGGATGACGCGCGCCATCGCCATCGCGCGCTCGATCCGTCGGCCGAGATCGTGGAACCGCCACGCGGCGGTGCGGCCCATATGCTCGGCCGACAGCCCGGCGATCGCGGCATAGCGACGCTGCAGCGAGCCGGCGCGTTCGAGCATGCCGCGATGCGTCGGGAACGGCGCTTCGAGCAGCCGGACCATGTCGGCGGACAGGCGGTCGCGCGAGCCTTCGCCGATCTCGCGCGCGTGGCGATTGATCGTCGCGATCGACTGCCAGCCCTCGTCCTCCATCGCAGTGCGCGCGAGGCTGGTCAGGTCGGCGCGGCGCAGGCTTGGCGGATGCGCGCCGGCGCCGCCACCGACGATCAGCCCGACCAGCCGCCCGACGGTCGCCGTCGACAGCACCGCGCCGCCATCGACGTCGATCGAATTGCCGAGCATCACGCGGATCGCGCCGAGCAGCGCCTCGCCGCGTTCGAGATAGCGGCCGAGCCAGTAGAAATTGTCGGCGACGCGGCTGGGCAGCGTGCCGGGGTTGCGGCGGACGTGGAGCGAATCGGGTGCGGTCAGCAACGACACCGGCGCGACCGGATCGGGGCCGTGGACGCAGACGTCGGCGGACCAGACGCCTTCGCCCATCACGCCGGCGCGTGGGTCCGGCAGTTCGCCGATCCGCGCAAACCCGCCCGGCAGCACGGTCCAGTCGCCATCGGGGCCGCGCGCCGCGAACACGCGCAACGTGAACGGGCGCGGGACCAGCGCGTCGCCGACCACCACCGGCATCGTCGACAGCCGCACGGTTTCCTGGCCGACGTAATCCTGTGGGCGGCGCGCGAGATCGGCCATCAGCGCGGCGCGTGCATCGCCGGTGATCTCGGCGCCGGCGACAGGGCCTCCGGTCATGCCGAGCGGGACGGCGTTGAAGGCAGGGCCGATCAGCATGCGGTCGAACGCGTCTACCACCGCGTCGCACGCGCGTGGCTGGCCGCACCACCAGGTCGCGATGTTGGGCAGCAACAGCTCCTCGCCCAACAGCGCGCGTGCGAGGCCGGGCAGGAAGGCGGCCCAGGCGGGCGCTTCCAGCACGCCCGCACCCGGCGCGTTCGACAGCACGACCTCGCCCGCCGCATAGGCGTCGATCAGGCCGGGCACGCCGATCTGCGAATGCGTGTCGAACGCCAGCGGATCGAGCAGCCGCGGATCGACCCGGCGCCACAGCGCGTCGATGCGCTTCAGCCCGCCGATCGTGCGGACATAAACCTTGTCCTCCAGCGCGGCGAGATCGGCGCCCTCGACCAGCAGCAGGCCGAGATAGCGGGCGAGATGCGCCTGTTCGGGATAGCTCGGGTTGAAGCGGCCGGGGGTGAGCAGGCCGATGCGCGGATCGGTGCGCTTGCACATCGCGGCGATGCCGGCGCGGAACGCGGCGAAGAACGGCGCGTGGCGCTTGACGTTGATCTTGGCCTGCAGTCCGCCGAGCGTACGACCGACCGCGAGCCGGTTCTCGAGCGCATATCCGGCGCCGGCGGGGGCGCGCAGGTGATCGGCGAGCACGCGCCACTCGCCGGTCGGGCCGCGCCCCAGGTCGCAGGCGATGAAGTGCAAGTGCTTTCCGCCGGGCGGTTCGAGTCCGACCATCGGGCGCAGGAAGAACGGGCTGCCGGTTACGAGCGCGGCGGGGATGTGTCCGTCGGCGACGAGTTTCGCGTCGCCATAGAGGTCGGCGACGATCGTCTCGAGCAGTTCGGCGCGCTGGACGACGCCACGGGCGATGCCGGCCCATTCCTTAGATTCGATCAGCAACGGCACCGGCGAGACCGGCCATGGCCGCTCGTCGGGTTCGTCGGCGATGCGGAAGCCGGTGCCGATATCGACCGCATGGCGCTGGACGCGTTCGCGGGCATGGCCGAGGTCGTCCGACGCGACCGTCGCCAGCTCCTCGAACATCGCCGGCCAGGCGGGGTCCTTGCTGTCGCACATTACGTCGTCGGGACCCGACCGCGCGCAATAGTCATCAATCCAGCGGCGGGCGTGCAGCGCGGCATCGAACAGGGGGGCGGGTTGCGTCGCCATCGTCACGTGTTCTTACCCCTGAAGCTCAGGCGACGCGTTCCACCTTCGAGCCGGCGGTGCAACATAAATCCCGCAAAGCCCGTCATCCCAGCGGAGGCTGGGATCTCATGCGGCAAAGGCGGAGCAGGAGCCGCGGGAGACCCCAGCCTTCGCTGGGGTGACGGATGAAGGGTGGGTGGGTTTGTCTCCGGATCCTACAGATCCGGCAACACCTGGTCCGCGACACCCCAGCCGTCGAGCGCAGGCGATCCCACCCGCTCGATCAGTTCCGCCGCATCGCGCACGCTCCACTTCGCCGCTGTGTCGATATCGCGCAACTCGGTCCACGACACCGGCGCGCTGACCGGGGCACCGGCGCGAGCGCGGGCCGAATAGGGCATGATCGCGGTGCTGCCGCGCTGGTTGCGCAGATAGTCGATGAAGATCTTCCCCACCCGCTTGGCCTTGGTCATCACCGCGACGAAGCGGTCGGGCTCGGCGGCGGCGAGCGCGCGCGCGAAGCGGTCGGCGAAGTCTTTTACCGCGGGCCATTCCGCGTCCGGCGTCAGCGGCACGACGACATGGACGCCCTTGCCGCCGGACAGCAGCGGGAAGCTGACCAGCCCGAGTTCGGCGAGCTGGTTCTTCAGATGCTCGGCGGCCTTTTTGGTGTCCTCGAAGTCGAGCCCTTCGTCTGGATCGAGATCGAACACCAACCGGTCGGGCTTTTCGAGCGCATCGATCTTCGACCCCCAGCCGTGGAATTCGATCGTCCCCATCTGCACGCAGGCGACCAGCCCGTCGGCGCTGTCGACGTAGAGATAGTTCTCGGTCGATCCGTCCTTCTCGCGGATCGGCACCTGATGGACCTGGTCGCCGAAGCTGCCGGCGTCGTGCTTCTGGAAGAAGCAGGCGCGGGCGCGGCCTTGCGGGCAGCGCACCAGGCTGATCGGCCGGTCGCCCGCCCAGGGCAGCATGATGCCCGACACCGCGGCGTAGTAATCGGCGAGCTCGCCCTTGGTGACGCTCGATTCGGGGAAAATCACGCGATCGCGACTGCTGACCTTGACTGTGATTTCGGGCGTGGGGGCGGCGTCGGAAATGTGGTCGGACGTTGCGTCGGGCAGCGCGGCGGGGGTTTCGGCGACGACGTCCTTAGCTTTCTTGTCCTCGCGCAGGCCGACGAAGCTCGAATGGCGCAGTACGCCATCAGGCGTGGTCTCGGCGAACGCAACTTCGGCGACCAGTTTCGGCGTCACCCAGCGCGCGCCGCGTACCGCGGCCTTGGGCGCATCGACCGTCGGCGTCTTGCGCTCCAATCCGTCGAGTTTCTCGCGCAGGTCGTCCATCAGCGCCTGATCGAAACCGGTGCCGACCTTTCCCGCATAGATATAGCCATCGGGGCCGATGACCCCGAGCAGCAGCGACTTGAACCCGCGCTTCTTGTCCGACGGCAGCCAGCCGACGATGACGAATTCCTGGCGGCGGATGCATTTGACCTTGAGCCACGCCTTGGTGCGCTTGCCGACATAGGGCGCGTCGGCGCGTTTCGAGACGATGCCTTCGAGGCCTTCGCGGCACATCGTCTCGAACAATTGCTCGCCCGCGCCGATCACGTGATCGGAATATTGCAGGTGCGGATCGTCGGCGATCAGCGGTTGCAGGCGCGCCTTGCGGTCGAGGTTCGACATGCTCGTGAGGTCCTTGCCGTCCAGTTCGAGCAGGTCGAACGCGAACAGCGTCATCTCGCCATTCGCCGAGATCGCGTCTTTCAACGTCGAGAAATCAGGGCGGCCGTCCTTGAACGCGACGATCTCGCCGTCGATCAGCGCGGATTTGACGGGGAGTTTGGCGGCGGCGGCGGCGATGCCGGGGAACTTGTCGGTCCAGTCGAGCCCGGTGCGGGTGAAGACCTTCGCCTTGCCTTTCGCGACGGAGACGAGCGCGCGGTAGCCGTCGTATTTGACCTCGTGCAGCCAGGCGGTGCCGGTCGGGACCGCGTCGACTAGAGTGCAGAGTTGGAGGTCGCGGAACACCGGGAGTTTTGCGGCGGCACCTTTTGTGGCCTTCACCCCGCTCACCGCGCTCGTCACCCCAGCGGAGGCTGGGGTCTCCTGCGGCTCCTGTCCCGTGCTAGCCGCATGAGATCCCAGCCTTCGCTGGGATGACGGTTTGGGGGCGGCCCTGGGTTTGGGGCGGGACTTGGAAGTGGCCTTGCCCCTGGCAGCCGGCTTCCCCTCCTCGATCTCCACCATCGTCCGCCCGGTCGCGACGCTGGTCAGTGCCTCCTCGACCAGCGTGTCGGTGCCGCCGGCCTCGGCATCGTCGATTTTCCGCAGCAGCCAGTTCTCGCGTTTCTCCTTCGCGCGCGGTTTCAGGCGGATCAGCAGCCACTCGCCCTTCATCCGCTCGCCGTCGAGGACGAAGTGGAGGTGGCCCTTGTCGATGTCCTTGGCCGACTTGCCCTTGATCGGCGACCAGGTGCCGCGGTCCCACAGCATCACCGTGCCGCCGCCATATTCGCCCTTGGGGATGGTGCCCTCGAACGTCGCGTAGCTGAGCGGGTGATCCTCGGTACGGACGGCGAGGCGTTTCTCGCCGGGGTCGATGCTGGGGCCGCGCGTGACTGCCCAGCTTTTCAGGACGCCGTCGATCTCGAGCCTGAAATCCCAGTGGAGGCGGGTGGCGTCGTGCTTCTGGACCATGAAGCTGTTGCCGTGCCCGGGGGCGAGCGTGCCGGCGGGTTCGGCGGTCTTCGCGAAGTCGCGCTTCGCGTTGTAGAGTGCGAGGGGATCGAGGGCCATCTACTCCCCTCCCGCAAGCGGGAGGGGCTGGGGGTGGGCTCGCGCCATCGCCAACCGCTCCGTTCGAGGAGGGCGCGAGCCCACCCCCGACCCCTCCCGCTTGCGGGAGGGGAGGAGAAGAGGGTCAGGCACGCTTCTTCGCCGCCGCGGGCTTCTTGGCGGGAGCCTTGGCAGGCGCCTTCTTCGCCGGGGCCTTCTTCTCGGCCGCCTTGGCCGGCTCCTTCGCTGCCATCGACTTCTTCAGCGCGGCCATCAAATCGACCACGTTCGAGCCCGAGCGTTCGCCTGAATCCTTGTCCTCGATGATCTTCTTGCCGTTCGCCTTGCGCTTGCGCTCGATCAAATCCTTCAGCGCGTCGACATAGCGATCGTGGAATTCCTGCGGGTGGAACGCGGCGGTGCGCTTGTCGATCAGCGCTTCGGCCAGGTCGAGCAGCTCGTCGTCGGGCTTGTCGTCGGGGATTTCGCGGAAATAGCCCTGCGCCTTGTGGACCTCGTCGGCGTAGCGCAGCGTCTCCAGCACCATGCCGCGGCCGCAGGGCTTCAGGCTGACGACATATTCGCGGCCGCGCATCGCCAGCTGGCCGAGCCCGACCTTTTTCGTGCGCCGCAACGCCTCGCGCAGGACGATGAAAGCCTCCTCGGCTAGGTCGTCGGCGGGGACGACGAAATAGGGTTTCTCGTAATAGAGCACGTCGATCTCGCTGGCATCGACGAACTGGGTGAGCTCGAGCGTCTTCTTCGACTCGAGCTTCACCGCGTCGATCTCGTCCTGTTCGAGCAGGACGTACTCGCCTTTCGAGATCTCATAGCCCTTCATGATCTCGTCGGCGTCGACCGGGCCGACGCCGGTGACGACCTTGTCGTAATGGATCGGCTGGCCCGAGGGCTCGTGTATCTGCTTGAAGCTGACCTGCGCGCCGCTCTTGGTCGCGGAATAGATCTCGACGGGAATCGAGACCAGCGCGAGCCGGATCTGTCCCTGCCAATATGCGCGTGCGGCCAAAGCGGTGTTCCTTCGTTGCGGAACCGATTCAATCGTTCGGCGAGGGGAGTCGTTCCGTCGCGTCGTCTTTCCCCCGCGAGGTAGGCCGCATGGTTTCGTTATCTGGCATGTTTCGCTATGGGTTCGGCATGTCCGAAGACCCATTTGCGCTGTTCGATGCCTGGTATGCCGAGGCCAAGGCGTCCGAAATCAACGATCCCAACGCGGTGGCGCTGGCTACTGCTGACGCCGAGGGCCGGCCGTCGGTGCGGATGGTGCTGCTGAAGGGACACGGGCCGGACGGTTTCGTGATCTACACCAACCGCGAGAGCCGCAAGGCCGGCGATCTGGGTGCGAACCCGAACGCCGCTTTGCTGTTCCACTGGAAGTCGATCCGCCGCCAGATCCGCATCGAGGGTGTCGTCGAACTCGCGACCGACGCGGAGTCAGACGCCTATTTCGCCTCGCGCGGGCGCGATTCGCAACTCGGCGCCTGGGCGTCGGACCAGTCGCGGCCTCTCGACAGTCGCGAGACGTTCGAGGATCGGTTCGCGCAGATGACTGCGCGGTTCGAGGGGCAGGACGTGCCGCGGCCGCCGCATTGGGGTGGCTACCGCATCGTACCATCGAGGATCGAGTTCTGGCAGGATCGCGCGCACCGGTTGCACGAACGCCGGCTGTTCGTGCGCGACGGTAGCGGCTGGACCGAAGGATTGCTGTTCCCATGACCAACGACGAACGCCGCAGGGTCATCCCGCTGGCGACGCGCGCCGCGCTCGCCAGCGTCGCGATGGCGTGCTTCCTGCTGTTGCTGAAGGGGTTCGCCGCATGGTCGACCGGGTCGGTGGCGATGCTCGGCTCGCTCGCCGACACCGCGCTCGACCTGCTCGCGTCGCTGGTAACGCTGTACGGCGTGCGGCTGGCCGCGACACCGGCGGATCACGATCACCGCTTCGGCCACGGCAAGGCGGAGGCTCTCGCTGCCCTGTTCCAGGTCATGCTGATCACCGCGTCGGCAGGCGCGATCGCGTGGCGTGCGATCGTCGCGCTGGGCAATCCAGGACCCACCACCGGCGCGGAGTTTGGCATCGGCGTGTCGGTGATCGCGATCGTCGCGACGCTGTTCCTGCTCGCCTATCAGCGCCGCATCATCCGCCAGACCGGCTCGGTCGCGATCCTGGCGGACAACGTCCACTACCAGTCCGACGTGCTGCTCAACGGATCGGTGATCGTCGCGCTGGTGCTCGACCAGTATTTCGGCTGGAGCGGCGCCGACCCGATCTTCGGCATCATCATCGCGGTATGGCTGGCCTGGGGCGCGTTCCAGGCCTCGTCGAACGCGATCGACCAGCTGATGGACAAGGAATGGCCCGAGGATCTGCGTGCGCAGTTCCTCGACGTTGCCGCGCGCCAGCCCGGGCTGAAGGGCATCCACGACTTCCGCACGCGGCGATCGGGCAGCCACGACTTCGCGCAGTTCCACATGGAAGTGTCGCGCGACCTGAGCGTCGCCGCGGCGCACGACATTGTCGAAGGCGTCGAGCGCAATTTGCGCGCGATGTTCCCCAAGGTCGAAGTCCTGATCCACCTCGATCCGGAGGGGCATGTCGACACCGACAACCCGCTGGTCGAGGCGGACGTCACCCCGCACTGGTTCGGGAAACGCCTATGAGAATCCCCTTCGCGCAGATCGATGCGTTCGCCGATGCGCCGTTCGGTGGCAATCCGGCGGCGGTGATGCCGTTGTCGGCGTGGCTGGACGACGACGTGCTGCTGGCGATCGCCGCCGAGAACAACATCAGCGAGACGGCGTTCCTGGTCCCGTCGGGCGCGGATGGCGTGGACTTCGACCTGCGCTGGTTCACGCCGGCGGCCGAGGTCGCACTGTGTGGCCATGCGACGCTGGCGAGCGGGCATTTCGTGCTGTCGTCGGATACCGCGCTCGACCGCGTGCGGTTCGCGACGCGGCAGGCGGGGGTGCTTGAGGTGGCGCGCGCGGATATCGGCTACACGCTCGCGCTGCCCGCGTGGAAGCCGGTGCCGAAGCCGCTGCCGGAGATCGCCGCGGCGCTGGGGATCGCCGAGCCGGTGGCGACGCTGTGGTACGACAAGGGCTATGCGCTGATCATCGTCGAGGATGAGGACGTTGTGCGGACGCTGTCGCCGGACATGGTCGCGCTCGGGAAAATGCCGATCGTCGCGATCGTCGCGGCGCGGGGACGCGCGACCGATATCGTCAGCCGCGTCTTCACGCCTTATTATGCGATCCCCGAGGATCCCGTAACGGGCTCGGCGCACGCGGTGATGGTGCCCTATTGGGCGGAGACACTCGGCGATCGCTTCACGGCGTTCCAGGCGAGCGCGCGGGGCGGGCGGATCGGCTGTCGGCTCGACGGCGACCGGGTGATCCTAAGAGGCGCCTGCGTGACGGTGATCGAGGGCATTTTCCTGCTGTAATGACGCTCCGTCATCCCGGGCTCGTCCCGGGATCCAGAGCCCCAAGTGCTTCACCCCGTAACCCTGGATCCCGGGACAAGCCCGGGATGACGGTCGTCAGCGTTTGCGCCCCTTGGTCATCGGGTCGGGTTTCTTCGGTTTCACCCAGCCCTCCGGCGGCACGACGCGTTGCTGGCTGGTGCCGAGACCCATCGCGCCGGGCTGCTGGCGGGTCAGGCCCGCGGTATCCGCGACCTCGCCGCCGCCGCGCAGGACGCTGATCTGGTCGCGCAGCCGCTTGGCGGTCTCGAAATCGAGCGCGGCGGCGGCGGCCTCCATCTGGCGGCGGAGGTCGTCGATATCGGTCATGCCGCCAGCATCGCCGCTTCGGTCTCGGCGATCCAGCCGCCGCCGAGCACGCGCGTACCCGCATAGAGGACGGCGGCCTGTCCGGGCGCGACGCCGTATTCGGGGGTGTCGAAGACGATTCGGTCGCCGACCAGTCGCGCCGGGACCGGCTTCGCCATCGAGCGGACCTTGGCGGTCAGCGGCCCGCTAAAATCGCCACCCAGCCAGTTGAGGTCGGTCAGCCGCGCGGCGTCGACCGCCAGCGCACGCCTCGGGCCGACGACGACGCGCTTCGTCTCGGGTTCCAGGCGGACGACGTAGAGCGGTTCGGCGGTGCCGCCGATCTCGAGCCCACGGCGCTGGCCGACGGTGAAGTGGATCAGGCCACGATGCGCGCCGAGTTTTGCGCCGCCCAGATCGACGATGTCGCCGGCGGTGTCGGCATCGGGCCGCAGTTTCTTGACGAGCCCGGCATAGTCGCCGTCGGGGACGAAGCAGATGTCCTGGCTGTCAGGCTTGGCCGCGACCCCGAGGCCGAGTTCGGCGGCGATTTCGCGCACGCGCGATTTGGGCAGTGCACCCAGTGGAAAGCGCAGATAGTCGAGCTGATCCTGCGTCGTCGCGAACAGGAAATAGCTCTGGTCGCGGGCGGGGTCGGCACCGCGGTGCAGTTCGCCACCCGCCGGTCCAGCGATCCGCTGCACGTAATGGCCGGTCGCGAGGCAGTCGGCGCCGAGATCGCGCGCGAGCTTCAGCAGGTCGGTGAACTTCGGACCCATGTTGCACTGGACGCACGGGATCGGCGTGCGGCCCGCCAAATATTCGTCGGCGAACCGGTCGACCACCTGCTCGCGGAAGCTTGTCTCGTGGTCGAACACGTAATGCGCAATGCCGAGCCGGTCGCACACCGCGCGCGCGTCGCGGATATCGCGGCCGGCGCAGCACGAGCCCGCGCGGCCGACCGCCTCGCCGTGGTCGTAGAGCTGGAGCGTGACACCGATCGTCTCCGCGCCGGTGGCAGCCGCAAGCGCGGCGACCACCGAACTATCGACGCCACCCGACATCGCGACGACGATACGGCGGGCAGAAATGCCGTCGCCGAGCTGAAAATCCACCTGGTCCATGATCACCGCCACATAGGCGTTGCGCCCGTACGATGCAAAATCGCGACGAATTTTGCAAAAAAAGCGTCAGGTTCACGAACTCTTGCCATGAGCTTTACCGGGTTTTCATTCCCTCGGGGGTAGATGCTGTGTCCTGCCTTGATCGTTTCGACAGAGAGTATCGCGTTTGGACCTGAGCTTCCCCCGTTTCGATCGCGACGTCGAACTCACGGTTCTGCCGGGAGATCTCGCCGTCCTGATCGTCGGGATCGCCGCGCGGCAGGCGGCGAGCCCGACGGCGGTCGTGCAGGCGGCTTTCGCACGCGAGCAGCCCGATCCGAAGCTGTTCGCGCCGCTTCACGGTGCGTTCAACGGGCCGATGGCAACCGCGTTGATGCGGTGGAAGGAACAATGAAAACGTCATTAACTTTAGCGTTTCAGCCGATCTTCAAGCCCGGCAAGTATTTGCCGGTTGTGCGTATCGAGAGGGGGCCCCCGGCCCCGACCAGAGGGTTACCATGATCGAAAACCAGAAGATCCGTCCCGGTAAAGTCATCGGGCCCCTGGGCGAGCAGCTGACGCTGGATTCGCTACCGCCACCCAGCACCACGCGCTGGGTCGTACGCCGCAAGGCCGAGGTCGTCGCGGCGGTCAATGGCGGGTTGTTGTCGGTGGACGACGTCTGCGCGCGCTATGGACTGACGGTCGAGGAGTTCGCCAGCTGGCAGCGCGCGATCGATCGATCGGGCATGCCGGGACTGCGCGTAACGCGGATCCAGCACTACAAGTCGCTGTACGAGCGCCAGCAGAAATATTGAGGCTCGAAGTTAAAACGCAAGCGGAACAAAAATCCTCGTTCGCTCGTCTTTCCGCCATCGCCCAACACGCGGGCTAACGGAGGGAAGTAACATGGGTCTCATTCTTTGGCTGGTCATCGGCGGCGTCATCGGTTGGATCGCCAGCATGATCATGCGCACCGACGCGCAGCAGGGCATCTTCCTGAACATCATCGTCGGCATCGTCGGTGCTTTCATCGGCGGCCTGATCCTGTCGGGTGGCTCGATCAACAGTGCGCCGCTGACGCTGACCTCGTTCATCGTGTCGCTGCTGGGTGCGATCGTCCTGCTGGCGATCGTGAACCTCGTGCGTCGCGGTAGCGTCCGCTAATTCAGCGAACAGCATACGAAGATTGGGCCGCCCGAGCGATCGGGCGGCCCTTTTCGTATGTGCGATGGTAGCACTGTGTCCGTTCAGTCGAGCAGGAAGCGGACCGACAGGGTGACGGTGACGTCCTTCTCGCCGGCGACGATCTGCGTGCTGTCCTTCGCCATCGCGGCGGCGCGGGCGAAGATCACCGGGGGCTGTCCGCCCGTATTCTCGCCATTCTCCGCGATCGAGACGATCCGCGAGACCCGCATGCCTGCGGCCTTCGCATAGAGTTCGGCACGCGCACGGGCGCGCTTGACCGCATCGGTGCGGGCCTCGTCGAGCGCCGCGTCGGGCTGGTCGATCGACAGATTGGGGCCGTCGATCTGGTTCGCGCCTTCGCCAACCAGCGCGTCGAGGATCGTGCCCGATTTCGCCACGTCACGGAACCGCACGCTGACGCTGTTGGTCGCCTGGTACCCAGTGATCACCGGCGGCTGGTTGTCGGCATAGCGATATTGCGGAGACAGCCCGACCGTCGCGGTGGCGATGTCGCGCGGCGCGACGCCCGCCCGCTTCAGTGCAGCCAGCACCTTCGTCATGCGCTGCGCATTGTCGGCGAGCGCCGCGGCGGCGGTCGTCGACTGGCTGACCACCCCGGCGCGGATCGTCGCGACGTCGGGAACGCGCGTCGTGCGGCCCTCGGCGGTGATGTCCAGCACGGTGCCGGTCGCGGGGACCATCGGCGCCACGCTCGGCGCGGATTGCGCACCGGCGGCAGCGGCAAGCGGCAGGGCGGCGAGTGCGCCGATAATGGATGCAGTCTTCATGTGGCTCTCCCAGAAATCACGATAAACGAGCCTTTCGCCGATCGAAGGGCAACACAAGCTGAACGTTGTGGATGATACGGAATCGTTGCATGAGCGTGCCAGCGCCGGCCGGGGGGCTTGAGCGTAGTGACTTATTCATATAACACAGCTTGGGATCGAGGCGGCGACGGGTATCGCGACGCGCGATTCGGACGGGGATGGCGACGCGCATGAACTACGAAACGCAGACGATCGGCGGTAGCGAGGAGCAGGTGCTGCTGGCGGATATGTCGCCGCCGTCGCATCGGCGCCGCAACATCATCATCGCGATCATCGTCGTCGTGCTGGCGATCGCGATCGGTGCGTATGCGCTGAACCACAAGAAGAAGGCGGGGGCCGCGACCGGTGCGCCGACCGAGAGCGTGCCCACCGTCACCGTGATGGTGCCGGGCCGCCAGACGATCGATCGGACGATCTCGACCACCGGCACGCTGGCCGCACGGCGCGAAATGCCGGTCGGGGTGGCGGGCGAGGGTGGCATGGTCACGCGCGTGCTGGTCGAACCCGGCCAGTGGGTCGGCGCCGGTCAGGTGCTGGCGACGGTCGATCGTTCGGTGCAGGTGCAGACCGCCGCAAGCCTGGCCGCGTCGGTCAACGTCGCGCGGTCCGACGAATCGATCGCGCAGGCCGAGCTCGACCGCGCCCAGCAACTGGTCGATCGCGGCTTCATCTCCAAGGCCGATCTACAGCGCAAGGCAGCGACTCGCGACGCCGCTGCCGCGCGCGTGAAGGTGGCGCAGGCGACGCTGGGCGAGGCGCGTGCGCGCAACGGCCGGCTCGATATCCGCGCGCCCGCCGCCGGGCTGGTGCTGACCCGCGGCGTCGAGCCCGGGCAGATCGTCAGTTCGGGCACGGGCGTGCTGTTCCGCATGGCGATGGGCGGCCAGATGGAGCTGCGCGCTATGATGAGCGAGGCGGATCTCGCCGGATTGCGTGCCGGTGCGCGCGCCACGGTGACGCCGGTGGGGTCGGCGCAGAGCTTCCCGGGCGAGGTGTGGCAGGTATCGCCGATCATCGATCCGCAGAGCCGGCAGGGCGTCGCGCGCATCGCGCTGAGCTATGATTTGGCGCTGCGTCCGGGCGGGTTCGCCGCGGCGACGATCCATGGCGGATCGAGCGCCGCGCCGCTGCTGCCCGAATCGGCGGTACAGAGCGACACGCGCGGTAATTTCGTCTATGTGCTCGATGCTGCGAACAAGGCGGTTCGCCGCGATATCGTCGTCGGGCAGACCACCGACGCCGGCGTGGCGGTGAAGAGCGGGCTCGCCGGTACCGAGCGCGTGGTGATGGCGGCGGCTGCTTTCCTGACGCCTGGTCAGAAGGTCAAGCCGATCGTCAAGAAAATGGGTGGCTGAACGATGAGCTTCCGCAACATCTCCGCCTGGTCGATCCGCAACCCGGTTCCGCCGATCGTGCTGTTCATCGCGCTGACGCTGGCGGGAATCGTCAGCTTCATGCGGATGGACGTGAACCAGGATCCGGACATCGATTTCCCGATCGCCTATGTCCAGATCAGCCAGCCCGGCGCCGCGCCGAGCGAGCTGGAGACGCAGGTCACCAAGCGGGTCGAGGCGGCCGCGCGGACGCTGCAGGGCATCGACGAGATTCGCTCGACGGTGACCGAGGGCAGCTCGCAGACCGTCGTCCAGCTCAAGATCGGCGCGCCGATCGACCGCGCGGTCAACGACCTGCGCGACGCGATCACGCAGATCCGCTCGCAGCTGCCCGACGGTATCCTCGAGCCCCAGATCGGCCGCGTCGACACCACCGACAACGACATCGCCAATTTCTCGGCGATCACCACCGACATGACCGTCGAGCAGCTCAGCTGGTACATCGACGACACGGTCAGCAAGGAATTGCTGTCGATTCCCGGCATGGGCGGCGTCGAGCGCAACGGCGGCGTCAGCCGCGAGATCCGTGTGATCCTCGATCCGGTCAAGCTGCAGGCGCAGGGGCTGACCGCCAACGCGGTCAACGCGGTGCTGCGCGCGGTCAACCTCAACGCGACCGGCGGCCGCGCCGAAATCGCCGGATCGCAACAGGCGGTCCGCGTGCTCGGCAACGCCCGCGACGCCTATACGCTGGGCCAGACCCAGATCAGCGTCGGCGCCGGCCGCACGATCCGCATCGCCGATATCGCCGACGTCCGCGATCTCTATGCCGAGCGCACCTCGCTATCGGCGTTCGACGGCCATCAGGTCGTCAGCTTCAACTTCAAGCGCTCGAAGGGCGCGTCCGACGTCACCGTGTTCAACGAGGCCGAAAAGAAGCTGAAGGAGCTCGAGGTCCGCAATCCGAACGTCAAGTTCCAGCTGCTGTCGACCAGCGTCAAATATACCGAGAAGGAATATGAGACCGCGATCAACACGATGATCGAGGGCGCCGTCCTGGCGGTCGTCGTCGTGTTCCTGTTCCTGCGTGACTGGCGCGCGACGGTCATCTCGGCGCTGGCGATTCCGCTGTCGGCGGTTCCGACCTTCTGGTTCATGGACCTGCTCGGCTTCAGCCTGAACGGCATGACCCTGCTGGCGCTGAGCCTGGTCGCGGGTGTGCTTGTGGATGACGCGATCGTCGAGATCGAGAACATCATCCGGCACATGAAGATGGGCAAGACCGCCTATCAGGCATCGATCGATGCCGCCGACGAGATCGGGCTGGCGGTGCTGGCCACGACGATGTCGATCGTCGCGGTGTTCCTGCCCGTGTCGGTGATGCCGGGCATCTCGGGGCAGTTCTTCAAGAATTTCGGACTGACCGTGGTCGCCGCGGTGCTGATGAGCCTCGCGGTCGCGCGCCTCATCACGCCGATGATCGCCGCGTATTTCCTGAAGCCGGTCGACCACGGCGAGAAGCCCGATGGCGTGGTGATGCGCACTTACATGCGCGTGCTGCGCTGGACGCTCGACGAATCGGGCGTCGTGCGGGCCAAGGCACGGGGCGGCCTGTGGCGCATCATCGCGCGGATCTTCGACCATCGCTTCTACATCGTGCTGGTCAGCATCGGCGCGCTCGTCGCGACGGTGGCGATCTTCATGCAGCTGCCGCAGGAATTCCAGCCGCAGCAGGACAACGATCGCAGCACCGTGACGATCGCGATGCCGCCGGGCTCGACGCTCGAGCAGAGTGAAGTGGTGACGACGCGTGTCGCCAACCTGCTGGCGCAGCAGAAGCCGATGGTGACCAACGTCTATCAGCGCGCCTTCGTCGGCCGCGGGCGGGTGACTGCGCAGCTTGCCGAGGATCGTCAGAAGACGAGCGTCGAATTCGAACGCGGACTGGCGCCGCAGCTCGCGGCGATACCCGACGCGCGCGTATCGTTCGAGAACCAGAATGGCTGGGGCGCGAGCACGCGCGACATCAGCCTGACGCTGGGCGGCGACGACCCAGTGCTGCTCCAGAAGACCGCCGACGGGATCGTCGCGGAAATGGCGAAGCTGCGCACGCTACAGGCGCCGCGCACCGAGGGTGGGTTGCAACGCCCCGAGATCGTCATCCGTCCGCGTATGGATCTGGCCGCCGATCTTGGCGTGACCACCAGCGCGCTGTCCAACGCGATCCGCATCGCGACGCTGGGCGACATCGACCAGAACAGCGCGCGATTCTCGCTGAACGATCGCCAGATCCCGATCCGCGTCGCGCTCGCCGAGACCGCGCGCGAGCGGCTGTCGACGATCGAGAACCTGCCAGTGACGACGTCGAGTGGTGGTTCGGTGCCGCTGAAGGTGGTGGCGGAAATCGGTTTCGGCACCGGGCCGACTCAGATCGATCGCAACGCGCAGCAGCGTAAGCTGACGATTGGTGCCGACCTGTCGCCGGGCGTCAAGCAGGGCGATGCGCAGAAGCAGATCGACGCGCTCTACTCGGTCCAGCATCTGCCGATGGGGGTCAGCCGGCTCAGCGTCGGATCGTCGAAGATGCAGGCGGAACTCGTCACCAACATCATCATCGCGGTGACGTCGGGGTTCTTCCTGCTCTTCGCGGTGCTGGTGCTGCTCTATCGCCGCTTCCTGCCGCCGTTCGTCAACCTGGGGTCGCTGTTCCTGGCGCCGCTCGGCGCCTGCCTGGCGCTGTGGATCGCGGGCATGTCGGTGTCGCTGCCGGTCTATATCGGCCTGCTGATGTTGCTCGGCATCGTTGCGAAGAACTCGATCCTGCTCGTCGACTTCGCACTGGAGGAAATGGGCAAGGGCGTGTCGAAATTCGACGCGATCGTCGACGCAGGCCATAAGCGCGCGCTGCCGATCGTGATGACCACGGTGGCGATGGTCGCGGGCATGGTGCCGACCGCGCTGTCGCTCACCGGCGACGGATCGTTCCGCGCGCCGATGAGCGTGACGGTGATCGGCGGGCTGACGCTGTCGACGCTGTTGACGCTGCTGATCGTGCCGTCGGGGTTCAGCTTGGCGGTCGGCGTCGAGCGCGCGATCGGGCGCCGGCTGGGCAGTCGCCTGATCACCTACAGGCCGGGCGATGCGGGCTCGGTGATCGAGGGGCCGCCGGCGCGACCGGCGCTCGCTCCGGCGACGCCGAAACTCGGCGATGGCACGCAGCCCGCAGAATGATAGCTAGCCGATGATTGAAGCGGGTCATGGCTGAACTATCCCTGCGTTCGGGGATTGTTCAGGACATGACCCGTTTTCCCCGCGCGCGCCCGGCCGCCGAAGCCGCTCCGCCCGCACTCGTGAGGATGCGGATCGTCGCGACCGCCCTGCTGGTGCTGATGGCGGTGGTGTTCTTCGTCAGCCGGTCGCTGGTGCCGATGCACCCGGGCTGGGGGTTCGTCCGCGCGTTTGCCGAGGCGGCGATGGTCGGCGGACTGGCCGACTGGTTCGCGGTGACCGCGCTGTTCCGCCATCCGCTGGGACTGCCGATCCCCCACACCGCGATCGTGCCGCGCAACAAGGATCGGATCGGCGACACGCTCGCGCAGTTCCTTCGCGACAATTTCCTGATTCCGGTGGTGATCGCCAAGCGCACGCGGCGGCTCGACGTCGCCGGCGCGATCGCGCGCTGGCTGACCGATCCGCCCGAGGGGGCGGGCGGGCGTTTCCGCCAGGGTGCGTCGAAGCTGGTCGCGCAGGTGCTCGAGGGCCTCGATCCCGCGCGCCTCGGCGGCATGGTCAAGGCAGGGATAGGCGCGCGTCTACGCGAGACCGAGCTGTCGCCGATCCTCGGCCAATTGCTCAAGGCGGCGATCGCCGAGGGGCGCCATACCCCGCTGCTGGAGGGCGCAATCCGCTGGACGGCGAAGGCGCTGGCGTCGAACGACCATCTGATCCGCGCGATGATCCACGATCGGGCGGGATCGATTCTGCGTTGGACCGGGCTCGATGCGACGGTGTCGAACAAGCTGATCGACGGGCTGGACAAGCTGCTCGCCGAGATGGTCGACAATCCCGAGCATCCGCTGCGGCTGAAGGCGGAGGAGGGGCTCGATCGCCTCGCCTGGGACTTGCAGCATGACCGCCGCGTGCGGGCGCGGGTCGAGGCGATGAAGGCCGAACTGCTCGACAATCCGGCGATGCAGCGCTGGCTCGACGGCCTGTGGGAGCAGGCGCGCGGCGCGCTGCTGAATATCGCGCGCGATCCGGAGCGGGCGATGAACGGCAAGCTCGGCGATCTGCTGCGGAACCTCGGCGAGACGTTGCAGCATGATCCCCGGTTGTCGCGGACGATCAACCGCTTCGTGCGGCGGTCGATCGTCGGTATCGCCGCGGATTACGGCGACGGCATCGTCCGGCTGGTCTCCGAGACGGTGCGCGGTTGGGATGCGGACACGATCACGCGGCGGCTGGAGAATGCGGTCGGGCGGGATCTGCAATATATCCGGGTCAACGGGACGCTGGTCGGGGGGCTTGTGGGAGTCGTGATCCACACGGTGGATGTGGCGTTGTGACTTCCCGTCATGCCGGGCTTGTCCCGGCATCCAGAGCCCCAAACGCCGCCGCCGATAACCCTGGATGCCGGGACGAGCCCGGCATGACGGAGTGGTTGGAGGATCAGCGTTCCCAGTCGGGCATCGGCCAGCCCTTCGCCGCGGCGAGCAATTTCAGCGGGCCGTGCGCGTTGACCGCGAACGGCTCGTCCGCCCAGGCGAAGGTCGGCGCGTCCGATACATGGTCGGAATAGAAGCGGACATGCGCGTCGGCGCGGTCGATCCCCTCGCGGTCCATCCACGCCTCGATCATCCGGAGCTTGGCCGGGCCGTAGCAGTTCTCGCCGTCGATTCCGGCGAGCAGCCGGCCGTCCGCGCCGCGCAGGCTTTCGGTGCCGATCACCGCGTCGAAGCCGAGTCGCTCGGCGATCGCCTCGACGTAGAAACGGTACGACGCGGTCGCCATCACCAGCCGGTACCCCGCGGCGCGATCCGCGGCGATCCGCGCCAGCGCGCCGGCGAACACCCGGTCCGCCATCACCCGGTCGGCGAACGCTTCGGCGCTGCGGCGTTCCTCGGCGGGCGTCATGTGCTTGCCGAGCATCATCCGCTGCATCACGTATTTCAACCGGCCACGGCTGATCAGCTTGGCGAGATACCCTGCCGCGGCGAATCCGGCGAACGGGATCAGCGCGAGTCGCCAGGGCGCGCGGCCGGTGCGCGCGGTGTGGATCAGGAACGGCGTCCAGGTCGGCGCGTGCGTGATCGTCTTGTCCATGTCGTAGATGGCGAGAAGGCGCGTTTTCGGTGGGGTCATCGGTTCGGCTTACGCCGCATTCGCCTTGCCGATCCAGCCACTTTGCCGCAAAGGTGCGTCCGATGAGCGCCATGGCCGATTTCCAGCAGGACAATGCCGATGGCGGCACGTTGCGGTTCACCGGCAATCTGTCGCTCGCGCGTCTGGGTACTTTGCCGGAACGGCTCGAGGCCGTCGATGGCGGCGCGGTCAAACGCGTCGACCTGAGCGGCGTCGACCGAATCGACACGATCGGCGCCTGGGTCGTCCACCGCTTCGCCGCGCGCAACGACGCGACGGTCGAGGGCCTGGACGAAGACGGCCAATATCTGTTCGATCAGGTCGCCGCTGCCGACCAGCCGATCGCCGCCAAGCCGGCCAAGGTCGGCGCGTTCGCGCGCGTGCTCGGCGAGATCGGCGACGCGGTCGTCCTGACGTTCAAGACACTCTACGGGCTGCTTGGTTTCCTCGGTGCGACGACGATCGCGCTGGCCAGCGTCATCCGCCACCCGCGCCGTTTCCGGTTCAACGCGGTCGTCCAGCGCTTCGAGGTGGTCGGCGTCGCCGCGCTCGGCATCGTCGGGTTGATGAGCGTGCTGATCGGCATGGTCATCGCGCAACAGGGCGCGGTGCAGCTGCGCCAGTTCGGCGCCGAGGTGTTCACGATCAACTTGGTCGGACGGCTGACGATCCGCGAGCTCGGCGTGCTGATGACCGCGATCATGGTCGCTGGCCGGTCGGGTTCGGCGTTCGCGGCGCAGCTCGGCACGATGAAGCTGACCGAAGAGATCGATGCGATGCGCACGATCGGCGTGTCGCCGATGGAGGCGCTGGTGCTGCCGCGGGTGATCGCGGCGATCATCATGATGCCGCTGCTCGGCTTCTATGCGTCGCTGATCGCGATCATCGGTGGTGGCCTGTTGTGCTGGGTGCAGCTCGGCATCCCGCCGGTCACCTTCATCGCGCGCATCCGTGAGGTCGTGCCGATCACCGACCTGTACATCTCGCTGATCAAGGCGCCGGTGTTCGGCGCCATCATCGCCGTCGCAGGTTGCTTCCAGGGGATGCAGGTCGAGGGCGATGCCGAGCAGGTCGGGCTGCGCACGACCTCGGCTGTGGTGCAGGGCATCTTCCTGGTGATCGTGCTCGACGCGTTCTTCGCGGTCTTCTTCACCTGGATCGGCTGGGACTGATGGCGCGCGCGAACGACGATTACGTCATCACCGTGAAGGGGCTGAAGAACGGCTTCGGCGACACGCTGGTGCACGACGGGCTGGACCTCGAGGTCCGCCGCGGCGAGATCCTCGGCGTGGTCGGGGGCTCCGGTACCGGCAAGTCGGTGCTGATGCGTTCGATCATCGGGCTGCAGACGCCGATCGAAGGCGAGATCACGGTGTTCGGCGAGCCGACGATCGGTCGCGAAGAGACCGAGGCGACCGAGATCCGCAAGCGCTGGGGCGTGCTGTTCCAAGGCGGTGCGCTGTTCTCGACGCTGACCGTGGCCGAGAACGTCGAAGTGCCGCTGCGCGAATTCTACCCCGACCTGCCGCCGTCGCTGCTGGCGGAGATCGCCGCGTACAAGGTGGTGATGACCGGGCTGCCCGCCGACGCCGCACCGAAATTTCCGGCCGAACTGTCGGGTGGCATGAAGAAGCGTGCGGGCCTCGCGCGTGCACTCGCGCTCGACCCCGAATTGCTGTTCCTCGACGAGCCGACCGCGGGGCTCGACCCGATCGGCGCGGCGGCGTTCGACGGGCTGACCCAGTCGTTGCAGAAGACGCTGGGGCTGACCGTGTTCCTGATCACCCATGATCTGGATACGCTGTACGCGATCTGCGACCGGGTCGCCGTGCTGGCCGATAAGAAGGTCATCGCGGTCGGCACGATCGACGAACTGCTGGCGCTCGATCACCCGTGGATTGAGGAATATTTCAAGGGGCCGCGCGGGCGTGCCGCGGTCGCGACGCAGGAAGCGCACGCACGCGCCGACCAAATCGCCGAGGCGCACCCGACCGAAGTGCAGACCGAACAGACGGCAGGCGACCCGAACGCGTCGACCTACGCCGATAAGGAAGCAAGGACGAACTGATGGAAACCCGTTCGAACCACGTCCTCGTCGGCGCCGTCGTGCTGATCCTGCTGGCGGTGCTCGCGCTGTTCACCGTGTGGATCGCGCGGCTCGGCGGCACCGCGGAGAAGGAATACGACATCTTCTTCCGCCAGTCGGTTGACGGTCTCGCGCGGGGCTCCGCCGTGACGTTCTCCGGCGTGCCGTCGGGGCAGGTGAAGGGCATCTCGCTGTGGAAGAACGATCCGCAGTTCGTCCGCGTGCGCATCAGCGTCAACGACGATACGCCGGTGCTGCAGGGCACCACGGCGTCGATTTCGGGCGTCGGCTTCACCGGCGTCAGCCAGATCTCGCTGGATGGCGCGCGCAAGGGTGCCGCGGCGATCGGCTGCCCCGACGTGCGGACGCCAACCGAGTGCCCGTACGGCGTGCCGGTGATCCCGACCAAGCTCGGCGGGCTCGGCGCGATTCTCAATTCGGCGCCGCAGCTGCTCGAGCGGCTGTCGACCTTGACCGAGCGGCTGACCGGGCTGCTGACCGACCGCAACCAGGCGTCGATCGCGGGGATCCTCGAGAACACCAATCGCCTGACCGACGCGCTTGCCGATCGCGGGCCGGAGATCGCCGCGACGCTGGCGCAAACCCGTGTCGCGATCCAGCAAGCGGGCGATGCCGCGCAGCAGTTCGGCGTGTTGGCGCAGACCACCAACGGCGTGCTTTCAGAGGATGTGAAGCCGGCGATGGCGAACCTCAACAAGGCGATCATGTCGGCACAGCGCAGCGCGGATACGCTCAACGCCGCGGTCGGCGATGCGCGGCCGGGGCTGCAGACCTTCTCGAAGACGACGATCCCAGAGGCCAACCGTCTGGTCCACGACCTGCGCACCACGGCGGCGGCGCTGTCGTCGGTCGCGGAAAAGGTCGACCAGCAGGGGGCGAGTTCGCTGATCGGCCAGCAGAAGCTGCCCGACTACAAGGGTAAGTGAGGCACGCCATGAAGACACCACTCATCCTGATCGCGATGCTCCCGCTCGCCGGCTGCATCAGCTTCGGCGCCAAGCCGCCGCCCTCGCTGCTGACGCTGACCAGCCAGTCGCAGGTGCCGGTCGGACAGAACCAGGATTCGGCGACCGCCAAGTCGATCACGATCCAGGTGCCGACGACGCCGCTGGCGCTGGCGACGGCGCGGGTGCCGGTGCAGGCCACGCCGACCAGCATCGCCTATGTGCCGGACGCGCAATGGTCCGAACCGCCCGCGCGGCTGTTCGCGCGGCTGTCGTCCGACACGATCGCCGCGCGCACCGGCTTGGTCGTGCTGTCGACGATCCAGTCGGTCGGCGATCCCAGCGCGCAGCTGGCAGGCGAACTCCGCAACTTCGGGCTCGACGCGACGACCCGCGAGGCCGTGGTGACGTTCGACGCGTCGCTGACCCGCGCCGGCAAGACGACGGTCGAGAAGCACCGCTTCGAAGCACGCGTGCCGGTGACGACGATCGATGCGGCCTCGGCGGCGACGGGGATCAACCAAGCGGCGAACCAGGTCGCGGTCGAACTCGCCGACTGGATCGGTCGCTAGGTTTTGCGCGTTGTGGCCGTCCGAAACGGAGAGCCATGATGCCGCAGGGTGACAAGAGCGCGTACACCGACAAGCAGAAGCGCAAGGCCGCGCATATCGAACAGGGTTATGAAGACCGCGGCGTTCCCGAGAAGGAAGCCGAGGCGCGGGCCTGGGCGACGGTGAACAAGGATTCAGGCGGCGGCAACAAGTCGGGCTCGGGTCGCGGCAAGCCGGATACGCATGCGTCCGCTAAGAACGGCGGCGAGCAGGCGGCCGGGCGGAGTGCTGCGGATCGGTCTGCAGCGGCGAAGAAGGGGTGGGCTACGCGGCGCAAGGGCGGCGCTTGATCTAGACCTGCGACCATCCTCACCCATCGCCGCCTACGGCGTCTCTCCCTCTCCCAATTGGGAGAGGGAAGGGGCCCGCGGCCGCTTGGCCGTGGGAAGGGTGAGGACAGGATGATCAAACGATCTCACTTCGTTATAGAATCGATCCCGCCAGGATCAGCAACATCTTCGCATCCACTGCCACACCCGCGGCGCGCTTCGCGGCGACGAACGTCGGCACGTCTTTTAGCGGAACACGGTACACGGTGATGTTCTCCTGCGCATCGCCGCCACCGTCCGCGACTTTGGTCAACCCGGTCGCGCGGACCAGCGTGAAGCATTCGGATGTCATTCCCGGCGAGGACTGGAACACGCCGAGATCGTCGATCCGGTCGGCGCGATAGCCGGTTTCTTCCTCGAGTTCGCGGCCGGCGGCGACTGCGACGCTCTCGCCAGCCTCTTCGTCACCCACCAAGCCGGCTGGTAGTTCCAGGCAGTTGCAGCCGATCGGCACACGGTATTGCTCGACGAGCAGCACGTGATCGTCGTCGATTGCGATGATCACCGCGGCGGCGATACCGCCGACCCGCGCGGCATATTCCCACGTGCCTTCCTTGTGGACGCTGAGATAGCGGCCCTCCCAGACGGTACTCAAAGTTCGATCAACCGGTCGGGAAGTTCGTTCACGGGTTTGCCGCTCCTCGGGAAATGTTCGGTCAGGACGGCGCCGATCCGCGCCACCGCGTCGGCCATGCCGTCGCCGGGGCGATCGTCGCGCACGCCGGCGATCACCGCCGCCATCGCCTCGCCCCAGGTTTCGGGGGCCACGCGTGAATGGATCGCATCGTCGGCGATGATCTCGGCGCGGTGCTCGCCGATCGACAGATACAGCAGCACGCCGGTCGATCCGCGCGTGCGCTTCTCGGCGCCTGCGCGGAACAGCATCAGCGCCCGCCGGCGTACGCGCCGCGTCTTGGTCGGTCCCGGCGTTACCGCAAGCCGGAGCGGCGCCCAGGCGAGCAACAGGCGGACGAGCAGGAACACCAGCACCATCAGGATCAGCGCGATCCCGAACAGCGTGCCGACCGGCGGCGTCTGCGCCCAAGGATCGACCAGCCGGGTATGGATGTTCTCCGCGACGCTCGGCCGGAACGCGAGCACCGCCGGCACCAGCAGCATCGCCAGCACCGCATAGTGCAGCGCCACGTCGTGATAGCGATCCGAACTCGCCGCGACGATGGTCACGATCTCGCCATCAGTATGGGCTTCCGCGGCGCGGACCGCCGCGGTTACGCGGTCGTGGTCGAGATTGCTCAGCCGCATGTCACCAGCTCCCCGACGCGCCGCCGCCACCGCCGGAGCCGCCACCGCCGCCGCTGAAGCCTCCGCCCATCCAGCCACCGCCGCTACTGC
>Ga0247813_10000912_pt1 | contig 23795 bp, 10 predicted proteins | sample UWRJL169409C1_FD_180719 | JGI IMG/M metagenome (GOLD analysis project Ga0247813, IMG submission 180719) | Plant litter microbial communities from Arlington Agricultural Research Station in Wisconsin, United States - UWRJ-L169-409C-1 | ecosystem: Environmental > Terrestrial > Plant litter >...
GGCGTAATGCTTAGCCTTACGGTAATGATGTTGTCCATCGCTATTATAAAAGGTTTTAAGACTGAAATTCAGGAAAAGGTAAGAGGATATGTCGGAGATGTCAGGATTTTTAAGCTGGATCTGAATAACTCATTTGAATTAAGTCCTTTTGTTCCTTCTGCAAAGACGCTCGCCTATCTTAAAAACAATAAGGATGTGGCCTATTTCCAGCCTTACGCTACTAAACCGGGAATTATCTCGGCTAATGACGAGGTAGAGGGGATAAATTTTAAGGGAATTACTAAAAGCTTTAACTGGGATTATATCAGTAAACACCTGGTCAGCGGTAGAGTCATCAACTTCGCAGACAGTATAAAAGCTACACGCGAAATCATGATTTCTGCTTATACGGCTAATCGCTTGAAGCTGAAAACAGGTGATAATTTCATCATGTATTTTGTTCAGAATCCGCCGCGGAAAAGACCTTTTAAAATTGTCGGGATTTACGATATTGGCGTAGAGGAAATCGATAAGAGTTTTGTATTGGGTGATATCAATATCATCAGGCGTTTGAATGACTGGAAGCCGGATCAGGTTGGTGGAATAGAGGTGAAGCTAAAAAACTTCAACAGGTTAAGTCAGGCTTCTGATGATATTTATGCAAATCTGGAGATGAAACTAAAATCTGAATCTGTGCAGGAATACTTTCCGAATATATTTACCTGGCTTTCTCTACTGGATGTAAATACAAGAGTATTGCTGATTCTGATGATGATTGTGGGTGTGATCAATATGATCACTGCATTGCTGATTATGATTTTGGAACGTACCAATATGATCGGTATGCTGAAGGCTTTTGGCATGACCGACTTCGGGGTGATGAAGATATTTTTATACAATGCGGCTTATCTGGTGGGAATCGGATTGGTATTGGGTAATATACTTGGACTCGGACTGGCATTTATTCAGCAATATACCCACGTTTTCAAGCTCAATCAATCCAACTATTACCTGTCTTACGTACCAATTGAAATACATGCCTCAGATGTGGTATTGCTTAACGTTGCAATTCTGATTATCTGTGTGGTTGTGCTGGTTTTGCCTTCGATGCTGGTCAGCCGTATTTCCCCTTTAAAGGCGATACGCTTTAAATAAACCATTAGGTAAAAACAGCTCTGCAGATTGATAATTTGCTGTAGTCCAGACGGCTTTTGCTGTTAAAAAAGAAATCCCGGCAGACCATATGGCTTGCCGGGATTTCTTTGTATTAACGCTTTCTATTTCGCGTTTTTAACATATTTATCTAACCAGCTGTTCATTTCCCATAACATGTGCAGCAGGTTTTCCTTGCCACGGTAGCTATGTGCTTCATAAGGCAGGAAGACAAATCTGGTCGTTCCGCCGAAACCTTTGATGGCATTGAATAAACGCTCACTGTTAATCGGGAATGTACCCGGGTTATCATCAGAATCACCATGAATCAACAGGATAGGCGTCTTGATTTTATCAGCATAACTGAAAGGACTCATTTCATAATACAACTGTGGCACTTCCCAGTAGGTACGTTCCTCGTTCTGGAAACCGAAGGGCGTAAGCGTTCTGTTGTAGGCACCACTACGGGCAATACCCGCTTTAAACAGCTTTGTATGTGCCAGTAGATTTGCAGTCATGAAGGCGCCATAACTGTGACCGCCTACGGCCATCCTGTTTTTGTCGCCCACCCCAAGATCTGACAACTTGTTAATCGCAGCTTCTGCATTTAACTGAAGTTGGTCAACAAAGGTATCATTAGGTTTTTTACCATCTTTCGCTACAATAGGCATTTCTGCATTGTCCAGTACGGCATAACCTTGCGTTACCCAGTAGATAGGAGAAGCCCAGCTGATGGTCGTAAAACGGTCTTTTGAACCCCTGATTTGTGCGGCATCTGCGGCCGAATTGAATTCACGTGGATAGGCCCAAATTAAAGATGGCAGCGGTCCGTCTTTTGCCTTATCATAACCTTTAGGCAAATACAGATCTCCCGTTAGGTCTACGCCATCGGCTCTTTTATAAGAGATTTTTTCTTTCACTATGCCTTCCAGCTGAGGATATGGATTGCTGAAATCAGTCACCTGCTGGTCGCCCATTCTCAATACCAGGTTCTTGATGTAATAGTTCGGTACTTGTTTCTGCGACTCTCTTCTTGTCAGCAATACCAATTTATTCAGGTCAAGCACATCAGCCACATATTCATATGTACCTTCCGCACTGCGCCAGATAATTTCATTTTTCTTTGTATTCAGGTCAAACTTCGCCAGGAAAGGAAGATCTCCTTTTGCAGAAGAGCCCACGGTATTATTCAGCAATAGTTTTGTGCCGTTTTCAACTGTCTGCACTACGTGTCGACCATATTTGTTTTTTCCTGTTACAGGATCTCCCGGATCATTATAGGCATCCGTTTGGTTTAACTCATATAAGGTTTCCAGTTTGCCGGTGGTTGGGTTATAACGACTTACTTTTACAGTTTGTTTGCTTCTCAGGCCTTCCTGTACCAGTGCTAATGTAGCATCACCCCAGGCAGTTCCACGATAGCGGGTCTGTGTTTTGAATAACTCTGCAGGTGCTCCTAAAAATGGTGCTTTCAAAGCATAAACAGCATCATGGAAGTCCACTTTTTTCTTAATCAAACCACTGTCCAATGGCTGTGCCCAGGTTATTGTTGCAGCTTCATCATCGCGCCAGTCGTAACCTCTTGGTACATTCTGCGTATTGTCATATCCCGAAGGTGTACCTTCTGTAGAAGGTAGTTTTGCCAATACCTTAACCAGTTTCCCTGTAAGATCTGTCACGCTTACTGTAGAAGGGAATCCCCTTGAAGGAACCAGGTAAGAGAAAGGTTTGTCGATTGTTCTTTGCAGCAGATATTTTTTATCAGGAGATGCACTTACGCTCAGGTAAATAGCCGGTTTCCCGATAAGAGATGAGGTGCCGTTTTTATACTGCGTCAATTGTGATGTCGCAAAAAATGCGAAAAGCTGTTCATCGTAGGGCGACTTAATCAGGTCCTGAAAAGTAGCACTTGGAGAAGCTTTGCCCAGATTCTGTTGTACCGTTGGTCCTTTAGGCATGAGTGGCTTTGAAGGTGCTGCACTAGCAGGCTGAGTAGCTGTTCTGTACAATAGCGTTTCACTATCTACCCAGTTGATTCCGTTGCCAAGGATTACATTTAGCGGCTGTTTGTTCACTTTAACTGCTTTCAATGTGGCAATGTCAATAACATACAGATCTACCCCTTTTTGTGTAGAATTGGTAAAAGAGATTTTAGTCTCACCAGGGTTCCAGTCAATGTTTCCTGCAAAAAGAGGACTAGGGAGACCAGTGATGGTTGCCGTTTTCCCGGTTTTTATATTCTTCAGCGTGAAATTATTGATGTAAATCTGTCGGCTCAGCGAAAAATTATTAGGGTTGATCCGCAATCCTGCAATGCGGAATTCGGGCATTGCAATTTCCTCTACAGAGGGGTAGGAGTTGCGTTCACTAAGCAGGATCCATTCTGCTTTGCTGTCTATACTCACAGCTGGTGTAGGTTTAGCCAGTAAAAGATCGGCCATCTCTTTGGGTGGCTGCTGGTAATTAATCGCGTCTTGTGCATATACTGCCGCAGAAGCGCTGATTAAAAATAAGCTGAGTAAGGTTTTCTTCATTTGATGAATATCCAGGTAAATAGTTAATTGCTATAAAACTACAAATTCTATGTTCAACAGCGGTTTTTGTAGTATCAAAATATTGATACAATACGTTATTTTAAATGTGTAAATTTGCAGCAATATCAATTTTAATAAAAATACTGTGTCATTAGATAAATTAAAACTAAGTAAGGCGCTGGTAACAGCAATGACCGACGCCGGATACTTAACCCCGAAAGAAATCCAGGCGAAAACGATGTCCAGGATTCTTGGCGGACAAGATGTAATTGCTGTAGGTCCGGAAGGATCTGGAAAAACAACAACCTATATCCTTGGTGTTTTAATGCGTTTAAAATACACGAAAGACGATTCTCCTAAAGTGTTGATTTTGGTGGCCGATGCAGATCGCGCTATTGCCGTGATTGATCAGTTTGTATCGCTCAGTAAAAACAGGGACCTGAATATCGTTGGTTTATACGGTACAGGCGGTTTAGAAGCAGAGATCAATGAACTGGTATTGGGTATCGACATTGTCGTGGCAACCCCTAACCGTGCAAGGGCAATTTATCTTAAATTAGGATTGAACCTGAGCAAGCTGCAGACTTTCATTGTAGATGATGCAGAGCTGATCATTAAACAAGGCATGCAATTGCCTGTTTGTGAACTGGCAAGAAGCGCAGGCAAATGTCAGCACCTGGTGTTTACCGAAGTGATCCATGAAAAGATGACCAAGATGACAGATCAGTTCATGAATTTCCCTACCGTGCTGGAAGTAGAAGATTTCGGAGATACAAAAGCGGAAACTGTTGATCAGGTATTGTATCTGGTGCCTAATTATAAAACGAAAATCAACCTCCTGCATAACCTGTTGCGCGATGACGAGGTGTTCGACAAGGTAGTTGTATTTGTAAACACGCGATTGACCGCTCAGAAACTGACTAAAAGTATTGCCAGTGAAAAAGTGGGTGAATTCTCTATGTTGAGACCCCTGCATTTCGATGAAGATGGTTTTGATGATTTCGAAGATTTCAAGGAGACTCCTGAAGCGAGAGTATTGGTTGTTTCCAATGAAGGTACTGAAGCTTTAGATCTTAACGGCATTCCTTTTATCTTTCATTTTGAACTTCCTGAAGAAAAAGAGACTTTCTTAAACCGTATTATTAAAAATAAGACTGCGGAGCAGGAAATGGTTGCTATTACTTTCTCTACAGATATGGAGTTAGCGCAGGTGAAGAAAATTGAGCAATCTATAGGGCAGAAGATTGAAATTGCAGACTTACCTAAAGAAATTCTAATTGAAAAAACCGCTAAACCAAAAGGTCTGGATAAAAACAGGGTGGTGAAAGTGAAACCTGAAGAGCCTGCCGGTGGTGGTGCTTACCATGATAAAAAAGAAAGCAACACCAAAACGTATAACTATGGTATCGGCCAGAAGGCCAAAATGACCATGAAGAAAAAGCATTCTTAATTCAGTATGCTCATGAAGCTAAGAAACCTAGAGTTTCTTAGCTTCATTCCAATATACATCCATTTCGGACAGCGTCATATCCTGCAATAGCTGGCCATTTTCTTTCGCTTTTTCCTCTAAGTACTGGAAACGTTTGATGAATTTCTTGTTTGTTTTTTCCAGTGCATTTTCCGGGTTGATATTGATGAATCTTGCATAATTGATCAGGGAAAATAGCAGGTCGCCAAATTCCGCTTCCGCTTTTTCTATGTCTATCGCTGCATTGTCTACCACATTATATTCGTTCTTGAACTCTTCCAGTTCTTCCTCTACCTTTTCCCATACCTGAGTTTTATTTTCCCAGTCGAACCCAATACCTCTTGCTTTTTCCTGGATACGGCTGGCTTTAACCAATGCTGGTAATGAGGCAGGTACGCCACCTAAAACAGATTTATTTCCTTCTTTTAACTTGATCTGCTCCCAGTTTCGTTTTACGTCATGTTCATCCTGAACTTCTACATCGCCATAAATGTGCGGATGGCGGTTAATCAGCTTATCACATACGCTGTTCAATACATCCACAATCGTGAAATCGTTTGTTTCTGAAGCTATTCTTGCATAAAAAACAAGGTGCATCATCACATCCCCAAGCTCCTTTTTAACCTCGGTAAGATCACCTTCCATAATGGCGTCAGACAGTTCATAGGTTTCTTCTATCGTTAGATGACGCAGACTTTCCATCGTTTGTTTCCTGTCCCAGGGACACTCGTCTCTCAATGTGTCTAATACGGTTAATAATCTGGTGAAAGCTGTTGATGGATCTGATGCTGTTACAGGAGGGATATGATTAGGCATAAATAAGGATTTGAGAGTGCTAAAGTACCAAAGCCATTTTATTAAAAAGAATTAAAAACTATATGGCTTGTAATCAGATGAATAATTAAAATTAGGGTTGTGTTAAGAATTAAATAACAGTAAATTATGAGCGCATGTCCTGGTTCAGAATTTTTAATACACGTTAATCTGTTCGCATATATCTATAATAATCAGCGCTTTATTGCTCTTTATATGCTGTTGATCTGTTAATTTATTCAAATTAAGGAATATAAAAACATTTAATCTGTTGATTATAAGTGATTTGTGTATTATTGTATTTGACATCAAAATAGTTACATTTGTGAGTAATAATTTTACTGCATGTAATATTAAATTTACATCGGATAATTACTTTTGTAAGAACGACATTGCTTCACATCTACGCCTTGAAAATATGTTTATGATTTACGCTCATTACTAATTTATGTTTATACGAAAGAAACGCGACTAAAAGGCTTATAATTCCGCTCTCAATCTGATAATGAGTAATCAATTCATCTGAATTGCTCATACATTCTTATTTCAAACGGAATTTTATTTTACTATTTGAATCTGATCTTGCAGAAGGGGGATTGGGGTATGCACATAATTATTAGTTATGTCTTTCTCCTGGTTTTTTGTCTCTGATCAACAATTATACAATCGATACATCAATATATTAACGTTATCTCATGAATAAAAGAGTAATGCAATTTGCTGTGCTCATCGGAATGTTTACAGCATTCGGTGCTAAAGCTCAGGTAGGTATAGGTACTAATGCTCCTGATGCTAGTGCTCAACTTGAAATTTTATCCACCTCTAAAGGTTTACTTATTCCAAGACTGTCATTACTTCAACGTAATGATATCAATAACCCTGCCAATGGTTTGCTGATCTATCAGACCACCAACTCTGCGGGCTTTTATTATTACAATAACGGACAATGGCAAAAGCTGGTTAATAATTCAGAAATAACTTCCGGAGGCGGTACAGGTGCCAGTGGGAACACAATTTTAAATGGAATTATAGCTCCTGCTACCAGTTTAGGTATAAATGGAGATTTTTATCTGAACACTGCAACAAGCACTTTGTTTGGTCCGAAAGCGAATGGTGTATGGCCGGGAAATGGTACAGTGCTGATTGGTCCGAAGGGAGATTCGGGGAGTGGGATACCCGCAACGGGGAAAACTGTTACTTCCTCTGGGACGATTGCCATAGTAGGTAAAGAGTCGGTATTAACGGATTTGAGTCTTGATGTTGCAGATAATTCTATTACATCTGAAAAGATAACGGACGGTACCATCAGGAATGTGGATTTAAACAAGACGACTATTCCATTGAGTGGATTTGGGATACCGACAAAAAATATAGCCCTTGGTGGTTTTTTACTTAAAAATCTTGGCGATCCTGTAGCTGCACAGGATGCTGCTACAAAAAAATACGTTGATGCGCAGATTCTTGCCGCTGTAAACGGAGGTGGGGGCGGAACACCAATCCTGAGTTTCGATGCAGCCTATAACCTGTCTATAAAGAATGGAAATTCAGTAAGTCTTGCCGATTTAAACCAGTCGCTAAGTCTTGCCGGTACGGTCTTATCTATCTCGGGACCAAGAAACAGCCATGTGGATCTGGCTTCGATAGTTGGTGGTGGTGGTACAGGGAATGGTATTGTAACACACGATGCTACATTAACTGGTTTAGGAAATACTGCTAGTCCGCTGGCATTATCTACTACAGGTGTAACTGCCGGTAGCTATTCTGCAGCAAATATTACTGTTGATGCAAATGGGCGGATTACTGCTGCGGCCAATGGCTCGGCAGGAACTGGTAATGGTATCACTGCTGTTAATCACGATGCTACCTTAACCGGAAACGGAAATACAACTCCTTTAAGTGTAGTTAAAGCAACTACAGCTACTTTAGGTGTTGTTAAGATAGGCGCAAACCTGAGTATTGATTCTGAGGGTGTGCTATCTGCGCAGACTTCTACAAGCAATGGAGATATTACCGGGGTGATTGCAGGTGCAGGTTTAGCTGGAGGAGCTTTAACCGGCGACGCTACTTTGAGTCTTGCAGCTATTCCAGGTAAAACGATTTTAGGGAACAATCTGACTACAGATGCGGTCCCTACGGCACTGAATGCTTTGCAGATCAAAACTATCCTTGAGCTGGAAAACGTAAAGAATATTGACCAGACAAATGCAGATAACCTGACTTCAGGCACATTGAAAGAAGCCTTGTTTGGAGCTGGTACTATTCCGCTGACTGCCTTAAAAACAACAGGTACACTTACCGGAGCGAATGTGCTGAAAGGTGACGGAAGCTGGGGACCTATGTCGGCCGCCTCATTATCTGGCATATTGCCGGTAGCTAACGGAGGTACAGGTATTGGTGCTTATACTGCTGGTAATTTCCTTAAAGCGGGTAATGCGACTACCTTGATAGAGATTACACCAGATGATTTAAAATCAGAACTGGGTATAAATGCGAAAGAAGATGCAATCAATAAAACTGCTGATGCAACCTTTAGCGGTGCATCAGATATATCGTTTCCTACTTCAAAAGCAACAAAAACATATGTCGATAAAACAGTTAGTGCTGCAGTTGCTGCAGCAGAACTAGCTGCAAATGCAGTTCCTGATGCTGATAATAAGACAAAAGGTAAACTGATGCTAACTAATGATCTTGGTGGCTCGGCTGCTGCTCCTGAAGTAATATCAGTTGGTGGTTTACCAGCAGCAGATATTAAGGAGAGTGTGGCATTGACAAAGGCTGCAAGTTCAGGCATAGTGCCTGATAAAAATACGATCGTAAAAAGAGATGCCAATGGTAATTTTACAGCTAACATCATTACCGCGAATTTAACAGGAAATGCCTCAACAGCTACTTCTGCATTATCTGCAGGAACAGCTGTCAATGTAACGGGGATAGTTGCTATCGCGAATGGTGGAACCGGAGCCAGCACTGCAGCTCAGGCGAGAGCTAATCTGGGTATTATTGAACCGAAAGATCAGATCATAAGTGATCTGACAAAAGATGCTTTAGCCGGGAAAGTAAATATAGCTGATAAAGGACTTGCGGATGGTTGGGTACCTTTAGATGCCAACAAAAAAATACCTAATGAGTTTTTGCCTGCTTCTTTAGTTGGTGCAGTAACTTATCAGGGGACTTACAATGCCACAACAAATGCTCCTTCATTGCCAGATTTTGCTGCAAGCAAAGGATATTACTATGTGGTATCAACCCCAGGAACACAACAGGGATTAACCCTTGCACAAGGCGACTGGGTAATTTCAAACGGAGTAAAATGGGATAAGGTAAGCAGCAGCAGTACCGTAGCAACTGTATTTAACAGACAAGGAAACGTGGTTGCTGCAAGCGGCGATTATAATACTTCACTTGTTCCAGAAAACGGCAACTTGTATTATACAGAGGCAAGGGTAACCAATAACCCAACCGTTAAAGCAAATACAGATGCACTTACAGGAAAAGAAAACTCATCAAACAAAAGCACTGACGGTACGCTTTCCACAAACTCAGATACTAAATTTCCTACAGAAAAGGCAACGAAAACATACGTAGACAGCAAAATACCTGCAGTAACTGCTGCAGATGCAAATAAAGTATTAACAGCAAACGGATCAGGTACCGGTACAGTATGGGCAGTACCTACAGGTGGAGCTGGTGGTGGTTCAGTGAGCAGTGCATCTGCCGTAGGCAGTAATGGAATAGGCGTAAATGTTACAAATGCGACAACTACTCCGCAGATTGCTTTATCGCTGGGAAATATCACACCTACATCGGTATCAACTTCTGGCAATGTTACAGCATTGGGAACGGTTACAGGTTCAAATTTTACTGGTAAATCAAGTGGTAATAATACTGGCGACCAAACGGATATTTCTGGAAATGCAGCAACGGTTACCACCAATGCAAATATGACTGGTGATGTGACCTCGGTAGGTAATGCTACAACTATAGGAGCGAACAAAGTAACCTATGCTAAAATGCAGGCGATGACTGCTAACAGGTTATTAGGATCTGGTGCGTCTGGAACCGCAGTAAGTGAAATCACATTGGGAACCGGTTTAAGTTTCACTGGAAATGTATTAAACATAGCAGGTGGAGGCAGTGGCGGAGGAACCGTTACTTCGGCTTCTGTAGTGAGTGCAAATGGAATTAGCGGTACTGTCGCCAATCCAACAACTACTCCAGCTTTCACTTTAGCACTTGGTGCTATTACACCAACGTCTGTAGTCGCATCAGGAACTATCACAGGTTCAAATATATCAGGAACTGGAGTTAATACAGGCGATCAGACGATTACTTTGACAGGAGATGTTACAGGAACTGGTAAAGGATCATTCCCGGCAACAATTGGTGCAGGAAAGGTAAATTCATCACATATTGAAGACGGTTCGATTCTAGCAGCGGATATCAAAGATCAAACGATCACCGCTACAAAATTAAGCAGTCTCTCAACCAATGGCTCGACAGGACAAGTATTATCATCTAACGGAGCGGGAGGGTTTGCATGGACAACCCCTGCCAGTGGTGGTGGTACAACAAATCTGGAGTATATCCCAGCGTCAACGAGTGGTGCGATAGCTTCCGGTTCAGGAACAACAGCTACTATTCCTGCAGGATCAACAACCAATGCCAGTTTAATGTTGCCTGCTGATAAAGTGAAACTAGATAAGACACCAGTTATAACAAGCACAGATGCAGCGAAAGTTTTAACGGTAAACGCTGCCGGTACCGCAGCTACATGGGTTACCCCAGCTACTGGTGGTGGAGCTGCTAATCTTGCTTTTGTTGCTGGTGCAACAAGTTCGCAAGTTACTTCAAGTACGGGTACAGCTGCAACCTTATTACCGGTAACTACATCGGCTACCGGTTTGATGTTGCCTCTTGATAAAACTAAACTCGATAAGATCCCTGAAATGACTGCTGCGGATGCGGGTAAAGTTTTAGCTGTGAATGCGGCTGGTACGAAGGCAGAGTGGGTTACTCCGGCAACAGGAGGAGGTGGTGGTAGTCCTCAAGCGTACAATCCTGGGGGTAACAAAAACTATTTTGTCCGTGCTTCAGGCCCAGGTGTTACAGCCGTATTAAATACCAATACGTTAACGATAACGGTACCTGTTGGCGTTAATTTGGAATATTTTAAATTCAGCTCAAGCTACACTGCTTTAGGCAGTCAGAATTTTTTAAACATTAATATTATTGATGCTGCTAAAAGATGGAATAATAGTATCGACGATGTAATAGTTCCCGAAATACGCCTTATAAACATCGTTGTAGTTAATCCAGTAATTAATGCTATTATGAGCTCTGGCCTCACAACTTTGACTTTCAATGTAACGAATTATTCTAATGGGACAATTTCATTGCAAACAAACAATTTGGGCAGCTATAATGGATCGAACGGTTTTTATATTACTATCAGACCTTAAAATATGAAGCTATTCAAAATCTGCCTATTCCTATTTATTCTGTTTTTTACTGTTTTAGATACACAGGCCCAAACCAGGAAGCAATTCAACGGTCAGTTTACAATCACTTATATAAATTCGACAGGTAATTTAACCTATGATATTAATGGTTCGTTTTCTGATGGAAGTAATGCATTCATTGCCAATCAGGCACAAGTAGGTGATCAGATTATTGACCTGTCTGGTAATATTTTTGAGGTAATGACTTTAAGTGTGAATGGCAGTACTATCAATACTACAGCAAAAGGATTTGATAACAATCCTCCAGTGATTGGAATTGGTGCATTTTACAGACCTACTGCCAATGGTTTTCCTTTGATTACTGTTAATACCGCTACATCAATCCTAACTACTACATTGAATTCTGCAACTATATCTATAGATGCAAAAATGCCAGCTTATTTATCAGGAACAGCACTTCCTCTTTCTTCAGGGACAGTTGGAGACATAATTTACGTATCCGGGGATCAGTTAATTTACAAGCTTGGAACTTCAGGATGGAAGGCTGTACAAAGCGGTGATATACCTACTAGTTATTCCAATCCAGTTTCTTCATCACCTCCTGGCAATAAAGGTGATGTTATTTTATCCTATTGGGATAATCTTTTTTACACTTTTGATGGTTCTGCATGGGTTGAACCTAAACGTATGCAGTCTCTTCCTTTGAGCGCAAAATTTGGTGATATATTTTTTGTTACAGGAGAAAACAAGCTCTATATGATGGGGAACGATGGTAAGTGGTCTGTAATTAGTGGATCCGCAATTCCTGGAGGAGCCGAAACTGATAAACCCCTTGATAGTAAACCAGGAGATTTATTTTTTAATACAGAGACAAACACATTGTTAATGTTTGATTCGGGTAATAAGTGGGTAGACGTTTCGACTAATGGATCTGTACCGACAGGGAGTGTCAATCCTGATCCGGTTAGCAGCGGCGTTAAAAAAGGTAGTTTGTTTTATAATATTGCAGATAAGAAACTTTACGTGAATCATGGAACAGAATGGCTTCCTCTTGATAATACGCTTAAAAATGGGCAGATATTTGTGGGAAATGCGGCGAATATTGCGACATCTGTTGAAATGACGGGAGATGCAAAGATTAGTAATATAGGTAAACTGACTATTAAAGAATCGGCAGTAACTAATGAAAAACTAGATAAAGTTAATATTCCTTTAAGTGGCTTTGGTAATCCTTTAGATAACGTTGCTATGGGTGACGGAATAACAAATTATAAACTGGTGAATCTTGCTAATCCTTCTGTTCCTACAGACGCGGCTACCAAGGGGTACGTGGATGCCGTATTAAGTAGCCCTGGTAGTTTGACACTAGATAATACGAAGATGTTTGTAGGTAATGCCAGCAATAAGGCAATAGCTACAGCAAAAAATGCAATTCCTGTGAGTGGGTTTGGTGCTGCAGTTGCCAATGTTGCTATGGGAACGGGTACAGCTCCGCTTAATTTTAAGATTACGAACCTGGCTGACCCATCGGCCGCCCAGGATGCTGCAACTAAAAATTATGTCGATACAAGGGTAGTTACTCCCGCCAACTTAACCCTGGCTAAAGGAAATGTGCTTGTAGGAAGTGATATCGGTACTGCGATGGGGGTGGCGAAAAATACAATATTTTTGAATGAGCTTGGGGCACCCACAGCAGATGTTGGGTTCGGGAGTTTTAAACTGACTAATCTGGCTAACCCTGTTACAGATCAGGATGCTGCCACGAAAAATTATGTAGATACTAAAATTATTAATCCTGCAAGCATTAATCTTACTGCTGGAAATCTATTTGTGGGAGATCCAACTGGAAAAGCTGCAGATGTTTTGAAAAGTACAGTTCCTTTGAGCGGTTTCGGTGCTGCAGTTGCTGATGTTTCTCTCGGTGGTTTTATACTAACCAATTTGGCTGAGCCTGTCGCTGACACTGATGCGCCAACAAAAAAATACGTTGATGATTTATTCAAAACACCATCTTCGTCACTTTCTTTAGCAACTGGTAATCTTTTTATTGGTAATGCGAATGGAAAAGCTGAAGCTATTCAAAAGAGACTGGTGCCAATAAGCGGCTTTGCTAAAGCTGCTGATAATATTTATATGGGTGATGCAGCTACACAATATAGCATTAGTTTTTTAGCGGATCCATTATTTCCTCAAGATGCAGCTACTAAAAATTATGTAGATAATTTACTTGCGGCACCAGGAGCTTTAGCTTTACCAACTGATCATATTTTTGTCGGTGATGCAGAGAATAAAGCTACAGGCATATTAAAATCTGCTATTCCGTTGAGTGAATTTGCAGCAGCGACTAAAGATCTTGCCATTGGTGATGGAACTACAAACTTCAAAATCACTAACCTCGCTGATCCAGTCAATGACCAGGAGGCAGCGACTAAGAAATATGTGGATGCTAAAACAGCATCAGCGACTACGCCATCAGGACCAGCAACACCGACTCCGGGTGCGACAACAGCAGGAAGTACTTATTACAATACTACAGAAAATAGACTGTATGTTTACGATGGTGCACAATGGGTGCCGATGGACAATAAGCTTGCTGATGGAAACTTTTATGTGGGTAATGTTGCTGGCATCGCGATCTCTACGCCAAAGAATATTATCCCTATCAGTGGTTTTGCTTCTGCACAGGGGGATGTGTCTTTAGGGAATTTCAAGATTGTAAATCTGGTAGATCCTACAGCAGATCAGGATGCGGCAACCAAAAAATATGTAGATACAAAAACTGCTGCTATCACTACGCCATCGGGACCAACGGCACCGGATGCAGCTACGGCAAAGGTGGGTGATATTTATTTCAACACGACAGAAAAGCGTTTATATTTTTACGATGGTACAGCCTGGGCACCAATAGACAGTAAATTGAATGAGGGAGAAATGTATGTCGGTAATGCGGATAAAGTAGCGGTGTCGACGGCTAAGAGCGCAATACCTTTAAGTGGTTTCGCCAATCCTACTGCACCTCTTTCTTTGGGTGACGGAACGATAAACTTCAATATCAACAACCTTGCAGATCCTGCGGCAGATCAGGATGCGGCGACCAAGAAATATGTGGATGCAGGTTTGATCGCAGCAACAGCTGCAGCTAAGGACAATCTGGGAAACCACGAAGCAACGGAGAACATCAAGCTTGCTGTTAACGCGATCAGTAATGATGGTGCGAATGGCAAGGGGCTAACTTTTGAGGCTTCGGGGAATGCCATTTTTGGTCAGGATGTGACCATTAATGGGAACTACTTCATCCCTTCAGATTACAGGTTGAAAACAAATATAGCCACATTGGGTGCTGTGCTACAAAAGATAGACCAGATGAGAGGAGTGAGCTTTGAGTATAAGGATCAGCATAAATATGCTACGGGTACAAAAATAGGGGTCATTGCGCAAGAACTGCAGAAAGTATATCCGGAAATGGTTGTTCAGGGCAAGAACGGTTTCTTAAAGGTAGACTATACACAGCTTACGGGTGTTTTAATTCAGGCCATAAAAGAACAGCAGGATGAAATTGCTGAACTAAAAGCGACGATGAAACATCAGCAGAAACAGATTGATGCCATTCTTAAAAAAATGAAATAAGAAGATGATGATGAAAAGGGATGTGGCAGGCATATTTTCTACGGTAATTTTAAGTCTGCTTGCAATTGGAGTAAGCGGACAGGAACGTGATGTGAGCTTAAAAATTCATTTATCGGGCACCTATAAAAGTAAAATTACATTGCAGTCTTTAGCTGGTACTACGATTAAAAATGTAGCAGAAAATGCTGGTATAGCGGCAGGTGAAACGGCGACGCTGAATATACCGAAAGATGCGCTTCCGGGACAGTTCGTTTTGCGTTTCGATTACCAGGATAAACCGGGGGATAGTCCTTATCCATCGGAAAGACAAATTTTCATCAGTAACCAGAATCTGGAAATGTGGGTTAAGCTGAAGGCACTGAATAATCCGGACAGTACTTATTTTCAAAAGGGAGAAATTGAGAATGCCGTGTTTACTGACTTTGCTTTGGCTAATGGCAAAAAGAGAGAACAGCTGGGATTGCTTCAGAACTTTCTGATGAATTATGATCAGCCGGAATCAAGGTTTTTTGCCATGGGCTCAGAAGAATATGAAACCCGTCGCGCACTATATAATAAATGGATAGCCGCACAGATCGCATTGCATCCATCTGCTTTTGTAAGCAACACTTTTCTATTCCAGTACATCACGCCAATCTTATGGAAAGGAACTACGGCCGATAAAATTAACAGCGTAACGGAACATTATTTTGATGGGATGGACTTTAAAAATCCACAGATCATCAAAACGAATGATATGAAAGAGTGGATGAATAAATACGTAAATATTTATGGAGAACGCTCTACCACTGTTCAGATCCGTGATTCATTATTCGCCCTTGCCGGGAAACGTGCGATAGAAAAAGCACGCCTTGGTCACCCATTGGTTTACGGCTGGATGGTGGATTATTTCTACAACGGATTTGAGAGTTTTAATATCACAGCAGGTATCAAAATGCTGGAGCCCTACTTGAATGATCCGCTTTGCCTGACCAGTAAAAGGCAGGCCATTGAACAGCGACTCAAAGGAATGGAAACGCTGGTGAAAGGTTCCGTTGCACCTGATTTTGCGTGGAAACTGAATTCAGGAAAAGTTGTACAGTTTCATGATTATAAAACAGAGGCTAAATATAAAATGGTCATGTTTTGGTCGGCCGACTGCCAGCACTGCAAAGAGTTTCTGGATAAATTTTATCCATGGTACCAACAATCTGGTAGTATAGAATTAATGGATGTTTTTGCGATTAGTCTGGATGAAACAGATACGGAGATTCTTTCATGGGATAAAGCCAGACCGAATTATCCAGCTTTCAAACATAAAAGAGCAGAGCAGGGAATCAGAAGTGCTGAAGCGAGGGCATACTTTGTTTTGGCGACGCCAACGATGGTTCTGGTAGATGCGAAGACGAATGAGATAGTCGCATTGCCTGAAACAACAGAAGATATAAAATCACTATTGAAATAGAATTATGCTTTTAAAGCATATTAAAATATAATAATCAGCAGATATGAATAAAGCGATTATAACGATGACCACTGGAATCCTTCTCTTTGCAGGGAGTGCTTTGAAAGCACAGCTGAAGGTGGGTTCAGAAGGTCTTTTTGTGCAGGGTGGAACAGTGTTCAGTACTGATGGATTAACACTTGTGCCTACGGACGATTGGGGAATGAACAACCTCACGGCAGTGAAAGAATCATCTGTAGTGATCTGGCCAAAATTTAACAGCATCGTAAGGATGTACCGTTTCAGCAGACCAGTCACTTTTAAAGGTGAGGTGGCAATGAGTTACAAGGATGTGGAACTGAACGGCAATGAAAGTAAAAGCCTGGTGCTGGCACATTCTAAAACGACAAGTAGTAACTATAAGGATTTTGCAATGGTAAAGGAAAGTGTTTCGTCAGCTACAGAAAGATACGTGGGACAGCTATTCACATCTGCAATCGATTTTTCAGATCTGACTGCGGTAACGATGGAAACTGCTGAAGCGCCGGAAAACCTGGAATCAAATAACATGATCACGCCAAATGGTGACGGGGTCAACGATTTTTGGATTGTAAAGAATATTGAACAGTTCCCGAATAACGAAGTGAAGATTTTTGACAGGGAAGGGCGTATCGTGTTCAGCATGATTGGCTATGATAACTCCTGGAACGGACAGTTCAATGGGAACCCTCTACAGGAAGATACTTATTACTATATCCTGACCTTCAATTCAGGGAAATCCAAAAAGACCGGATTTATATCTATAGTAAAAGACAAATAATTTATAAAGAGAAGAGTAATGATTAAATCTATATTTCAAAAGATCGTTTTTTTATGTTTTTGCCTGATCTTTTTGATTGCTGCCGGAGCGCCTGTGCTCGCACAGTTGAGACCATTGAGTACGCAGTATTATGAAAACCAGTACATCAGTAACCCTGCTTTTGCGGGAATGGACAAAGGGATAAATATTAACCTCAGTTACCGGAATCAATGGAGAGCTATTCCCGGATCACCGGTAACGATGAACGCCAGTGGAGATTACCGTTATGAAAAGGTAGGCCTGGGCTTCAATGCTTTCAAGGATAAAGCGGGTTTAATCTCCCGCACACGGATAACTGGAATGTATGCGTACCATTTGCCGCTCAATGGTGAAAACAGACAATTGCATTTCGGAGTAGCACTGGGTGTGATGCGTGAAGCCCTGGATAACCCTAATATTATTGCAATGCCAGATGATATGGTGGCCGACCGTTTTAGTCAGCGTAAAGGTTTTATAGATGGCGATCTTGGTATGGCTTATACCACAGAGCGGGTTACCTTGCAGGCAGCACTGCCTAACCTGAAAAAGTTCTTTCAGAAAGATGAAGAGAACACGATTGACGGATCTACGTATTTTGCTGCGGCATCTTACAAAATCGGTTTAAATATGGATGCAGTCACGATGGAACCAAAAGTCAGCTTCAGAGGGGCAAAGGATATTGATAATATCTGGGACATCGGTACGAACCTGAAGTTCGAAAATAATATACTGTCATTTATGGGCATGTACCACAGTGACAAGAGTTCTACTTTTGGTGTGGGCGTAAAGTATAACAGATACACATTGCAGGGATTTTATACAAGCCAGATGGCCGCACAGCGCCAGAGTACTGGTGGTGATTTCGAGTTGAGTCTTAAAATTAATCTAAGGGATTATTAATAACAGTTTGAACTGTACACTCAATTAATAAGACCATTTTGAAACAACGCGCTTTCCTCCTGATTATTTGTTTAACCTTTCTCTTTTTAGGAGGAGGCGTAAAAGCGCAGGGTTTCTTTAAGGTAATTGGAGGTATTCCGCATCTTCCTGCGGTCGATGTTGCCACAGTGCAAACTCCGCAGCCGGGTATGCTGGTGTACAGCACACAGGATCGGCAGCCGATGATTTATTCAGGTTCAGCTTGGGAAACATTGTGCAGTAACAATATCAATGCGACAACGGTCAAGGATTATCTGGAGGTGAAATCCGGAATTCCTTATCTCTCTGCGCTTAGTGCTGCACCTTCAGCAAAGGCAGAGCCCGGAGCTATTTACCTGTCTAAAACGAATTTTGGTATCATGATCAGCGACGGAGTCACCTGGCAATCGGTTACTCAGCTTTTCAACGGAACCTTTACTCAAAATAGTGGTTTCTCTACGAATAGTGGTCTTAAGGTTTCAAAATTTCCGGTACTCAGTTTAAATCCAAATGTATTGGGTATTGATGCAGGGGCAATATATCTGAATGCGATAAGCAAAACACTTCGCTATTATAACGGAACTGCATGGACAGACATCAGTTGTCTGCCAGTGATATCTACTATGCCTATAACAGCAATCACCAATGTTGCTGCCTTTAGTGGTGTAAATATTTTAAATAATGGCGGATCTGCAATAACCCTTCAGGGGATTTGCTGGAGTACAGAGCGTAATCCCGATACTGCCCTGAAAACTAAAACGACTAACCTTGTTTTTGGTAAGGATACCGGACTTTTCCCCGGAGTCATTTCTAGTCTGGCCGCGAATACTGTGTACCATGTACGTGCGTATGCAATTAACGGTTCAGGATTGATATATGGGGATGAGGTAATTTTTACTTCGGCACCTGCAGAGAAAGCAACAATTGCAACGATAGAGATCAGTAATTTTTTATCTACGAGCGCCAATAGTGGTGGGATCATCAGTAATGATGGCGGGGCGCCGATTACTGCAAGAGGTATTACCTGGAGCTCATTGGGTGATCCGGCTGCAGAAGCAACAGCAATCAAAACGCTGGATGGTTCCGGAGTGGGTAATTTCCCTAGTCAGGTGATCAATTTACTTAGAAATACCATCTATTATGTGCGTGCTTATGCGATAAATATTGCAGGTATTGCTTATGGCAATCTGTTAACGTTTACTACGCCTGATGCCACGGCACCGATTTTAAGCTCCCCAAATATTAAGATCACAGATATTACGGACGTTTCTGCGATCAGTGAAGTAAATATTATCAGTAATGGTGGTGAACTGGTTACTGAAAGGGGAGTGAGCTGGAGTACCGACCGGATAAATATAGTTTATGGTCCTTCTACGGTGGTTAATCCTACAGATATTGGAATTTTTAGCAGTAATCTATCTCATCTGTTACCTGGTACAACTTATTATGTACGGGGCTATGCAAAGAATGCTATCGGTACCACTTTTAGCAGTGAATCTAGTTTTATCACTACCTCTCTGCCAACGCTGACTACGATAAAGCCACTGAATTACGACCTCAATAGTCATGTGAACGGATGGTTGGCAGATTACAATGGTACTCTTGCGCAAAGCGGAGGAGAAATTACCAGTGCAGGTGTTTCACCAATTATTAAACGTGGGTTGGTATGGAGCACTTTACAGGGACCAACTACGGCATTGTTAACTAAAACTGAACAGGCGAGTACAGGGAGAGGAACCGGAATATTTTATAATTACCTGACCTCTTTGGTACCTGGGACAACTTATTATATAAGGGCCTATGCGGTTAATAGCATGGGTACCGCGTATGGGGAAGAATATAGTTTTACCACTCCACAATTACCAGAACTGACTACTTTACCTGCCAGTGGGATTACGAATATTGCAATGAGCAGTGGTGGCCATATTTCCGGGGATGGAAGGATGCCGGTGATCAGAAGAGGAATTTGTTGGGGACTGACGCCAACGTTATCTGTTGAGGGGAACCATACGGATGATGGCGTAGGCAGTGGCGAATTTGTCAGTATCCTAAGTAATCTTATGGGGGGAACGCGTTATTACATGAGAGCATATGCTATCAATAACGTAGGCATTGCTTATGGCGATGTGCAGACTTTTGAAACCAATCCAGCCAAAGTAGCTGAAGTGATTACGTCGGATATGAATGCTTCTGCCGGGACAACAGCAACCGCAGGCGGAACTATAACTGCAAATGGTGGCGCAGAGGTCATGTCGCGTGGGGTGATATGGAGTCTGATGGCTGATTTCGTTCCGGATATCAATACCGGAAATAAAACTACAGAGGTCGGCGGCAATGGTACTTTTAGCAGTACAGTTACGAATCTACTGCCCAACAGAACTTATTATCTGAAAGCTTATGCGGTAAACAGTGCAGGGGTAAGTTATGGAAATACGGTAAGTTTTAAAACTTACTCGCTGCCTACACTTACAACCAGCCTGATAACTGCAATTACAAATATTGACGCGGCAGGTGGTGGAAATGTGCTGAGTGATGGCGGTTCTGCGGTTACAAAAAGTGGTATAGTCTGGAGCACACTGGCGAATCCAACTGTAGCATTACCTACCAGAACAGAGGGTAATTCCGGAATGGGCAACTTTATAAATAACCTTACTGGTTTAAGAGGGAATACTACTTATTATGTACGTGCTTATGCAATTAATGGTGCCGGAATCGCTTATGGTAATGAGGTTACTTTTACGACTGCCCCGCCCACCAAGCCGGTGCTCATTACAGCTATCCCGGTAGAAATTACAGGCTTTACAGCACGAAGTGGTGGAATATTAACCAATGATGGAGGTGCAGCCCTATCTGCTGTGGGACTCGTATGGAGCAAATCTGCAGCGTTCCTGCCGGATACTGTACTGAATAATAAGACAATTCAGCAAAGCGCAGGGAGTTTCTCCAGTATGATCACAGGGCTGCAGCCGGGTACCGTGTATTACGTGCGGGCATATGCAGAAAATGCTGCGGGTAGGAGTTACGGCAATGAAGTCGCTTTTAAAACAGCAAGTTTTGCGACAATAACAACAGTCACACCTTTTACAATTACCAATACATCTGCTATCAGTGGCGGAAGTATCAGCAATAACGGGGGATCATTTGTACAAAGCAATGGTATATGCTGGAGTACGGTGACCAATCCAACGATAGAAGATCAATATGTAATTATAGGATCCGGAACCGGCGATTTCAATGCGAGCCTGGTTAACCTGATGGGTGCTACAACTTATTATGTACGCGCTTTTGCGAGGAATTCCGCTGGTGTAGCTTACGGGAATCTGGAGGTTTTTACCACCAGCAAACCGCTGCCGCCTACTGTTACCACAGCAGGGGTTACAGCCATTTTGGGAGCAACGGCAATGAGCGGGGGAAATATTACCAATAACGGTGGTGGAGTTTTAAATACTAGAGGCGTGTTATGGAGCACAGATCCTGATTTTAATCCAGATACGGTGTCTACTCAAAAAACAGCTGAAACGGGCTATAATGGAGGGGCATTTGTGAGTATGCTGACTAAATTAACCTTAAACAAGACCTATTACGTACGTGCCTATGCTGTAAATAACGCAGGCACTGGTTATGGTGAAGTGGTCAGTTTTACCACCCTTGCTATACCTGTCCCACCAACGGATCCGCCTGTAACACCATTACCAATGCTGCCTGTAGTCAGTACTAACCTGCCTTTGGATATTACAAAGAGTACGGCAATTGTTGGCGGAACGGCCAGCGGAGAGGGGAGCTCAGCGGTTTCTTATCGTGGTATAGTCTGGAGTACGGTAGAGAATTTTATACCGGATCTGTCTATGCTCAATAAAATGAGTCTTGGTAGTGGATCGGGAAGTTTTGAGGGGAATATGAATGAGCTGATTCCGGATACTAAATACTATATAAGAGCATATGCCGGAAATGCAGCAGGAACAGTATACGGTCAGCAGTTAAGTTTTACGACAAAATCTCCTGCCTTACCTGTAGTTACCACTTTACCTGCGTCGTCAATTACAGGAAACAGTGCAAATACTGGTGGCGATATCAAAGATGATGGCGGGGTAAATGCTACGACAAGAGGGATGGTCTGGAGTACGGTGCGTGGGTTTGATCCGGCAACGGCCATACAGAGAACGATACAAACAGGTACTGGAAAAGGCATTTTTGCAGCAAGCATAACGGGCTTAAGTCAGGCTACGATTTATTATATAAGGGCATATGCCACAAACAGTGCGGGTACGGGATATGGTGAGGAACAAAGTTTTACCACGTTAAGTCTACCGGTGCTGACGACTAATTCTCCATCAGCAATTACAAATATCTCGGCAATTGCAGGGGGAACAATAACCAATGATGGCGGTTTGGCTGTTACTGCCCGTGGTGTGGTCTGGAGTACGGTGGAAAATTTTGTGCCCGACCAGTCTGCTGCAACTCATATCAGCATGGGCAGTGGCTCAGGAAGTTTCAGCGGCAGTATTAAGGATCTGGTTCCTGATACCAAATATTACCTGAGGGCATATGCACAAACCGCTGCAGGGCTGGTATATGGTCAGCAGTTAAGTCTGACTACCTATTCGCCTTCTTTACCCGTATTGACAACTTTAGCTGCATCATCTGTTACGGGAACTTCAGCGAAGACAGGCGGTGAGATCAAAGATGATGGTGGGGTAAATGCGGGTACGAGGGGGATGGTATGGAGTATGCAGAAAGGTTTCGCCCCGACTACCGCATTGCTGAAAAGTGTGCAGACAGGTACAGGTAAGGGAATCTTTGTCGCTGTAATTGCGGGATTAAGTCAAAATACGACGTATTATATGCGTGCTTATGCCACAAACAGGGTGGGCACGGGATATGGTGATGAACTGAGTTTTACTACTCAGGATTTACCTGTATTGACAACTACTGCAATCTCTGCAAATACAGGGGCCACTGCGGTAAGTGGTGGTACCATCAGCTACGATGGAGGGGGAATTATTAAGCAGGGAATATGCTGGAGCCTCAGTCCAAATCCAACTACGGATTTAAGTACAGTAACTATTGATGGCGGGTCAGGTACGTTTACTAGTATGCTGAAAGATTTAAAACCTCATACAGTTTATTATGTGCGGGCCTATGCGGTAAATGCTATTGGTACGGGATATGGAAATGAAATTATGTTTACCAGTTCTGCTGTACTAGCTAGTTTAACCACAACTAATCCGGTGGTAATATCTGATGTAGCAGTGAGCAGTGGTGGAACAATCAGCAGTGATGGCGGAGCCATGGTCACTGCAAGAGGTATTGTGTGGAGTACTAAAATAGACTTCAAACCGGATACTGTGGTGAATAATAAAACAACAGACGGACAAAATATCGGCACCTTCATCAGTGAATTGTCGGGAATGATAAAAAGCAAGTCTTATTATATACGTGCTTATGCACAAAACAGTATAGGCACCGCTTATGGCAATCAGTTTATGATCTCCATATTTCCTGCTTCACCGAGAGTGAACACAGCGGCTATAAGTGAGGTTACTGTACTTGGTGCAAAAGGCGGTGGTGAGGTGGTAAGTGATGG
>Ga0247813_10000913_pt1 | contig 23768 bp, 20 predicted proteins | sample UWRJL169409C1_FD_180719 | JGI IMG/M metagenome (GOLD analysis project Ga0247813, IMG submission 180719) | Plant litter microbial communities from Arlington Agricultural Research Station in Wisconsin, United States - UWRJ-L169-409C-1 | ecosystem: Environmental > Terrestrial > Plant litter >...
CTTTGTAAAATAGTGCATAATCCGGCAATAAAATGGTATTTTGAAAGGAAATCAGTTCTTTGGAAACTAGTAATGGCAAGGGGTTGGGAGAAATGACTATTATCCCTTTGGTATGATGATGCCGGGTAGGAAGTATGAAGCTAGTGGAAGTAATTATAGATATTCAATTAACGGACAGGAAAGGGATAAGGAACTAAATGATAATATAACTCATGCACTATATTGGGAATATGATAGTAGAGTAGCGAAAAGATGGAATATTGATCCAGAGGGCAATGATTATGAAAGTCCTTACCTATGCTTCAATGGCAATCCAATACAAATGGCTGATCCTGATGGAAATAAACCAACTGATGTTGTGTATCAAAACAAAAAGGGCGAAGAAATCGGAAGGGTAAAAGATGGCAAAGCAACGGAAGAAGTACATGTTGTAGATGATCCAACCCAAATTAAAGTTGTGAATAATGTACCAATATATGGACCTAATTATCATGACTACAATGTATTTACCAGAACACCTGGGGAAAAACCAATAGATAATCCTGAAGGAGGATCAATAAATACAAAGGCAGCAACAGATCAAGCTCCGATAAATATGATCAATGGAATGATCCGAGAGAACTATATCCGGAAGTCGGCTAAGTTAAAACCACTTTATGATAACGCAAATCCTTCTAATCCAAGCAATGACCTAGGAATTGACAATCGTACAGAGTATAAGATGAAAGCGCGAAAAAATTCTATTGCCGGGGGTGATAAAATGCTTGATGTAATGGAAGGCCCTGTTAAAAGACCCCCTACTGTAAATGCAAAAGGCAGTGTTCCAAGATTCTACATGACGAGGCCCTACTTTAATGTTATTAGTAGAGTTACAACGGGACTAGCTGTGGTCGGAACAGTTATGAGTATACATAGAATTGCTACTGCGGATAATAAGCCAAGAGAAGCAGCAAAAGTTGCTGCTGGAGTTGCAGGGGCATGGGCTTCAATGAAAGCTACCGCTGCCTTTGCGGGAAATGTGGGTTTAAGGGTAGCAATGATGACCGGTAATCCAGTAGCCGGAATTGTCACCGCCGGTGTAATTCAGTTAGCTTCTGGTATATTTGGCGCATTCGTGGGAGAAAGTTTATTTGATTATTTTAGCCCAGAAAAAAAGTAAAATAATGTTTTTTAAACGAAATAATGATAGTTTGTTTTTGAAAAAAGTAAAAAAACTATTTAAAATTATTGAAAGATTTATACCTGTTGATGAGGTCGATTCAATTACACAATACGTAATTGGTCCAATAGTCGACAGTAATTATTCCGATTTGAAATCTTTTTTACTAACCCATCAACCCCTTAACCCATTCGACATTTATATCAACGATTTTATTACGATTTATAAAGTCACATCAAGATTAAACAGAAATTTGATTTTTGCATCACGTAATTCTGAGGAATATAAAGAAACCATCGGGTTTTATTCATCAGTGGAAGATTTATCAACTGTTACTTATTTAAGAGGTCTTGATTATTTTGTTTTGTATAAAAACGGAATGGTGTATACATCAGGAAATGACATTGTGAATAAAGAATATATTCCTATTTCTTCAGAAAAGGTTATCCTTAAAAAACATTAGTCCCATATTAAACAACGTTATACTGTAGATCTATGTAGAAGATTGATTTCCTTTTGTTGGTAAGATCAACAAAAGGAAAAAACTTGTGAATCTAAAATATAAATTAAAAAATTATACATGTGAAATAAGATAATTCATTGAAGGATTTTCAAGGAGAAGCTTATGTCGCTTTTCTTTTGCTTCTTCAAAACTTAACTCATGATATATTATTTCATTAGGAGAGTCATTTCCTTGCTTTAATACACTCCAGATATTAAGTTCAGATGCCGCGTTGGAATTAAGAAAACAATCTTCTAAACTTATAAACCAATTCGAGTCCATTCCAAAATATGGAAATGATTCCATCACCAATCCCCAAGGAGTAATAGGACCGAAGCCATAATCAGAATAAATTAAAGTGACACCTGAATTGTTATCAGCTGCTATAGTCCAACAGACAAATTCTTCATTTTCTTTTCCATACTCCCAAAAACGATTATGAGACACGGGAAAAATTAAAATTGTGGCCAACGCATCTTTAATAGTTGCGTTGGAAATATTATCAACTTCCTTTTTCACTATAGCACTTACTTCGGCAGCATTATGGCTTTTTTCAGACATATTTTTTTTATTTTTAAGGGCCTTTTCCTGGATTTGGATTTGGAATTGGCGGAGTTAATAATTCGGTCGCCTTTTCAGCCGAAAGACCACTAACTGTTGCATGATTCGGACTTGAACCAGTCGTAGGAGTTACTTGTCCACCGGCTGACCTAATAGTACCAACTGTAGTTACGCCGATTTGATTGTTCGGAACCGTAGGACTTTTTGTTAGTGTCTCGATACTTGCGCCGTTAGCACTCTCTACAGAAAATCCTCGGATACCACTTGGATGTACTCTTTCTGCTGCTTTAGTCATTGTTTCGGTAGTAGCCACCCCTCCCCGTACAACGATGGCTTCATTTTGGAGCATGCCTTCAACAGGCACCGCTTCTCCAGAAGCGGCATAAGCAGTAGCTCCTCCAACAGCTCCTACAGTAGCTGCTCCATAAGCGGCACTTGCATCTCCGAAGGCTGCTGACAATATTGTAGTCGCACTTTCTCCACTTGCTGCAATCCAATTTGTGACACCAGTGACTCCTGCGGAAATGCCCGGCAAAGCTGAAATGCCTACAGCCGACCAAAAAACAACTTCCCCCATCCCTCGTGCTATAGCCGCCCCTTGCTTAGCGTCAGTTTCATTTCTCGTTTCAAATCTTTGAAGATGAGCTTTGTAAAGTGTAGTACGTCCATTGTGAACATAAGTTCTTATCTTATCAGTTGCACCATCATCATTTACAAGATAAAAGTATTGTTGTTGTCCTTGTCCATCATCTGCAACAATCCACATTTTTCCAGTCCACGGGTCAACAACTCCTTGCAAGTCAAACATACGCCCCGAAACTTTGTCATAGACATTGTTATAAACAGTCCCACTGAGGAATGCAGTACTCCTATCCCATTTTCCCACTCTGGATAAAGGTTCGCCACCTTCCAGGTCTATACATCTTATTACATCATTGCCACTAAACTGATAAGGGGAATAAAAAGGATATTTTTGAATCAGAGGATCAGGACTTAAAAATTTACCTAATCTTGTATCATATATCCTCTTAGCATAATCCTGCTGATTCCCTTCCCCCTTCACCTCATTATCATTCTCCTTCCCATTAAACCCATACCTGTACCCGCTTCCGGCGCTATACTTCCTGCCCGGCATCATCATACCAAAGGGATAATAGTCATTTCTCCCAACCCCTTGCCATTACTAGTTTCCAAAGAACTGATTTCCTTTCAAAATACCATTTTATTGCCGGATTATGCACTATTTTACAAAGAAAATTACCCTATGAATGCAAAAGAATACCTGCTCGTTCCACTCTTCGAAAATTTTATAAAAGACAGTTATAAAGGCACACGACTGAAAGCCGACGGAAGCAAAATAAAAAGCCAGACCGTCAACAATTACCGGTATGTATTAAGGTATCTCCAAGAATATGAAATGAAAGAAGGGGCGGCCATCCGTATCAAAGTTTTTCGGGGAGATAATAAAAGGGCTTTTACGGCCGAACGCAATTACTGGAAGAAATTTTACCTGCAGTTCACCCAATATTTGTACACACAAAAAAACTGCTATGATAATTATGTAGGTACCGTCATCAAAACCATCCGCATCTTTTTCAATTACCTCAACCGCGAAAAAGGCATCGACACAGGGAATTTTTATAAAAGCTTTTATGTCTGCAAGGAGGAAGTCCCTATCGTTACCTTATTACCGGAACAATTACAGTTTCTCATCAATGATACGGAATTTGATCAGAAGCTAAGCGGCCCGTTGCAGAAATCCAAAGCGATATTCGTCTTCGGCTGTACCGTGGCGTTGCGGGTATCCGACCTGTTCAGCATCCGCTTCAGCGACGTTCAACAGGTAGGGGATACCTGGTTTCTGCCTGTAAAAACCATTAAAACCGGCACTGTCGTCAGGATCAAATTGCCGGCTTATGCCGTCGATATCATCCACTCGTTCAGGGTGAATGCTAAAAAAAGGAAAACCATTTTTCCTCCCATTCCCCGTACCCGTTTCAATAATCATTTAAAAGAGATCGCCGAACAGGCCGGATGGGTTGCAGGGATGGGGAAGTCACGTACCAAACGCGGGATACATCACCAGCTTACTTTTGCCAAAAGCGATCAGCAATACCGCTTCTGCGACCTGGTCTCTTCTCACACCATGCGCAGGACCGCCATCACGACCATGTTGATGCTGGGTATGAAGGAGCATGTTGTGAAACAGATAAGCGGCCATTCCAACGACAGCAAATCTTTTTACCGGTATGTCAATCTGGTGCAATCATACCTCGATAACGAAATGGACCAGGTATTCGATAAGCTTTCCGGAAACAACCGCATAAAAACTGCCTGAAGATTTTTCCTGGCCAAAATAGCTTCTTTCATTTTTTTGCCTTGCCAGTATTATCAGCGACGACAACAGTATAACTTTTTTACCGCACGCAACCAGAGTAAATAGTGTTTACGCAGAGGAACAATTAACCTCTGCGGAACCTCTGCTCCCTCCCATTCTCCGCGGTGAAAAAACTTGCCGACGTTAGTATTGGCCTAAGTGAGATGCCGGGACCAGGTCTCCTGACAAAAATAGCTTCTTTCATTTTTTTTGCCATTAATACTATTATCAACGACGACAACGGCATAACTTTTTTATCGCACACAACCAGAGTAAATAGAGTTTACGCAGAGGAACAATTAACCTCTGCGAAACCTCTGCTCCCTCCCGTTCTCCGCGGTGAAAAAACTTGCCGATGTTAGTATTGGCCTAAGTGAGATGCCGGGACCAGGTCTCCTGACCAAAAATAGCTTCTTTCATTTTTTTGCCATTGCCACCAAAATTTGCCAGATACCGGCATAACTTTTTTACCGCACGCAACCAGAGTAAATAGTGTTTACGCAGAGGAACAATTAACCTCTGCGAAACCTCTGCTCCCTCCCGTTCTCCGCGGTGAAAAAACAGAAAAGCCGATCAGCACCCTACAGTTCAATAAAAAATTTCTGATCAAGCCGCACTCATACATTCGTTTGTATCTTATATAAAATCACTTTGTATGAAAAAAATAATGCTTTATATACTGCCGGCTGTGATCAGTTGTTGCCTGCTTGCTGCCTGTAAAAAAACTTTCAACGACCAGCGCTACTTTCCGCAGCCGGGTGATACTACCGACATCACCGGAAAAGTGGTGCAAAGTGTCATTGGCTTTGTGACGAACGAAAACGGGCTTCCCGTAAGTGGCGCACGGGTAGTTGCCGGTACAAAAACTGCCAGCACAGATGCTGCCGGCCGCTTTCAGATAGATAATGTCTTTCTTTCCAAAGATGCCGCGTTTATCAAGGTAAGCAGCAACGGGTACTTTGATGGGTATCGGACATTTGTTGGGATAGAAAACCAGGAAACGTTTGTCCGGCTTCAACTCGTTCCCAAACAAAACACCGGTAACATCAGCGCAACATCCGGCGGCACCGTCACCACTACAGACGGCGCAAGCGTTACCCTGCCTGCAAACGCGGTGGTAAATGCCACTACCAACCTTGCCTATTCGGGAACTATTCATGTGGCAGCGCATCTTTATAAACAAACCGACATCTCACAATTTACCAGGATGATGCCCGGAGACCAGCGGGGTATAGATGCCGACGCACACCTTAGATTACTGAAATCTTATGGAATGCTTGCGGTAGAACTTACCGGCGATGCCGGTGAACTGCTGCAGATAGCAACCGGAAAAGAAGCAACTATCACCACACCTATTCCTTCGGCATTGGTGGCGGATGCACCTCCGGTTATTCCTTTGTGGTCGTTTGATGTAAGCAATGGATTATGGAAAGAGGAAGGTACCACCATAAAAAATGGTACCAGCTATACCGGTAAGGTGACTCATTTCTCCTTTTGGGATGGCGCATCGGGTGTGCCTGTGGTGAACCTGAAAGCAAAAGTAGTGAACGTTGCTTCGCAAGCGATCGGGAATATTTTTATCTGCATCCGCCGGGCCGACGACCCCAACACCGGCACGTCCGCGTTCACCAACAACCAGGGAACCGTAAGCGGGGCAGTACTGGCCAACACAGCGCTGGTGATGGAAGTGTATACGGTATGCGGCGGTATCAACCTGGTATATTCACAGAATATAAATACTACCAACAGTGATGTGGATCTCGGCACCATCACCGCGAACCTCGGAGACCTGGTTACGGTAACCGGCACCGTGGTTGACTGCAATAACGCACCGGTTACAGATGGCTGGGTGATCATGAAGATCGCGAATGTAACCTGGCGTATGCCGGTCGATAATGGAAATATTAATTTCTCAACAACTACCTGCAGCAATATGAATTCTACTTACACCGCGGTAAATTGGGGAGGCAGCCAGCAAGGCCTCTCAAAAAATATTACGCTTGTGGCAGGAGTAAACAACCTGGGTACGATACAGGCCTGTGGGGTAAGCACCGTGGGTTTTCTGGATTATTCGATTGACAATGGCCCTACCATACACCTTACTCCGGAGCGGGATATCCAAAAAATGATCGCTTCTTTTGACGGCCTGTCAACGAATATTATTACAATAGATCGCGATGGCAACACCCACCCTAATATGGCATTCGAATTCGACGGTGGTTCTTCCATCGGTACAGCGCATGCCGCCACTCTATTTGCATCGCGGGGGTTTCCTACAGGCAGGGCCAATACCCTTAATGCACCCTACACGCCATTGGCAGTTACGATTACAGAATTTGGCGAAACAGGGGGCTTTATAGCAGGTTTTTTTGAAGGACATGTGCAGGACGAAGGCGATCATACTGATCACATCGTTAAATGTTCTTTCAGGGTCAGAAGAGAAGGATTTTAATAAACGATATCTTACAGAAATTATTAACCCATTATCATTTTTTAAGCAAACCCATTAAATGACAGAAGCAGAGATCATAAAAGGTTGCGTCAATAAGAACCAGGTTTGTCAGCGCCTTTTATACGAAAGATTTGCGGCCAAAATGCTATCACTCTGTCAGCGTTATTCAAGGGATCAGCAGGAAGCGAAAGATATTACACAGGAAGGGTTTCTCAGGGTTTTCGATTGCGTTCATCAGTTCAAATTTGAAGGAAGTTTTGAAGGATGGGTTACCCGGGTGTTTGTAAGCGTTGCCACCAGGCATGCCAGCAAAAGAAAGATCATTTTCAGCGGTGTGGAAGAATCGGAAGCGGATATCACGATGGTAGATCCTGCGGTGGTTTCAAAATTATCGGAAGAAGAAATTCATAAGCTGATCAACCGTATGCCCGAAGGGTACAGGCTTGTATTCAATCTCAACGTGATTGAGGGATATAGTCACGATGAAATCGGGCGACTGCTTGGCATCCAGGCATCCACCTCCCGTACCCAACTCACCAAGGCACGCAGGGCGTTGCAGTCATTGATTTTAAAACAGTTTAACGTAGTACTAATATGACTAATCAGGAGTTTGATGATATCATAAAAAACAAGGCGCAACAACGCGATGCGGAAGTGCCGGAGGATATCTGGGAAAATATTGTGGAACGAAAAAAGAAAAGACGAATTCCTTTTTTCTGGTGGATGTTCCTGTCATTGTTAGTGACAGGAACCGGTGTTGTATGGATCATCCATTCCCGGGCAGGAAAATCAACCATGGCACTGACTGAAAAAAATAATACCGAAATACAGAAGGCAACGCAACAAACTGCTGGCATTGATAAAACAGGCAATACCGGGGTGAAACAAACAGAAGGGTCAATTACAACAGCTTCGCAGAAAACAAATGGTTCTATAGTTGCGGTTGTCGCAGATACAAAAAAAGAAAAAGTCTTTACTAAGCTCCAACCTGAAATCAATCCAATTCATACAGATGTTTTAACTGAAAAATTGTTGGAAAGTAGCAGTCGTTCAAAAAGTATTGCTGTAAAAAAAGCGGGCAAAAGCAGCTTAAAAAATACAGGTATTGAATATGGCAATGAAGTAGTTGAATTTTTTTCTTCGAAACAAAAACCTGTAAAAGAGCGTAAAGTATTCAAAGAAAAAGATCTGATCGAGACAAATGAAAATATGTTACCGGTTATTGCAAAAAACAAACAGGCTTCCGATCCTGATGTAGTGACCGAAAATATAGAGGATAATAAAACGGCTGTAGTAGCGCAAAATAATACCACGGATTCTTCTCAAATAAAAACAACTTTATTGCTGCCTGAAGACAGCACTAAGAAAAAAGAGAAACCCTTGATAGCTGCTATTGCGAAGAAAAAAACAGCTTCCCATAAAAACTCCGGAATTAAAATCGAATTTTCCGTTTCGCAGATATTGCCCGTGCAACAATACAAACAACCGCTTCAAACCAGGCGGCTGGTCACTCAACGCGACCTGACCTCCGAATTCGTTTCCGATAAGATATCAACAAGGATCGAATCCGGCACTGGTTTTTCTGTTGGAATTGTTAAGCCGATCAATAGAAGATGGAGCCTCGGTGCAGGTATCCAATATCTTCAGTTTACGGAATTGCTGGAGTTGTCTGGTGTGGAAACAAATTCCGATGTCAACTCCATACGCAAGACGAAGACGATCATTGAGGGCAGAAATGTTTACTACAATGTTACCGTGCCCGTATTTGTCCATTATTCTTTCGTGAAACAAAGAAAATGGACGGCCGCTTTGAGGGCAGGCATATACCTGGATGTTTCGAGAAAATACCACAATGACATCCCCGGCAATTTTGAAAATATTTATACCGCCGGTATTCAACCTTCTGCTTCAAAAAATAATATCGGTGCCGATATTTTTGCCGGATTCCATATCTCCGGCGCCCTTTCAAAAAGATATGAGTGGTTTGCAGAACCTGCTTTCCGCTACAACCTTAGCCGCTACAATTCAACTACCTTATCATTCAATAAAAAAATTCACAAGCCCACTATTTCTATCGGGTTGGCTTATCAGCTGCGCCGGTAGTTTTTTCTGAAAACTCTAAAACGCCGCGAAGGTTTTTCACCGGAGAGAACAAGAGTAAATAGAGTTTACGCAGAGTTATTCGTAGCAATGAACTCTGCGTAAACTCTGCTCCCTCATGCTCTCTGCGGTCACAAAAAAGCTTCTTCGTGCATTCGTGGCCAACCTCAAAACCTTACCTGCGAGGTAATCCGCCGACTACATTGAAGTCGAGGATGAATAAACTCGGAATTAAAAAGGCTTACTATAGTGACTAAGAATAATTAAGAATTAAGAATCTTTTTCTTTTTTGGGATGTGTGGGTTATTAGATGAGGTTGATGTTTTATCGAAAACATTCCAGTAGAATATATATGGGATGTATTTGCATTATCCGGCTGAAGGGTATTTTGAAAACATGAAATGTATTTTAGTATTTTTGCATAAATTTTTTCTATGGATTTCGAGCATATCAGGAATGCGGATTGTACACATTGCGCCAGGCGCTTTACCAACGTGTTCTGCAACCCTGCCTACGATTCGGTAGCCGAGATCAATAAGGAAAAAGTTTGCACGGCCTACAAAAAAGGAGAATACATTTTTAAAGAAGGTACCCGTCCGCATGGCGTATTCTGTGTAAATGTTGGAAAAATAAAACTGGTAAAATCCGGCGATGATGGCCGTGAGCATATCATCCGGCTGGTAAAACCAGGAGACCCTTTAGGATATCGTTCTATGCTAAGTGGCGATAAATACAATGCTTCTGCGATAGCCCTGGAGAACTGTGGTGTTTGCTTTATTCCAAAAGAATTATTCCTTGGGATCCTTCAAAAAGACAGCCAACTTTCATTTGAAATGATGAAACTTCTTTCTGACGATCTTAAAAAAGCAGAACTGCAATTGACCCATCTGGCCCAGAAGCCGGTAAGGGAGCGGGTTGCAGAAGCAATCTTGTTTATTAAAGAAACTTACGGCTACGAAGAAGATGGTCAAACCATCAATGCAACTTTCAGTCGTGAAGATATCGCCAACATTGTTGGTACCGCCAAAGAAACTACCATCCGTCTTTTATCAGAATTCAACAAAGACAAGATCATACAACTTTCCGGCAAAAAAATTTCCATCCTGGATTTGCCTAAGCTCATTAGCTCGGCGAATATCACAGATTGATGCTTCTTTCCGTCTCCCCGGTCAAAAAATAGATGATAAAAATCATCTTTCCCGCCAGCAAACATCATAGAATCCCCCATCACATTCCTTCAATTTTACCATCTTAAAAGAAATGTATGGTAACAGACCGCCTGTATTCCCTGCAGCAGCTGCAGCAATCACACGCACTCCGATTCATGGACGATCTGATAAAGGAAGTGTATCCATTACTTTTTGAGCAATTGTATACGATTCAGTCAAAATTCGTGCTGCTTGATAGCAGCAACAAAGCCATACAGGTGGCGCTTTCCGAAAAGATCGGCCTGGAAATGGATGCTATTTACAGCAAGGAAAAACTCGTGTTGTTCCCATTCATCCGTACCCTGCATTCGCGGCAGCAAAAAAGCGATTCCTGCAAACCATTCAAAAATGTGAAGCTGCACTATTCTTCCATGTTATCGCTTCTCACAGAGTTGAAAGCGAGCCTGGCTGGGGAAGAAGAGAGTCAGTCCGGCGGAGCTATCAGCCAGGTTCAACAAAGCCTGAAATCTTTTGAAAAACAACTGGTGATGCTGCAGATCACTAAAGACAAATATTTGTTTGCACATTTCAGAAGTTGCCAGGGATGTAAAATCGAAAACACATGATGGTTGCTCCTGTTATGGCGAAAGCTACATCCTGCGCACATTGTGGCGAACCGTGCAAACCTGGGATTGCCAATTCGTTGCAATTTTGCTGCGCCGGTTGCCAGGCCGTATACAGTTTGCTAAATCGCGAAGGCATGTCGGAATATTATTGCCTGAATGAAACACCGGGAGTTACCATCAAGCCTGCACTTACAGGCAAATTTGATTTTTTAAATGAACCGGAAGCTACCGCAAAACTGGTGAATTTTAAAGATAACAATTGCACCCGTGTAAGTTTTTACCTTCCGCAGATCCATTGCAGTTCCTGTATCTGGTTGCTGGAAAATTTACAAAAAATAAATCCTGCCATTTATAGCAGCCGTGTAAATTTTATGAGTAAAACGGCGACAGTAAATTTTAACCACCAACTTATCGGTTTGTCGGAAGTAGCATCGTTACTGACTTCAGTTGGATACGAACCGCACATTGACCTTAGTGACGAAAAAGAAAAAGATAAAAACACTTCAATAAAAGTATGGTGGAAACTTGGCCTTACGGGTTTTTGTTTTGCCAACATCATGCTCATCAGTTTCCCGGAATATCTTGGGCTCGACTACGCCGCTGATCCGCTGCTGACGAATTTTTTCCGATATATCAACCTGTTATTATCCATCCCCGTATTATTGATCGGTGGCCGTGAGTTTTATGGAAATGCTTTCAATGGTTTTCGGCAGAAGCAAATAAATATTGATGCGCCAATTGCACTTGCCATCAGTATCACTTTTTGCCGGAGTGTAGCCGAGATATTGAACGGTACTAGTGGCGGCTATCTCGATAGCATGAGCGGCATTATCTTTTTTATGCTGATTGGGCGAACACTGCAACAGCGAACGTTTTCACAACTCGAATTCAACCGTGGCTATCGCGCTTATTTTTCAGTAAACGTCACCGTGCTAAAAAATAAAAAAGAGGTGGCTAAAAAAATCAACCTGGTAGAAAAAGGTGACCTGCTTTTGTTGCGTCATCTCGAAATTGTTCCGGTGGATTGTATACTCAGTAAAGGTGATGCCTTGATCGACAATAGTTTTGTTACCGGCGAATCTGTTCCGCTACAAGCTCGTATCGGCGATATCATTTATGCCGGAGGCAAAATTTCCGGCGGGAGCATAGAAGCCATCGCCATACAACCTTTCAAACAAAGCAGCTTTACCCGGCTTTGGGAAAATGCCGCTTTTGCAAAGGAAGAAAATAATCCTGTCTCGTTCGTCACCATTATCAGCCGTTATTTTTCACTGTTGCTTTTATCTATCGCTGCAGCGGTTTTTATCTATTGGAAAATAAATGACCCGGCCAATGCGTGGAATGCTGCAACTGCAGTGTTGATTGTTGCATGCCCTTGTACATTGTTATTATCCGCCTCTTTTTCCTACGGATTCATTATGCAGTTGCTGGCTTCAAGAGGGATTTTTTTTAAGAATACTGTCGCAATAGAAAAACTGGCTGCAGCTAATAAGATTGTGTTTGATAAAACCGGCACACTTACAGAAACTCAAGGCAGCGTTAAGTTTGAAGGGGATCCACTTACGATTTGGGAACGAAATATTTTTCTTTCTTTACTCCGTCAATCCATACATCCGCTTTGCAGGGCGGTAACAAGCTCTGCAAACTTTTCACCGGTGCCAATAAGATATTGCCGCGAAATACAGGGCGCAGGGATGCTCGGAAAAGTTGATGGAAAATTATACAAGGCAGGAAGTGCCGTATTTGTAAAGGCAACGGCTGACGGTAATGATAAATGCCGCATCTATTTATCAGTGGATGAGGAGATCCGTGGAAGTTTTATCATCACCAATTCCCTTCGGGAAGGAATGGGTGATATGCTTTCTTCAATAATTGAATATGGGCCTGGCTTATTGAGTGGCGACAACCAATCTTCACTAAGCCAGATGCAGCAAATATTTCCGGCTGGCACTTCTTTGCTGTTTGATCAATCGCCGCAACAAAAACTGGATCATATCCAATACCTGCAAAAGCAGGGAAACAATGTGTTGATGATCGGCGATGGCCTTAATGATGCAGGTGCATTGAAGCAGGCTGATATAGGGATCTCTTTGGTAGAAGATGTCTTTTCGTTTACCCCTGCCTGTGATGCAGTGATGAATGCTTCATTGCTGCGGCATTTGCCGGCAGTGTTGAAAGCTGCTAAAAATGCCAGAATACTCATTGCCGCATTGTTCATTTTTTCTTTGTTGTACAATACGGTTGGCATCTGGTACTCCGCCACAGCACAAATGGCGCCTATGATCGCGGCTATCTTAATGCCTGCATCTTCCATCAGCGTTGTGCTGCTATCTGCCATGGGCACCTGGTGCATTGGTAAACAGATGCGGCTTACAAAAGCTGATAAAAATCATCTTCTGACCTAATCCATGACATTTTACAGGCAATCGGCCTGGAATACTTTTGATCACTCAAAATCATCTACACATGACCGTTATGATCGTTCTGCTTTCTGTTAGCCTCGGCGTCGGGATCTTTTTTCTGCTGGCTTATCGCTGGAGCGTGAAGAATGGCCAGTTTGAAGATGACCAGGCACCCGCTTACCGCATTTTTTTCGACGACAAAAAACAACAACCCAAATAACACTTATGCAGCCAGAAAAGTTCTTTTATGACAACAGGATCGTTAAACAGTTTGGAATAGCCACCATCATATGGGGTATCGTAGGGATGCTCGTGGGTGTGGTGATAGCGTTTCAGCTGGCTTATCCCGCCTTGAGTTTCGGTATCCCTTACACCACATTTGGCCGCTTGAGGCCATTGCATACCAATGCCGTCATTTTTGCTTTTGTAGGAAATGCGGTATTTGCAGGCTCTTATTACATTTTTCAAAGAGTGCTCAAGACACGTATGTTCAATGACACGCTGAGTAAGATCCATCTCTGGGGATGGCAGCTCATCATAGTTGTTGGCGCTGTTTCGCTATTGCTCGGGTACACCACCGGTAAAGAATATGCCGAACTCGAATGGCCCATAGATATCATGATCACCATCGTGTGGGTGGTATTTGGCATCAACATGTTCGGCACGATTTTGAAACGCAGGGAACGCCATTTGTATGTGGCTATCTGGTTCTTTATCGGCACCTGGGTGGCTGTGGCGATGCTGCATATCGTCAATTCATTTGAGCTGCCGGTCAGCCTTTTCAAAAGTTACAGCCTTTACGCAGGCGTGCAGGATGCGCTGGTGCAATGGTGGTATGGACATAATGCAGTAGCATTTTTTCTTACAACACCTTTTCTTGGGCTGATGTATTACTTCGTTCCAAAAGCCGCTGAAAGGCCGGTGTACTCTTATCGCTGGAGCATCATCCACTTTTGGGCACTCATCTTTATTTACATCTGGGCCGGCCCGCATCACTTGCTATATACGGCTTTGCCGGAATGGGCACAGGCACTAGGCACTGTTTTCAGCATAATGCTCATATTGCCTAGTTGGGGTGGTATGTTGAATGGGCTCTTTACCATCCGTGGTGCATGGGATAAAGTGAAGGAAGATCCTGTACTCAAAATGTTTGTAGTGGCACTTACGGCTTATGGTATGGCCACTTTCGAAGGCCCGATGCTTTCACTCAAAAGTGTGAATGCCGTGAGCCATTACACCGATTGGACAATTGCCCACGTACATGTAGGAGCACTCGGCTTCAATGGGTTCATGATTTTCGGGATGCTGTATTGGTTGGTACCACGGATGTGGAATACTACGTTGTTTTCACGAAAACTGGCCAACCAGCATTTCATTATCGGAACGATCGGTATTCTCGTGTATGCGGTACCGTTATACTGGGCTGGTTTTACCCAAAGCCTTATGTGGAAAAAATTCACGGAGAGCGGGCAGTTGCAATATCAATTCATTGAAACGATCACCAGCATAGTACCGATGTACATTTTACGGGCTATCGGCGGAACACTTTACCTGGGAGGTGCTTTAATGGCGGTTTATAACCTGGCAAAAACAATGACGAAAGGATCATTCGTTGCCAATGAAGCAGCCGAAGCAATGCCCTTGAAATTACAGGCTATGCCTGCGGTAAAAATGCACTGGCATAGCGTAATAGAGCGCAAACCTGTACGCATGCTCATCTTCAGCCTTGTGGCAGTGGCTATTGGCGGGGCGATTGAACTGGTACCGACTTTTATGATAGAAAGTAATGTTCCAAGTATTGCGGCGGTAAAACCCTACACTCCGCTCGAACTCCAGGGCCGTGATATTTACGTTCGCGAAGGTTGTTATACCTGCCACTCGCAGATGATACGCCCTTTCCGGGATGAAGAGGCACGCTATGGTGAATATTCCAAAGCAGGAGAGTTTGTATACGATCACCCTTTTCAATGGGGAAGCAAACGCACAGGTCCCGATCTGCATCGCGAAGGCGGCAAATACCCTGACAGCTGGCATTTCCGCCACATGCGTGATCCGCAGGAAATGAGCCCTGGCAGCCTGATGCCAACTTACAACTGGCTGATTGAAAATGATATCCAGGTAAAATCAACTCCTGCTAAGATCAGGGCGATGCAAACGCTTGGCGTTCCTTATCCCAAAGGATTCGACAAGATAGCCAACGATGACCTGTACCGTCAGGCCGATTCGATTGTGGCCAGTCTGCAAAAAGACAAAATAAAAGTAAGCCGCGATAAAGAGATCATCGCCATCATCGCTTACCTCCAAAGGCTTGGTACAGATATTAAAAAACAACAAACTACATCCGATGAAGTTCACTAATTATTTAAAACAGATACATAACGTGAGCATTTATCCGCTCATATCCCTCATCCTGTTTACCGCCATTTTCACTATCGTGGCCATTTATGTATTTAGTGCCGATAAGAAAAAAATGGATGATCAGGCAGGTATTCCCCTTCAATAAACCCGTTTCGTATGCTCATAAAAAATAAACAACTCCGGATAAATTTTTCAGTATTGCTGATGCTGTGTTTAATCTCTTTTGCTGCAGCTGCACAAACTAAAGCGAAAGCTTCATCAACTGCAGCGAATGGCTACGATAGCCTCCGGTATGCACTCATCAGTGTTTCAATCTTATTGCTTTTTGTTATCGGCGGTCTGGCGAATGTAACAGGCATTACCGCAAGGTTATTTGTTCACAAACAACAAAAGCAGGAAGAGGCGGCATCTAATAAACCAGTATTGCCCTTGCTGCTGCTGGCTTTGCTGCTTCCTGCTCTTTCGATGGCACAGGATAAACAGGCCGCTGTTGCCATATCAGGATCTTCTTTACCGGAAGATATCTGGTTTTATTTTATTGCGATAGCCGTAGAACTGCTGGTGGTATTTGCGCTGGTGCGGATCATTTATACTTTTACTAAGATCAAAAAAGAAGTAGTGGCAAAGGCTCCCGCAAAGCTGACGGTATTCCAAAAGATCATCAAGCCGCAGGCGCCTGAAGAAGAAGCCCGCCTGGATCTTAATCACAATTACGACGGCATCCGCGAACTCGACAACAATATACCTGGTTGGTGGAAGATCGCTTTCCTGGCTACGTTCATATTTGGGATAGTATATATGTATCGGCTGTACGGTTCCGAAACTATGCCTAAGCAATTGCAGGAACTTGCTATGGCTAATGAGGCTGCCGACCTGAGAAAATTGGAATACCTGAAAGAAGCGGCCAACAACGTCGATGAAAATAATGTAAAGATGCTAGGTGCGGATGATATTGCCGCAGGGCGTGAATTATTTACGAAAAACTGTGTGGCTTGCCATGGTGATCGTGCACAAGGGGGCGTTGGGCCTAACCTTACCGATGATCATTGGCTGCATAAAGGAAGCATTCATGATATTTTTTATTCGATAAAATATGGTTGGCAGGAAAAAGGAATGAAAAGCTGGAAGGAAGATTTTTCGCCGCAACAGATAGCTCAATTGGCAAGCTTTATCCGAACAGTTTCGAATACAAATGTAGAAGGCGGTAAAGAAGCACAAGGCGAGCTCTATGTAGATGTAGCCGCCATCACAGCCGCTGATTCGACTGGTAACAAAAACGTAAAACAACTAAAATGATCGATCAGCCGGGCTTTGGCGACAGGGTGACTACCGTAGACAAGAAGGGCAAACGTAAATGGATATACGCACTTCGGCCGAAAGGAAAATTTTATACCATCCGCAGCTGGGTGAGTGTCGGATACCTGATTCTCTTTTTTACGATACCATTTATACGCATCAACGGATCACCTTTTTTTCTGTTCAATATTCTGGAGGCCCGGTTCATTTTTTTTGGAAAAATATTTTTACCGCAGGATTTCATGTTGATGGGCATTGGTATGCTGACTTTTCTTTTGTTCATCATCGTATTCACGCTGGTTTTTGGAAGAGTGTTTTGTGGATGGGCTTGTCCGCAGACCATCTTTCTTGAAATGGTTTTTAGAAGAATAGAATTCTGGATTGAAGGCAATGCGAACAAACAGAAGCTGGCGGATGAAAAAGCATGGACGACAGAGTTATATGCAAGGAAAATATTAAAACATATAATTTTTTTCGCCTTGTCATTTTTGATCGCCAATACTTTCCTGGCCTATATCATCGGTACCCACGAGTTGTTCGCCATCATTAACGAACCGGTGGCAGCCCATCTTGGAGGCTTCATTGCATTGTTGATATTTACCATCGTATTTTATGCAGTGTATGCTTTTGTCAGAGAAATCGTGTGTACTGTTATTTGTCCGTACGGAAGGCTGCAAAGCGTTTTGCTCGACAAACAATCGATAGTGGTTTCTTATGATCATCTGCGGGGAGAGCCCCGAAGCAAGAAACGAAATGAGGAATCAAAAGGGGATTGTATCGATTGCGGATTATGTGTGGAGGTTTGCCCGACAGGTATCGATATCCGCAATGGCACTCAAATGGAATGTATCAATTGCACTGCTTGCATTGATGCCTGCAACCTGATGATGGCTGCGGTAAACCGCCCACCAGACCTCGTAAAATACGCCAGTGAAAAAAATATTACGCAGCGAAGGAAATCAGTCATTACTTACCGGGTAAAAATGTATTCCACTGTACTAGTTCTTTTGATAGGCATACTTGTTACATTGCTGGTAACACGCCCATTGTTTGAAGCAACTGTGCTACGGGTTCCGGGGCAAACATTGCAGGAAAATAAAGACGGTACTATCAGCAACCTGTACCGCATAAAGGTCGTAAACAAAAATTATCTGACGCGTCCATATCACCTGGTGCTGGAAAATGCAGATGCGAAAATTACTTTTTTGGGCAAGCAACTCGATTCGCTGAAACCGGTTACAGAAACAGAAGAAGTTTTTTTCATTACGGTTCCAAAAGAAAAGATACATAAACGAAAAGATTTTTACGAGCTCCGGATCATGTCGGGGAGAGATATCATTCAAACAAAAAAAATAGCCTTCATTGGCGAATATTGATCATGGCAAAAATATTTTTTCACGGAGGAAACGTAGTATTGGCGGGCTTCGGTTGCATGGTGATCTTTATGAGTTATCTCGTTTACCAATGCACGCAGCATCCCAGCTCGATGATCAGCGATCATTATTATGAAAAGGAACTGCTGTACCAGCAAACGATCGATGCAACCGCTAATGCTGCCCGGTATCATTTCAAGGCATCGGTATATGGAGATAGTTTGCATGTTGGCATTCCGCAGGAACTAGCGGCAAATCTCAGCAGAGGCACAGTTTATTTGTATTGTGTTTCTGAAAGTGCGCAGGACAAACAATTCCTATTTACTCCCGGCAAAGCCGATTATAGTTTTGATATCCGATCGCAAAAGAAAAGGCCTTACCTGCTGCGTTTGTCGCTGATAAGTGCCGGCAAAGATTATTATAAAGAGTTACCCTTGTCAATTCCTTAACCGTGCCTATTGTTTTTGTCATAACAGCCTTAGTAATAGGATTCGGCGGCAGCCTGCATTGCATCGCCATGTGTGGCCCGCTGGTAATGAGCATGCCTTTTCAATTTGCAAAACGAAAGACGATTGCTGTTGCAGTTTATATCCTGTTCAAATCACTCGCTTATGGTTGTTTGGGGATCGTAGTAGGATTGATTGGCCGTACGTTCTCAATTATTTCTTTGCAATCTGTATTGAGCATGGTAGCGGCCTGTTGTATGCTGCTGATACTGGTTGTTCCCGTCATTCATAGTAAAATGAAGTTGCCGCCATGGATGAATAAATCATACACAACTATATTTCATCAGTTGATGAAAAACCCACGTTCACAATGGTTTGCATTGTTTGGGTTTATCAATGGATGGTTGCCTTGCGGAACAGTTGTGGCTGCATTGGCTGTAGCTGCTGTGCCGGCTTCTCCCATTGAAGGCTTTTTGTTTATGTTTATTTTCGGCCTTGCAACGGCGCCGGTCTTAATCATTATGATCATTTTTAAAAAAGGAATAACGGGAGGGGTTAAACGCATTTTTTCTTGGGTTTCAAAAACGGCTATGTTGTTCGTGGTGGTGCTGCTATGCTGGCGGGCATTTGGCGTGAATGGGAATGATCCGACAGCAGGTAAGCATATGATCTTTTGTGCGCCATGGACGAAGAATAAGTAATGATTTCCTACAGATCAGCACAGGTGGAGAAAAGCTTTTTTATGTCGTCGGCATAAGAATAAAAAAAAGTCCGGCTATTTACGCCGGACTTTTTTTAGATAATTTTTTTTATTCTATTATAAATCTTTCTTTCTGATCTGCTACTTGCAGGATATAAACTCCTTTGGCAAGAGATCCCAGCGACAGGCTCTGAGAGCCATTTGTTATCGACTGCCTGATCATTAATTGGCCTGTTGAATTATAAATCAATGCTGTGCCTGGTTGATTAAACTGTACCTGTAATTTACTATTTACAGATGGATTTACCAGGATGATGAATTGTTTAGCGTCATTGGTAAAAATGATTTTGCGTACGTCGCTATATTTTTTGATACCATCATTACTCACTTCAACAAGGCGATAGAAATTTACCGAAGGCTGCGGAGTGGCGTGTGTAAAGCTGTAATTGCGTACCTGTGTGCTGTTTCCTGTTGCATTTACAGTGCCTGCAGCAGTAAAATTTCGGCCATCCGTGCTATGCTCTATTACAAAATGATGGCTGTTGATCTCTGTTTTAGTCTGCCATTTCAACAATACTTTTTCGCCATTTTTTTCAGCAGTAAAAGAAGAAACAGTAACTGCTAATGTAGTAGGGCTCGTTTGTATAATGAAACCGCCGAAACCTGTTGTATTGAATGTAATTTCCCAGCGGCCGGCGGTGGCGTTCCATACGATGTTAGCGTCCGGCGGATCTATCACCGAAAGTGTATTGCTGTAAGTATTGGCGAGCCCCGTCCCGTTAGAGGACGTTCCTTCATAATGCCCAACCCTGAGGTTAGCTATGCCTGCAGCATCACCAGGGTCTGTAGGAAGATTCAGTACGCTTCCCGGAGCCGCATTGAATGCATTGAACTCTGATTGCAGGAAGTAAAGTGTTACTGTACCGGTAGCGGTGGAAGGGTTTTGTGCCGGCGTTATTTCATAATGGCGGGCTACATATGGTTGTCCTAAAATGGTAGGAACTGTCGGTTCTATCCATACATTTGAAGTGATGACGCCGGTAACCGGTGCCGCACCTGTGGATTGCTCCCTGCTGATGAGATTGCAGGTGGCATCATTGTAATAAGTGCCATCAGCAAGGTTATGCGTGTCTATTGCAGCCCCACCGCCTATTGTACCTGCAAGTCCTCCGGTATTTGCGCCAGTGGTTATCGCCACAGTTGTTGGCAAAGAATAAGAACATACAGAGCCGGGAATTGTTACAACTACCGTATATGTACCTGCATTAACTGCTGTTGCGTTGCTGATAACCGGGTTATAAATATTCGATGTAAAACCATTTGGCCCTGTCCAGGCATAAGTTGCAAAAGGCGAATTGCTGGTAGTGAGTGAAATATTTCTTCCCAGGCAGACAGGGGCATTGGAGGATGCAGCTGCAGGTGTGCAAAGCGCCGAGCTGATCGGGGTTTGCGTAGATCCGGGGATGGGGCAACCATTACCATCAAAGATATCCGGGTTGCTTCCATTGCTGAAACTATTGCCAGATACATTTCCTGTAGCAAAAATATAAGCGCTGTTGTTGATCACGTTATCACATTGTAATACAAGGCAATCTTCGGTAGCGGTAACGCGGAATTTGAAGATCGTACTGTCTATACCCTGCGGCGAGTTGATTATGGTACCACCCGAAACGGCATTTGCGCCTGTGCCTACGCGGACTTTGATGAGGCGTTGTGCAGCAATGTATTCACCCTGGTCATCACCGGCGGCATCAGTTTTTGCGCCAGCGTTAGGACCACTTACAATGCGTAAAGAACCCGGAACATAAAAGGCATTCCGTTCCAGCGTATCGGTAATGAATACATTTACGCCTGGATCAGACCCGATATTTTTTCCTCCCACTGTATATTCAAGCGTATCACCTGGCTGTACCAGCCCACCGTTAAGATCCTGCACACGCACAAATGCCCGTACATCCGGCTCGTATACGTCTATCGCTAAAGTCATCACCTGTGTAAGGTACGTTTCACCTCCTGTGGTCAACCGCAATGTGGCAGATGTGGCGCTGTTGCCAATGAAATTTTTAGCAGTATTATTCGGAATGAAAATATCTGCATCATACCCTAAAGTATTATTATGCGCCGGCAGTATGAAGGGGCTCGTTTTATTGATGCCGTTATAAGACATAGTGCTGTTGAAAACATCATTGGTGGGATTCACAGCATCGAGTATGTTTATGAAAGTTCCTGCCCCATTGAACATCAACTGGTCGCCGGTGCTGGAACGGTCTCCGTCGTAGGTAACAGCACCTACTTCAAAAGTTACCGGCCCTGAAAGCGGTGTAAGGAACCCGCTGATAGGAACATTGGTAATCGGGTTTGCCCCGGATACGTTCGACAGTCCATTGAACACTGTCAGGTTTCGCATCGGCTGAAGGTCATTCTTATAAACTACTACTATCGTCCAGCCACCGAATACATTGGTACTTCCGGTACGGGTGGCAACATTAGCTACTGTGAAACGTGCGTTTGAACCGGCCGCTTTTACAATGGCGGTTACATCTGTGAAGCAATGGTAAGTATCAAACCCTACCGCATTATCCTGCGAGGAAGTTGCATTAATAGTAGTGTAAGCACCATTGTTGACTTTCAACCGGCAGGTATTCCTGTTGGCGTAACTATTCCCTCCCGTCTGATTTTGGGCACCCCAGTAAAGCCCCGCCCAGGTAATTTCACTGCAACCCGGCAGTGCAAGGCTATCGGACGACGACATGAAAGTGCTGCCGTCACTATCTATATCTATGTAAGCGGCCGTAAAACCATTGTCGGTAGAAGTTCCGGCAGGGGCAATCTCGTTTCGGGCACTGGTGCAGGACGCATTGGGAGTACAAGAAACAGAACCGTTGGAAAGATACCTGATACCGCCTTTCTGCGTAGATTGATGACGGATAGTGAACGGGGTGATCAACTGAGCGAAAGAGAACGTCGTGCAACTGATAAAAAACAGGAATGAAAAAATCTTTTTCATTGATACGGGTGGTTTAGTCTCGATGATTGAATTTAAATGTATTTCCCAAACGTCAGAAGGAGAAAATAGTATGTATGTCAATAAATTAATAGTGAAATATGAATTTTATCAAAGTATGGAAGGGCTGTTTCGGGTTAATAACGGTTTAAGCCAATTCTGTCGTAATTTTGTGGCCACAAAAAAAATAATCATGAGCGAAACAAAACTCACCACAGGATCCATACAGACAAACAAAGGAACCTTGTCATTTGAATTATACGATGACGCCGCACCGATTGCGGTGGCCAATTTCAAAAAGCTTGCCAGCGAAGGCTATTACGATGGAGTAAGTTTTCACCGGGTGATACCAAACTTCATGGTTCAAACCGGCGACCCTACAGGAACAGGTGCCGGTGGCCCGGGCTGGACCATCAAATGCGAAACATCGGGAGAAAAACAATACCATGATCGCGGAGTGTTCTCTATGGCCCATCGTGGAAAAGATACCGGCGGCTCACAATTTTTCATTTGCCATAACCGCCAGGGCACGCAACATCTGGACGGAGTTCATACCTGCTTCGGAAAAGTAACTGACGGACTTGAATTTCTCGATGAAATAAAAGCCGGTGATAAAATGGAAAAAGTAACCATCGATTAAAAGTTAAAAGTTGAAGGTTCAAGGTTATACTTTCAATTCAATGTTTTTACGATTTATATAAGTTTATAAAATCAGAGCTATGCCTTGCATAGCTCTTTTAATTTTCCCCAAAAAAAATTTCAATTGTAAGGAGACGCTTCAACCTTCAACCTTGCACTTTCAACCTTCCACTTTTCCTTTAACAAAAACTTACAAACCCGGCTTTAATCTTCTGGCAAAAATTTTTCTCTGAGGTTTTGAACGGCTTTAAAATCCGCTTTCACCATCAACATGAAAAATAAAATTTTACTTACACTATTTGTTGCCCTTTCAACTTTCAGTTTCGCACAAGCCCAATCACCCATCAAGTTCGGTGTTAAAGCCGGGCTTTCTAACACAGGCATGCGTGGCGACGCAGTAAACAATCTCTCCGAGCTCCTTGATTTTACAGATGGGATGGTCAAGACTACCAACCGTACCGGCTTTTTTGCAGGAGGTTATGTAAATGTTCCACTGGATAACATGCTTTCATTTGAGCCAGGGATTTATTACACACAAAAAGGATATAATCTTACCGGTGAACTCAATGTGAAAGGCCTTGAATTTTTGGGAGCTAATGCCAAGGCTCAATTACAATCGCAGTAC
>Ga0247813_10000914_pt1 | contig 23768 bp, 20 predicted proteins | sample UWRJL169409C1_FD_180719 | JGI IMG/M metagenome (GOLD analysis project Ga0247813, IMG submission 180719) | Plant litter microbial communities from Arlington Agricultural Research Station in Wisconsin, United States - UWRJ-L169-409C-1 | ecosystem: Environmental > Terrestrial > Plant litter >...
CGCTATCGGCTACGAGATCCGGGTCTGACACGCGCCCGGCCTAACCGGGTTGTGACGGTGCGCGGCAGTACCGTGGAACGCATGGCTACGAGTACCAGACCGACGTCGCGCGCGCGCACGACGCCGACGCCGACGCGTGCCCGGGCGACTCCGGCCAAGAACGCGCCCACCAAGAAGCTTCCCGCCGCGAAGGCCTACGAGCCCGAAAAGCCCGGCCTGCTCACGAGCGCATGGATGGGGCTTGCCCACGTCGTGGGCGGTGCAGCCCGCGTGCTCGGCAAGGAGACCCTGGCCAAGGAGGAGCGGCGCGACGGAGTTCCGTTCTTCCTCTTCATCCTCGCTATCGCGGGCGCCGTCGTCGAATGGTTCAACCAGAACGACTCCGTCGCCGCAGCCCTCAGCTCCTTCACCTTCGGCCTGCTCTTCGGCCGGGTCTCGTTCGCGCTCCCGGTCATCATGCTCGTGTTCTCGATCTGGTTGTTCCGCCACCCGTCGAGCGTGCACGACAACACCCGCATCGGCATCGGCCTGACCCTGCTCCTCACGAGTGTGAGCGGCATCTGCTACATCTTCGGCGGCCAGGCAATGCCTGCAGACGGCGTCGACAAGCTCGCACTGAGCGGCGGCATCCTCGGTTGGGTGCTCGCGTCATGGATGGTCGCGCTCGGCACGGCCTGGGTTGCTGTTCCGCTCGTCTCGGCGTTCGCGGTGCTCTCGCTCTTCATCATCACGAAGACTCCGCCGAACAAGCTGCCGCACCGCCTGCGCGAGCTCTACGCGTACCTGTTCGGCGCAGAACTGCCCGAGCCGACGCCCCGCACCCCGAAAGATACCTCCGCGTCGGGCGCTCTCGAGTTCGGCTCGCTCAGCGACCTCGGACTCGATGACGACCCCGCGAGCCTGCCGTGGTGGCGCCGCAACAAGTCGAAGGGTGCCGACCAGGCGTTCGACTCGCCCGTCATCGGCCGTGATCAGGGCACCGAGGTCATCGACTCGACTCCGCCCTCAGAAGGCTCGTGGAGCCTCGCGAACGGCAAGGCCAGCCTCAACGATTCCGACGAGTTCGGCATCGAGCTTCTTGACGAGCTCGTCAAGGCGGAGAACGCGGTCAAGCGTTTTACCGGCGAGATCGAGCCCGCTGCCACCGGCCTGCGCGAAGACGGTCCCATCCCGGTGCTCAACGGCTTCACCACGAAGGCGAGCGAGAAGGGTGTCGCGGGGGAGTTCGACGATGACGCTCCCGTGCCTGCACCCGTCTCCAAGGCTCCGCGCCAGCCCACCGCGGCGTACCGCCTCCCGGCCGCTGCCCTGCTGACACCGGGAACCCCGCCCAAGGCTCGCTCGGCGGCCAATGACGAAGTTGTTGCATCCATCACCGAGGTCCTCAAGCAGTTCCAGGTGGATGCGGCGGTCACCGGCTTCAGCCGCGGCCCCTCGGTCACGCGGTACGAGCTCGAGCTCGGGCCGGGCGTCAAGGTCGAGCGCGTTACCGCCCTCGCCAAGAACATCAGTTACGCGGTCGCGTCGAACGAGGTCAACATCCTCTCGCCGATTCCGGGCAAGAGCGCGATCGGTGTCGAGATCCCGAACAAGGATCGCGAGATCGTCTCACTCGGTGACGTGCTGCGAAGCTCGGCATCGACCAAGAGCATCCACCCGATGACTATCGGTCTCGGCAAGGACGTCGAGGGCGGATTCGTCGTCGCCAACCTCGCCAAGATGCCGCACCTTCTTGTCGCCGGTTCGACCGGCTCCGGTAAGTCGAGCTTCGTCAACTCGATGATCACGTCGATCCTCATGCGCGCGAAGCCCGCCGAGGTTCGCATGGTGCTCATCGACCCGAAGCGCGTCGAGCTCTCGATCTACGCGGGTGTTCCGCACCTCATCACGCCCATCATCACGAACCCGAAGAAGGCTGCTGAAGCCCTCGCGTGGGTCGTGAAGGAGATGGACATGCGGTACGACGACCTCGCGTCGTTCGGCTTCCGTCACATCGACGACTTCAACCGCGCCGTTGTCGCGAACGAGATCGTGCTGCCGCCGGGCAGCGAGCGCAAGCTCACGCCCTACCCGTACCTCCTCATCGTCGTAGACGAGCTCGCCGACCTCATGATGGTCGCCCCGCGCGACGTCGAAGACTCGATCGTGCGCATCACCCAGCTCGCACGTGCCTCGGGAATCCACCTCGTGCTCGCGACGCAGCGTCCGTCGGTCGACGTCGTCACGGGACTTATCAAGGCCAACGTGCCGTCGCGACTCGCGTTCGCCGTGTCATCGATGACAGACTCCCGCGTCATCCTCGACCAGCCCGGTGCCGACAAGCTCATCGGCCAGGGCGACGCGCTCTTCCTCCCGATGGGAGCCTCCAAGGCCATCCGCGTGCAGGGCGCGTGGGTGCAGGAGGAGGAGATCAACGAGGTCGTCAAGCACGTCATCGCGCAGGCTCGCCCCGAGTACCGCGACGATGTGGCAGTCGTCGCCGAGAAGAAGAACATCGACGCGGACATCGGCGACGATCTCGAGCTCCTGCTCGCGGCCACCGAGCTCATCGTGTCGACCCAGTTCGGATCCACGTCGATGCTGCAGCGCAAGCTCCGCGTCGGCTTCGCGAAGGCTGGCCGCCTCATGGACCTCCTCGAGAGCCGCGAGATCGTGGGGCCCTCCGAGGGATCCAAGGCGCGCGACGTTCTCGTGACCGTCGAGCAGCTTCCGGCCGTGCTCGCTCGCCTGCGCGGAGGGGACGCTCCGGCTCCTGCGCCGCAGCGTGACCTCGTCGCCGAGAGCATCGCGGAGGAGCAGGCCGGATACGATGAAGTGGAAGGCCCTTCAGACGAGGACGCCTGGAGCCTCACCGACAGGGAGTAACCCCGTGGACACTGTGACCGGCGGCCCTGCTGCGCCTCGCCCCAACCCTTTCGCCGGTCGCATCATCAGCAACGGTGACGGCCCCGCGAGCGTCGCGAATATCGCAAACATCATCACCGTGGTGCGCATCCTGCTCACTCCGCTGTTCTTCTGGATGCTCCTTGCCGACAACGGTGCCAACGGAACTCTGCGGTGGGTTGCAGCAGCGACTTTCGTTATCGTCATCGCGACGGACGCCCTCGACGGCTACCTGGCTCGCAGCCGCAAGCTCGTCTCCAACGTCGGCATCATTCTCGACCCGATCGCCGACAAGGCGCTCACCGGGGCGGCACTCATCGGGCTGTCGATTCTCGGAGAGCTGTGGTGGTGGGTCACCATCGTGATCCTCGTGCGCGAGCTCGGCATCACGATCTTCCGTTTCTCGGTGCTGCGACGCCGGGTCATCCCCGCATCACGGGGCGGCAAGGCCAAGACCGTCGCGCAGGCCGTGGCTATATCGCTCTTCCTGTTCCCGCTCGCGTCGGTTCTCGGGGACTGGGTGCTGTGGGTCAACTGGGCGGCGATGGCTGTCGCTCTCGCACTCACGGTGCTCTCGGGCCTCGACTACATCTGGGCAGCGATCAAGGCGTACCGGCTTGGCTGACCGCAGCGTTGTCACCACGCTCATCGAGCGCGGGCTCACCATCGCGGTTGCAGAATCGCTGACCGGCGGGTTGCTCGTCGCCGAGCTCATCAAGACGCCCGGGGCATCCGAGGTGGTCCGCGGTGGCATCGTGGCCTACAACACCGCCCTCAAGCACAGCCTGCTGGGCGTCGCGCCCGAGCTGCTGGCCGTGCATGGGCCGGTGCATCCGGATGTCGCGCGCCAGATGGCCGCGGGCGTGCGGGCCGCACTCACCGTCGACGACCTGCCCGCAGACGTGGGGATCTCCACGACGGGTGTCGCCGGGCCCGACCCTCAAGACGGGGTCGCAGTCGGCACCGTGTTCGTCGGGATTGCCCTCGGCATCGACATCCACGTCATGGAACTTGCCCTGGAAGGCGATCGCGAGGCCATCCGATCGGCTGTCGTCTACGAATCACTTCTGGAACTCGAGCGACTTCTCGCACTCTGAGACAACTCGACGACTGGCGGGAATAGCCGTCGTTTCTATCTCGTTACATCTCGTAGATTCACAAGCGTCACACAGAGTGAACTCGTTAGAGTTCTCACAGGTGGCGTTGTAGTGTTACTGCTCCATCAGTGTTCAGAGCTCTACAAAGTCATGAGGAGGGTCCCAATGGTTCTAGTTCGTCAAGAAATCGGAGACGTGCTCCGCGACTTCCGCCTGCAGAAGGGGCGCACGCTGCGCCAGGTTGCAAGCAAGGCAAGCGTTGCACTCGGTTACCTGAGCGAGGTGGAGCGCGGCCAGAAGGAGGCGAGCTCCGAGATTCTCGCATCGGTCGCCGAAGCACTCGAGACCCCCATCTCGGTCATCATGCGTGAGGTCGGAGACCGTCTCGCCGTGGTCGAGGGTGTTGTGTTCGACGCTGTTCCCACCATCCCCGACACTCTGCCCGACGAGCTCGTCGCAGAGTTCGATGCGGATCTCGTGAGCCGCTGATTTTTTCGATATGGATGCCTCCGGCCACTGGTCGGGGGCATTCTTCGTTAAGGCGGCGGCACCGTGGCCTACGGCTGGTGCGGACCGACCTCGACGACGACGTATGAGCGCTCGCCCATCACGAGCTCGGGTGTGGCATTGATGAACTTGTACAGGTTCACGTCGTTCTTGCCATCGGTGCAGAACTGCGTGTTCACATCGTTGCCGTCGGTGTCTTCGATAACCGCGAGCGCGTTGCAGAGCATTCCCGATGGGAGGGTGTCGCGAATCGTCTCGTAGGTGGAGCCGGTGCCGTCGTAGTAGAAAGCCTGGTCGATGATCCCGTCCACTCCGCTCGTGACCTCGTAGGCGCAGAGCAGACCCAGTTCGGGCGCGTCGACGGCGTCGACGAGGAGCGAGGTGATCGGGCGGAAGTCATCCACCGTCACGTCGATCGGCGGGGCGGCGACCGCGAGGGTTCCCTCGTCGCACATCGGAAGGATCCCTGCGTCCGTGGGCACGTCAGGCGACGTCGGCAAGTTCACGACGATGACAGTGACAACCACGGCTGCGAACAGTACTGCGGCTCCCGTAATCAGGAGCGGCTTGATGTTGCTGCGGCGCTGTGACGGAGCAATGGATGCTGCGGGGGCTTGTCGGGCCGATGCGAACGACTGCGGGGGAGTCGGTGGTACGGGCGGAGTGGCGACGACCGGCGCTGCGCTCACCTCGACGACCGGCGTTGCGCTCGCCTCGACGACCGGCGGTGCGCTCGCCTCGACGACCGGCGCTTCCGCGAGCGGCGGAAGGGCCGCTTCGCGAGCGTGCACGACGGTTGGTTCCGAGTCGAGGTCGTGCTCAGCCACGGGCGCGTCGGTGGGCGCGTCCACACGGTCTTCGGGTGCAGTCGCGCTGCGCATGACCGTCTCGGCGGCCTCGGGCTCACTCGGGTCAGTCGCGAGGGGCAGGGCAGGTGCATCCCTCGCCACTTCGATGGGGGTCTCGGAGAGGCCCAGCTCGCGCTGAACGGACTGCAAGGCCGTCGCGAGCTCGAGGGCCGAGGCGTAGCGGTTGGCAGCGCGCACCGCCATGGAGCGCTCGATGACGAGTCGCAGCGAGGCGGGCACGTCGCCGCGCTTGCCTGGGTTGACTTCGCCACGCTCGATGCGTCGGCTCAACTGCACAGCACCGTTGTTCGCGCCGGCGATCTCGAACGGCGTGCGTCCCTCGAGCAGACTGAACAGGGTCGCACCGAGCGAGTAGATGTCGCTGCGTTCGTTGCTCACCGGAACGTCGTCGAAGGCCTCAGGCGGCGCCCAGGGCACGCTGAGTCCCTGAGAGCTCATGTCGTTGCCGAGGCTCGTCGTGGAGTCACCGCGGAGCATCGTGGACTCTGCGACACCGTCGTCGCCGATCGAGATGCCGAAGTCGGTGAGTACGGGTGCGCCATAGTCAGTGATGAGGATGTTTGCGGGCTTCACATCACGGTGCACGATTCCGGCCCGGTGCGCCGACTCGAGGGCTGAGGCGACGCGCACGCCGACCGACAGCACCTCGGAGACGGAGAGCGGGTTCTCGCGATAGCCGGAGCCGAGACTCCCGCCGGAGCAGAACTCCATGACCAGGTAAGGATGCTCGTCTTCGGTCAGGCTCGCTGCGAAGATCGTCGCGATCGCAGGATGGCTCGAGAGCTGCGCCATGAGGTTCGCCTCCGCGACGAACTGGCGGCGCAGTTGGCGATTGAGGGAGTCCACGTGGAGGACCTTGATGGCAACTCTCCGACGTGGAAGTTTCTGCTGGTAGAGATAGACGTCGGAGAATCCGCCGGTGCCGAGCTGCTCGAGGTACTCGAAACCCGTGATCGCTGGCGCTGGGCGGTGGGGTGCGGGTGTCGCCATCCGGTGAAGCCTCCTGAGTCAGCCGCGCGATGTTAGAGCGCTCCTCAACTCTAACGGGGTGCGCAGCGGGAGCACGGTGCGCGGCCGTAGTCTTGATCCGTGCGTTTGAGCGAATTCCGAGTTGCCGTTGCCGACGAGTTCGGCGAGGCCTATGGCCGTGTGCTCACGCAGGATCTCGTGCTCGAGGATGTCGGCGGGCTCACGGCCGACCAGGCGATCGCCAAGGGTGTCGACACCCGCGAGATCTGGCTCGCCCTGTGCGCCAAGAACGACGTGCCGCGTGAGCGCTGGTACGGGGTTGGGCAGCGCGAGCCGCGCAAATAGCCCAGAGCTTCGGCGCGTCGTGTTCGAACATGGGTTCGAATGTGACTAGGCTCCCTCATAACGTCTTTCGAAGACGGGTTATGCACAGATCGCACGTCGGTCCCGGCAAATGTCGGAGGCCACACGTACGTTGAGTTCATTACCAAACAGCCTTTGTCGGGAGGCTGAGGGCCTTGCACGATCGGCCCTCAAGCATCGCGACAGCCTATGGGCAGCAACCCACGATTCAAGGAGCACGCAATGGCATCAGCAGCAGACCGCGAGAAGGCACTCGACACAGCCCTCGCCCAGATCGACCGCCAGTTCGGCAAGGGTTCAGTCATGCGACTGGGCAGCGATGACCGTGCTCCCGTGGCCGTCATCCCCACAGGCTCCATTGCATTGGATGTCGCGCTCGGCATCGGTGGGCTTCCCCGCGGCCGCATCGTGGAGATCTATGGTCCTGAGTCGTCGGGTAAGACCACGCTGACCCTTCACGCCATCGCCAACGCACAGCGTGGCGGCGGCATCGCAGCCTTCATCGACGCGGAGCACGCACTCGACCCCGAGTACGCGCAGAAGCTCGGTGTCGACATCGACGCACTCCTTGTCTCGCAGCCCGACACGGGTGAGCAGGCACTCGAGATCGCGGACATGCTCGTGCGCTCAGGCTCGATCGACCTCATCGTCATCGACTCGGTCGCAGCACTGGTTCCACGCGCTGAGATCGAGGGTGAGATGGGCGACTCGCACGTCGGTCTCCAGGCTCGCCTCATGTCGCAGGCACTGCGCAAGCTCACCGGTGGGCTCAGCCAGACCAACACGACGATGATCTTCATCAACCAGCTCCGCGAGAAGATCGGTGTCTTCTTCGGAAGCCCCGAGACCACCGCGGGAGGCAAGGCGCTCAAGTTCTACGCGTCGGTGCGTCTCGACATCCGTCGCATCGAAACGCTCAAAGACGGAACTGACGCCGTGGGTAACCGTACCCGCGTCAAGGTCGTCAAGAACAAGATGGCACCGCCCTTCAAGCAGGCCGAGTTCGACATCCTTTACGGTGTCGGAATCTCCCGTGAGGGCAGCCTCATCGACTTCGGTGTCGAGCACGAGATCGTGCGCAAGTCCGGTGCCTGGTACACCTACGACGGAGACCAGCTTGGGCAGGGCAAGGAGAACTCGCGTAACTTCCTCCTCGCCAACCCCGCGATCGCCCTCGAGATTGAGCGCAAGATCATGGCCAAGCTCGGCATCGGTGCAGAGGGCAAGGCTGACAAGGCTGCCGCTGCGAAGGTCATCGCCGACGCAGAGGCTGCGACCGTGAAGGCAGCGACTGCCGCGGCCACCAAGGCTGCAAAGTCCGCTCCGGCCGAGCCTGTACTCGCAACCGCAGTAGGCGAGTAACCGTGGCTACCGACGGACTGGCCCCGGTCACCTACCTGTTCGGCGCGACGGCGCCGCAGGAGCAGGCGGCCGGTCCGTCGGAGCCCGCCCCGGCTTCGTCCTCATCGGACGGTTGGTACGAGGAGCCCGGTGCTGATTCAAGCGGTGATCAAGCGCCTCTCGCAGACCGAACTCCCCTCGGTGGTCGAGCGCCGTCCGGTGATCAAGCGCAGCCGAGATCAGACCGAGCGGAGCCGAGGTCGGAAGCCCCCAAGTCCAACCTCCGCCATCTTCCCAACTTCATCGAAAACCCCGACGTCCCCGAGGTCGTCATCCCGGCCGTCACGGGCGAGACCAAGTCGGAGCGCCGCGCGAGCAACGTGAGCCTCAATGCTCTCGCCCGCCGCGGCATGTCGTCGCACGAGATGACGAAGCTCCTCGAACGACGTGAGCTCGAGACCGAAGACATCGAGGCCGAGGTCGCTCGCCTCGAAGGCGCCGGTCTCCTCGACGACGCCGCCCTCGCCGAGAACCTCGTGCGCACTCTCCAGGAGCGCAAGGGGCTCGGCCGCTCCGCGATCTCCGCAGAACTCCGCCGGCGCAAGGTCGACGACGAGGCCATCAGCAACGCGCTTGAAGCCATCGACACCGACGACGAACTCGAGCGCGCCATCGAGGTTGCCACCAAGCGTGCCGGCCAACTCTCCTCCTACGACAGCGCAACCGCCAAGCGCCGCCTCGGCGCCTACATGCAGCGCCGGGGCTACAGCGGCTCCGTACTGTCCCAGGCGATGACTGCCGCGCTCGACGGCACGGGTGGCGGCGGCAGCCGTGGCTCCGGGCCGCGGTTTAGCTAGGTCATCAATCGCCTCAGCTGAATAGATCACCTGAGGTTTTCTCTGCACCTACGATGAGCGCATGAGACCTCCTGCTCGCACAACCGGTGCGGTTGTGATCGCACTTTGTGCAGTTAGCCTGACCGGCTGTGGCTCCAGCATCCAGCCTGGGTACGACTTCGGCGCGGGATTCGTTGAGGGCTACAACAGCACCCAGACCGAAGACATCCCGAATCCGGCCGCCGACCCCATCGAGAGCGACTTCGTCAACACCGTTTGGAGTGGCACCGACTCGGCTGGAGACACCACCGCTTTCGAGTTTCAGCCAGACGGAACCGTCGGACTCATTTTTAGCGGAGTCGCGTCCGACTTCGAGGGCGACATCTGGACTGACGACGACGGCTGGCTGGTGGTCACCGTCTACATCGACGAGTACGAGACCAGCGCCATCTACCAGGGCGCGCTCTATGACGGGGAAACACTTGAGCTGGAGGCGCTGGCGTTTCAAACTGGTCGCAGCTGGACGCTGGATGCCACCCTCGTGAATGACTGATCTGCGACCCGGCGAGGCTGCCCTAAGCGGTCGGAACGCGTCATCCGCTTTACACTGGACAGCACCATGAGCCTGCTTGAAGCACCCACCCTGATCAACCCGGCACCCGCTGTGCCGCGCACCTACGAGGTGCGCACCTTCGGCTGCCAGATGAACGTGCACGACTCCGAACGCCTGAGCGGTTCGCTCGAAGCCGCCGGCTACACCAAGGCCGTTGACGGCCAGGCTGACATCGTCGTCATCAACACGTGTGCCGTGCGCGAGAACGCCGACAACAAGCTCTACGGAACCCTCGGCATGCTCGCCGAAGTCAAGCGCCACCACGAAGGCCTGCAGATCGCCGTCGGTGGCTGCCTCGCCCAGAAAGACAAGAACGTCATCCTCGAGAAGGCCCCCTGGGTCGACGTCGTCTTCGGAACGCACAACATGGGCGCGCTGCCCACGCTCCTTGAGCGCGCACGCCACAACGACGAGGCGCAGATCGAGATCCTCGAATCTCTCGACGTCTTCCCCTCCACGCTGCCCACAAAGCGCGAGTCCACCTACAGCGGTTGGGTCTCCATCTCGGTCGGATGCAACAACACCTGCACCTTCTGCATCGTGCCTGCCCTCCGTGGCAAGGAGAAAGACCGCCGCCCCGGTGACGTGCTCGCCGAGATCCAGGCGCTCGTCGATGACGGCGCCATCGAGGTCACGCTCCTCGGACAGAACGTCAACTCCTACGGTGTCGAGTTCGGCGACCGTCAGGCGTTCTCCAAGCTCCTGCGCGCGGCCGGCAAGATCGAAGGCCTTGAGCGCATCCGCTTCACGAGCCCGCACCCCGCGGCCTTCACCGACGACGTCATCGACGCGATGGCCGAGACACCCAACGTCATGCCGCAGTTGCACATGCCGCTGCAGTCCGGATCCGATGCGATCCTCAAGGCCATGCGCCGCAGCTACCGCTCGAGCAAGTTCCTCGGGATCCTTGAGCGCGTGCGCGCACAGATGCCGCACGCCGCAATCTCCACCGACATCATCGTCGGATTCCCCGGCGAGACCGAAGAAGACTTCCAGGAGACCCTCCGCGTTGTCGAAGAGTCGCGCTTCGCGACCGCCTACACGTTCCAGTACTCCGTGCGCCCCGGAACCCCGGCTGGCGAGATGGAGAACCAGATTCCCAAGGCTGTTGTGCAGGAGAGGTTCGAGCGCCTCACCGCGCTGCAGGACCACATCACTCGCGAAGAGAACCAGAAGCTCGTCGGCCGCTCCGTCGAGGTGCTCGTGTCGTCCACCGAGGGCCGCAAGAACAGCGAGACCAACCGCATGTCGGGTCGCGCTGAAGACTCCCGCCTCGTGCACTTCGAGGTACCCGCGGGCAGCGAGATCCCGCGCCCCGGTGACGTCGTCACGGTGACCATCACCGAGGCGTCGACGTTCCACCTCGTCGCGGACTCAGACGGCACCCCGCTTCGAGTAAGAAGGACTCGCTCGGGTGACGCGTGGGACCGCGCCGAAGCGGCATCCTGCGCCGTGCCGAGCACACCCGCCGAGAAGGGCCGCGTGTCCCTCGGGCTCCCGAGCCTGCGTGTCGGCCCGCCCAGTGCTTCGGGAAACCTCGGCGCCGTCACGATCCCGATCTACGACGTCACCGACGGCCAGCGCTAGGCGGCTGTGTTAGTCGTCATTGTCGGCGCCACCGGCACCGGCAAGTCCGGGTTGTCGCTTGATGTGGCCTCGAAACTGATCGACAACGGTCAGCCGGCCGAGATCGTCAACGCCGATGCCATGCAGCTCTACCGCGGCATGGACGTGGGCACGGCCAAGCTGCCCGAGGCAGAGCGTCGCGGCATCCCGCACCACATGCTCGACGTGCTCGACCCGAGCGAAGAGGCGAGCGTCGCGCAGTTTCAGCTGGATGCGCGCGCAGCCATCGTCGACATCGAGGCGCGAGGTGCCACACCGATCCTCGTCGGGGGCAGCGGACTCTACGTGTCGAGCGTCATCTACAACTTCGAGTTTCCGGGCACCGACCCCGAGAAGCGGGCTGAGCTCGAGGCCGAGCTCGAAGCGCGCGGCCCCGGCCTGCTGCACACGCGGCTTGCAGGGCTCGACCCGGCGGCTGCTGCATCCATTGGGCCGAGTAATGGGCGGCGCCTCGTGCGTGCGCTCGAGGTGATCGCGATCACGGGGGAGCCGTTCGGTTCTGGCCTGCCCGACGAGAACGCCTACTGGCGGCCGACTGTCGTGCTTGGACTGACGACGCCGCGCGAGACGCTCGCGCCACGGCTCGACGAGCGTGTGGAGAACATGTGGCGAGACGGCCTTGTGGAGGAAGCGGCAGCGCTCAAGCCGGGTGGCCTCGGCGTGACGGCCGCGCGCGCGATCGGCTACGCGCAGGCGCTCGCGCAACTCGACGGCACGATGACGCAGGCCGAGGCGATCGAACAGACCCAGCAGTTCACGCGCAAGTACGCGCGGCGGCAGGTGAGCTGGTTCAAGCGGTACCCCGGCACGACCTGGTTCGACAGTGACGACCCGCAGCGAGTGGCCGCAGCGATGGATAGTCTTAACCAGTGACCACCATCCACTTCACCAAGGGCCACGGCACGGGCAACGACTTTGTGCTGTTCGCCGACCCTGACGGCGAGATCGACCTGACTCCGGCCCAGATCGCCGCAATCGGCGACCGCCACTTCGGTGTCGGTGGCGATGGCGTGCTGCGTGCGGTGCGGTCGAAGAACATTCCCGAGGGCGCTGCGATCCTCGCAGAGGACGACGCGGCAGAGTGGTTCATGGACTACCACAACTCCGACGGCTCGGTCTCGGAGATGTGCGGTAACGGCATCCGCGTCTTCACACGCTATCTGCTCGACAACGGACTCGCGACGCTCGAGCACGGCGAGACCCTCGCGATCGGCACCCGTAGCGGCGTGCGCGACGTGCAGCGCAACCTCACCGGCTACCAGGTCGACCTCGGCCGCTGGTCGCTCGACGGGGGAGAGCCGCTCGTGCGTGCCAAGAACCTCGACGTGCAGCGTCCCGGCCTCGGCATCAACGTCGGCAACCCGCACGTCGTCGTCGCCCTCGCCTCCGACGCCGAGCTCGACGCGGCTGACCTGTCGTACATTCCGCAGCTCGATCCAGAACCGGTGGATGGCGCGAACGTCGAGTTCGTCGTGCCCTCCGACCCGCTCGTCAAAGACGGTGTCGGTCACATACGCATGCGTGTGCACGAGCGGGGCAGCGGCGAGACTCTCTCGTGCGGAACGGGAGCCGCCGCCGCCGCCCTCGCCACCCGGCACTGGGCCGGCACGGGAGCTCCGAACCAGTGGCGTGTCGAGGTGCCCGGTGGCACCGTCGGCGTCAGGATGTGGGCAGCCGAGGATGGCGAGCACGTGTCGCTGAGTGGCCCCGCCGAGCTGGTCTACACGGGCGAGCTGACGGTCTGATGCCCCGCGGCACCCTCCATCACGTAGAACTCCGCGTCCCCGACCTGGCCGCCGCGCGTGACACCTGGGGCTGGCTGCTCGCCGAGCTCGGCTACGAGCTCTACCAGGAGTGGCCGGACGGCGTCAGCTACATCCTCGGCGACACCTACATCGTTTTCGAGCTCGCAAAGGGTGCACACGATCGGCGGATGCCGGGACTCAGCCACCTGGCTTTCCACGGCGGCTCCCGCTCAGAGGTCGACATCCTCGCTGTGAAGGCCCTCGAGCACGGCTGGACGCTCCTCTACGCCGACCGCCATCCTTTCGCGGGCGGCCCCGACTACTACGCGGCGTTCCTCGAGAACGCGGACCGCTTCAAGCTGGAGCTGGTGGCGGACTAACCCGCCCGGCACTCGAGCGCCCGGCACTCGAGCGCCCGCCAGTCAAGCTCGCCGAGACCAGATCGAGCGAAGCCGTGATCACCAATCCCGCGGCCCGCGCTCGTCGCGCAGGGGTGGTGGCGCTTGCCTGGACATCGGGCTGATTTGAGTGGATGCACCACGCGGGTCAAATCCGAGGCCGGCGGCACGCATGCGGCCGTACTCGCGGTCGAGAGCTTTGCGCATGAACACGAGGATCAGCCGGACCCACAGTGCCGTGAAGAACGCCGATATCACGAAGGCGATGGCGATCGAGCCGAGGGTGATGAGCAGTCCAACGATGCCCGTGCCGACGAACAGCGCGAGCAACGGGTTGGTTTCGTCGTAGTTGTAGTTCATGCGGCAAAGCTAGTGGCGGGGTGTCACGACGGAACAGCCCCGGTTCGGGGCGGCCGCGACATCCATTCGATTGAGCATGATCGAGCCCATCGGTCGGAGGTAATCGGTACGGTTGGTGGAGCCAAGCGCCAGCCCGAAGCTCAAGGAGACGTCATGCACGAAATCAGGTGCCCGCACTGTGGCGAGAACTTCGAGGTCGATGAAACCGCGTATGCGGGCATCGTCAAGCAGGTTCGCGACGCCGAGTTCGAGCAGCAGGTGCACGAGCGGCTCGAGCTGGCGGCTCAGGACAAGCAGAAGGCGATCGAACTCGCGGAGGTGAAGGCCGCGAGTGAGTTGCAGAGAGTCGCCGCGGAGAACGAAGCGGTCATCCAGGAGCTGAGATCCAAACTCGACGCTGGCGAATCAGCGCAGAAGCTCGCCGTGACCGAGGCTCTGCGCGCGGTAGAGAAAGAGCGTGATGCGCTCACGAGCGAGCTTGAGCGCGCGATGCAGGAGAAGCGCACCGCCGTGGAGCTCGCCGAAGCGAAGCTGGCCAATGAACTTCAGAAGGCTTCAGCGACGAAGGATTCGGAGATCCAGAGCCTCAAGGCGGCGATCGACGCCAGCTCAGTCGCACAGAAGCTCAAAATCACCGAGGCGGTGAACGCCGTCGAGAGGGAGCGCGACAGTTTGAAGAGTGGGCTGGAGCGGGCTGAGCTTGAGATGCAGCTGGCCGAGAAGTCGCTCAAAGACAAGTACGAGACGCAGATCAAGGATCGCGACGACGCGATCGAGCGCTTGCGCGACCTCAAGGCGCGACTGTCGACCAAAATGGTGGGCGAGACCCTCGAGCAGCACTGCGAGACGACGTTCAATCAGATCCGTGCCACGGCGTTCCCGAGGGCGTATTTCGAGAAGGACAACGACGCGCGCAGCGGCAGCAAGGGCGACTACATCTTCCGCGACTCTGACGACGCGGGCACCGAGATCGTCTCGATCATGTTCGAGATGAAGAACGAGAGCGACGGCACTGTCGCTAAGCACAAGAACGAAGACTTTCTGAGAGAGCTCGACAAAGACCGCACCGAGAAGGGATGCGAGTACGCCGTTCTGGTCTCGTTGCTCGAGCCCGATAGCGAGCTCTACAACGGCGGCATCGTCGACATGTCGCACCGGTATCCGAAGATGTACGTCGTGCGGCCGCAGTTCTTCGTGCCGATCATCACGGTGCTGAGAAACGCCGCGCTGAACTCGCTCAAGTACAAGGCCGAGCTCGCTCTGGTGAAGGCGCAGAGCATCGATATCACGAGCTTCGAAGACGACCTGACCGCTTTTCAGACCGCATTCGGCAAGAACTACGATCTCGCCTCCCGCCGCTTCCAGACCGCGATCGATGAGATCGACAAGTCCATCGACCACCTGCAGAAGACCAAAGAGGCACTCCTCGGAACCGACCGCAACCTGCGGCTCGCCAACGACAAGGCGCAGGACCTCACGATCAAGAAGCTGACCCGGGGCAACGAGACGATGAGGGCGCGGTTCGCCGAGCTGGGGGAGGAGTAGCGCCTAGTACTTCCCCTGCGGCTCGCGGCGAGAGCGCACCTCAACCGCCGCATCGTCGGGGTGGATGCGACCCACCTGCGACCGCCACGGCAGGGTGAACTCGTCATAGTCCGCGGTGTCGATGAGATCGCGCACGGCCAGGGCGCGGAGCGCCTCGATGCCCGTGTGCGTGAAGAAGTCATTGGTGGAGATGACTGCCATGAGAGATTCGGCCTTGCGGCCCTCGTCGAATCGATCGGCAGCCTCGAGAGCGGCGGTGACGCGTTCCCACGCAAGCAGGCGCGCGTCGTCCCACTCTTCCTGCGGCACGGCGAAGAAGTGGCCAGATGCCCACGAGATCATCGCCCGCATCTGGGCAGCCTGCGGGCCCCACAGGTTGGACTCGAACGCCCGATCAATGACGGGCAGGTCGACGAAGGCCGAACTCGTGAAGGTCGCGTCGAGCGCATCTGCGATGCCCTGGGCGAAATCGTCGGCCACAACCTCATCGCTCTCGCACTCCACGACACGCGCCACCCAGCCATCGCCGGAGACCGTTGCCGACTCCAAAGTCGCACTGAGATAGCCGCTGAACGCGTTGGAGGCATTCTCGGCCCAGTTGTCGTCGATGAGCAGGTAGACAGTCGCGGCCGGGCCTCCGGGCACACGCAGTGAGACGACTCCGAACGTGTCGTCAACAAGACAGTCGGAGAAGTAGTCGGGGAGCTCGGCAGGTGGGCCCGTGACATCCACTTCGAAACCCGACGTGCGTAGTTCGTCGACTATCGCACTCGTGGTTGTGAACCGCGCGTCGAACCACGTGGCGTTCTGTTCGCGACTCCATTGAACGAAGCCCTCAGGAACAAGCTGTCGCAGAGCGGCACCCAAGTCGGGCACCTCGGAGTCGGGCTGGCCCGCGCAGACGGTGAGGGCCCAGTTGCTCCCGGTCATGAGGAGCACCGGAACATCGCCTTCGAGTTCATCGAGGTGCGTGATCCAGTCGGACGGATTCTTGGGGCTCCAGGACGTGACATCCACGCGCCATCCCACGATGTCTTCGTTCGAAAAGCCTGAGTGTTGATACGAGACGCCCTGTCGGCGCACCGGCCCGTTCGTGGAGTCGGCTTGCACCGGCAGGCCGATGCTTTCGATGAGCGTTGCCTCGATTAGTCGGGCCATGAGCTCGACAGCGGTGTCGAACGGACCGTCGAGTGGCAGCGGTGAGAAGTCGCGCGGCACGGGGGATTCGGGCAGTTCGTCGTCCTCGTACACGCGTGCTCCTCCTACGGCGCCCGTTCTTGAGCGCGGATCAAGAATGACCGCTGCCACCGACATCCGGCTAGTCCACATTCGCGGGGCATCGCACCCGCCTCAACCCCCGCTAGGTTGTGACATATGGTCACGATGATCCCGCCCTATCCGCGCGAGGGCGCGAACCGCTCTGAACGCAGCATCTTCGACGCTCTGCAGGGGATTCTCGATCGGCCCGAGTGGATCGTCATCCATTCGCTCGATCTCGCGCAGAATTTCGGCGCACTCATGGGGGAGAGCGACTTCATCGTGCTCGCGCCCGGCAAGGGCGTGCTCGTGATCGAGGCGAAGTCGCCGAAGTTCGTCGAGTACTCGGGCGGCGACTGGTATCTCGACAAGCTGCCGCAGCCGCACAAGAGCCCGCTCAAACAGTTGGATGGCGCGCGCCGCAGCATCCGCGGGTTCCTGTCGCAGCGCACCCTGTTGGGCGATGAGCCGTATGCGAGGTTGCTCTGGCTCACCTCGATCAGCCGCCACCAGTTCGAGAACAAGACGCCCGGTGACATGCAGTTCTTCGAGTGGGAACTCGCGTGGCAGGAGGACGTGCGCAAGCCGAGCTGGATCGTCGAGAAAGCACTCGACGAGTACTTCTCCTGGTTCTCGACGATCGACGGTGTCACGCTCGACCGCGACTCCTTCACACCCGCGCGCGCGAAGGAGTTTGCACAGGCGCTCGTCGGTGACTTCAAGGCGCATCAGACCCGCGAAGACGAGAAGCGCCAGTTGCGCCGGCAGGAACGCACGCTCCTCGACGAGCAGCTCGCCGTGCTCGACCTCGTCGAGTCGAACCCGCACATCTACTTCGACGGCTCGGCCGGAACGGGCAAGAGCTTTCTGCTCGCCGAGGCCGCGCGACGGCTCGGCAAACAGGGCAAGCGCACGCTCGTCACCTGCTGGAACATCCTCATGGCCGACGAGTTGCGCCGCCAGACCTCGCGGCCCGAGATCGAGGTGCGCGACCTCAACAGCCTCATGCTCAGCATCTGCGACCTGCCCCGCAACCCCGACGACGCCGACAAAGAGTGGTACGAGACGACCCTGCCAACCTACGCGCTCGCGCAGCTCAGGGCGAAGCCGTACCTCGCGTCGTACGAGGCGATACTCGTCGACGAGTTCCAGGACGTCGCCGGCAACCCGCTGTTGCTCGAGGTGTTGCTCGCCCTCGCGGGCACCGGCTCAGCGGCGGGCACGGTGCTGCTGCTGGCCGGTGACGAGAGCCAGCAGATCCTGAGGCCGAGTGGCGAGCGCGTTTCGGCGCTGGATGAAGCGCGCACGATCATCCCCGATCTGATGCACGTGCGGCTCCGCACCAACTGTCGTACGGGACCGCGCCTGTCGGGGCAGCTCCAGCATGCGCTCGGGATCGACCTGAAGCTCACCGGTCACCGCATCTCGACGAGCGTGCCGAGCGATCTCGAGGTGGTGCGCACTGTTCCCGGTGGCGAGACCGCTGCCCTGGCCGCGGCGCTGCGAGCACTGCTCTTGCGTTTCGATGCGGATGACATCCGCATCCTCAGCCCGTTCGGCAGCTCCTCGCTCGTCGCCGCGCTCCTGGACCGCCCCGAGGCATCGGCGGACGAGCGCTGGCTCCGCAAACAGCTCTCCGCGCCCGACGGCACCGGTGGACGCGTCCGCTGGCACTCGATCTTCAAGTTCAAGGGCCTCGAAGCCGACGCGGTGATCATCACCGACCTCAACCCGGCGGCGGTCGAGTTCACGTCGACCCAGTCCCTCAACCTGACCGACCTGCTCTACGTCGGGATGACCCGGGCCAAGTACCACTGCGTGGTGCTGGACGGGGCGGGGTTGGTGCGCGACTAGGCATCCAGCGCGGCCAATGTCAGAGCCTCGCGCTTTACTCACTATCGTTGAACACGGCCGCAGGCAGCAAAGTAACGGCACGCTAACCAGAAGATCGATGCCGCCACCAGGGAGATAGAAATGAGCACGATATTTCGCACGGTCGCATGGCGCGTCGATTCACTGGTGTCATCGGTGGAGAACGGAACCATCCAGCTCCCTGATCTGCAGCGTCCGTTCGTGTGGCCCGCCACAAAGGTTCGCGATCTCTTCGACTCCATGTATCGCGGTTACCCGGTCGGGGAACTCATGTTCTGGGACGTAGCGGCCGGGGGAGAGACCCGGTCGATCTCCGGTGTTGTCGACAAGGATGCCTCGCACCAGATCGTCGACGGTCAACAGCGGCTCACGAGTCTCTACGCTGCGGTCAAGGGCATGGCCGTGCGGGACGAGAACTATCGCCCGAAGTCAATCACCATCTCGTTCAACCCGTTCACTGAGAAGTTCGAGGTGCGCACACCGGCCTTCGCCCGTTCGGCTGATTGGGTCGAAGATATCTCGACGTGCTTCGCATCGCCCGTCACAGCTCATCGCACATTCGTCAAACGGTACGAAGCGTCAGGCAAGGAGCTGACCGAGGATCAAGAAGAACATCTGGCCGATGTGTTCGTGCGGCTGCATGGTTTGCAAAACTACCTATTCGATGTCGTGCACATTCAAAAGAACGTAGACAAGCGCACGGTCGCTGACATCTTTGTGCGGATCAACTCAGAAGGTGTATCGCTCAAGGCCTACGACTACATCCTCACCTGGCTGAGCGTCTTCTGGCCGGAAGGGCGCGAGCAAATCGAAGAGTTCGCGCGCAACTCGCGTCTCACTCCCGCTCACGCGAGCGAAGTCTTCGGCACGAAGGTTACCTGGACCGCGATCAATCCTTACATCGATGTGGAGAGCGGACACATCATTCGTAGCGTGATCGCTCTTGGACAGAGTCGCGCAAAGCTGTCCGACGCATACAACGCGCTGCAGGCGAAGGACAGGACAAGCGGGCTCGTCGACTCTGACCGGCAAGAGCGAGAGCTTGCGTTGCTCCGCAATGCACTGCCTGTGGTCACTAACCACTTGCACTGGACTGAATTCATCCGGTCGATCCAGACCGCAGGGTTCCGTTCACGGAAGGGCATCACGTCGAACACAAATATCGTGTCGACCTACGTCTTCTTCCTTCTTGGTCGCACCCAGTTCAACGTCGAACTCGAACAGCTTCGAACGCTTGTCGGCCGCTGGCTCTTCATGTCGCAATTGACGGCCCGTTACACCGGTAGCAGTGAGTCTCAGCTGCAGAAGGACCTGGACAGGTTCTCCGCACTTGCTCAAGGCGACAGCGCCGGTTTTGTGCGGATCGCCGAAGAGGTCATTGCCAACGACCTCACCGCGGACTTCTGGGAGTACCGCATGCCCGATGCGTTGGTGACCTCCAGCGTGTCGCTTTCGCCTGCCTACCAGTGCTATCTCGCGGCGCTCAACGTACTCGACGCAGACATGTTCATGCTTCGCATGCCCGTACGCGAATGGATGGACCCCTCGCTGCCCAACGTCAAGGGTGCAGAGGGCCACCATCTCTTCCCTCGCGCATACCAGGAGAACACTCTGGGCACGACGGACATGAAGCGCATCAATCAGGCGGCGAACTTCGCTCCAACCGACTGGGACACAAACATCCTCATCTCCGACCGCGACCCCAGGGAGTACTGGCCACAGCTCGTCGCTGACCGCGGACAGGACGGGGAATGGCTTGCGAAGCAGAAGTATTGGCATGCACTTCCCGACGGCTGGGAGACGCTCGAGTACGACGAGTTCCTGCAGCAGCGCCGCAAACTCATCGCGGTGGTCACGAGAGATGCTTTCGCCCGCCTCGGTCGCGGTAGTGTGACCGATCTTGCGCCCGCGATTGAGACCGACGCGATGACTCTGCCAGCAGAGCCGTCCCTCACCGAATTGATCGAGCAGTCCCTTCTCGGCGTCGGAGACAACCTCGATCCCGTCGACCCGAGCTGGATCGTGGATGCAACGATCACGGAAGACGGCACGCTTCTCATTGACGGCACCCACGAGTTCGATTCGCTGGATGAAGCGTCTCGCCACCTCGGAGTGACGAACATGACCGGCTACCAGTTCTGGGCTCTCGAGACTGAGGCTGGGCAGGTGCCGCTGGCTGACTTGAGCAGGGACCTCTAGCTCGCAGCACTCTCGCTCTAGCAAGGACTGCTTAGCAGAATGTTGGACTACGGCTGCAAACCGTCGAGGATGCTCGCTACGACCGGGGACATACGTCGACCCGTCGCGGTGTACTCCTCGGTGAGGCTGTAGCGGCGGTCGGAACGGTACACGTATCCCTCGAGGCTAACTATGGCGACCGGGATCTGATCCTTCATTACAGCCCAGAAGTGTGACTCGGGCTCATGCCACAATCCCAGCTTGGTTATGGAAGAGAAGTCGCGACGCGTCGCGGGAAAGTCGTCGAGATGGCCGCGCAATTCGGCCTCGCCGGGCCATCCGTCACCGGACGAGTCGATGAACTCATTTCTCGCGTCCCAAGTATTACGATCGTTCACGGTCATCGTGAGCAAGGTAGCTATAAATCGATACGCAAGCGTGCGCGGAGTACTTGGTGGTGCCTTAGACACGAGAGGGAGACCAGCAGCACTCTCGATCACTTTTACGAAGCCGTGCGGGTTGCTGGCGCTGAGGACGTCAGCCCAAGTTCCCACCACCCGGAGATCAGGGGTGCCGCCGGACTCATCGCGCACATGGACCTGCGGTGTTCCCGCCCGATTGAGCATCACGATCGCCCTCGCATCGGCATAGGGTGGCGCAAAGACCGCAAGTACGTCGTAATGCCCTCCGCCAGGGTGCATCTCGTGAATCACGAGTTCTGGATGCCGCCTCACCAGCTCAGACGCGATCCACCAGCTCTGAGCGATTATGAATCGCTGGGCTGGGCCCGGTGGATCCTGATCGACGCGCGGGTGTGTCATCAGCGCTTCCGCACCCGCAACACCCGATACCCCTTGTTCGTCGCCGCGCGGCTGACAGTGAGGGTGCTGGCGAACGTGTCATCCATCCAGCGATGCAGCGAGTCGGAACCGAGGTTCTTCTGCACGACGAGCCACGCGTCGGAGCCGGGCTGAAGGCGGGGCAGCCACTGCTCGAGCATCGCGTGCAGCTCGTTCTTTCCCACCCGGATCGGGGGATTCGACCAGATCGTCATGAACGTGACATCCGGGGGAACATCTTGGGGGAGCACCGCGTTGACATTGGTGAGGCCCATAACCTTTGCGTTACGACGCACCAGGTCGAGGGCTCGCTCGTTGACATCCACGGCCCAGACGGTAGCGTGGGGGGAGTCAGTTGCGAGCGTGAGGGCGATAGGGCCCCAGCCGCAACCAAGATCAAGTAGATGTCCGCCCGGAGGAGGTGCTGGAACCGATGAAAGCAGCACTCGTGTACCGGCGTCTACGCGCTCAGGACTAAAGACCCCGTTTGCGGTCGTCAGATCCACAGCTTGACCTGCAATGGTCGCCTGGATCGACCGCAACTTGAGCTCGCTCTCCGGCGTTCCAGAGAAGTAGTGCTCGTTAGTCATCCCCAAAACTTATACGAACTACAGACAACTAAGGTAAAATCAATGACTGAACACCAGAACGTAACCGACGACGACGTCGTAGAGCGCGTGCTATCCCGCCAGAGCGGCGAGAGCGCGGGGCTCACCCGGTTCGGCTCAGAGAGCGCGCAGGCGCTGCAGAGCGACAACGCGTATCAGGCCGACCGCGACGGCGAGCAGTTCGACCGCGAAGACCGTCAGGCGCTCCGGCGCGTGGCCGGGCTCTCGACCGAACTCGAAGACGTCACCGAGGTCGAGTACCGCAAGCTGCGCATCGAGCGCGTCATCCTCATCGGAATCTACTCGCAGGGCACCACCGCCGACGCCGAGAACTCGATGCGTGAGCTCAGCGCCCTCGCCGAGACCGCGGGCGCCGTCGTGCTCGACGGACTCCTGCAGCGACGGGCGCACCCCGACCCATCGACGTACTTCGGCAAGGGCAAGGCTGCAGAACTCGCCGGCGTCGTTGCGGCATCCGGTGCTGACACTGTGATCGCCGACACCGAACTCGCACCCTCGCAGCGACGTGCGCTCGAAGATATCGTGAAGGTCAAGGTCATCGACCGCACGGCCGTCATTCTCGACATCTTCAGCCAGCACGCCAAGAGCCGCGAAGGCAAGGCGCAGGTCGAGCTCGCGCAGCTCGAGTACCTGCTCCCGCGTCTGCGTGGTTGGGGTGAGTCGCTCTCCCGTCAGGGTGGTGGAGCCGGTGGTTCCGGTGACGGCATGGGCTCGCGAGGACCAGGTGAGACCAAGATCGAACTCGACCGCCGTCGCATCCACACCCGCATGTCGAAGCTGCGCAAGCAGATCAAGGGCTTCGCGCCGGCACGTGAGGCGAAGCGCGCCAACCGTAACCGCAACGAGGTTCCGAACGTCGCGATCGCCGGCTACACCAACGCGGGCAAGTCCTCGCTGCTCAACCGCATCACGAAGGCCGGTGTTCTCGTCGAGAACGCCCTGTTCGCGACGCTGGATGCAACGGTGCGCAAGTCCTCCACAGATGACGGCAAGCTCTACACCCTCACAGATACGGTCGGGTTCGTTCGCAACCTGCCCCACCAGCTCGTGGAGGCGTTCCGTTCGACTTTGGAAGAGGTCGAGGGCTCGGACGTCATCGTCCACGTGGTCGACGGGTCGCACCCTGACCCCGGCAGCCAGCTCGCCACGGTTCGCGACGTGATCGGTGACGTCGGCGCGCGGGACATCCCGGAGATCGTCGTCTTCAACAAGGCCGACCTGGTCGGTGAGGATGACCGCCTCCTGCTGCGCGGTCTCGCGCCCGACGGGATCTTCGTGTCCGCTCGCACCGGTGAGGGAGTGGAAGAGCTCCGCGCCCGCATCGCCGAGACGCTGCCGTCACCCGAGATCCTCGTGACGATGCTCGTCCCTTACGACCACGGAGAGGTCATCTCGCGCCTGCACGTCGCGGGCCGAGTCGTCTCGACCGACTATGTCGAAGAGGGAACGCTCGTGCAGGCGTGGGTGCACCCGCGTCGCGTCGAAGAGCTGAGTGAATACGTAACGAACGGCAATACGGCGGCCGCCGCAGCGATCGGAAGCTAGTCTGGCTCGTGGCGCACATCGCGTGCGCCACGAGCGACAGCCGAGCCCGGCACCCGCCCATCCTGGATTTCTTTTAAGGAGGGGTAGTGCCTGAGCAGCCGACGTTCTCGTTCGAGCTCTATCCGCCGCGCTCCGCCGCCGCCGAAGAACTCCTTCTCTCTTCGCTCGAGCACCTCGTCGATGCCGGCCCCGAGTTCATCTCGGTGACCTACGGCGCTGCCGGCACCACGCGCGGGGCGTCCCTCGCCGTGCTGCTGCGGCTGCTCGGCGACACCGACGTGAAGCCCATGGCTCAC
>Ga0247813_10000915_pt1 | contig 23749 bp, 21 predicted proteins | sample UWRJL169409C1_FD_180719 | JGI IMG/M metagenome (GOLD analysis project Ga0247813, IMG submission 180719) | Plant litter microbial communities from Arlington Agricultural Research Station in Wisconsin, United States - UWRJ-L169-409C-1 | ecosystem: Environmental > Terrestrial > Plant litter >...
CCATAGGCAATCCGGCCTTCGAGCGTCTCGACCTCGATCATCGGCTCCAGCCAGTGCAGGCCGCGCGATCCATTGCGGACGATTGTAGCGTCCAGCCCGCGCGCTTCGATTTCACGGGTCAGCGCCGTGGCGACCCGCTCGGAACCAAGGGCCAAAGCTGCTGCATCCTGGGGAACGAAAATCCGCACGCTCATGCCCTTACCTCCGCAACGAGGTCACGCACCGCATCCGCATCGAGCCGTCCGTGCACCTCGCCGTCGAGCATCGCGGCGGGTGCGGTGGAACAGAGCCCAAGACAATAGACGGGTTCCAGCGTCACCGCCCCATCGAGCGTCGTCTGGTGAAAATCGATGCCAAGCAGGGATTTCACCCGTTCGGCCAGCGCGTCGCCGCCCATCGACTGGCAGGCCTCGGCCCGGCAGAGCTTGAGCACATGGCGGCCGGCAGGGTGATCACGGTAGTCGTGATAGAAGGAGACGACGCCGTGCACTTCGGCGCGCGACAGGTTGAGTTCGCGTGCAATGATCGGCAGGGCTTCCTGCGGCACATAGCCGAACTCGGCCTGAATCTCATGCAGGATCGGCAGAAGCGGCCCTTCGAGCGACTTCATCTCGCTGACGATATCCAGCGTCCGTTCACCGATATCACGGCTTGATACATGCAGGTTCAACGTTCAGACCTCCCGAACTGAAATGAACAATCTGTCGTGATCTGCGATCCCTCAAATCAAACGAAGTCCCTCCAGAACATCGTTTCATTCGGTTTCCTGGCTCAAAAGGACCAGGAACACGTGGTTTCGCAGCGCACGCACTGAAAATACAGCGTGTCAGCAGGCCGGGGGAGGGTCAATAGGCGTATTCCGTTAAGCGATAGATGTTTTCTATCAAAGCGCCTGGGCATCGGCCAGAATGCGCGCTTCGTGCAGCAGGGCCGAGACGAGCGGCGTGAACGGTTCGCGATGCGTGGCGACCAATCCGACCGTGTGCCGGGCATCCGGCTCAATGATCGGGATCAGCCGGATTTCGTCATGAAAACCAAACGATTTCGCGACGTTATAGGGCATGATGCTGGCCCAGTGACCGGTGCGGACATGGGAAAACAACACGATCATCGAATTGGATTCCAGTGTCGGAGAGACGGTCACGCCGGCTTCAGTGAAATGCTGGTTGATGATGCGCCGATTCTGCATATCGGCGGTCAATAGACAAAGCCGAATGCCGCCGACTTCCTTCCAGGTCACCGTTTCGCGATCTGCCAGGTCCGTGCCTGCAGCGGTGACCAGATGATAGCGCTCCACCTGCAAAGGCACGCTGGTGACGCGGCCGAGCGGTTCGTTTTCAAGATAGGTGAGGCCGGCATCGATCTCCAGATTTTCCAAGAGGCCGAGGATTTTCAGTGACGTGGTGGAGAGGATGGAGAAGGTGACTTCCGGATGTTTCTCCTGAAACGGTGCGGTGATGCGCGGCACCATGGCAAGCGTGGTCGGCACGGCAGCCAACCGGATGTGGCCGACAAGGCCGCGCCGGGCGGCGCGCATCTCTTCGTGCATGGTGCGGGAATCGCCGACGATCCGGCGGGCCCATTCCAGCACGCGCTGGCCTTCCGGCGTCAGGCTTTGATACCGCGAGCCGCGATTGACCAGCATGACGCCGAGCTGATCTTCCAGCTGCTTGATCGCTGCCGAGAGCGTCGGCTGGGTGATGCCGCAGAGTTCGGCGGCGCGGCCGAAGTGGCGCTCCTGCGCCAGTGCGATGAAGAATTCCAGCTTGTCGATCAACCGCCACCCTCCCGATGCAGGAATCTGCGCTCAGCAGATCAATTGACCGCCGTTCACTTCCAGCACCTGTCCGGTGATGTAACCCGAGAGTGCGCTCGATGCGAGGAACAAATAGGCCGGGGCGCAATCCTCTGCGGTGCCCAGCCGTTTCAGCGGGATGGTCTTGCGGGTGGCTTCGAGCTTTTCGGCGGATGAGTAGCGTTCGTGGAAATCGGTGGTGATCGTTCCCGGAGAAACGCAATTGACACGAATGCCCTCCGGCGCCAATTCGCGGGCGAGCGCCTTCGAGTACGTTGAGACGAAGGCTTTGGTGGCGGAATAGATCGCCGATCCGGCGCTGCCGCCGGTGAGTGCGGAGATGGAGACCGTGTTGATGATGGCCGGATGCGTGCCGCGCCGGATCAGCGGCAGCAGCGCGGGGGTGGTCTGCACGACGGAGGTCTGGTTCAGCTGCACCACCGTGTCGTATTGGTCGTCCGTCAGTTCGCCGGCGAGATACCGGCCGACCATCGTGCCGGCATTGTTGATGAGGACGTCGATCGCCTGAAATCGCGTGGCGATGCCGGTGGCCAGAAGCTCGATGCCACCGGCGGTCGAGAAATCGGCATAGGAGAGGAAGGCGCGGCCTTCCGTCAGCGCGGCATCGAGAAAGTCCGGTAGCGGCTCGCGCGCCACGCGGCCGCCATGCATATAGACGGTTGCGCCGCAATCGAGAAACTGGCGTGCGACCTCTAGGCCGATGCCGCGACCAGCGCCGGTGACGATTCAAGCCTTTGAACAGCGATGGATGAAACATAGTGAACTCCTCCTCAGCCACCGACAGGCTGTAGTATCACGACCGGAATTGCAACGCGGCCGGCTTCCCTTCTCTGATAAGGGTTCATTTTAAGCACTCGCTGCGTTTATGAAATTGCGCTGCTTTCGTTTTTGCCTATTATGAAAGAAAACGAAAACGAAGGGGAGGAATAAACATGTATCTGACGGGGCGCCAGTCGGAAATCCTTGAGCTTGCCAAGACGGAAGGCCGGGTGCTGGTCGATGAACTCGCCACGCGTTTTTCGGTGACGCCGCAGACCATCCGCAAGGATCTCAACGATTTGTGTGACGGCCGGGTGCTGACGCGTATCCACGGTGGGGCGGTCTTTCCGCGTGGAAACGAGAATGTGAAATACGAAGCCAGGCGTTCGATCGCAGCCCTGGAAAAACAGGCGATCGGCCAGGCGGCTGCCGCGATGATCCCGAACAATTCCTCGCTTTTCATCAATATCGGCACGACGACGGAAGCGGTCGGCGAAGCGCTGCTTGACCATACGGAACTGATGGTTATCACCAATAATATTAACGTTGCCAATCGCTTGCGGGTTTTCCCATCGATCGAAGTGGTGATTGCCGGTGGCGTCGTGCGCGGTGCAGATGGTGGTATCGTCGGTGAGGCGGCGGTGGATTTCATTCGCCAGTTCAAGGTGGATTACGCGGTTATCGGTGCATCTGCGATCGATCATGACGGCGCGCTTCTGGATTTCGATTACCGCGAAGTGAAAGTGGCCCAAGCGATCATCGCCAATGCCCGGCATGTCATTCTTGTGTCCGATTCAACCAAGTTCGAGCGCACGGCGCCCGTCCGGATCGGCCATATCACCCAGGTTCACACCTTCATTACCGATATTTGTCCGATCGAGAATGTCCGGAATATCTGCCAGGAGCAGGATGTCCGGCTGATCGAAACCACGCGCTGAAATCGCTGATTTTAGCGGCTGCTTGTTTTCTAAAAACATTCGTTTGACATTCGTAAGGTTTTCTCTTTAATTATTTTTACTTTCGCATCTGCGCAAAATTGTGCAATGCGAAATGTGGGAGGGGAAGCAGTGCCTGCGCAGGATGTACTCGACATTTTCGTGATCGGTGGCGGTATCAATGGATGTGGCATCGCAAGGGATGCTGCCGGCCGTGGATATTCGGTTGCGCTGGCCGAAATGGACGATTTCGCCTCCGGCACCTCCTCGCGCGCTACCAAGCTCATTCACGGTGGTCTGCGCTATCTCGAGCATTACGAATTCCGGCTGGTGCGTGAATCGCTGATGGAGCGCGAAGTGCTCTGGGCGATGGCGCCGCATATCATCTGGCCGATGCGCTTCGTGCTGCCGTTCCACAAAGGCGGCATTCGCCCGGCCTGGCTCATCCGTCTCGGCCTTTTCCTCTATGATCATATCGGCGGCCGCAAGCTTCTGCCCGCCACTCGCACGCTGGACATGCGGCGCGATCCGGCTGCAAAGCCGTTGAAGGCGTTGTTCACCAAGGCATTCGAATATTCCGACGGCTGGGTCGATGACGCCCGTCTGGTTGTTCTCAACGCCAAGGACGCAGCACTCAAGGGCGCGCGCATCATGACGCGCAGCCGTGTAGTCTCGGCGGAGCGCCAAAGTGGTCTCTGGTCGGTCAATGTCGAGGATACGGCGACCGGCACCGTCAGCACCTTCAAGGCGCGTTTGCTGGTCAATGCGGCCGGCCCCTGGGTCGATGTCGTTCTGTCGAACGCGGTGCGCAAGAACAACGTCCATAATGTCCGGCTGGTGCAGGGCAGCCATATCGTCGTGAAGAAGAAGTTCAGCGATCCACGTGCCTATTTCTTCCAGAACCCGGACAACCGGATCATCTTCGCGATCCCCTATGAAACCGATTTCACCCTGATTGGCACGACCGACAACGATTTCACCGGCGACCCGAAGAACATCCAGATCACCGAAGGCGAGATTACCTATCTCTGCAATGCGGCGAGCGAGTATTTTTCCGAACCGGTCAAGCCGACCGATGTGGTCTGGACCTATTCCGGCGTGCGGCCGCTGTTTGATGACGGTGCCTCGAAGGCGCAGGAGGCGACGCGCGATTATGTGCTGAAGATCGATGGCGCTGATGGCGAAGCACCGTTGCTCAATGTCTTCGGCGGCAAGTTGACCACCTATCGCCGTCTCGGCGAACATGCACTCGAAAAGATCGCCGGTGCGATCGGCGCGAAGGGCAATCCGTGGACCGCGAAAAGCGTCCTTCCGGGCGGCGATTTTCCGGCAACCGGCTATGACGCCGAAGTCGCAAAACTCAAGAGCCGCTATCCGTTTCTGACTGAACGCCATGCGCGCCGCCTGGTGCGGCTCTATGGGACGCTGGCAGCAAGCCTGCTTGGAAGCGCCGGCAAGACGGACGATCTTGGCCGGCATTTCGGCGCCGATCTCTATGCGGTTGAGGTGCAGTGGCTGATGACCCAGGAATGGGCGCGGCACGCCGAGGACATCCTGTGGCGCCGCACCAAGCTGGGCTTGACATTGACCCAGGCGGAAGCCGCCGGGTTGGAGGAATATATGCGGGAGACTATCCGCAACGTTGCCTGACGGTCGCGCCGGGATGGCGCTGCCGATGGCTGGGAGGAAGCCTGAGAATGCTTGAACTGAAAAACATAACCAAGGTTGTCGGGGCGGATACGCATATCCATTCGACCGATCTTGTGCTGGAGCGGGGCTCGCTCAATGTGTTGCTGGGCCCGACGCTGTCGGGCAAGACATCGCTGATGCGGCTGATGGCGGGGCTCGACAAGCCGACGACCGGTACAATCTCTTTCGACGGCAAGGATGTGACTGGCGTGCGCGTGCAGGATCGTTCTGTCGCCATGGTCTACCAGCAATTCATCAACTACCCGGCCATGACCGTTTACGAGAACATCGCCTCGCCGATGCGCATTTCCGGCAAGGATGCGGCTACGATCGATCGCGAGGTGCGCAAGGCGGCCGAGCTGATGAAGCTGACGCCCTACCTCGAGCGCACGCCGCTCAACCTGTCCGGCGGCCAGCAGCAGCGCACGGCGCTTGCCCGCGCCATCGTCAAGAATGCCAGTCTTGTGCTGCTCGACGAGCCGCTCGCCAACCTCGATTACAAGCTGCGCGAGGAATTGCGCGAAGAGTTGCCGAAGCTGTTTGCCGCTGCCGGCTCAATCTTCGTCTATGCGACGACCGAACCGCAGGAAGCGCTGCTGCTCGGTGGCCATACCGCGACGATGCACCAGGGGCGCATCAGCCAGTTCGGGCCGACTATCTCGGTCTATCGCAAGCCCGCCGATATCGTCACCGCAAAAACCTTTGCCGATCCGCCGCTCAATACGCTCGACGTGGTGAAGTCCGGCAATACATTCGAGCGCGGTGGGCTCAGCGTCCTGCCGGTTCCGGCGCACTTGGCCGGTATCGCCGATGGGGCCTATACCATTGCCTTCCATCCGCACCACCTGTCGTTGGCGCGGCCGCACGACACGGCGGCGACGCTGAAGGCGCGCATCATCATTTCGGAAATCGCCGGCTCGGAAAGCTTCATCCATGTCGATTGCGCGGGATCGCGCTGGGTCATGCTCGAACACGGTATCCACGACATCGAGCCGGATACGGCGATCGAGCTTTTCATCGATACCCGCCACCTGATGGCCTTCGGGCCGGATGGACGCGCGATCGGCGGCTCTGCCGCAAGCCAGACCGTTCGGGGGGCGTGAGGAGAAAACCATGGCACGCATCAATCTCGACCATATCCGCCACGCCTACGGCCCGAACCCGAAGAAGCCCTCGGACTATTCGCTGAAGGAGGTGCATCACGAATGGAACGATGGCGGCGCCTATGCGCTGCTTGGTCCGTCCGGTTGCGGCAAGACCACGCTGCTCAACATCATTTCCGGACTGCTGCAGCCATCGGAAGGCAAGATCCTGTTCGACGGCAAGGATGTCACCAACCTGTCGACGCAGGAGCGCAACATCGCCCAGGTGTTCCAGTTCCCGGTGATCTACGACACGATGACCGTTTATGACAACCTGGCCTTTCCGCTGCGCAACCGCCGCGTCCCGGAAACGGAAGTTGACCGCCGCGTCACGGAAATCCTTGAAATGATCGGGCTTTCCGACCGTGCGAAGAAGAAGGCGCAGGGGCTAACAGCCGACCAGAAGCAGAAGATTTCGCTTGGCCGCGGTCTCGTCCGCTCTGATGTCAGCGCCATCCTGTTCGACGAGCCGCTGACCGTCATCGATCCGCATATGAAATGGGTGCTGCGTTCGCAGCTGAAGCGGCTGCACAAGCAGTTCGGCTTCACCATGGTCTATGTCACCCATGACCAGACCGAGGCGCTCACCTTCGCAGACAAGGTCGTCGTCATGTATGACGGCGAGATCGTCCAGATCGGTACGCCGGCCGAGCTGTTCGAAAAACCGAAGCACACATTCGTCGGCTATTTCATCGGTTCTCCGGGCATGAACGTTTTGCCGGCAAAGATCGATGGTTCGTCCGTCGATCTCGATGGCCAGAAGGTCAACCTGTCGTTTGCGCCGAAATTCGCAGCCGGTGCCAAGATGGAGCTGGGCATCCGCCCGGAATTTGTCCGGCTTGGCCGCGAAGGTATGCCTGTTGTGATTTCCAAGGTCGAGGACATCGGCCGCCAGAAGATCGTTCGCGCCACGTTTGCCAACAAGCCAATCGCCATCGTCGTGCATGAGGACGGCGAGATCCCGGCGGAACCGAAGATCACCTTCGATCCCAATGCCATTAACATCTACGCCGATTCATGGCGTGTCGGCGGGGAGGCCTGATCATGGAAAAGACCTGGAACAACAAGGCCTGGTTCATGGTTCTGCCGGTGCTGGTGCTGGTCGCCTTCTCGGCGGTCATCCCGCTGATGACGGTGGTCAACTACTCGGTACAGGACACGTTCGGCAACAATCAATTCTTCTGGGCGGGCACCGACTGGTTCATCCAGGTGCTGCAGTCCGACCGTTTCTGGGATGCGCTGACCCGCAACCTGATCTTCTCTGGCATCATCCTGGCGATCGAGATTCCGCTCGGTATTCTGATCGCGCTCAACATGCCGAAGACGGGACTTGGCGTGCCCTTCTGCCTCGTCTTCATGTCGCTGCCGCTTCTCATTCCATGGAACGTCGTCGGCACCATCTGGCAGGTGTTCGGCCGCGTCGATATCGGCCTGCTGGGTTATACGCTTGATGCGATCGGCATTCCCTATAACTACGTCAATAATGTCTTCGATGCCTGGGTGACGCTGATCGTCATGGACATCTGGCATTGGACGAGCCTTGTGGTGCTGCTCTGCTATGCCGGCCTCGTATCGATCCCGGATGCCTATTATCAGGCGGCCAAGATCGATGGTGCCTCGCGCTGGGCCGTGTTCCGCTACATCCAGTTGCCGAAGATGAAGCGCGTGCTTCTGATCGCCTTCCTGCTGCGCTTCATGGACAGTTTCATGATCTATACCGAGCCTTTCGTCGTCACCGGCGGCGGCCCCGGAAATGCCACCACATTCCTGTCGATCGATCTCGTCAAGACGGCCATCGGCCAGTTTGACCTTGGTCCGGCAGCAGCACTTTCGCTCATCTACTTCCTGATCATCCTGTTGCTCTCATGGATCTTCTACACCGTGATGACCAATAGCGATGCGCAGAGCTGACGGACGGAGGGAGGAAAACAATGACCACCGCGACACAATCATCCGGCCGCAGCCTCTCCTGGCTTGTGCCCACGATCTACATCATCTTCCTGCTCTTGCCGATCTATTGGCTCGTCAACATGAGCTTCAAGACGAACACCGAGATCACCGGCGCCTTCTCGCTCTATCCGCATGCGCCGACGCTGCGGAACTACGCGGTGATCTTCACCGATCCGTCCTGGTACAAGGGTTATATCAACTCGATCATCTATGTGGTGATGAACACCGTCATCTCCGTATCGGTGGCGCTGCCGGCGGCCTATGCCTTCTCGCGTTACCGGTTCCTTGGCGACAAGCACCTGTTTTTCTGGCTGCTCACCAACCGCATGGCACCGCCGGCCGTTTTCGCGCTGCCGTTCTTCCAGCTCTATTCCGCCTTCGGCCTGATCGATACGCATATCGCCGTTGCTCTGGCGCACTGCCTGTTCAACGTGCCGCTGGCGGTGTGGATCCTCGAAGGCTTCATGTCGGGCGTGCCGAAGGAGATCGACGAGACCGCCTATATCGACGGTTATTCGTTCCCGCGCTTCTTCATCCGGATCTTCATCCCGCTGATCGCATCCGGTATCGGCGTCGCCGCGTTCTTCAACTTCATGTTCTCTTGGGTTGAGTTGTTGATCGCCCGCACACTGACGACGACGGATGCCAAGCCGATCGCCGCGATCATGACGCGCACGGTGTCTGCGTCGGGCATGGACTGGGGCGTTCTTGCTGCGGCGGGTGTGCTCACCATCATCCCAGGCGCCATCGTCATCTATTTCGTCAGAAACTATATCGCCAAGGGCTTTGCCCTGGGGAGGGTCTAATGGCCACCGTGTCTCAACGCACCAATCGCTGGCCTTTGGCGCTGGTCGCCGTTCTCGTCGTCTATGCCGCCTTGACCGGGCTGCTCATCATGGCACTGCCGATCAAGGACGGCGCGCGCGACTGGTTCGCGCCGCTGATCCCTGGTGGCTGGATGGCCTGGTCTTTCCCGGGCGCGATGTTCTTCCTCACCATCTTCGCGCTTCTGTCGCTGATGGCGGTTTGGGAATATGCCAGCCCGGGTGGCAACCCGCGTGTTGGTATCCTTCGCTTCGAGACGACACGCGGTGATCGTCTCTTCGTCTCGCTGCTCGGCAGCGCCTTCATTCATCTCGCATGGCTGGGACTTGTCGGTCCCAACGTGTGGTGGGCTCTTGCGCTTTCCTTCGTGTACGCCGTCGGCGTTTTCAAGCTGGTTTGAGGCAAGATTACTGAAACGGATTGCCTGGGAGGCAGTCCGACATTGCAATCGCTAAACCTTTAAGGGAGGACAATTATGCGACGGCACCTTTTAACATCGACAGCAGTTCTGCTGCTGGCCTTTACCGGGTCCGCATTCGCGGGCATGGACGAGGCAAAGCAGTTCCTCGATAAGGAAATCGGCGATGTCTCGACGCTCGATCGCGCCGGCCAGGAAGCCGAAATGCAGTGGTTTATCGATGCGGCAAAGCCTTTTGCCGGCATGGATATCAAAGTCGCTTCCGAAACGCTGACGACGCATGAATACGAATCCAAGACCCTGGCCGCGGCGTTTACCGCGATCACGGGCATCAAGGTCACGCATGACCTGATCGGCGAAGGAGACGTGGTTGAAAAGCTGCAGACCCAGATGCAGACGGGCGAGAACATCTATGACGCCTATGTCAACGATTCCGATTTGATCGGTACGCATTGGCGCTACCAGCAGGTTCGCAACCTGACCGACTGGATGGCCAACGAAGGCAAGGACGTTACCAACCCGGGTCTCGACATTGCCGACTTCATCGGTACGTCGTTCACCACCGCACCGGACAAGAAGCTCTACCAGCTTCCCGACCAGCAGTTCGCAAACCTCTACTGGTTCCGGTACGACTGGTTCAACGACGAGAAGAACAAGGCTGACTTCAAGGCGAAGTACGGCTACGACCTCGGCGTTCCGGTCAACTGGTCGGCTTACGAAGACATTGCCGAATTCTTCACCGGCCGAGAAATCGACGGTAAGAAGGTCTATGGTCACATGGACTACGGCAAGAAGGACCCGTCGCTCGGCTGGCGCTTCACTGACGCCTGGCTTTCGATGGCCGGCAACGGCGACAAGGGTATCCCGAACGGTCTTCCGGTTGACGAATGGGGCATCAAGGTCGATGAGAATTCGCGTCCGGTCGGCTCCTGCGTTGCCCGCGGTGGTGACACCAACGGCCCGGCAGCGGTCTACTCGATCCAGAAATATCTCGATTGGTTGAAGGCCTATTCTCCGCCGGAAGCAGCGGGCATGACCTTCGGTGAGGCCGGTCCGGTTCCTGCCCAGGGCAACGTTGCCCAGCAGATCTTCTGGTACACGGCCTTCACGGCTGATTCGGTCAAGCCAGGCCTGCCGGTCGTCAACGAAGACGGCACGCCGAAGTGGCGCATGGCTCCTTCGCCGCATGGCGTCTACTGGAAGGACGGCATGAAGCTCGGTTACCAGGACGTGGGTTCCTGGACGCTGATGAAATCGACCCCTGAAGACCGCGCCAAGGCCGCATGGCTCTACGCGCAGTTCGTGACATCGAAGACCGTGGATGTGAAGAAGAGCCAGGTTGGCCTGACCTTCGCCCGCGAATCGACGATCCAGGACAAGAGCTTCACCGAGCGCGCCAAGAACCTCGGCGGTCTGGTCGAGTTCTACCGTTCGCCGGCCCGTATCCAATGGTCGCCGACCGGTACCAACGTTCCGGACTATCCGAAGCTGGCTCAGCTTTGGTGGCAGGCAATCGGCGATGCATCCTCGGGTGCGAAGACCGCTCAGGAAGCCATGGATAGCCTGTGCGCCGAGCAGGAAAAGGTGATGGGACGCATCGAGCGTTCTGGAGTCCAGGGTGATATCGGCCCGAAGCTCGCCGAAGAGCATGATCTCGACTTCTGGAACAAGGATGCCGTCTCGAAGGGCAACCTCGCTCCGCAGCTGAAGATCGAGAACGAAAAAGAAAAGCCGCAGACCGTCAACTACGACGAACTGGTCAAGAGCTGGCAGGGTAAATGATCAAGCCGGCGCCGTGCAACACCGGCGCCGGTTTCGGCTCTACATGTAGGCCGATCAGCTGATCCCCGATAAGGCAAAGCCGCCGGAAGACACTCTTCCGGCGGCTTTGTTCATGGGCTCTTCCCGCCAGGCCTTTCGGCTACAGCGCGGGGGAGCCTTTGACCGCGTTGATCATGGTGCGGCTGATGATCTTCGCGTCCATCAGCAGCGAGAAATTCCGGATATATTCGACGTCGTCGATGATCCGCCGTATCGCCATCGCGCGATGCTCAGTCGGACCGCGCGGGGTGTGAGCCTGCGCCAATCCAGTCAGGCCGGGGCGCATCAAGTTACGGTATTCGTATCCCTGCACCAGTTGGTCATAGCTGTACCCCGCAGCCAGCATGTCGGGAACGTGCGGGGCTGGCCCGACCAGCGACATGTCGCCGGCAAGAACATTCCACAATTGCGGCAGTCTATCGAGACCGCTTCGCCGCAGGGCACGCCCGAACCGCGTGAGGCGCGGGCGTTGGCCTGCAGGTTCGCACGACGATTGCCGCTCTCGCGGTTTTCGTATTCACAGCGAAAGCTCAGGTGTTCAAATGGGACTTCATTGAGCCCGGTTTGCAATTGGCGGACGAGAATCGGCCCCTTGCTATCCAGTCTGATCAGCACGGCCGCGACAGCCAGAACCGGCGCAAGAACCACCAGCCCCAGAGACGCAGCAGCAGCATCGATCGTCCGTTTGAGGGCCAGTTGCAGGGGAGTGTCCGGCACGGTGACGGGACGAATATGAAAACCGATTTCGTCCGCACAGCGGTCGCCGCCGGAAAGGGCAGCTCCCTCCAAGGCAATCTCTCCGGACCGGCGATCTACCAACCCGCTGAAGGCGGCATGTTCAAGCACCATTTCTTCGGCCATCGCTTTGGCTACTCCCGGCATATCGACAGACGAGGTCGATAGGATTTTCCATGTCCTTGGCGATATTGACGATTGTCGCCGTTTTTTGAGTATTGTCCGATGAAAATGGTTTGGCTGAAAAAAGAATATCCCGTTTTTAATACTCTATTAAATATGCCGATCTCCGGCAACGCATTGCCGAAGTATCTTCTTGTCTGTGGTTAATGCGTACGGTTCAAAATGGATCATGATAACGGGGATAGATCTGTTTACGGTGCCGGATTTTCAGCCACGGGCAGCGGTAATCCTTCGGCGCTTTCACCGGCCATCATGCCGTCGATCATCGGCAGGCCGTCGCTGCCTGTCAGTGGAAACCATTTTTTCCGGTCGAAAAACAGGTCCCCTGGGGTCGTCTTGCGCCGGTTTGTGATCTGGTAGGCGATGAAATTATAGCGCGGCGTTTCGCCAAACTCCTTCTTGAACTGGATGCGGCTGCCGAAGTCACGGATATCGAAGGCTTCCAGCGCATGAATCTTGGCGATGATCTCGTCGATATTCCCCCAGCGAACCTGCCGCAGGAAGATGCTCGCGGCGTCGCCGGCAAGGTCCGCTACCTTTGCCGTATCGGCGGCGGCTTCTATGTTCAGCTTGACGCGGAAGGAGGTTACGAGATTTTCGGCCGCACCCTTGATGGAGATGAAGACCGAGGATTGCACGTCTTCTGCAGTCTTCTGGGCCGGCAGTTCAACGAAGGACGAGCATTCCCAATTGTCCCTGCTCTCGCTGCTGACCGTCCAGTCCAGATCGCCAAAGCCGCCGCTCTTCAACTGTTCGCACAGGGTTCGCGGATCGCTCTGGATCAGGCGGATGAAATTCTGTTGCGGTGCCTTGAAGTCGGCGAAGGCATAGACCGGTAAAACCATGCGGGCCGGCGGCATGCGAATGCCCCGGCTTTGCCTGATCTTCACCTGCTTTGCAGCCTGTTCGGGCTTTCGCAGAAGGTCGGGATAGCCAAGATAGGTCAAGAGCAGGTCGAGATTCCGGTGGTTGTTGGCAAGCATAACCGTTGCCAGAATGCCGGCAAACACCAGGCCCACAGCGACGAGAAAGAAAACCTTTCCAGACCGGCTTTTCCGCTGCTCTTTCATGCCGAAACCCGAACTCCGCGGTTCCCACCGGCCTTGGGCGTTTTCATGCCCTGGCCATCCGGCTTCTTGTTTGTGCCAGGCCCATCCTGGTGTCTTTTGCGGGCGGGATCAGCCTGTCAGCCGTCTCAAGCGAGCCATGACGATCGCGTGAACAAGGAGCAAAGGCCACACGAGGCACAAAACCAATCCGAGAACACGCATTCCATCCCAGCCGCACCGCCGATCTCACCCTCACGATAGGTATTGTCGAGAAAAAACAGACATATCAAGGCATAAAATGCAAGAAACGACGCCATCCGGATGGACCCGGAACCAGCGGGAGGAAAGGGAGACGCGGGCTATACGCAACTTTGAACATGGCAGAAGCGCCACCAAGACCTTGCACAGCTGCAACTGGCCGGCAATGTACCATGCAGCGTTGGTAGAGCCTTGCTTGATTCGACGGCGCTTCACAATCGGCCACGCCTTTGGTCATACCGTTCCCGGTTCAAGCAATCTCGCATGCAGCTGCATCGCTTCTGTAGACACCGTCTTGTATTTTGGCAGGCCGAGATAGTAGCCATAGCCGGTCGCAAGGCAGTCCGGCCCCACCCGTACCAGTTGCCCGCCGGCGATCTGTGCGTCGATCAGCCCCAGACTGCCGAGCGCGATGCCATCGCCGCGCAGGGCGGCATCGATGGCCATTATATAGGTTGAAAATGAAAAACGTGGCTTCTGCAGATTGAGCCGCGGCAGGCCCGGCAGCCGGCCGAACCATTGACGAAACGAGATCCAGTGGGCGTTGAAACGCTCGTAGTCGATCAGATCGAGCGCGGCGATCTCGACGGCCGAGAGTTTGCCGCTGTCGAGCCCACGGCTTGCAAGGTAATCCGGTGAGGCGACCGGGGCTAGCAGTTCCGGCATGAGCAGCGTCAGATTCCAGCGTGGATGTTCGCCGGTCGAATAGAGAATGACGAGGTCGTTGTTTTCCGACGCCAGATCGGAGGGCGTGTCGGACGTCAGGAGCCGCAGTGAAATGGCCGGGTTCTCCTTGCCGAAGTCTCTCAACCGCCGTCCAAGCCAGAGATGCGAGACCGAGCCGCTGGCTGCAATGGCGATCGTTCCACCGGTGCCGGGCCGGAACGGCTCAAGACTTTCCTCCAGATATTCCAGCGTTGCGCGCACCCGCTGAAACAGCCGTTCTCCTTTGGGCGTCAGTTCCAGGTTCTTGCCCCGCCGGATGAACAAGGGAGCGCCGAGGTGATCTTCCAGCCCCTTGATGCGGCGGCTGACTGCTGCCTGGGTAATATTCAGCTCACGCCCGGCCCTTGAAAAGTTCATCCGCCGGCAGGCAGCGTCGAAGACACGGAATGCTTCCAGGGGAATATGATCGAGCATGTCTCTTCCATGACTTCAGATTATCAAAATGGCTGAATAATGCCCATGTTTGAAAATATCAGATTGTGATGCACGGTGGAAGCAGCATCCACACGCATTGCAGGATAGACCCGTGCCGTTCTCCACATCCTTCGTTCCCGAAATCCGTTTCGGTGAAAATCTCCACGAAACGATCGGTGCCGCAGCCAAGGCTTTTGGCGGCAAAACCGCAGCGCTGGTCATTGACGGGTTTCTGGCGCAATCGGGACTGGCGGAGCGGGTCGTTGCCCAGCTCACGTCCGAGGGTGTCGAGGCGCGGGTATTTTCCGATTTCTCCGGGGAGCCGAAAATCGCGCATGTGCGCAAGGCTACCGATACCGTCAGCGGGGCGGATGTGGTGATCGGCATTGGCGGCGGTTCGGCGCTGGATATTGCCAAGATCGCTGCCTGCTGCGCCGCTTCCGGCGAAGACGCCATGCATTATGCCCTTGCGGCCAATCCCCTGCCGAAAAATCCCTTGAAGAAAATCATGGTGCCGACCACCGCCGGAACGGGGTCGGAAACATCCGCGACCAATATCTTTGCAGGGCCTGAAGGCAAGAAGCTCTGGATCTGGGGGGCGGAGACCAAGGCTGATCTGGTGCTGCTCGATCCCACCCTGACGGCGACATTGCCGGCCACCCTGACGGCCTGGTGCGGCATGGACGCATTCATCCATGCCTTCGAGGCTGCCACAAATCGCAACGCCCATGCCGGCGGCAAAGTCTACGCTCACGAAGCGCTGCGTCTCCTGACCGGTGCGCTGGAAACGGCGGTGAAGGAGCCGAACAACATGGAGGCCCGCGGCAAGGTGTTGCTCGGCTCTTGCTGTGCCGGCATCGCCATCGACAATTGCGGCACGGCCGTTGCCCATAACATCAGTCATGCCATGGCCGGTTTGGCACCCGTACATCACGGCCTTGCAACGGCGCTCGGCTTCGAGGCGACGCTGGCCTGGCTGGTCGAGGCTGACACCGCCGATCTGAATGCCGCGGCCCGCGCGTGCGGCCTTGCCAATGCGGCAGCGCTGCCCGGCTTCGTGTCCGCTTTGATGGATCGCTGCGGCATTGTTCGTGCGTTGCCGAAAAGCTTCGAGGCTGTCGATGCGGAAGCACTTGTGGCCGAGATGAAGGCGCCGGAAAATCAGCCGATGCGCCGCTCGACCATTCGCGAGATCGGTGATGGGGACATTGCCCGTTTTGCCGTATCCATCATGTCCCTTCCGAAGGCAGCCTGATCTATGACCAAGCAATATACCCGCGACTATTGGGAAAACGTTCTCGCCGCGCTGAAGCCGGAAGGCCGCCATTTCATCAATGGCGAACTGTCGCCGTCGTCATCCGGAGAGACCTTCACCCGCACTCGCCCGATGGATGGGCAGCCGGGCGGGGTTCTGGCCCGCGGCAATGCTGCCGATATCGACCGGGCGGTGGCGGCCGGGCGCGCCGCCTTTGCCAGCGGCGTCTGGCGGCACAAGGATCCGGTTGAAAAGAAGAGGATCATGCTGAAATGGGCGCAGCTCATCCGCGATCACGGCGATGAACTGGCGATGCTGGAAACGCTCGATGTCGGCAAGCCGGTGATGGCGTCGCTGAATGTCGATGTGCGGCTCTGCGCCGACGGCATCCAGTTCTATGGCGAAATGATCGACAAGCTATGCGACGAAGTTGCGCCGACGCCGCCGAGCGAACGGGCGATCGTGCGCAAGGTCCCGATCGGTGTCATCGGCGCCATCACGCCCTGGAACTATCCGATGATCATCGATGCGTGGAAACTCGGTCCGGCGATTGCTGCGGGCAATTCCGTGGTGCTGAAGCCGGCCGAGCAGTCGTCGCTCTCGGCCATCCGTCTTGCTCAGCTTGGCCATGAAGCCGGCCTTCCGGCAGGCGTCCTCAACGTTGTCACCGGTTTTGGCGAGGAAACGGGCAAACCGCTGGCGCTGCACATGGATGTCGATATGATCGCCTTTACCGGTTCGACCGAGGTCGGCAAACTGATCATGGGCTATGCCGCCCAATCCAACGTTAAGCGCGTGGCGCTCGAGCTCGGCGGCAAGTCGCCGCTGGTGGTGTTTGCCGATGCCGATCTCGATGCTGCGGCATCCGCCGTCGCCTGGGGCTGCTTCTACAATTCCGGCGAGACCTGCCATGCCTCGACGCGGCTGATCGTCGAACGTTCTGTTCAGGATGCACTGATTGCCAAGATCGAGGCGGTGACCAGGAGCGATATCGCACTTGCCCATCCCTTGGAGCCGTCGGCCCAGATCGGGGCGCTGATCGAAGAGGAGCACATGAACAAGGTGCTCGGCATGATCGCCGCCGGTGAGAAGGAAGGCGGGCGCCGTGCTTTCGGTGCCGAACGGGTTCTATCGGAAACCGGGGGTTACTACGTGTCTCCGGGTGTTTTCGTGGATATGACCAACGATATGAGTCTTGCCCGCCAGGAAATCTTCGGGCCTGTTCTAGCCGCGATCCCATTTGACAGCGAAGAGGAGGCTCTCCGGATTGCCAATGATACGATCTATGGTCTGGCAGGTGCCGTCTTCACAACGGACATGAGCCGTGCACACCGGTTTTCCGAAAACCTGCATGCCGGCACGGTCTGGATAAACACCTACGACATGTCGAATTTCGCCACGCCGTTTGGCGGCTTCAAGCAGTCGGGCTTTGGCCGTGACCGCTCGGTGCATGCGATCGACAAATATTGCGACTACAAGACCATCTGGCAGCATTTCGGCTGAGGAGAGTAGGGCTATGAGCAAGATCGTTTCCATCGAGATCACCCATCACCGGCTGCCGCTCGATCCAGCCTTCAAGGCAAGCTGGGACGGCCGTCCGCGCAGGCATTTCGATGCGATGATCGTCCGCGTCCGCGATGACGAAGGCCGCGAGGGCATCGGTTCCGGCGACCTGATGAAAGGCTTCGAGGGCCATGAGGACCTGTTCATCGGACAGGACCCGCGACATCTGGAGCGGCATTATGAGGTGTTGTCGCATATCTCGTTCCATTATGGCCGCTGCTGGCCGCTGGATCTGGCGCTGTGGGACCTGTCGGGCAAGATCACCGGTGAACCTGTTTGGCGCATGCTGGGCGGCCGCGCCGACAAGGTCCGACTCTATGCTTCTTCGGGGGTGCTGCGTGATCCGTCCGCAATGGCCGATACGGCGGAACGTTATATTGCTGAAGGCTTTCCGGCCATGAAGGTGCGTTTCTCCTCTTCGACCGGTGGCCGGGGCAGCTGGAAGGCCGACGTCAAAGCGCTGGAAGCGATCCGCGCCCGGGTGGGCGACAGGCTGGAACTGATGGTCGATTGTAACCAGGGCTGGCGCATGCCCTGGGACACGACGCTTTCCTGGACCTTCAAGGACGCGCTGGCTGTTGCCCGGGAACTGGAGAAACTGGGCATCTACTGGATGGAGGAGCCGCTGTTCCGCTCCGATCGCGAAGGCATGCGCCGCCTCTCGGACGCGACCAGCCTGCGTATTGCCGGCGGCGAAATGACCCGCGAACTCTATGAGTTCCGCGATATTATCGAGGAGCGCGCCTTTGACGTGATCCAGCCCGATGTGGCGCTGGTCGGCGGCATCACCGGCTGCCGGCGCCTTGCCTATCAGGCCCGGGAGGCAGGGGTGATGTTTACACCGCATTCGTGGACAAACGGCATCGGCGTCCTTGCCAACGCGCATCTGACCGCCGGCGCCGGAGATGCACCGTTCCTGGAATATCCGTACGACAATCCCGAATGGAGCGAGGCCCGCCGCGACTATCCGATGGTCTCACCTTTGAAACACAAGGACGGCTGGCTTGAGCTCGGCGAAGCGCCGGGGCTCGGCATCGTGCTGGACGAGGACAGGCTGAAGGCGACGCGGGTGTGAGACGGTGGCGCTCTGCCTGGCGCCAGACGTGCTAGTGCGCAGCGGCGGGACGCGTCACGGATATTCCGCTGCTGAAAATGATGACTGCGAATAGCAGTACGCCTGCGAAGGTGATGAGGGACGCCACTGCAACAACCGGCTCCATTGATGGACTGCCGGTGAGCATCAGGTAAAGGGCCGGTACCATTAGTGTTACACCGGCGGTGTAGATGCAATATTGGATGATCGCGAGCCGCCGCTCCGCCTTTGCGGGGTTCAGGGCGTGATATCCGCCGAAAATCGCCATGGTGACCCAACCGAGCAAATTGGCGTGGGCATGGGCGCCGATTGCGCTGTGATCCTGCGAGATGGCCATGTTCAGGCCCATAGCGATTCCGACGATCAGGAAAATGATCGCAGTGCGAAAATAGAGTTGTGCGACGCGTGGCATGTCCATTCCCCCAAAAAGTGTTGCCTGGGGGAATATTAGCATTTCGTGCGCAGGGTTGAGAACGCCAAATTTGGGCGTTTCCTTGTGCCGTCGGGAAATCCTCTAGCTGCCCTCATCCGGAATGTTCAGCACATGGCCGCAGGCCTTGCAGTGCACGGCGTTGGCATCATGCCGCTGCAGGCCGCATTGCGGGCAGGGGAAGACCACCTTGTGCGGCCGCACGATCGCCTGCGCCAGCCGGACGAACAGCGAGATGCCGAAGATCATCGTCACGATCGAGGTGAGTTTGCCGAGTGTTCCCGGCAGGGTGATATCGCCAAACCCCGTTGTCGTGATCGTGGCAACGGTGAAATAGAGCGCATCGACAAAGCCTTCGATACCTGCGGCCTGATGATAGAAGAAGGCGGTGTAGACGAAGCCGGTTACGAGAAACAGGAAGGTGACGAAGTTGATGCAGGCGCGGATCACCTCTTCCCATTCGGCATAACCCGCCCGCTTGATCAAGAGTGTGAAGACCTTGCTCTGGCCCAGCGACCAGATACGGAAGGCGCGCAGGAAGGCGAAGTTGGAGAATTGCGCGGGAAAGAGCAGCGTCGCGAGAATGGCGATATCGACCCACGTCATCGGCCGGGTCACCCAACGCCGGAAGCTCGAGGCAATCAATGCCCTGGCTCCCAGTTCGAAGGCGATCAGTGCGGCAATTGCGTAGTCGATGATAAGATACGTATGGCCCGCTGCGAAATAGGGGCCAACGAGGAAGAAGATGATAATGGCGAGGTCGATGATCGCCATGGCGATCTGGAACCGGATGGCCCGAATACTGGTCCCCAGATAGAGCATGCGCAGCCAGGCGCGGACGCCCTGTAAAATCGGCTCTTCGGGTTCGTCAATCTTGGCGTGCTTCGTCATGAAATTGAGATAGGCTGGCGCGCGGAAGTGGTCAATGCCGCCAGATGCCATGAGGGACGTTGCCGATCGCGGTTTGCTGAAATTTCGTGATGCCTGTCCTGCGTGCACAAAAAAGGCGGGAATCGGGTGCTTGAAGATTACATTAAGTTCACTTTATTTAGCTGTCGCAGGATGTATATCGTCGATGACATTACAGTTTGAAATGCCCCACCAGGTGCTCCATGTCCAATCCTGCCGATAGAAACGATGAGCACGATGGTGCTCAAGTCCTGGTTCAGCGGGTGTGGCTTCAGGGCCGGCTGCTGGCGGCGATTGCGACGATCCTCATTCTTGCCCTTGCGGGCTACGCCATCTTCCACCTGACGAGTGAAGTTCGGTACGAAGACGTGATGTCGGCGCTCGATAATACCGGCGCAACGTCCATCGCGCTTGCCATCGGCTTTACCGGCTTGAGCTTCTTCGCCTTGACCTTCTACGATGTCGGAGCGTTGATCTATCTGAAGAAAAAGTTGCCCTATGCCGATGTCGCGCTGACGGCGGCGGCGGCCTATGCTGTCGGCAATACGGCGGGTTTTGGGCCGCTGAGCGGCGGTGCCATCCGTTACCGCGCCTATTCGCGCCTGGGTCTGAAGCCGGAAGAAATCGGCGCCATTATCGCTTTCGTCACCCTTGCCTTCGGTCTCGGGCTGGCAAGTGTCACGGCCCTCAGCCTTTTGATGATCGCTCCGGAAGTGGCGCCGCTCGTCGGCATGAGTTCACCGGCACTCCGTACCATCGCGATCCTGATCCTGACCGTTCTTGTGGCGTTGATGGTGGCGGGGCGCGACAACCGGCCCCTGCAGCTGGGGCGTTTTTCCCTGCGCATTCCCGATTCGCGCACGGCATCACGCCAGTTTCTCGTGACCGTCCTCGACCTGGCGGCCTCGGCGTCCGTCCTCTATGTGCTGTTGCCCGACGGCGTGATCGGCTGGCCGGCATTTCTCGCCATCTATGCGGTCGCTGTCGGCCTTGGCGTTCTCAGTCATGTCCCGGCCGGCCTCGGCGTCTTTGAAACGGTGATTGTTGCCGCGCTCGGACAAGCCGTCGATGTCGACACGGTTCTGGGGGCGCTCGTCCTCTACCGCCTGATCTACCATGTCCTGCCACTGCTCCTGGCGGTCATCTTCGTCATCGGTGCCGAGTTGCGCAGTCTTTACCGCAAGCCGGTCGCTTCCAGCCTTCGCCGCGTGGCTGGCCGGCTGACGCCGCTGCTCCTGGCAACGCTCGCGCTTATCCTGGCCGCCATGCTGGTGTTTTCCAGTGTCACCCCGACACCGGATGACAATCTGGCTTTCCTGGCCGGCTATGTGCCGTTGCCGATTATCGAAGGCACCCATTTCCTGGCCAGCCTGCTGGGCCTTGTTCTCGTCATCGTCGCGCGTGGCCTGGCCCGGCGGCTGGACAGTGCCTGGTGGGCGGCGCTGGTCGTTGCCGTCATCGCGCTGCTGTTTTCACTGCTGAAGGCCGTAGCGCTGATCGAGGCCAGCCTGCTCGCCTTTTTCATCGTCAGCCTGCTGGCAACGCACCGCCTGTTCGACCGTCCGGCAAACCTGTCGAACGAACGGCTGACGCTGCCGTGGTTGACGGCGATGCTGGCACTGTGTGCTTTTGCGGTGATCGTGCTGCTGTTCGTCTATCGCGACGTGGAATACAGCAATACGCTCTGGTGGCAGTTCGAGCTGTCGGAGGAAGCGCCACGCGGCCTTCGCGCCGTCCTCGGATTGACGATTTTCTCCGGTGCCGCCGCGCTCTGGAGTTTGTTGCGACCGGCTAAGGGGCCAAGAGAAGCGTCATCGACCGAGGATATCGACAGGGCGATCGCCATCGCCAAGGCGCAGGACATGTCGGACGCCAATCTCGTGCGGATGGGCGACAAGAGCCTGATGTTTTCAAACGATGGCCGCGCCTTCATCATGTATGGCCGTCAGGCCCGGTCGTGGATCGCGCTGTTCGATCCCGTCGGCCCGCGCGATGCGTGGCCGGATCTGATCTGGCAGTTCATTGAGGAGGCGCGGTCCTGCGGTTGCCGGCCGGTATTCTACCAGGTGTCTCCTGCGGGGCTCTCGTATTACGCGGATGCGGGCCTGCGGGCTTTCCGTCTGGGCGAACTCGCCACGGCGGACCTGACAACGTTCGAGCTGAAGGGCGGCAAGTGGGCCACCCTGCGCCAGACCGTCAGCCGCGCCCAGCGCGACGGCCTGGAATTCGCCGTCATCGAGCCGGACGGCATCCCGGCGATCATGGGTGATCTTACTGCGGTCTCCGACGCCTGGCTTGAGCACCATCGCGCCAAGGAAAAGGGCTTTTCGCTGGGGGCGTTCAATGCCGACTATATTGCTTCCCAGCCGGTCGGGATTTTGAGGCTGAACGGGAAAATCGTCGCTTTTGCCAATATCCTGGTGACCGATGCCTGCGAGGAAGGAACGATCGATCTCATGCGCTTCCTGCCGGATGCACCAAAGGGATCGATGGACTTTCTTTTCGTATCTTTGATGGAATATCTGCGCGACAAGGGGTTCAAGCGATTCAATCTCGGCATGGCGCCTCTGGCGGGCCTTTCCGGCCGCCGTTCCTCGCCTGTCTGGGATAAAGTTGGCCGCACGGTTTTCGAACACGGCGAACGCTTTTATAACTTCAAGGGCCTGAAGGCCTTCAAGTCGAAATTCCATCCGCACTGGCAGCCGCGTTATATGGCAGCGGGTGGTGGTATCAATCCCGTTCTGGCACTGATGGATGCAACATTCCTGATTGGCGGCGGCGTTAAGGGAATTGTGAAGAAATGATCTTGAAGACATTCTGCCAGGCCGCCTTTGCAGCCAGCCTGTTTTTCACGGCATCCCCCGCGCGATCGGAGGATCCTGCCACCTTCGACACGGGCATGATCCCGTCGCCGCACATTCTGATGCCTAGCGGTGATGTCGCTGCCGCCGTGGTGCTGTTTTCGGACAAGGCCGGATGGTCGGACAAGGAAGATACACTTGCCAAAAGCCTGACCGACGGCGGCGCCTTGGTCATCGGCATCGATCTGCCGAGCTATCTGGCGTCGCTGGCGAAGGATGATGGCGACTGCATCTACATGGTCTCCGATATCGAAGCGCTAAGCCAGCAGGTCCAGCGCGCCGCTAAAAACAACGACTACCACCTGCCGATCGTTGCAGGTGCCGGGGCGGGTGGCGCTCTGGCCTTGGCAATTGCGGCGCAGACCCCGGCAGCGACGATCGGGCAGACGCTGGCCATCGATCCCGAGGCCGGCATCGCGCTGAGTAAGCAACTCTGTACGCCTGCGGACAAGAAAAAGGTTGGCGATCGAATGGTTTATGGCCTGACCGACGGACCGCTGCCCGATCCGGTCACCGTGCTGTTCACCAAGGATGCGCCGGCAGATGGCCGCACCCATGTCGCTGAGCTTACCGCCAAGCACAGCGACATCGAAATCACCGAAACAGATGACGATATGTGGACGGCGTTTTCCGATGCGCTTTCCGCGCTCGTTTCCGCATCCGCGGGCGAAGACAATCCGCTCGGTCTGCCCCTGACGGTGCTCGAAGCCAAGCCGACGCGCGATACGATGGCGATTGTCTATTCCGGCGATGGCGGCTGGCGCGATATCGACAAGGAAGTCGGCGATGTCCTGCAGCAGCAGGGCATGCCGGTGGTCGGTATCGATTCCTTGCGTTACTTCTGGTCGGAGCGGCAGCCGCAGGAAACTGCCGATGACCTGCATCGCATCATCGCATTTTATGGAAAGCGCTGGAACG
>Ga0247813_10000916_pt1 | contig 23722 bp, 26 predicted proteins | sample UWRJL169409C1_FD_180719 | JGI IMG/M metagenome (GOLD analysis project Ga0247813, IMG submission 180719) | Plant litter microbial communities from Arlington Agricultural Research Station in Wisconsin, United States - UWRJ-L169-409C-1 | ecosystem: Environmental > Terrestrial > Plant litter >...
TTGTGTGGCAGGCCCCTTGCTGGATTGACAAAGCGCTTTGGGTACTTTGGCGCTCCAAAGTACCATGCCCCCGCGGCAAAGAGCGGGCAAAAGATCTTTATAAATTAATTGTGTCCACAAGATAGTCCAAAAGAGGGGAATTACGATTGTCACAGAAAACTTCGTAAACTATTTTTCATTGTCCTTTCCCTTAAGGGAGAAAGGTGTCGCCAGGCGGATATGAGCTTAAACACCCGGCCCAGCTAGAATCTCTTCCCAAAAAAAAGAGTTGACTAGCAATCTCTTTAAGATTGCCCTTCATTACTTTTTAAAGTCTTTGATGGTTTTTTGTTGTCCCTCAGGCAGGTGGGTATCATAACGATACACCCCCTTCAAACCGCCAAACCAAATACTTCCGTCATTAGCTTCTAAAATCCCACAGAGCATTTTATCATCCACCTTTATTTCAGTTACAATGGGCTTATTATCTAACAAGGACTTTTCATCATAACGAGAAAGTACCCAGTTTTGGTTCTTAACACTTTCTGAACTCGTCCAGATATTGCCCTTTTTGTCTTCGTAGATATAACCCACAAACTTCTGCGTATAATTGGTAAATGTTTTGCCATCATAGCGCCAAAGGCCATCAGCACCACCGAGCCAAATATTGCCTTTTTTATCTTTAATGATTGAACGAACGTTTGTAAAAGGTTTGCCGTCATTATTCGTGATAGTGGTAAAAGTTTTTCCATCATATACTGTGGTATAGTCCCTTGTGCCAAACCACAATTTTCCTGTTTTATCTTCAATAATAGCATTAACATCATTATGCATCCAATGATTTTTTGGGAGCGGCTGTTGGTAAAATGAAATATGAACAGAGTCAGCTTCAGTATGAACAGGTTCAGTTCCTGTATAGACAGAATCAGCCTCAGTAACTGGAGGGGCTTCGTTCATTTTAAAATTTTGAAAGGATTTCCCATCGTAAAGGCTTGCTCCGCTTTCAGTACCAAACCAAATGTAACCAGATTTATCTTCATAAATATTAGTCACCCGATCATTCGCAAGGCCATCTTTGGTTGTAAAATTCCGAAAGGATTTCCCATTGTAGTAGTAAATCCCAGAACCAATAGAGGCGAACCAAAAATTTCCTTTTTTATCTTCTAAAACAGAAAAGAAACGTGCTGAACTCACTTTACTGGTAACATTGGTAAAAGATTTTCCGTCGTAGCGAATAATACCTTCCCCTGAAGCCAGCCAGATATTTCCATGCCTGTCTTGCTTAATGGTACGAACAATGCTATTAGGTCCGTGAGCAGTGGTTACGTTTTTGGTTTCAACCACATTTTGATTGGCGTCTTTTTGCTGAGCCTCTACGGGAGAATAAATTACACCTGCCATTATAATTAGCAAGCTGTAAAAAACGTTTCTTTTGTTTTTCATCTGTATATAATTTTTTTAACGGTGATAAAGCGATCGAGAGCAATATTTAATATTGTATGCTCTTGATGGTTTCATATCTATTTAATTGATTGACCAAAATTACTTTGATATCTTCCGTCAGAAGAATCAGGATTGTAAATAAAATTGTAAACTTTGTAAATAAAAACCTGACAATATGCATCTTAGCCTTAACTCTCTCTCCAGGAAGCACAAATACTTGTTCGGATTGATATCACTTTCCTTTATCTCTGTAATCTGTGCGGCTTTCAGTATGACTGGCAGCGATAACTTTGACTTTGCGAGAAGAGAAATTTTGCTTCGTAGAATCGGACATGAATTACTTCTTCAATCGGGAGACAGTATATCAAGAGTGCTCCCGGTAAAAAAGATTGCAGAAAATGAATACCAAATCAGCTTTGAGCATGAACTTACTTTTCGGTCGGATTCTCTGGTAAATACCACCAGGCGTTTGTTGGCTATAAACCCGCTCGCAAGCGATTATTTAGTTAACGTGCTGAATTGTGGCAACTCTAGTGTAACTTATGGATACGCCATATCTAAAAATAAAAAAGATGATATTATTGCTTGCGTAGGAAGAGTGCAACCAAAGCTTGCTATATGATTAACTTTAAATTTAAACCGACTGGAATCAATATAGCAAAGAACGGATATCTTCTTGGCAGTTTGCCATTCCTGGCGCTTGTTGGTTTTATTTTTATGAGATCTGTTAAGCCACGAAGGGTTTTACCTGATGTGCAATATGCTAATATGTTCACTTAAGGCGAAGTGTTATTTGATTCGAAGAATCGGAAGCTCATTTTAAATAAAAACACAATAGATTTGACTGGAACGGAAGCTCGCGTACTGCTCATTTTCGCATTGTCTCCTAACGAGACCATAGCGCGAAGCCGACTGCAAAAAGAGATCTGGGAAGATGAAGGTGTGATTGTAGGGCGTAGCCTGGATATGTTCATTTCAAAACTTAGAAAAAAACTGGAAGTTGATCAAAATATCAAAATTGTTGTAATACGGGGGAAAGGATATAAGCTTGAAATTACCAGTAATGGGATATAATTAAATTGGTATGAATAGGATTAAATAGAAAATAATACTGGTTGGTTGGTGAGACACCAACTAGTAGGTTAAATCGATGGGATTCTTAAACGAACCCAATAAGCGAGGGGATTAATTGATATTATACTCTATTGAAACTTTGACGCATATCCGCTTTCGTTTAAGAACTTTTTAAAGTCTTTTATGTGAAGGATATCAGATATAGCTTTTTTCTTATCGCTTGCCTTTTCATAATAGGCTTCCGTAATTTTATATCCAATCCAATAGCCTAGATCAGGTGGATATCCATTTTTAGGTTTGTAATTATACATCCAATCATGACTATCCTCCCGATCGTCCATGATTTCTTTGAACTCCGACCATAATTTAGCTTCATTGGCATTAGCATAATTATGTGTTTGTATATTTGGACCTCCACCAGAAATAAGTTCTCCTATGAAATCAGCACTGCCTTCATTAATACAAGCAGCGAGTAGATCTAGACTTTTCTTCGGAATATTATCTTGCTGATAGTGGATAAGTTCATGAGCAACAATATATGGAACTGCTGCAGGTTGAATCATTTCGGCTCCTATGATTAAGCCTTTTAGATTGGAGTACCCTCCAGAATTAAATCTACCAATCACAAAATATACATTAGGGTAGACTGCTTCAGGATAAAGATATTTTAACGCCATGAATGCCGCACGGCATTGCTTCTCATTGTCCAACATTCTTAGGCTATTTAGCCTGGCTTTTTCATAGTCATTTTTCAGTTCTCGAACTGTGTTAAGCAAGGCGGTTGCATTTTCTATTCTGCCTATTGTAAATGCTTGCACACCAGCGGAGCCCGGTTTTAAATAGATATCTTCAAAAGGGTTGGTCTGTGGCTCTGTATCCATCCTATCAAACGCTTTCCAAAAGTTCTTTATGTCCGTTGTTACGAATGATACATTAAACGGATCAGAAACAGATTGCGCATAAGAAAAATCAAAAAAGATAATGATGGCAAAAATTGTCGATAAAGCATTTTTCATATTAATAAAGTAAATCTAATCTAAGATAATATAAACCTAAAATATGTTGCAATGATAAGTAAGCATACTGGTATTGCGATACATCCATACTATTATTAATGGTTGCTTTCTGATAAATCAATTTGTATTCGTTCGAACACTAACTATTAAATAAAATTGTTTTATAGTATTTTTCTCTTCTGGATGTTCGTAATTCTACCTAGTTCCAATATTTATTTAGCAATTGAACGGATACTAGCACAATGCCCAGCTGGACTCGAACCAAGCAACCAAAACATTCCATCTATCGGTTGGTGTCTCACCAACTGAAACTCATATTTATTAATTCAATAGGTATGAACGATAGTAGAGATAAAAGTTGGCTGGTTAGTTAGATACCAACCAATAGGTTAGGAGTAAAGGATTTTATAAGTTGTTTACGACTGCCAAATACGATTTTAATCATGATATAAATTCAATTAGAAACAAAAAAAACCGTTCTTCTTGTCGAAAAACGATTTTTTTGTCAGTGGGCCCACCTGGGCTCGAACCAGGGACCAAAAGATTATGAGTCTTCTCGATTTTTCTCGTAAGTATTTGTTATAAAGGTAATTATGATTTTGCAATTATGTTTTCTTAAGTATTTCTTAAGTTTTTTGTAAGAATTATTTTACTTAAGCTCCGGAAAGAGGCCAAAGGTCCTGCACACTGACAATACGCTAATGAAGCATATGTAGAGGTTTTAAAAAATTAAATGGAACTAGCTTTAAAGTTTGGATGGATATTACGTGATCCATTCATTCATTTTAACAAAAAGTTGGTAACAAAGGACAGGCATGTTCTTGATGATAACAAATTGGCTCTAATATCGTTGATGGATTTGACTGATCCTTGACAATCTATGTGAAGAATATGTTTATTTTCAGTTGTTACGCCGGACTCGCTAATAGTGAAATTAATGTGCTTGCACCTCATCACATTACAACTGATAATAAGGGTGGCTTTTGGCTTGTGATGCAAAGGAGGAAAACCTTAAATACAAATAAGAGAAGTTTTGCATATGTTGGTTTTAACAATTGGCCTCGTTCTTATTCAAAAGTATCGTGTTTCGATAGAGTCAATCACAGAGACAGGGTTTCCTTGTTCTTCAAATCAGGATACTAATAAAGGCACTAGAAGTAGTTTCGGAAAAAGCAGGCTTAAATAGACCCTTACTTTCCATATTGCCAGGCATACTTTCGCAACATCAAATAAATAAATACATAAGTGATGTTAATCACGGGAGGAAATTCCAAAAATTCGATATAAGAGATATGCTATGGGAAGAGTAAATAAAAAAAGCAAAATAATACTATTCTTAATTTTCTTTTTAGAGATTGGCTTTCTCATTAGAGCTTTCATTATTTATTCTTTTTATAACAATGATGAAACTTATGGTGATGGAGTTTCCAATCTATCCAAATATAACCATGATTTTTATTTAACTATATCAATTTCATTTGTCGTAACTGCATTGTTGATATTGGGATGTATTTTATTTCAAAAAAAATAAAGTGAAGAAATGAAAAGCAGGTATAATTGAACGCAATAAAGAATCGCTAAATATTTGGTTTGCATTTCTGATGCTTCTATAATCAGAGAGGAGCGCAACCACTGACACCGAGAATGAACCCCTGATTTTCTTCCGCTGCGACCAATGTTTAATACCGTATGCGCCATTCGACAATAGTATCAAATGGTCTTTCAGATTTATGGCATTGATTTTCAATCATCGTCCGCAAAATGCTTTGCTTAAATATCTTGCACCTCTGAAGGGAATAAATATATCATTGGCATTAAAGCAAACATATAAGGAATCGTTCAGTGTATGGTTTTTTGATGCAAGACCACATAAGATCGGGCAATAGATGAAAACTCCATTATTTCACGTTGTTAAGCTGCCGTTTTGGGAATCGGTACCCGCAGGCCGGGCACTTCAATTCGCATGATTAATAACTTTGGAAATGATGGCTTGAGCAGGCTTCTCTCCACAATAATTCAGAATCAAAAAAAATGGGCAACCAGCTATTGCCTGTTGCCCAAATCTAAATTAACGCTCTCGATGAAAAGGATAGTTTTTTTCTTTTTCGTCAATATCTTTTTTGGATTTTTATTACCCCGGACGTGCATTTAATCCGCTACAAATTTAGGTATCGTTTTCCGGCACGCAGGTAGAAATTCCGGCATAAACGCACCGATTGCCTTTCCCCGCGCGTCCATTTATTCCGTTGCTTCCACTGCTTTGGCGGAACACATACCATCCTGGTACCATAATTAAATCGAAATATTATGGAAAAGACAACTTATCAGGTCGCCGAAATTGAGATCAGCTACAAACCTCAATTCAAAGCTTCAGAAAGACCAAAAATTGACAGTTCAAACAAGGCGTTCCATGTTCTTTGCTCAAACTGGAGTGAAGACAAGATTGAATTTCTGGAAGAATTCAAAATTATATTACTCAATCGGGCAAATCATGTGCTCGGCATGGTGAATATTTCCCAGGGCGGACTGGCAGGAACTTACGTGGATCCCAAAATTGTATTTTCCATTGCGCTGAAAGCCAACTCCAGCGGGATCACAAGAAACAATATCAAAGAGAACTAAAACCCTGCAAATCAAATGATTGCAGGGTTTTTGCTTATATAGGTTATGCCAAAATATGCATGAAATCGCATATAAAATGTGCGTCATTCGGAGCGTCGTTCTTTATAATATCAAACTCCCCTAATTCGTATTAAAACATTGATATACAACTAGTTTAACAGATGAACATCTTTTATGAATGAAACTGCAAAGCTATTTTTGTTTAACCTTAATGTTATCGTTATGAAAACTAATTTTAGCGTGTTTTTCTTTTTGAAAAGGCCAAAGAACTACACAAAAGGGGCTGTTTACTTTATCTTTTTGAGAATTACAGTGGACGGGGTTCGTGCGGAAATGTCCACAAGCAGAAATTGCGAACCGGAGCGATGGAATGCAAAAGCCGGAAAAGTCATAGGAACAAAGGAAGGAGTTAAAACTTTGAATGCCTATCTGGAAAATATGAAAGCGGAAGTTTATTCAGCCCATAGCCAGCTAAGCGTGGATGGAGCCGAAATAACCGCCGATAGTGTAAAATGCAAATTCCTTGGCAAAGAAGAAAAAGCACATACCATACTAGAGGCCATAAAAACCCACAATGAAAAAATGAAAGCATTAGTGGATAAAGAAGAATATGCACCCGGAACGCTTAGGAGATTTGAGGTGCTGGAAAGGCATGTGGAAGATTATATTGCAGCCAAATACAATAAATCGGACTTTAACGTAAAACGTATAGACCACGAGTTTATCGACGGTTTTGACTTCTACCTGCATACTGTGAAGGAAAACGACACCAATACCGCAAACAAGCATATTAAAAATCTCAAAAAGATTGTAAGCATCTGCCGGAAATATAAATGGATCAATACTGACCCCTTCTTTGGCCATTCACTGAAATCCAAGCCCGTTCACAGAGAGTTTTTAACCGCTGATGAATTGCAGAAGACTACCCAAAAGCAGTTTACAACAGACAGGTTATCGCAGGTGCGTGACTTCTTCCTGTTTAGCTGTTATACGGGGCTGTCCTATGCGGATGTTCAAAAACTAAAACTAGCCGATGTAAGTATTGGGGTTGACGGGGAAAGATGGATATTTACCTACCGAAAAAAAACAGATACAAGGGTGGCAATACCATTGCTTCCAATAGCGGCAAGCATCCTTGATAAATATAAAGCTCACCCTTATTGCCTCCATAACAACAGGGCGTTACCAATTTCAAGCAATCAAAAGATGAACGAATATCTGGTTGAAATTGCGGCGCTTTCAGGGGTTAATAAAACATTGGGCAACCGGGTAGCCAAACGGACTTTTGGGACTACGGTAACTTTATTGAACGGTGTACCTATCGAAAGTGTGTCTAAAATGCTTGGACACACCAATATACGTACCACCCAACTATATGCTAAGGTAATGGATACAAAAGTAAGCGAAGATATGGCACCACTCATGGGAAAATTTAATACCCAACATGCCAAAGCCCATCAAGTCACAGAATCGAAAATAAGCGCAGACATTGCATTAATCAGGGAAAGATATACTGTTACCCCCGTCATGGAAGAGGCTTCCTAAAACAGGTTATATCAACTAGAGACAAGGCCACGGATTGCAACTGCGATGCGTGGTTTTTAAATTAGGGACAACGGTACCTATTGTATACCGCAAAGCCAGTGTACAATGGCAGGAAACCAAGGTCAACGACTCCGTAAATGCCCAGAGTGGGAGCAGTAATGGCAAAATGAGCGCAGGGGCTCCGCAGGCCGCAAATGTGTGGGGGGGGTATACCAAAAGACCAATATTAATTAGATTTGTGAACTATGTCCAAACAAAAAAACAGGAAACAGGCCAGCCAGTATGATAAGATTATCAAGGAAAACCTTGAAATCGCACTGCCTGTCGTTATCCTTGATATATTAAACTGGATATTGTGCAAAGTGAAGAATTAGCTGATGGTGTACAGCATACCAATATTTGGATAATCTCCAATTTTTAAAAATTGGAGATTATCCATTTAGATTCTTGTTTAAAAAGTCAAGTATATCGATTGGAAGTTGTTCATGAAATTTTTCTCTGTCAAATCCCATTGGATCAGTTGAAGGAAGAAAATTTGGATTTTTCATTGTAGCTGGAAAGGGACTCAAAAATGAAAAGTGCCCTGCATTTTCGATCTCTTTGAAAGTCAATTTTGATTTGTCTGTTATATAGTTTAGAACAATCTCACCGTTCCATTTCGGAGTAACGGGATCGTGTTCAGCGGTGAGCATAAGAATTGGAAGTGTTACTCTGTTCAATGAGTTCATAAACCATCCAGTTCCCGGTGCAAGTAATACAATGGCTTTGATTCTGGAATCTGATGCAACTTCAACCACAAGCCCTTCCCTTGTTCTTGGAACTCCGCCTGCCAATGCCAGAGCAGTATAACCACCCATTGAATGCCCTATAACCGCAATTTTTTTCTGCGCGATATTTCTGCTAAACGAATTGTCGGAAAGTAAAAAATCAATTGTCAAACTCACGTGCCTAGGCCGGTTTACAAGGTTTTCGGTTGTGCTCTCTAATGTATTATTATTACGGTTATTGCCGTAATGTTCGAGCATTGCAACAATGTAGCCATTGTTTGCTAGATGTGTGCTGATTGTCCTGTATAAGAGATTTGAGCCTCCATTACCGTGTGAAATAATTACAAGTGGAAATTGCTCTTCTATAATTTCCGCATCAGGACTTACATTCATTACATAAGGCCCAAATGCAATGGGGCGTGATTCCTCATTAGTCGGGTATTGTACTAAAACAGGAAATGAAATGTTTTTCATTTCATCTCTAACGATCAATTGTCTGCTACCTACAAAAAAATCTCTCATATTTTAAATATTGTTTTTTATTGTTATCCTTGTAAATGTCCATGCTACTGACTGAGATGTCGAATATGGTGATGATGTTCGAACATTAAAACGCATTAATTTAGCTTAGTCAGCAATTACAATATAATTATTGATGCTGGGTTTTACTTTAAGCCTCAGGCTAAAAACTAACGCTAATGGATATATATGATATTGTATTATGCAATTGGAATATGCAAATCTACGATACATTTATTTTCAGGATGTTCGTTAAAGTTGTTGTGGAAAATTTCATACGGATATCTCTCTGCTTTTTTGTAACCATTTTCGTTCATCCAAATAAATAAACTGTTCCAAGATTTTTCAAATTCTTTTGGTTCAATAACGAAATTTCCAACAATACTTTTCCCCCTTTCCATTGTGGTTAATTCAACATATCCATCTACCTTTATTTCATGGCTTGTAAGGATGCCTATACTCATTCTTATTTTGTCTCCATCTGTTATTTTAAAACTGTCATGAAAAACCCTGCATATATTACTATCACTTCTTGTAAGTAACTCCCTGGGTGTCGCCCATTTGACAATCCGCTGAAAAGAACCCTCAATCCCATTTGTCCCAATTTGAGTAACATACGCCAAATTCTTTTTTGGCATTTCTGTAATTTTAACTTTCGCATTTATTTTCAGCCAGTTTTTAAGACTATCAATGTTACAAAGGTATTCTTCGGTTATGTAATTAGCTTTACCATTATTGCTATTCACTTTACTAATCTTGCTAAAATTGCCCAGGTTTGATCTACGAAATTCCGTTGGACTTTGCCCATATATTTTTTTAAATGTCCTGGAAAATGTAGAGTCGTTTTTAAAGCCGTATTTACCAGAGATTTCAGCTATACTAAATTCTTTATCATGTATTAGCATCATTGCAGTCCGCTCAATTCGTTTTCGGGTAACATATGAGCTCAGAGTTTCATTTGTAATTGCCTTAAAAAGTCTATGTAGGTGAAACGGAGAATAAAAGGCCATTTTTGAAATAGTCTGTAACGAGAGATCAGTGTCTAAATTTTCGTCTATGAATGTTAAAATCTTACTTATTCTTTTGATATATTCTTCTTGCATTTTTTGCCTTTTAGGTGTATGGTAAAATTGTCACAACATAAATATATAATTAAATAAATAAAGTGGATTCTATGATCATTTATTATCTTTTCCGGTCAAATTCCTAAAAGTGATATAAATGGTTTCCAAGCCACGAAGTAGATGATCTTATATTTCTTGCGTCTATTTTTTAGTATAAACAGCTAAATCATTATTAAGCTGAATTAATACGTAATCTGATCTCAATTCATCTATAACTGCTTTCTCATTCACTGGATAGAAAGTTTGTAGTCTTCTAAATTGCACATTACCAACACCTTTGACCTGTTTAGTTTTTAATTCAGTATAAACTATATAATCAGAAGCGGAAAATTTAAATGCAATTCTTTTTAAATCTGCATTTTTCAATACTCCGGAATTATCAACTTCCTTAAAAATATCAGCCAGTTGCGTATGTAGCATTCTTGGATAAAAATCCTCAGTATGAAAGGATTTTCCAACAGAATATTGCTTTACCATTTCGGCATAATGTCGGTTCAATATATGCACTAAACTGAATTCGTTAAATTCTAGATTCTCACCGTTTATTGCCAAGATAAATTCTTCGACGGGTGCGGTCTCAAAAATCTCTTTTGCTATACAATAAATGTATTTTGATTGTAGTAAAATCGCCTTCCTTTTTGCATTGTAACGGTTTCTACCACCGAACATGAAGCCGTTTTTAAATTCTTCTTGGGAATCAAGCCCCTTTAATTCGTTTCTAGCTTCAAAAGAGACTTGATTAAGCAACTCTTCGGTATGATTTAGAGTGTTAATAATGGCGAGCCATTCTGTAGATTTGTCGTTCAGATACTGTAGCTGTTGTTGACGTAATATGAGGGGAACTTCAATCATTTCTAATTTACTCGGCATACTATAACGCCCGCCACCTGTGAGGTCATGGAAATAAATTAGATATAAAAACTTGAACTTAAAATTATCACATGCTAAATAATTATCAATTGAATCGTCATCAACTGCTGATAATTTAATACCTGTACATAAAAAGTTCTTTTCATGCTCGGAGAGTTGTTTGTTATCTTTCGCCAGATGTCTTAGGTCTTCAAAAATAGTTCTTGTACGCTGCTGTTCTTTCTCGGAGTCATCTCGCAATGTTAGTTCCGCTGGTTTATATTTCATATGGTTGTTCAAGAATGAGCTAAATTAACTATAGTTTAAGACTTATTACCTAAATCCAATTTCCGATATTTTTAGAAAGTCTATTTAGATAAAAAGCCATTGCGGTTTGCAATGGCTTTTCTAGAATAAGATATCCTTATCTAATGCTTATTTATTCTCCTGTGCTTTCAGTAAACGCTCATAGAGAGCTTCTTTTTCTGCATGGAGTTTTTTAATTTCTTCTACCGTCTCCATTAGTTTATCTAATGGGTTGAATGTGCATCTGTAATTTTCAGCGTATGCAACTGAATCATCCTGAAAAGTGTTTGCAATTATATTTACAGCTCTTTCCTCGTCAAAATTCCTGATTGCCTCCTCTGGAACCTTCAATATCTGAGCAATTTCCGCTAAAAGCGCATCTTCAATTTTTTCTTTGGATTCCAGAACTGAAATCTTTTTTTGGCTCCAATCCTCACCCAAAGAAGCGGCAAGCCCCTCCTGTTTAATCCCCATCATCTCACGAAAACGTTTCACATTTGTAAAATAAGCATAACTTCTTTTTTAAAGATTAACGAAATGGTTAAACCGCTTTGTGGTTTACCGTCTTTAAATGGCGAAAAAGAAATTATATTTTACATTTTTGCGTTTATATTTATTGAGATTGCAAAGGTAAAAATTATTTTAATCCTATAAAATTTGAAATCATGTGGAACCAAATTTTGAAGTACCATGCGTATATATTTTTATCGATTCTGCCGCATTTGGCCGCTAACAAAGTGCCTTGTAATTAGCTATAGTTTATTTTTTTAATACTGCCTTAAAAGTTCCATTCGGTTGTACCGAGGTAAATCCTTTGGGTTTGTTACCATCCATTTCAAAAGTAATTGCATAGCCTTGTTTGCCTTTTACCGTAAAAACGTTTTCTGATACTACTTGAAGTTCGTCATCTTTCTCACCTGAAACCTTTGCCCATAATTTAGCACCACGCATTTCAAGTATTATAGGAATTTTATAGGTCTCTAAAATATAAACACCTGCGTATTTTTGTAGATCAACCGTTGCTGGGATTGCTGTTTTTTGGTTAAGTAAGGCGTTTAACTTACTTACAGTTGCTTCATTATTCTTGATCTGCAATGCCCTTTTGTAATAGGTGATGGCATTGGCGGTATCTTTTTTACTCAAAAAATAATCAGCATACGCATCATACGGATTGCTGTTTTCAGGATACCATTCGATGTTTAGCTTAAATAATGCTTGTGCTTTATTGTATTGTTTTTTGCCCAACGCATCGTATGCTATATAATTGATGAATGCTTCTGGTGCTGAATTTTTATAGCCCATTTTTTCCGAAACTTTTGCATAGTGTGATTTTAATTTTGATGCAATTAGGCTAGTGGAGTCAGCAAAATCCTTTTCGGTTGCATCTAGATGATAATAGTCAAAAATAAAACGCAAGCCATCATAACTACTTATCAATGGTACAGTATTGTGTGTTTCCCATTCATAATATTTTTGGGCGTATAACAAACCACTGGTATTTATTTTCATATAATGATTTAACTTAAAAATAGATCGGATATGTTGTGTTTCCGAAGATTTGTCGTGTTTTAGCTGTTTTATAGACATTCCTCCAGGCAATGTGTTTGCCGTTCCGACAAATAATTTTTTTCCAATCATATTTTGTTTGGGCAACACAGCAATTGTATTATTCAAAATCTTTTCGTTATTGTACCACATACTGGGGTCAATAGCGATGTAGGCATTAAATAACTGTGGAAATTTAGCGAGAACATCAATTACAGTCAGCCCGCCCAAGGAATGACCGGCTAATAACTTGTAAGGAGCAGTATTGTAGTTTTTGTCTATATACGGCATTAGTTCGGTGGATAAGAAATCAACAAATGGGTTTATTTTGTCCAACTCAGCCGAAGGAACTAAATCCCGTAACCTGTTTGTGTTTTCGATACCAACCACAATCATTTCTGGTAATACGCTATTTCCATTTGCTTGACTAAGCTGTTGAATAATGCCGACCGTCGAAAAGAAATGGGCATCGCCATCCAATAAATACAATACAGGATATCGCTTATCAGGAGTTGTATTTTGAGAGGTAATGTTTGGAGTATAGATCCAGATTTTTCTATTTTCATTTAGAACCTTGGAATAAATCATTTCATTTTTGCCTAAAGAAATGCTTTCTTCATTTTGTGCATTTACGCAAAAGGAGAGCACTAATAAAACTGACGATGTAAATATTGATTTCATAATCGAATTATTTTTTAGTTTCATCTGTATATTCAAGAATATCAGCAGGCTGACAATTGAGTGCCTTACATATAGCATCTAAAGTGCTAAAACGTATGGCTTTCGCTTTTCCAGTTTTTAAAATGGATAGATTAGAAAGAGTCAGTTCAACCTTTTCTGATAGCTCATTAAGCGACATCTTTCGCTTTGCCATCATCACATCTAAGTTTACAATGATTGGCATAGTTATACGGTTAAGTCATTTTCATTTTGAAGTTCAACACCTCTTTTAAAAATCTGTGATATAACAAAGACAACAGCCGCCATCAAAATAAAAGCTTGACCGTCTTCCCAAAACTGATTTAGTTTTCCAGTTTCGTATCCATGATACAGCAAATTTTCAGCAAGTTGCCCAGCAATAAGACTTATAATACCGATGAAAAAAGTATAATAAGAAATACTTTTGATTTTGTCGGCAACATAGCTGCTAAATGGCTTGGATAAATCCAATTTATGAAGTAGCACTATCAAAATATAGAAAAGCATTGCCTTTAAAATAGATATGAGTAATGCAAAACCGTACATACCAAAAAAAATCACTTTGCTTTGCTGATACAGTTTGCTCAAATCTAATTTTTGATACAGGTTACCCACAAATTCGGGTTTGAACACACTAAAAATAAAATTGACAATCAGTGCGCCAGCCTCTATACACAAACCGACAAAAATGGCCCAGGCAACAACGTGCAGGACTTTAAATACGAAGTTGTTTCTTTTTGACATCATCCTAAAGTTTAATTGATTTGGCAAACATAATAAATATTTATTGATAAACAATAAAAATATTTTGATTAAAGGATATTTTACCATATCAATGACTTACCTGGAATTTATGCGCCTGATGGGGCAATACTGTGCTGTAATTGTCAGCGAACTAGAGAAGCACTCATGAATGGCCTGTCGTAATTTATTGGATTAGAAATGACAGATACCGTAGAACACATGACATCCATCGGATCTGCCACTGACGCATCATTTTGAGAAATAAACCTTAATACGTCGAAGGGATGGCTATATTACGGTAATATTTAGAGATATGCTTTCAAACGTAAAACAGGCTTATTTTAATATGGAACTTCACATGATCTTAATTGGGAAAAATTCTCCAATAATAGTATTTTATATCAAATGCTCTTATTCGTTAAGTCGGTAAGTTAATGTGATAGAAAACGAGTTTTATTTTGACATTACAAGAAATTTAGGTATATTTAACCATAGGATTTGCAACCATTATTTATTAAAAAAAAGGTGCGTTATTCGGGGAGTTCGAATTTCAAAGCCACTCTAAGATATTGCAAACGCTGATTTTTACACTAGGTGTAAATCCCAGCGGAATCATACTCAGCCATAACCATCCTTCTGGCCATTGCCTGCCCAGTCACGCTGATATTGAGCTAACCAAAAGGATGGTCGACATTGGCGCGCTGCTTGAACTTCCTGTTCTCGACCATGTCATCATTTGTCCGGATCACTACTATAGTTTTAAAGATGAAGGATTGATCTAAACGAATGAGGGTGTCGAAACGCACCCTCATCATGAAAATTTAATTTATTTTTTTTAAGCATTAATTGCCAGGGTCTTTCACCTTTTCCACCACATCCTGGATGCCTTGTGGCAGCCTGGACAGCAGGTTGTAGCCAGTTGCCCCTTCAATATCGCGAACCGTTACGATGTAATCTTTCCAGCTTTCGCTGGTGCTGTTGATATTGGGGGTATTAATGGCAATCACCCTAGTGGAAGAACTCACCCTGCTGATATCGTTATCTCCTTTTTTTAGCAGTACTGCTACTTTCCAGACGTTCGATGGCACTGTGATCTTTCCATTGTTGATGGTCCTGACTACTGATGCGCTGGCCGAACCAATACCCCCGGTACCATAGCTTCCCATAATTACGTAAACCTCATATCCGTTCAATGCTTGCGAGCGAAGGTAGCTTTCAAAGGATTCCCAGGTTTTCTGGTTGTTATTTGGCGCTTGCGGGATCATGTTTGTCATTAGAAAAGTTGCGGAGTTGGCTGTGCTTGAGCTGGTACGGTCGCCACTTGGGCAGTTATGTCCTCTGTCAAAGCCTGAACCGGAATAGCTGCTGCTTTGCACCTGGTACCAATTGGTGGGTAAACCCGTGAAGGAGGCGAAATCATCTTTCCTGCTTGCGGTCCCGTCAAAATTAGTAGGATCCAAATGCCAGCTTACCCAGTTTGGTGTACCCCGGCTCATGCTGTAACTTTCCATATAATATTTCTGATCAATCAGGTAATTTTCAGGAGAGACGATCGCGGGCACAGCACCGGAAGGGTTGCCAAAGAGCAGGTTTGAGTTATCGCCATTTGCCGGTGGTGCATCTGGTCCTGCTTCTGGGGTGCCTCTTCCCGTGTTAGGTATAGTGCTTCCCCCGGTATCTGCTGGATCTGTATCTGGTGCGCCGACGGTAATGCCGGGATCGCCTGATCCTTTAAAGGTGATATCGTCAAGGTTAATGCGGGTCGTCCCTGCTTTCTTAATCTGGAACCGGATCTTGCCGTTCGTATTAACCTTGAAAGAATCGATTACCAGGGTGGTGCCAGATTCAGTCATTTCCGGGCCGAGCTGCGTGTAGGTTTTACCGCCATCGGTAGAGGCGAGAAGCTGCCAGGTCGAATTGGCATCAGTGCCGTATTTTGCATGTGAAACATATAACATTTTGATGCCGGCTACATCAAAGTTCATGGATAGATAACCGGCACGTAGCCGGACGGATTTTGTGCCATTTTTGGCATCGGCAGCAAGATTCCCGATTAAGCCATCGCTGAATGTCCATTTTCCACTTAATAGCTGCACGCTGTCCAAAGCATAGGCACCTTTGGTTCCTGATTCAAATGTTTCGGTAATCGCATAGGCGGCAGGTGGTTTGATTGGTTCGGGTTGGTCTTCTGTAATGCTCGTTTTTTTGGAACAGGCAGATAGCGACAGGATGCCAATAAATCCTGAATAGATAAGGATGTTTCTAAGTTTCATTGTTTTTCAAAATGTCTAACGAGTTGCGCTAACTACAGATCACTTTTATATTCAAACGCAAAGTTAGGCGGAAATGCGATGGCCAGGCAAAATAAATATCAACATCCCGGTGACATCCGCTTACCGGAGCGGGCGGAGTCTTTTTGTGGCGTTGATCAGGGTTATCGTGTAGGTCATTATTTTGCAGATAATAAGATGGAAACCATCGGATAGACGCGATAGATCACATCAGTATGCAACACAAATGTTATTGCTTTCGGGGCTGCTGGATTGAGAAATTTTTACTTTTAGTAAATTAATGGTTGCTAAATATAGATATGAATAGGAAACAGTTTGTAGCGGTGTTAAAGCCGCGTGTAGTGAAGTCTGGTGTGGAAGGTTTAGTTGAGACGGATGAAAATATGCTCCCGTGGAATGTCTAGCAGTTTTATCGGCGATTTTGGGTTATTTAAACATTTATTCCATTTGAGCTGAAATGTAATTTCTATCATAAAGCCTGTCGCCTCGAACACAGGCAAAAATCCTGCAGATCAATTTGAATTTAATGGCGTTTATGGTAGACATTTTGTTCTTTTTATCGACCTCAACCCGCCTTTTATAATATGCTTTTGTATCAGGGTCATGGGTTATCAAAACGATTACTCCGGTATGCAATAAAGATTTGATTTTTTTATTGGCATAATGGGAAACCCTGGTCGCTTTCTTTACACTGGTTCCTGAACCATATTCAAAAGGTGCAACACCGCAATAAGAGGCAAAGGCTCTTGGGTTTGTGATGGATTTAAATTCATTTGTATGAATCAGTATTTGTAGGGCGGTAACAGGACCTATCCCAGTCACTGAAAGCATGATTTGCATGAGCCGCTTACACTGCTCATCCTGTGTCCATAGTTGTTTGAGATGGGTATCAATATTAGTTATTAGTTTTTTAAGTTCCGTAAGTGTAGGGTTGCAAAGCTCGTTATTTACCTTCAATATCGGTTCATTGATGAATTCCTTATCCTCTTTTAACGGTACAGTCATCATACCCTGTATTTTTATAATCCTTTGCCTTAAGGTGGATAGGCTATTCATCTCTTGTATGATTTTGCGCTTTGGTACCCATAATTTCAATTCGTGAAGGTTCTTAATCAGATATCGCGCTATTCTTGTAGCATCCAGCTTATCGTTTTTTCCCCTGATAATGCCAAGGGAATTTTTGATTCGCAGGGCCGGTTCAACTACAAATTTTGCTTTCAACTTACTTAGCGCTTCGATCAATACATTCCCATAAACTCCGGTGACCTCCATCCCAAATATCACATTACTTACTTGACATCCGGGAATTTGCTTTAGCATTGAAAGAAATTCATGAATGGATTCCAACTGATTAGCCGTTTTTCCATTAATTACCTGTCCTCCACCATACCGAACACAATAATTGAAAGTAGCCTTTGCTATATCAATACCAACAAAATATTTAATATTGCCAAGCTTTCTTTCCATAGATGCTTTGTATGAACAAAATCACTCCAAAGTCCTAAAATTAAAGTTAGCGCTTCGCTACTGGGACACATAGGTCGCTTATTCCAGAATATAGTAATCATTTTTGGGCTTACAATGTTGCTTAGATCTTTTCTGAATCTGCATTTAAGTCTATCCCAAAAATGGCTATATTAATGGTTGAGTGATTTGTTTATCGAATTTAAGAAAAACCAACATAAAAATCAACTAATAATCTATAGCTTAGCAAGATATCAGATGTTAAATCGCAAACCCTATAAGTTATGAGAAGAGGAATCATATTATCCTATGACAACAAATTGGGGTATGGCGTTATACAAGATAGCAACAACCAAAATATCCAGTTTCATAATAAGGATCTTGAAGTCACCTTTAATACGTCTGATATAGTGGGATTTTCTATTGCATTCGTAGGGAATTCTTTAGCGGCTATCAATGTAATTCACACTTGGGGTAGACCAGTGAATAAACTAAACGCTAAGTTGTAACAATCTACCCATAACTTTTTTCCATTTGCCATCTATGATAAGCAATTGCCAGGCAGCACGATAATAGCAAGATTGCTTCGGTGAAAAAACAGGTTTTTGAACTTTACGGGCTAGAGTCTTATTTTCATATACATGGTGATACCTGATATCAATTGCCTTCAACGAAAATGCGTTTACAGACTGTAAATTTTTAGCCATCAAAGCGGATAGACTTGACCAATCAACGCTTAGGATAGAGTAGCCTGTAGAATTTTGTGCTTAATTGTGTTTTATCAAACGCATAACTAACTTATCTGCTTTTATCAATTTCTTTTACTATCATAGCAAGTATTATGATGAGTAGCGCTGATATTTCCTTCCTTCACGCAAGTAAAAATTTTACGTTATTAACAGTCAGGTTATTTCAGGTTTCTTAATTGACTCAAACGGAGATTTAGCATACGGGCATAGACCTGCAGCGATGCTTGACTTTTCAGTTGCTTCATACAAAGGGCTCCGCCATTTAAAAAATTAACTACAATAAGTGAGTCAAAATAAATAGTGTCAGGTATGTGCATTTGTTACAGCTTATTAGCCTTTTAATAGTTACCTTTCTTCATGCTAAATAAAACGAACTCTATTCATTTAACAATTAGATTAAACTCTACTGAGCGCTCTATATTGGATCATCTCTCTAACGGGTTAACAAGTTTCGCGATTGGGGAAAAAGTTTTTTTAAGTAGGCGTACAGTTGAAGGAATCAGGCAGTTATTATTAATAAAGACTAAATCGGTTAATTCTGCAATGCTGGTAGCATTTGCATTTAGGAATGGAATAATAGTGTAATGTAATTGACCCCTACATCGAATGGTCTGACACCATGAATTATAAAAGATAAGTTGTTTCCCTTGATTACAGAATACATAGTTCTTCTACATGTAGATCGGACGCTTTTATCATTTCTGCAAGCGCTTCAGCATCGAATAATATTCATGTATCATCCAAAATCCCAATTAGGATTAAGCTGTTTTTCCTGCAGCCAAAATCCAATTTCTTATTTCAAAATAAGGAGCTGGTAGTTTAGCCCGCTCTGTTAGGTATGAAGTTGACTTGAAAATTTCCATATACTAATATAAAATGAAGAAAACCATCTGCGTCTTGGAGGACAGCCAGGAAATCTTCAATATTATTTCTATAATACTTAAGGAAGAATATTTTCAGGTACATGTATTTGGAACCGTTTCTGAATTCATATCTACTTTTGCAGCACTCGAACCTGTCATTTGCCTTCCTGATGTGATGCTTCCGGGCGAAAACGGTCTGTAGATATGCAATCTTATCAAACAGTCTGACCAGACCCGACACATTCCTGTCAATCATGACTGAGATGATCAAAAGGCAAGCGGGCGAAATAGGAGTGGACACGGCGCTTGGGGTGGGGTGTACTTTCTGGTTTACGCTTCATAAGACAACTTAAGCCCGTAACTGAGCAGTAAAAATGAGCAACCGGTCAGGTTGCTCATTTAACATCATACCAGTTAAGGCTTAACAGGCGTGTATATCACTTTCTGGATGGCAAATTTTTTCACAGGCACCTGGTTGCTATCAAGCAACTGGTTGAACTGGGCGTTCATCACCCAGATATCCGTTCCGTTCTGTGTTGCCGTCGAGGGATAGGTGAAGCGGTCTGTAGCTAGCGTAGAGGCAGTAACCTTGGCATTCTTCCAGCCGTCTGCTGATTTCAGCTGGTAAATCTTATCGCTGCCACCGTTCACGACCAGGGTAATGGTGTTTTTGTCAGTCAGCAACATTCCGTCTGCTCCTAGGAAAAACTGGTCAATTTCTACTTTAGATATATTTTTAGGATTTTTGATGTCGATTTTAAAAAGCTGGCCTTTTGAGCTGTTATCAACAATGAGAAAGCCTTCAGGATTAAATACAATTCCGTTCAGACCGACGCCCTCGGTTTTGAACAGTTCATCCTTGGCAAAAACAGAGGCCTTTCCTTCCGGAGTTACCCGGTAAATCGCGCCGGCAAAACTGTCTGTTATGTATGCGTTGTTCTGGACATCAAAAACGATATCATTCGGGAAATGCTTTCCCGGTAATAAACCTGAAAGATCGACATCGGAAAGCTTTCTGCCGGAAGCCAGATCTATACTGATCAGCCTGGCCATTTTCGTTCTGGTTGAGGGATTTGTATACTTGCTGTAATTGGCATCGCCTACGCAGGCAAAGAGCCTTTTTCCATCGGGATGTATCCTTAACCCATAGGTGGATTTTAATGTTGTATCTCCGTGAAGAATACTGTATATCCCCTGCGGGGTTACCTTTCCGATATTTCCGAGTCTGGCCGAAGAAACGTAATATGCGTCCGCAGATTTTTCAAAGACAATGCCTTCGGGATAACTTTCGGGCGCTTCAAACTCGATTCTCGGGCTTGGCTCAGGCTTCATTGCGGCTATCGAGGCCACACCGATGAGGCCTAGCGCGATATATGTAATCTTTTTCATTTTAGTTCGTTTTTTTTACTGCGTAAATATTTCCCGAAGCGTCATCCGATATGTAAACGGTTCCGTCTTTAGTGACCGTAATTCCAGCGGGCCTTCCAAAGCGGGAATCGCCCTGAAGAAACCCGGTAAGAAAATCTTCTGCTTTGACCGCCCTGCCATTTTCAAAATGGATCCGCTGGACTTTAAATCCTACCGGTTTTTCGGCGTTCCACGATCCGTGCCAGGCAACCAGCCCGTCTCCTGACCAGTCGGAAGGAATGTTGGAAGCACCGCGGAAGAAAGTGAATGCAATGGGCGCCATATGGGCGGTGAGTTCTAGCACCGATGGCTCGGTTCCTTTTACTACTTCCTCCTTTGTATTTCCGGCAGGATCTTCACGGCTCTTGTCTACCTCCCGCTTCCCGTAGGCATATGGAAATCCATAATCTTTTCCTTGCGTGATCTGGTTGACTTCTTCTGGAGGCCAGTTGCTGCCCTTGGCATCTCCTCCGTTGTCAATCCCCCATAATTCTTTTGTCTGTGGCTGCCAGTCGAAGCCTATGGTATTCCGCAATCCGCTTGCATACAGTTTTCTGCTCCAGTTCTTTGGATCTACCTGCAAAATGACTGCAGTCTCCTTATCGCTTTCCTTGCAGTCATTGCAAAGTGAACCTACGCTGATGTAGAGCATGCCGTCCGGTCCGAAGTCCATGGTACGGTTGGGATGCTGCCCGCCATCGGGAAGGTCCTTGATCAGGGTCTCTTTTCCATAAATGTTCAGGGTGCCGTCTGGTTTAACAGGGTATCGGCGAACTTCGTTGCTGTTGCAAAGGTACATCCAGTTGTCTTTCATGGTTATTCCATGAACCCCCTTAAATTCGGAGACCACGGTAACCAGGTTCTCGAATTTGCCGTCTTTGTTTTTATCCTCAAGTAAAAGCACATCACCGCCATCTCTTCTGGTGACGTAGATATTTCCCGAAGGAGAGGTATATAACATTCTGGGTTTGCCGAGCCCGGATGCGGACAAACTGACCTTCCATCCAGGAGGCGTCTTCAATAGATTGACCATTTCTGGCCTAAATTCCATTATCTGTGCATATTTCGTCACAGACATTGATCTGGTAACGTCTTTTGGTGGGATGCCTCGCTGGGCGTTTGCTCCAAGGGCAGCCAGTAAGAGTGCGCCAGGGATAAGGTAGCGTAAATTTATGTTTTTCATATTCCGGTTTTTCTCTGAGAACAGTCCCCTGTGCATTAAGGTTTTTAAATATTTACTGATTTGAGCGTGAATATGATCCCTGGTGTGGAGCACAGAGAATAAAATTAAAATTACTTTTTCTTCTCATTCCGAAAATTATCTTCATATCATTTAAAAAAAAAGGAAAGCCCGTATGAAATTGCCGAAACCTTAAGCGAAGTTGACCGATTCTGCGGATCAAACAGAAAATTGACTCTGCAATACCACAAACTACTACTAAGGGTTTTCGCTGTCCGGATACATTTTACAAATAGTGCATTTAGTTAGAACAGACAAGTAGCGCAAACCGGCTCTTTGGTGAAATCTGTCCCATGTTGTCAATAGCAATGTCTTTAGCCAGCCCTTACCTTATTGTTTGCCTGTTAAAGCATATCTATTAGCTGTATTCTCAATTGTTCTTAAGAAGGACAACGCGTTTGGCAGTAAAGGATTAGCATTAATCGTTTACGCAAGATCTCACGTATTTCATTTTATCTGTCTTTGAACCCTGTAATGAGGAGAAAATTTCAAGTACGGGAAACCTTCTTAAAACATCGATATTTACCTTTTAGATCAGTTGCTTAAAGGCAGCTATCTAGATTGCCATACTGTTCTGGATGCGGGCTGTGGGGAAGGAAGAAATCTGTTATACTTTCTGCAAAACGAATACGAGGTGTATGGCATGGACAAAAATCCGGAGGCTGTATTCAGTCATTCACGGGAAAATCTTTCTGCATTTCATGCCAATGATCACTTGAGGCGCAGCCTTGTTTTTTGAACATACAGATCATGCAGCAGTCCCTAAGTATATCTATCAGATTATTTAATTGTTTGGTCATTAAGGTCGCTTAAAGATCAGGGGGGGTATAGATTTGGGTAATGAATCTATATAGCTAACTTGATAAGTTATCAACAGACCATGAATTGCGTATGATTATTTGTTCGATTGTTTTTCCTTATTATTGCGTTATTAGATAATTTACCTTAAATCAGGTAAGTTATTCAATATACCAATAATTTATGAAGCATATACTCAGGTCATCCTTTCTGATGGGACTATTATTAATCTCGCTCACTTCTTTGGCCCAGAAGAATTTCACACCCGAATGGAGCAAGGGGATTGTGTGGTACCAGATTTTTCCGGAACGGTTCAACAATGGCGATCCTGCGAATGATCCCAAGGCTGAAGACCAGGACGGGGCTTACCCATTTGACACCACATCACCTTTTCAAATTCATCCCTGGACGAGCGACTGGTATGAGTTGCAGCCTTACGAGCAGCGAAATGGTAAGGATATTTACTACAACCTGCAACGTCGCCGTTATGGCGGAGATTTGAAAGGCATTATCGATAAACTGGATTACATCAAGTCTTTAGGAGTTGACGCGATTTATATGACGCCTGTTTTTTGGTCTCCATCGTCTCATAAATATGACGCGTTGTGTTACCACCACGTTGATCCCACCTTTGGGCCCGACCCTAAAGGCGATATAGCCTTAATGGAAAAGGAAAAT
>Ga0247813_10000917_pt1 | contig 23711 bp, 19 predicted proteins | sample UWRJL169409C1_FD_180719 | JGI IMG/M metagenome (GOLD analysis project Ga0247813, IMG submission 180719) | Plant litter microbial communities from Arlington Agricultural Research Station in Wisconsin, United States - UWRJ-L169-409C-1 | ecosystem: Environmental > Terrestrial > Plant litter >...
GCCTTCGCGGTCTACGCCCGCCGCATGGCCGAAGAGCTCGGGGACCGGATCGACGTGTGGACGACCCTCAACGAGCCCTGGTGCTCGGCGTACCTCGGGTACGGCTCGGGCGTCCACGCGCCGGGACGCACAGAGCCTGTTGCGGCGCTCGCCGCGGTCCACCACCTCAACCTCGCCCACGGTCTCGCGGCCCTGGCGATCCGTGAGGTCCTCGGTGACGCCGCCAAGGTCTCGATCACGCTCAACCTGCACGTGATCCGCCCGGACGACCCCTCCGCGGCGGCCGACCTCGACGCGGTCCGGAAGATCGACGCCCTCGCCAACCGGGCCTTCCTCGGCCCGGTCCTCGACGGGGCATACCCCGACGACCTGCTCGCCGACACCGCGCACGTGACCGACTGGGGCTTCGTGCTCCCCGGCGACGGCGAGATCACCCGCCAGCGCCTCGACGTGCTCGGCGTCAACTACTACTCGACGGTCCGCGTCCGCCACTTCGAGGGGGACGGGGAGGCCGCGCAGAACGACGGGCACGGTGCGTCCGCGGCATCTCCGTGGATCGGCGTGACCGACGTCGAGTTCATCCAGCAGCCGGGGCCATACACGGCGATGGGCTGGAACATCGAGCCGGCCGGCATGACCGAGCTGTTGCTCACGGTCCGCGACGCCTACCCTGACCAGCCGATGATGATCACCGAGAACGGTGCGGCGTTCTACGACGAGGTCTCCGAGGACGGCCGGGTGCACGACCCGCTGCGCGTGTCGTACCTGCACGACCACGTCGCCGCCGTCGGCGCGGCGATCGACGCCGGGGCCGACGTCCGCGGGTACTTCGCGTGGTCGCTCCTCGACAACTTCGAGTGGGGCTACGGCTACGACCGCCGCTTCGGGATCATCCGCGTCGACTACGACACCTTCGAGCGCACCTGGAAGGACTCCGCGTACTGGTACCGGACCCTCGCGACGACAGGCACGCTGCCTGCTGAGGACGACATCCGGTACTGACCCGCGGCCCGCGAGGTCGTCCGCCTGACCGCGAGGTCGTACGGACACGCCAACTTCTCCCGCTGACGGGAACGGTTCGGCGTGTCTGTACGACCTCGTCTGTCGTGGTGCGACCTCGTCCCTCGCGGTGCGACCTCGTGGGCGGGGACGGAGCTGGTGAGGATGGTGGCACCGAGGCAGGTGGGACGCACGGGCCAGGCGGGACGCACGGGCCAGACGGGACGCGTGGGGCAGACGGTGCCGACGCCCGGGTGCCGCGCTCGCCGGACACGCCGGGACGCGTGGCACGCAGACTGTTTTCACCCGCGCGTCCTGAGGTGCGTGACGGTCGTCTCGTCCTCGCTGTCCACCGCCCGTGGAAGCCGTCGTCCACAGGCGGTGGACAGTCTCCGGCGGGTCTCGACGGGCCGGTCCGACATCGACCTGACCGCCGGATGTCAGAGGTCCCGGGGATACTTGACCGGGTGGTCCAGGCAAAGCTCGTGCGTCTGCCCCGCAGGGGCGACGGGGCCCGTCGAGGTTGTCCACAGGCCATCCACAACCGTGTGTCTCTCACGACACGCGCTACAAGTTCTAGGGGTGGCCAACAGGTCCAGGCACTAGGTATAGTGGTTTCACTCCCAGCGCGCAGGCCACACCACAAGCCGCGCGAGGGCGTCAGACACCGCAGCACACCACGCCACACAGCTCTGGGGAACCCGCCTTCTTGGCCGTCACCACTGCAGCGGCGGCACCGCACCACAGCACACTCCGGGCTTCCCCAGCCCCTCACCTCGAGGAGACTCCGCATGAGCATCACGGTCTACAGCAAGCCGGCGTGCGTCCAGTGCGACGCGACCTACCGGGCCCTCGACAAGAAGGGCATCGAGTACTCGATCGTCGACATCAGCGCAGACCCGGAAGCCCTCGAGATGGTCCGTGGCCTCGGCTACCTCCAGGCCCCCGTCGTGATCGCCGGCGACGACCACTGGTCCGGGTTCCGCCCCGACCAGATCAACGCGCTCGCGGCCAAGGTCTCCGCGTCCGTCGCCTGACCCTTCAGGTCTCCTGACGTGGCCCGCCTCGTCTACTTCTCCAGCGCGTCGGAGAACACCCACAGGTTCGTCGAGAAGCTCGGTCTCGAGGCGCAGCGCATCCCGCTGCTGCCGAAGGACGAGTTCTTGCACGTCGACGAGCCCTACGTCCTGGTCGTCCCGACCTACGGCGGAGGCAACGACGGTGGGGCTGTGCCCCGCCAGGTCGTGAAGTTCCTCAACGACCAGCAGAACCGGTCGCTCATCCGCGGCGTCATAGCCGCCGGAAACACCAACTTCGGCGAGGCCTACTGCCTCGCCGGCGCCATCGTCTCCCAGAAGTGCTCCGTGCCGTACCTGTACGGCTTCGAGCTCCTCGGGACGACCGAGGACGTTCTCCGCGTCCGCGAAGGATTGGAACAGTTTTGGCAACGACAGTCACGGAAATCGGCCTAGAGACCGAGCTCGACTACCACTCGCTCAACGCGATGCTCAACCTCTACGGACCGGACGGCGAGATCCAGTTCGACAAGGACCGTCAGGCTGCGCGGCAGTACTTCCTGCAGCACGTGAACCAGAACACGGTCTTCTTCCACAGCCTCGAGGAGAAGCTCGAGTACCTCGTCGAGAACAAGTACTACGAGCCCGAGATCCTCGCGAAGTACACACCCGCCTTCACGAAGTCGCTCTTCGACCTCGCGTACTCGAAGAAGTTCCGCTTCGAGACCTTCCTCGGCGCCTTCAAGTACTACACCTCGTACACCCTCAAGACCTTCGACGGGAAGCGCTACCTCGAGCGCTTCGAAGACCGCGTCTGCATGGTCGCGCTGACCCTCGCCGACGGCGACGAGGCGACTGCCGTCAACATCGTCGAAGAGATCATCGCCGGGCGCTTCCAGCCCGCGACACCCACGTTCCTCAACTCGGGCAAGGCGCAGCGCGGCGAGGCCGTCTCCTGCTTCCTGCTGCGCATCGAGGACAACATGGAGTCGATCGCCCGCGGCATCAACTCCGCCCTCCAGCTGTCCAAGCGCGGCGGCGGAGTGGCCCTCCTGCTCAGCAACATCCGTGAGCACGGCGCGCCCATCAAGCACATCGAGAACCAGTCCTCGGGTGTCATCCCCGTGATGAAGCTGCTCGAAGACTCCTTCTCCTATGCCAACCAGCTCGGCGCGCGTCAGGGTGCCGGTGCTGTGTACCTGCACGCCCACCACCCCGACATCATGCGGTTCCTCGACACCAAGCGTGAGAACGCCGACGAGAAGATCCGCATCAAGACGCTCTCGCTCGGTGTGGTCATCCCTGACATCACCTTCGAGCTCGCCCGCAAGAACGAGGACATGTACCTCTTCTCGCCGTACGACGTCGAGCGCGTCTACGGCAAGCCCTTCGCGGACGTCGCGATCTCCGAGACGTACCACGAGATGGTCGACGACGCCCGGATCCGCAAGACGAAGATCAAGGCTCGCGAGTTCTTCCAGACGCTCGCCGAGCTGCAGTTCGAGTCCGGCTACCCGTACGTCATGTTCGAAGACACCGTGAACGCTGCGAACCCCATCAAGGGCCGCATCACGCACTCGAACCTCTGCTCCGAGATCCTCCAGGTCTCGACGCCGTCGACGTACAACACCGACCTGTCCTACGACCACATCGGTCGTGACATCTCGTGCAACCTCGGCTCGCTCAACATCGCCAAGGCCATGGACTCGCCCGACTTCGCGAAGACCATCGACACCGCGATCCGTGCTCTCACGGCAGTCTCCGACCAGACGAGCATCGACTCCGTCCCGTCGATCCGCCGCGCCAACGAGTCCGGCCACGCGATCGGCCTCGGCCAGATGAACCTCCACGGCTATCTCGCCCGTGAGCGGGTCTTCTACGGCTCCGAAGAGGGCATCGACTTCACGAACATCTACTTCTACACGGTCGCCTTCCACGCGATCGCGGCGTCCAACCGCCTCGCGATCGAGCGCAAGCGCTACTTCGGCGGCTTCGAAGACTCCAAGTACGCGACCGGCGAGTACTTCGACAAGTACACCGACCAGGTGTGGGAGCCCGCGACACCTCGCGTCGCCGAGCTCTTCGCCGAGGCAGGCGTGCACATCCCGACCCAGCAGGACTGGGCCGAGCTCAAGGCCTCCGTCATGGAGCACGGCATCTACAACCAGAACCTCCAGGCCGTGCCGCCGACAGGCTCGATCAGCTACATCAACAACTCGACCTCCTCGATCCACCCCGTGGCCTCGAAGATCGAGATCCGCAAAGAAGGCAAGATCGGGCGCGTCTACTACCCGGCGCCGTACCTCACGAACGACAACCTGGAGTACTACCAGGACGCGTACGAGATCGGCTACGAGAAGATCATCGACACCTACGCCGCGGCGACGCAGCACGTCGACCAGGGACTCTCGCTCACGCTGTTCTTCAAGGACACCGCGACGACGCGCGACGTGAACCGGGCGCAGATCTACGCGTGGCGCAAGGGGATCAAGACGCTGTACTACATCCGGTTGCGGCAGCTGGCTCTTGAGGGCACCGAGGTCGAGGGGTGCGTCTCCTGCATGCTGTGACGTCGTAGGTCTCGTCCGCGACTTCCGCGGGCGGGGTCTGCGATCGCCGGGCCGCGGGGCGGCCTGCCAGGCCCACCACGATCGCAGACCCCGCCCGCTCCAGTCGCTCTGCGGTGCACGTCACCGTAGTGCGGCTGGGGTGGGCGTTGCGGGGTGGTGTCTGGGGGAGCGACGGTCGTGGGCCCCGTGTCTGGTGCTCGGGGCTCGCGCTCTCGAGGGTCGTCGGATGCTCGACAGCCGCCCGACCTGCACTGTTCTGGGTGTTCGGTCTGGGCGGTGCGGTGGGGCATAGGGTGTTGCTGGAAGCTGGTGGGTTCGTGCCTGCTGGTGTGTGGTTCTTGGTGTTTGGTCAGTCCCCACCGGTGTCGGTGGGAGAGGGAGTTCAGAGCGATGTCCACCGGAAAGCTCAAGCTGGTCAGCCGGGTCCAGGCGATCAACTGGAACCGTGTCGAAGACGAGAAGGACGCCGAGGTCTGGGACAGGCTCACCGGGAACTTCTGGCTGCCTGAGAAGGTGCCGGTGTCCAACGACATCCAGTCGTGGGCGACGCTGACGCCCGTCGAGAAGGAGCTGACGACCCGGGTCTTCACCGGTCTGACGCTGCTCGACACCATCCAGGGGACTGTCGGTGCCGTCAGCCTCATCCCTGACGCCATCACGCCGCACGAGGAAGCCGTCTACACGAACATCGCGTTCATGGAGTCGGTCCACGCCAAGAGCTATTCCTCGATCTTCTCCACGCTGATCTCCACGCAGGAGATCGACGACGCCTTCCGCTGGTCGGAGGAGAACCCCAACCTGCAGCGCAAGGCCGAGATCGTCCTCGAGTACTACCACGGTGACTCGCCGCTCAAGCGGAAGGTCGCCTCGACGCTGCTCGAGTCCTTCCTCTTCTACTCCGGCTTCTACCTGCCGATGTACTGGTCCAGCCGGGCCAAGCTCACCAACACGGCTGACCTCATCCGCCTCATCATCCGCGACGAGGCCGTCCACGGGTACTACATCGGCTACAAGTACCAGAAGGGCCTCGAGAAGCTCAGCCCCGCCGAGCGCGACGAGATGAAGGCCTACACCTTCGAGCTCCTCTTCGAGCTCTACGAGAACGAGGTCCAGTACACCGCGGACCTCTACGACGGTGTCGGCCTCACCGAGGACGTCAAGAAGTTCCTCCGGTACAACGCCAACAAGGCGCTGATGAACCTCGGCTACGAAGGCCTCTTCCCCAAGGACGAGACCGACGTCAACCCCGCGATCCTCTCCGCCCTGAGCCCCAACGCCGACGAGAACCACGACTTCTTCTCCGGCTCCGGCTCGTCGTACGTCATCGGCAAGGCCGTCAACACCGAAGACGAGGACTGGGACTTCTAGAGCCACCCAGCCTCACCCGACCTCCGAGAGGCCCGGACCTGCAGACATCTGCAGGTCCGGGCCTCTTCGCATACCAGCAGGTCCAGGCGGCCCGGAGCCGGAGCCGGAGCCGACGGGTCCGGCCTGGGTCACCGGACCGATATCGAGATCCTCACCCATGTCGGGTCCTGGTGTCGTATCTCGGACACGACGAGCGACTACAGGCGCTCCGAGTGATATTCGGTGTTTGACAGCACTGTCCCCTTGGTCTATTTTGAGCGTAAACGCTCATTCGGCTCTGTTTGGGCGGACAGGGGGATCGCTCATGGCCAGCCACTACTCGACGATCGACCACGCGTTGGGGGCCCCCGGGGAACGCTATTTTGGGGACGGGCACCGTCGCTCGACCTACTCCTTCACGACGAAAACCCTGGTCAGGGGTCTCGTCAACGGCATCAGCACGGTGACGCAGGACGGGTCCTGGTCCTCGAAAGAGGCGGGGGTCGTCTCGCGGCATCTCAGCACGATCGATGCTGTCTCCTTGGCTGGTCTAGCGCTCGAGGTCGTGCTCCAGCAAGAGCCGGTCGAGCTCGAGAGTCTGATGGTCACCTCGGCGTCGGTCAGGGCGGGATCCGCCTCCACGGACGACTTAGTCGCTGTCCCGGTAGAGGCTCGCGTCGACTGGCTGCCAGAAGATCGCGCTTTTGCTTGCTCCGTGGTGGTCGGGACGATGAAGGTCTCCCTGACCGTCGTGCCGGTCGCGGCAGAGACTCCTCACCGGGCGGAGGAGCCGAGTCCGGCTTTTTTCGCGGGGCATCTGCGGAGTCGGGCCCAGCACATCACTGACATCGACATCGACCTCGAAGCGGGAGTGATGCGCGCCCGGCTCGGGGCGCTTGCGGCGTCGAGCGGAGTCGCGGACGGATTCCGTGGGCTCCAGAGCGCTCATTCCAAGGTCGTCTCGGTCTGTGAGGCGATCGTATGCCTCGCCCAGCTCGCCCAGGCGATCGCGTATGAGTACGACCACATGTCTCGTGACCAGAGCGCAGTCTTCTGGCTCCGGAGGTTCGACATCAACCTCGTCCGTCCCTGGATCAAGGTCGGCCAGCTGGTCGACGTCCGCGTCGAGATCCTGAAGGCCGATGAGGTAGTCGTCCGTGGAGCCGTGTGGCGAACTCTCCGACTGGCGGCCGCCGGGCAGGGGATCGATGCCATCGCGGACGTCGCGCATATCCTGCCAGACGCGGCGAGTGAGGCACTGTGACGGACGGTCGACGCGTTGTCGTGTCTGGCACTTACTCAACCGGTAAGACCACGACAGCCACTGCGCTTTCGAAGGCCACTGGGATGCCACTAGTAAGCGCTCAGTCCGCACGAGAGATCCTCACGTCACTGTACCCAGGACGGAAGTTCCACCACATGAGTGCCGAGGAGCTTTTGGCGCTCGGGCTTCGTCGGCTTGGAGAGCGACTGAGGGCCGAGGCGGAGCTCCACGAGACCGGCTTCATCTCGGACGGGTCTGTGCTAAACGAGTGGGCATACGCGGCAGTGAGGGCCCGTATCGGACTGAACCCAGGTGCGGGTATCCCTCAGCAGCTGGTCAAGGCTGCTGTGACGGTCCCGTCGTTGCCATTCTTGAAACGATATGTCCGGGCGTACGGCGTCATGGCCCGATTCCACGCCCGCGACACGTACACCGACGTGATCCATCTCCCGATCGAGTTCAGCATGAACCCGGATGGTCACCGGCCTGTCTCTGAGCGTTACCGCACGCTGTCCGACACGGAGCTGCTCCGTGAGTTCACTGCTCTCGATCTCGGCGTCCACGTGGTCCGCGGCACGATCGAGGACCGGGTCCAGGCGGCGATCCACGCGCTGGGGCTTCCGCAGGTGTCCAGCGTTCGGGCTGCGGTCTCCGAGGCGCGAGAAGACATTGCTCAGAGCAGGGAAGCAGTAGCTCAGAGAATCCTCGCCCAAGAATCCCCACTGACGTTGCGCGAACGAGCAGCAATTACTTTTCGTCTTTGAACGGCTGGTGGAAGGAATCATGACGCTCATCTCACTCTCTCGCGTCGTCAAGAAGTACAGCGCCGGCGCGCAAGATGTCACCGCTCTCGACGATGTCAGCTTCGATATCGAGCCCGCGAAGATGACGGTCGTCCTCGGGCCGTCGGGTTCTGGGAAATCGACAGCCCTGAACATGCTCGGCGGTATGGATACGCCGACGTCGGGGACGATCGTGGCAGCGGGTGAAGAGATCAGTTCCTACGACGATGCCCGGCTCACCCTGTACCGCCGTGAGCAGGTCGGGTTCGTCTTCCAGCACTACAACCTGATCCCGAACCTGACGGCAGCGGAGAATGTCGGTATCGGGTCGCAGTACAGTCGTGACGCCATGTCGCCGGACGACGCGCTGGCGAGCGTGGGCCTGGCTGGCAGAGAACGGTCATTCCCTTCCGAGCTCTCCGGTGGGCAGATGCAACGGGTCGCGATCGCCCGAGCGATCGCGAAGAGGCCTCATCTCCTGCTCTGCGACGAACCCACAGGAGCACTGGACTCGGAGACCGGCCGCGCGGTCATCGCACTGCTCCGCAGCATCGCGGGGACGACGCAGACAGCGGTGGTCGTCGTCACCCACAACGTGTCTGTCGCGGCCGTCGGTGACGCCACGGTCACCCTCCATGACGGACGGGTGCAGTCGCATGTCGAGCACCAGGTACCGATCTCAGTTGAGGAGATCGACTGGTGAGCCGGTACCTCACCATCAAGCTGGTGCGCGATCTCCGTCGCTACGCGTCTCAGTTCGTAGCCGTCTTCCTCATGGCGCTGCTCTCCGTGCTGATCTACACGGGGCTAGAAGGTGCGTGGAACGGTCTGAGCAACCAGCTCGAAGAGCTCGCCGACGAGACCAACCTTGCTGACGTGTGGGTGACGACGACGGGCGCGGCCGGAGCGCTCGCCGACGACGTCGCATCCCTCGAAGGTGTCAACGCTGTCGAAGAGGCCTCGTTCCTCCGTGCTGCGGCGTCGAGCCACGGCGATGTCTCCCTCGAGATCGAGGTCCTCGGGGAGGACTCGTCTGAGATCTCACGTCCGGTGATCGACGAGGGCTCTCGACCCGAGCACGACGGTCAGGGCATCTGGTTGGCGGTGCCCTTCGCCGAGGAGAAGGGCATCGAGGTGGGCGACACAGTCGACCTGACGATCGGGCTTCAGACCCGGTCGTTCGCAGTCAGCGGCACCTACCACTCGGCGGAGAGGCTGTACTACACGGGAACGCCGGCGCTGGTGGCGCCCGATCACAGCTTGTACAGCTACGCGCTGCTCCCAGCAGCGGAGGTCGCCGACCTCGACCCTGCACCTCTGAGACAGACAGTGCTGCGGGTAGACGCGCGGCCGGACGTCGAGCTGCAAGATCAGATTGCTGCTCTTGCAGGGGACGAGCTGATCAGGGTCACAGGGCAGGAGTCGAATCCCGCTGTCTCCACAGCCTTCGACCGCGTCGACCAGATCCGGAATCTCTCGTTGTTGTTCTCCTTCATCTTCGTGCTTCTGGCAGTCCTCGCCATGTACACCTCCACCCGACGGCTCGTCGAGATGCAGACACGGGAGATCGCGGCACTGAAGTCTCTCGGCTTCTCGGCCCGGTCCATCGGTGCTCATTTCATGATGTACGGGCTCACGGCGGGAGGGCTTGGTGCTCTGGTCGGACTTCTGGTGGCGCCGGTGATGTCGACCTTCGTCCTCGGCACTCAGGAGGCGATGCTGTCCATGCCGCGATGGTCTATCGCCTACACCACCGTCCCCGTGGTCGTGCTCGTCCTGGTCGTAGCGGTGTGTGTCCTGGGCGCCTATCTCGCGGCGCGCCCGGCCCTCCGAGGCATACCTGCGGACCAGCTCAGACCCGGGATCGCTCGGGGGCGCCGAGTCTTCCTCGAACGTGCTCGCAGCGTCTGGGCGCGGACCAGCTATGGCAGCCGTTGGGCCTGGCGTGACAGCGGTGCCAACCCAGCACGTTTCGGTATGGGGGTCGTCGCCGTCGCAGGAAGCCTGATGCTGCTGTTTGCAGGGTTCGGGATGGCCGACAGCATGAACGGCCAGGTCAGGACAGCGTTCGTCGAGGAGAGCACCTACACAGCTCGTGCCGCACTGGCAGCCTCGGCGGACCTCGACTCCCTGGAGGAGGTCGCGCCAGACGGGCAGCGTGTTCAGGAGGTCGTCGTGCGCACAGATCCGACGGACGGTTTCGACCGCGCCATGACGGTTCTCGACGACGGACACTATGTGCACCTCGAGATGCTCGACGGGAGCGCAGCAGACCTAGATGTGGTCTCGGTGAGCGAGGCGACGGCCCGACGCCTCGAGCTCTCGGCTGGTGATGCCGTCAGGCTCGAGCTCCCAGCAGGCCAGGGGACTGTCGACCTCCGAGTGGATCAGGTCGTCAAGGGCAGCGCTCCGCAGGGCTTCACCATGTCACGAGAGGTGTGGGAGAGCCTCGGGCAGACCTTCACGCCGACGACACTGCTGGTCGGGGAGGAGACGTCGCTCGTCGAGCTGGGAGGACGGGCGGACGTGGTAAGCATCCTGACGCTCCAGGCGCAGCGCACCAACGCTGCAGATATGGTCACCGACCTGGGCGGGATCTTCATGCTGATTCGCGTCTTCGCAGTTCTCCTGGCCGTCATCGTCCTCTACAGCCTCGGGGCGCTCGCCTTCACCGAACGCACCCGTGACTACGCCACCCTCAAGGTCCTCGGGTTCACGACCCGTGACCTGAGACGCCTGGCCTTCCGGGAGAACATCGTCGCGACCGCCTTGGGCGTGCTGCTGGGTGTCCCGGCTGGCTTCTGGTTCCTGGGGATGTACGTCGGGACGTTCTCGACGGCACGTCTGGAGTACACGGCGCAGATCGGACTGGCCAGCATCGGGATCGCGACGCTCATCGCCGTGTTCTTCTCCTTGCTCACGACGGTGCTGCTCGGCAGGCGGATCAGGCGGGTAGACATGGTCGGTGCGCTGAAGGGGATCGAATGACGGCGGGTGGCCGGGCTGTGCGACCAGGGCGGCGCGTCGCTACTACCGGTGGGGGGTCAGAGCCGGCGTCCAGGACAGCGCGCCTCCGTGGATCACGCCCGCCGCTGAGCACCGCGGCCTGGACGATGTGTCCCTGCACGAGGGCTAAGAGGTCCCGACCGAGCTCAGCGCTGCTACGGTCGCTCGGCATCTCACCGCGCTCTCTCCACATCGAGATCAACGGGTTTACCCCGGCGAGCAGCGCGTCGTAGCGGTCGCTCACGAGGGCGGCCAGACGAGGATTTCTGCTCGTCTCCGCCCAGCTGTGCAGGACTAGGTGAGCGCGGAGCGCACCTGAGGCGTCCGACGGCAGCGAGGTCCGGATCGACGTGAGAAAGGCCGCCAGGGAAGGAGCAGGGTCGCGGTCGAGAAGGCCAGCCAGAGTGCGTGCGACCCCGTCAAGAGCCTGCTCTGCCGTCGCGACGATCAGATCGTCCTTGCTGGCGAAGTGCATGTAGACGGTGCCTGCAGCCACTCCAGAGTCCGAGATGATCTCAGCCATCGACGTCGCATGAAATCCTTGGCTGGAGAATCGCTCAGCGGCTGCGGCGATGATGCTGTCACGGCGTTCAGACCGTGCGACGTCACTGAGCCTAGCCATCACCAACTCCTCGAGTGCCGACCACTGTCTGACACGTGTCCCTCGTCCGACAGTGAATCGACCACGATACGTCAGGGTGTGGAGCCGACCTGTGCGGCTGGACGGAGGAGCGCTCCCGTCCTTGCGTGGGCGCCGTCGTCCGCTCCGCCCAGGGCCAGCTCACTCCCGCGCAGCGGTGTGCGCACCCTCGACCGGGGGCTGCGCCGACCACGGGAAGGTGATCCAGAGGTCGGTGTCCTTCCAGGAGTAGTCCGGGGTCACGATCGACTGCGGCTTGGAGTACAGGACTGCTGACCGGGCCTCGACGCCCTTGGCCTCCATGATCTCCATGACGAGCTTGAGGGTCCGGCCGGAGTCGGCGACGTCGTCGACGACGAGCACCTTCGAGCCGGGAAGCTCTGAGGTGTCCATGAGCGGGGGGAGGACCCGGGGGTCCGGGAGGGTCTCGCCGATGTCCGTGTAGAACTCGACGTTGAGCGTGCCGACGCCCTTCGTGCCGAGGGCGTAGGCGACAGCGCCACCGGGCAGCAGACCACCGCGGGCGATGGCGACGACGACGTCGGGCAGGAAGCCGCTCGCGACCACCTTCTCGGCGATCTCACGCGTGGCGACGCCGAAGGCGTCCCACGTCAGGACTTCACGGGCAGGGCTGGGGGCGGTGGCATCGGTCACCCCTCAACGATACGACCCGCAGAGCGGCCCGAGATCGCACCGAGGTCCCGGTCCGAGGACGCGGGGTCCCGAGACCGAGGACGCGAGGGATGGTGCCGGCAGGCGTGCACCACGGCGCGGTCGGAAGCAGTCCGTCCCGGGCGTGGTCACAGCCTCGCCCGCAGACGCCGAGAGCCCCGGACCGTGACGGTCCGGGGCTCTCGGTCGAGCGAGGCTGTGTCAGCCTGCGCGAAGGATGTCGACCACGAAGACGAGGTCTTCGTCAGCGAGGTCGTTCTGCGATCCCTCGTAGGCGAGGGACTTCGGGATCACCAGGAGGACCTGGCTGCCGACGGTCTGGCCGACGAGGCCCTGGTCCCAGCCGGCGATGACTGCACCCGAGCCGAGGTTGTTCACCACGAAGGGCGACCCGTTCTCCCACGAGGAGTCGAACTGCTCGCCGTCGGAGACCTTCCAGCCGGAGTACTGGACCTGGACGTTCTGGCCGGCCTCGACGACGGGGCCGGTGCCCTTGATGAGGGGCTGGACGACGAGGTCGGCCGGGGCCGTGTAGCCCTCGGGGATCTCGATGCTCGGCTTGCCCGTGTCGTCGAGCGTCACGGTCGGCAGGCCCTCGGCCGGAGCCACGGCCTCACCGTCGGCGCGGGTCGGGGTGTCGCGCACCGAGACCGAGTCGAAGACGTAGAGGTAGGTGGTGCCGTCGGTCGCGGTCTGCGCGAAGAGGATGCGCGTCCCGACCTTCTTGCCGACGAGCGCCTCCTGGAGGGCAGGCACGCCGGAGAAGTCCGTCGCCAGGTCCCACTCGGGGGCGGCCGGCTCGGCCCAGCTGGAGTCGACGACGCTGCCGTCACCCGCGTTGTAGACGACGGAGTGCATCGAGGCGAGGCTCGTCTCCGTCATGTCCTCGCCGGTGCCCTCGTCGAGGACGCGGACCGTCGGGGCGGAGACCGTGAGCGGCGCGGTGAACTCGAGCGTCGGCTCGCTGCCGGCGTCGCCGGTGACGGTCACGGCGTCGAGGGCCGCGATGTCCTCGGCGGTGGGGGTGGGGACGTCTGTCGCGGCGTCCGTCGCGCTCGGTGTCGCTGTGGCGTCGTCGTCGCTCGAGCTCCCGCACCCGGCGAGCAGGAGCGCTGTGGCGATGGTGAGCGCGGTCACGGCGCGCGAGGTGCGGTGCTTCAAGACGTCAGTCCTTCGATCTGGGGGTGGTCCGCGGTCGACGGCCTCGTCAACTGTAGCCTCCCAGGCTGTGCGCGGGCTGGGTCCGTGCGCGTGACGCAGGGCTCCCACCAGGTGGTCACGGTCTCCACACACGCGCAGCGCGGGTGCCAGCCAGGCCAGCCGGGCCGACCAGGCGCGGCGGGGTGTGCCGGGGACGGGGAGGCGTCGCCAGGCCGACTGCGCAGTGCTGGGTGCGACCAGCCGCAGCAAGGCGCGACCGAGCACGGCTGGTCTCGCCTGCGCGGCACAGGCAGACTGGAGGGATGCCGTCGTCCCGCCGCTCTTCGCGCCGCCCCTACTCCGAAGAACCCCGCCCGCTCGACCTGGAGCGGGCCACCGGGGGTCGGCGCACCGAGATCCGCCGCGGCGAGGAGTGGACCGTGCAGAACGTCCGGTCGAGCGAGAAGACCTACACGTGCCCGGGCTGCCACCAGCCGGTGCCTGCGGGCTCGGCGCACGTCGTCGCCTGGGCCACGGAGTCGCTCTTCGGCCGGGAGGCGGCGCTCGCCGCACGCCGGCACTGGCACCTGCGCTGCTGGGGCTGAGGCCCTGCGAGCACCGGGGGCTGCGCTCCTCCCAGGTGAGCGCACCAGGAGCCACCGGCGACGTACCTACCCCAGCCGGCGACGCACCGACATCCGCCGACGACCGACCGACAGCGAAGGACGACAGTGAACGACACCGACACCTCCAGCAGCACCGGCCCTGCGACCGCGCTCGTCCTCCTGCACGGCTTCCCGCTCGACCACCGCATGTGGGACGACCTGACCGGCTCGCTCGCTACGGACCTCCAGGTCCTCGCCCCGGACCTCCCCGGGCTCGGGGGAGCGGCTGTCCCCGACGGCGAGCCGTCGGTCGACAGGTCGGCCGACGAGGTCGCCGCGCTGGTCGAGGCCGCCGGTCATGAGCGCGTGGTCGTCGCCGGCCTGTCGATGGGCGGTTATGTCGCTCTGGCGCTCGCCGAGCGCCATCCGGGCCTCGTCGCGGGGCTCGCCCTGGTCGACACCAAGTCGACCGCCGACGAGGAGCCCGCCCGGGCCAACCGCGAGCGGGTCGCCGACGAGGTGGAGGCCTCAGGCTCGGTCGAGGCCGTGCTCGGCATGGTCGCCTCGTTGCTCAGCGACGAGAGCGTGCGGGAGCGTCCGGACCTGCCGAGCATCGTGACCGGCTGGATCCGCGAGCAGCAGCCCGCCGGGATCGCGTGGTCCCAGCGGGCGATGGCCACCCGTCCGGACCGCAGCGACGTCCTGGCCGACGTCGACGGACCCGTGGTCGTCGTGGTGGGGGAGGACGACACGATCACACCGCTCGCGGCTGCGCAGCACATGGCCAGCACGGCCCGCGACGCCGAGCTCGTGACAGTCCCCGGGGCCGGCCACCTCAGCGCTCTCGAGGCCCCCGGACCTGTCGCGGCCGCCCTCGACAGGCTGCTCCGGCGCGCGGCCGGGGCGACGCCTACGAGCCCCCAGACCTCGACCAGCTGACCACGCAGAGCGGGTCAGGCCGGGTCGTCGGTCGTGCCGTGCAGCGCGCGGTCCAGGGCCTCGGCGAGGTCGATCGACTCGCCGTCCCGAGCGCCCTGGCCGAGGACCAGCGGAGGGTCGCTCGGCGGGGGTGTCGCCCCCCTCAGCCGCGCGCGCAGCGAGCCCTCGACGGAGAGCACGTAGAACTGGCCGTCCGACCCGATCCCGACGCTCTGGTTCTTGCGGAGGTACCAGCCGTCGATCGACGTGCGGTACGTGCCCGAGCCTCGGTAGCCCCGGGCGACCAGCCGCTGGGTGGGGACACCGGCTGCCTCAGCCCTGGCGACGAACTCCGCGATCAGCTCGCGGGCGGCGGCCGTCTCGACCGACCTGCGTCGTTCGAGCTCGGCCGCCTGGTGCGCCGCGTTGCGCGAGCGTTCCTCGCGCCACGCGGCGTCTGACGTGCTCGTGCCGTCGGACACCTGGGCTGCCGTCAGTCCTGGGTGGGGGAGACGGTCTCGTCCGAGGCAGGTGTCCCGGCCTCGGCGTCCGATGCGCCCGTCTCGGAAGGTGTCCCGGTGCCTGTCGCGGAGACCGGCGCGGGGCGGGCACCCTTGCCCGACGCAGCCTTGCGGGCCTGCTGAGCCGGTGTGCCTGCGGCCGACAGCGGCGCCGGACGCGCAGCCTTCTTCGCCTTGGGCGCGGGCGCCGGGCTCGACGGTGCCGCCCCGGAGGTCTTCTCGGCCTCGTCGGCGCCGTTCTTCGTGCCGTCGGTCGAGGCTGCAGCAGGTGCCGACCCCGAGCCGCTGGTCGCCGCGGCGAAGGACTCCTCGACCGCAGCAGCCTTCTCGAGGGTCTGCGCGCTCGGGATCGCCTCGCTGCCGAGCAGCGACCTCAGCTCGTCCAGGTAGGCCGTGATGGACTCACGCTGACGGTTGAGGTCGTCGACCTGGCGCTGGGCGGTCGACCGCTCACGCTCGGACTCGACGAGGGCGTCGGACAGGGTCTGCTCGGCCTGCTGGCGGGCCGAGCCGAGGATCTCGGCTGCGGTCGCCCGTGCAGTCTCGGCGGACTCCTTCGCGTGGGCGTCGGAGTCCTTGCGGATCTGCTCGTAGGTCGAGAGCGCCTCAGCGGCGCGGCGCTCGGCCTCGGCGGCGTGCCGCTCGGCGTCCCCGAGCAGCTTGTCGGTCTCGGCCTTGCTCTGGGCGTGCAGCTCGGTGTCGGCCAGCTGGGCGGCCTCGTGCTTGGCGGCGATCTCCAGCTCGGCGGCGGCGAGGGTCTCGCGCGCTGTGGTGAGCATCGTCGACGCCTCGTCGCGGGAGCTCGAGAGCACGTCCTCGGCCTGGCGGCGGGCGTCCGAGACGAGGCGCTCCGCCTCGATGGTCGTCGACTCGCGCAGCTCGGTGGTCTCGCGGGTCGTGGTCTCGCGCAGCTCGGTGGTCTCGCGGGCTGCGGTCTCGCGCAGCTCGGTGCTCTCGCGCTGCGCGGTCTCGACGAGGTGCGACGCCTGGAGCTGTGCGTTCGCGAGCTGCTCGTTGACGGACCCCTGCGTGGTCGAGCGCAGGTCGTTGAGGTCGTGCTCGGCCTGCAGGCGCAGCGCGTCGAGCTCCTGGTCGACCCCGAAGCGGAGCTTCGCGATCTCGGCCTCGGTGTCCTGGCGCAGCGTCGCGAGCTCGCGGTCGAGCTCGTTGCGCCGTGCGGTGGCCTCTTCTTCGACGGCGGTCCGCAGGGCTGCGGCGTCCGACTCGGTGCGCTGACGGAGCTCGTCCGTCTCGCGGGCTGTCGTCGAGCGCAGCACGGCGGCGTTCTGCTCGGTCGTGCGGCGCAGGTCGGCCATCTCGGTCTCGGTCGAGTGGCGCAGCTCCGCGGTCTCGACGTCGGCGGCCGCGCGCAGCTCGCGGGCGTAGCGGTCGGCCTCTTCGCGCTGGGTCGTGGTCTCGGCGACGGTCCGTGTCCGCAGCTCGTCAGCGTCGCGCTCGGTCGTGACGCGGAGCTCTGTGGTCTCCCGCTCCGTGGTCGCGCGCAGCGTCCCGAGCTCACGCTCGAGGGCCGTCCGACGCTCGGTCTCCTCGGTCGTGATCGCGGTCTGAATGCGTGCGGCCTCACGCTCCGCGGAACCGACGAGCTCTTCGGCGCGGCGCTCGGCCGACTCCGTCGTGGTCTGGGCCTCGGTGGCCGCAGCCGAGCGGACCTCTTCGGCCTCGCGGCGCGCGGCGGCGAGGATCTCGGCGGCCTCGTTCTCGGCGCGGGCCTTCATCTGCGATGAGGTGAGGCGGGCGCGCTCGACGGCTTCTTCGGCCTGCCGGGTCGCCTGGTCGAGGACGTCGCTCGACTGCTCCTCGGCAGAGCGCATGAGCTGCTCGATCCGCGAGCCGAGCCCGGCGTAGGACGGACGGTCGACCTCGCGGAGCTGGTCCTGCGCGGCGACGAGCTCTTCGCCGGTGCGTCGTACGTCGGCGTCCAGGGCGTCGATCCGCGCCTGGGCGTCTGCCAAGGCCGACTCGAGCGACCTCACCCGGCCGTCGACCTGGCTGCGGTCGTAGCCGCGCATCACGACAGGGAAGATCGGACGTTCGTCGGACACTGCAGACCTCCGGGGTCGGGGTAGGGCATGCTGCACTGAACATTCACATGCCAGATCAGGTCGTGGGGACGAGAGGCCAGTGAGCGCCGGCCGTCGTCGTCTGACGAGGGCTGACTGCGGTCCAGGCTCGGTCCGCCACCACCCTATCCGTTCGACGGTCTCGTGAACACGGCTCGTGCGGGCCGGTCCGGGGCGGGTCCTGTGAGCGTTCTGGCACGTCACCCGAGGCCCGTGGCCGCTACGCTGACAGATCTGGTTCGGAAGGGAACACTCAGTGCTGCACAGAATCGTTATGGTCGGCCTCGTGGTCGTCGGGCTCGTCGTGGCGGGCCTCGGCGTCGCGTCCGCAACCGTCTGGCGTCCGAGCGACACGGCGGTGATGACGACCGGAGAGCAGTCCGGCGCCACCCTGCTCACGACCGCCCCCGGGGTCCTCTCGCTCGTCGACCGCGACGTGACCATCACGGCGCGGTCCTCCGACGACGCCCAGGTGGTGCTCGCCCTCGGGTCCCAGGTCGACGTCGAGGGATGGGTCGGAGAAGACCCCGCCCTGCGCGTGACGGGCGCCTCGGACTGGGAGACCCTCACGGTCTCGAAGGTCTCGAGCGCTGGTTCAGATACGCGTGACGCGACCGACGCTGCGACCGACGCGTCCGCCGATCCCAGCACCGAGGCGACCGCCGAGACAGACGCTGCAGCTCCTGCGGCCCCCGGACCGGACCCCTCGGGCTCCGACATGTGGGTCGAGTCCACGAGCGGGACCGGCACGGCCACCCTCGACTGGGACGCGACGTCGACCGACCAGGTGCTGCTCGTCGCGGCCGTGGGAGAAGACGCCGCGGCTCCCCAGCTGACCCTGTCGTGGCCGCGCGAGGTGACCACGCCCCTCCTCTGGCCCGGCGTGGCCCTCGGGGTCCTGCTCGTCGTGCTCGGCCTGATCTACGGGATCGTCACCCGAGGACGCCGTCGTCGCCGCCCCGTCGTGGTGCCCGCCGCCCGTGCTGACGATGCTGCGGCGCCGACACCTGCTGGTGGGACTCCAGCTACCGGGGCCCTGACCCGCCGCCAGCTGCGCGAGCTCGCCGAGCAGCAAGAAGCCGAGACCGAGGCCGCGGCTGCTGCTGCGCCGCGACAGAAGCGTCAGTGGCCCTGGACCGGTGCGATCCCCGTGGTGAAGCCTGCCGAGCCTGAAGACTCCGGCGAGGCCGACAAGAAGCCAGCGACACCTGAGGCGCACCGTCCCGCCTGGCTCCCTGAAGGCACGGGCTCGACCTCAGGGTCCAGCTGGCGAGCGGCCTGGGGTGTCCGCACCCCGGAGACCGGGACGGCCGGCACCACGCCGGACGACGCCGCACCTGGATCTGCCGCCGTCGGGGGACCGAGCGTCCCCGGGGCTGCCGCGGCTGGCACAGCGCCCGCGGGACGTGCCTCCGACGCCGCAGGCGCGACGGACGCGAGCACGCCCAGCACAGCGGCCACGGAGGCTCCGACCGCTCCGGCGTCCTCGACCGCGGGTCCGGGACCGGCGACTACTGCCTCTGTCGCCTCCGGTGCCGCCTCGGCCCCGACGACCCGGCCGGCTCCGACGGCTCCGTCCGCACCGACGACGCCGTCCGGGCAGCGCCCGGCCCCGCAGTCGTCGAAGCCCACGTCCTCCAGCACCTCCGCCCGCCCACCCGCCGCGCGGCCTGTCGACCCGGGCTCGCCGTTCCAGCGGATCACGCTGCGGTCGAGCGACGAGAGCGCACCCGCGCGCAGGATCCGTCGCGACCAGCAGCAGGCGCCCTCCGCCTGGAGCGCCTCCAGGTCGCCGTGGGCCCAGCCCGCCCGGCCCGGCACCGACCCGGCGGGGACCCCGCGTCCCGCGCCGGGCGCGGACGGGACACCGTCGACAGGCTCCGGCCGCGCCGACGGGACCACCGAACCGACCGACGACACCTCGAAGGACTCCGACTGATGCGCCGCACCCCTCGCGCCCTCGTGCTCGTGGCCGCCGGGCTCGTCGCGCTCACCGCGTGCACCCCCGAGCTCCCCACGGTCCAGACCGACCCCGCCCCGGCGACGCCGCTCCCGGTGCTCTCGAGCGCCCAGGACGCGGCAGTCTTCGACGCCATCGGTGCCGCCCTCACCACGGCCTCCGAGACGGGCGACCCCGCCGAGCTGGCCCCTAGGCTCACGGGCCCTGCCCTGACACTGCGCACCGTCGAGCTGCAGGTGGCCGCGGCCGTCGGCAACCAGGACGGGCTCACCGAGCTCCCCACGACGGTCCAGTCCGAGATCCTCCCGACGACCCAGACCTGGCCGCGGACCTCGATGGCGGTCTCGGCCCGCCCGGACGACCTCGGGACCGAGCGCCTGTTCGTGCTGGGCCAGGACTCGGCGCGCGCTCAGTACCAGCTCTGGGCCTGGATCCGGTTGTTCCCCTCGATCACTCTCCCGACCTTCGCCGCGCCGAGCGTCGGCTCCGAGGCCGTGGCACCCGACGACACGTCGCTGCTGGTCACCCCGGCCGACGCCGTCGCCCGTTACGTCGACGTGCTGGCCTCGCGCGAGGGCTCTGCCTACGCGGCCGACTTCGCCGCCGACCCGCTGCGGGCCGCGATGGCCGACTCCTTCACCAAGCAGACGGCGATCGCGGCCGAGCTCGCCGGCACCTACACCGAGACCTACTCGGCACCCGAGGGTGCCCTGCGCTCGGTGCGGACCGCCGACGGCGGTGCGCTCGTGGTCGCGCAGATCGACTCCGCGTCGACCCTCACGGGGGAAGAGGGCGCGATCGTGTCCCCGGCCGCCTCGCAGCGCGCGCTGATCGGAGACACCCCCGACTCCAACTCCGTGTCGTGGGGCCGGACGATCGTCGTCGGCATCTACGTCCCGCCGGCGGACGGCGGCGAGACCGGCATGCAGGCTGTCGGGAGCGAGTTCCTCACGACCTCGGCGTCGATCCCCTGATCGTCCCGGGTCCCCGACCCTCGCAGGGATCGCTCCGCCCCCCGGCAGCCTGACCGGCTCCAGGGAGCTCCTGGTCCCGCCAGCAGCTCCTCAGAGACGGCCGCCCGGTGGGTGGCCGTCTCTCTCGGTAGAGTGGTCCGAGCCCTCAGGCCCGTCCCGTCCAGCTCGGACGGCGAGCCGTCTCTCTTGTCACCGACGGATGGAAAGATAGTCCCCATGAGTCAGCCTGGCGCACCCGGTCCCCAGTTCGACGTCCGCGGAGCGGTCGACCTGTCCTCGCTCGGCCGTCCGAGCGCCCCGCCGCCCGGAGCCCCGGGGGGAGCGCCCGCAGCCGGCGGCTTCGTCGTCGACATCACCGACGAGATGTTCCCCTCGGTCGTCCAGCAGTCGGCCCAGGTCCCCGTGGTGGCCCTCCTGTGGATGCCGACCGACGCCGAGAACGCACGCCTCGCGACGACCCTCGGGGCCTTGACCGCCGAGTACGCCGGACGGTTCTTGCTCGTCCGGATCGACGCGACCGCCTATCCGCAGATCGCCCAGGCCTTCCAGGTCCAGGCCTTCCCGACCGTCGTCGCGGTCCTCGCCCAGCAGCCGGTCCCGCTGTTCCAGGGGATCGCCGACGAGGCACAGATCCGCTCTGTCCTCGACGAGCTCCTGACCGCCGCCGAGGCGAACGGTGTGACAGGTGTCCTGGCCCCGCCGGAGGGCCAGCAGCCGACGGTCCCCGCTGTCGCCGCCGAGCCTGAGCCCGAGCTCCCCCCGCTGCACCAGAAGGCCTACGACGCGATCGAGGCCGACGACCTCGAGACGGCCGTCGCCGCCTACGAGCAGGCACTGCGCGAAGACCCCCGCGACCACCTCGCGACCGCAGGTCTGGCGCAGGCGCGCCTCCTGCTCCGCACCCGCGGGGCGGACCTCGCGACGGTCCGTGCCGCCGCGGCCGACCACCCGGAGGACGTCGAGGCGCAGCTCGCCGTGGCCGACCTCGATCTCCTGGGCGGCAAGGTGGAAGACGCCCTGGGTCGTCTGATCGAGCTCGTCCCCGACGCCGAGGACAAGGACGTGCTCCGCAAGCGTCTCGTCGAGTACTTCGACCTCCTCGGCCCGCAGGACCCGCGGGTCGCACCGGCCCGCCGCGCCCTGACGAACGCGCTCTACTGATCCCGCTTGACTGATTCCGCTCCGCTGGCACCGCCCAGCGCGAACCTCGCAGACGACAGAGGGACCCTGGCTGGGCCAGGGTCCCTCTGTCGTCTGCTGCTCACCGCCGGACGGTGCTGCCTCAGTCCTCGGGTGTCAGGTACACGGCCCCGAGCGGCGGGACCTGCACGAGTGCCGAGAACGGCCGCCCGGTCCAGGGGACGTCGTCGGAGTGCACGGCTCCCAGGTTGCCCACCCCGGACCCGCCGTAGACCTGCGCGTCGGTGTTCATGACCTCACGCCACGTCCCGCCCGAGGGCAGGGGCAGCCTGTAGTCGAGGTGCGGCGTCCCGGCGAAGTTGATGACGACGGCCATGACGTTGCCCTCGCGGTCCCTGCGCAGGAACGACAGCACGTTGTGGTCGGCGTCCGAGGCGTCGAGCCACTCGAAGCCCGCGGGGTCGTGGTCGAGGGCCCACAGCGCCGGGTGGTCGCGGTAGACCGTGTTGAGGTCACGCACGAGCCGCTGGACCCCGGCGTGCGGGGCGTGGTCGAGCAGGTACCAGTCGAGGCTGCGCGACTCGGCCCACTCGGTGCCCTGGGCCAGCTCGTTGCCCATGAAGGTCAGCTGCTTGCCCGGGTGCGCCCACTGGTACGCGAAGAGCGTGCGGACCCCGGCGAGCTGCTGCCAGTCGTCTCCGGGCATCTTGCGCAGCAACGAGCCCTTGCCGTGCACGACCTCGTCGTGGCTGATCGGCAGCACGAACTGCTCGGAGTAGGCGTACACCAGCGAGAACGTCGCCTCGTGGTGGTGGTACCGCCGGTTGACGGGCTCCTCGGCCAGGTACCGGAGCGTGTCGTTCATCCACCCCATGTTCCACTTGAGGCCGAAGCCGAGCCCGCCACCGTCGGTCGGCTTCGTGACGCCGGGCCACGCGGTCGACTCCTCGGCGATCATCATGATCCCGGGGGTGCGGCGGTAGGCCGTCGCGTTGGTCTCCTGCAGGAACGCGATCGCCTCGAGGTTCTCGCGCCCGCCGTGGACGTTCGGTCGCCACTGGCCGGGCTCGCGGGAGTAGTCGAGGTAGAGCATCGAGGCCACGGCGTCGACGCGCAGCGCGTCGACGTGGAACTCCTCGAGCCAGTAGGTCGCGTTGGCGACGAGGAAGTTGCGCACCTCGGGCCGGCCGAAGTTGAACACGTAGGTGCCCCAGTCCTGCTGCTCACCGAGCATGGGGTCCGGGTGCTCGTAGAGCGGCGTCCCGTCGAAGCGGGCCAGAGCCCACGAGTCCTTCGGGAAGTGCGCGGGGACCCAGTCGACGATCACGCCGATCCCCGCCTGGTGGAGCGAGTCGACGAGGAACCTGAAGTCGTCGGGGTGCCCGAAGCGTGAGGTCGGTGCGTAGTAGGACGTCACCTGGTAGCCCCAGGAACCGCCGAAGGGGTGCTCCGCGACGGGCATGAGCTCGACGTGCGTGAAGCCCATGTCGACCACGTAGTCGGTCAGCTGCTCGGCGAGCTCGCGGTACGAGAGCGTCTGGCGCCACGAGCCGAGGTGGACCTCGTAGATGCTCAGCGGCGCGTTGTGCGGGTCGTCCGCGGCCCGACGCTCGAGCCAGTCGGCGTCCTGCCACTCGTAGGCGGACTCGACGACGACCGACGCCGTGGCCGGCGGGATCTCGGTGCCCTGGGCCATGGGGTCGGCCTTCTGGTGCCACGAGCCGTCGGCCGAGAGGATCTCGAACTTGTAGCGGGACCCGGCGGTGACGTCAGGGACGAACAGCTCCCACAGACCTGTCGAGCCGAGGGACCGCATCGGGTGGCTCGAGCCGGACCAGGTGTTGAAGTCGCCGATCACGCGGACGGCGCGCGCGTTGGGAGCCCAGACCGCGAAGGCGGTCCCGTGGACCTCGCCGAGCGTGCCGGGGAAGGTCTTGGTGTTCGCACCCAGGACTGTCCAGAGCTCTTCGTGGCGGCCCTCGCGGACGAGGTGCTGGTCGAGCTCGCCGACAGTCGGCAAGAACCTGTACGGGTCGTCGGCGACTGTCACGTCCTCGCCGTAGCGGGCCCTCACGC
>Ga0247813_10000918_pt1 | contig 23711 bp, 17 predicted proteins | sample UWRJL169409C1_FD_180719 | JGI IMG/M metagenome (GOLD analysis project Ga0247813, IMG submission 180719) | Plant litter microbial communities from Arlington Agricultural Research Station in Wisconsin, United States - UWRJ-L169-409C-1 | ecosystem: Environmental > Terrestrial > Plant litter >...
TGTAATCTTAAAAGTAGCGGGTATCCTGACTGTAAAAGGCGGTACCGGTGCTATTGTTGAATATTTTGGCGAAGGCGCAACAAGCATGAGCTGTACTGGTAAAGGAACCATCTGTAATATGGGTGCTGAAATCGGTGCAACTACATCTACATTTGGTTATGATGAGAGCATGGAACGTTATTTACGTGCCACCAACAGAGCGGATGTGGCTGATGCCGCGAACGAAGTTAAAGAACACTTAACAGGTGATGCGGAAGTTTATGCAGAACCGGATAAATTCTTCGACCAACTGATCGAAATTGATCTTTCTACACTTGAGCCTTACCTGAACGGTCCCTTTACTCCGGATTTAGCTACACCTATTTCAAAAATGAAAGAAGTTGCTGCCGCTAACGGATGGCCAATGAAAATTGATGTAGGACTGATCGGTTCTTGTACTAACTCTTCATATGAAGACATCTCAAGAGCAGTAAGTATTGCAAAACAAGTTGCTGAAAAAGGCTTAACTGCCAAATCTGAATATTGCATTAACCCTGGATCTGAACAAATCCGTTTCACCATACAACGTGATGGTTTCCTGGATGTGTTTAACCAGATTGGCGCAAAAGTATTTACTAACGCCTGCGGACCGTGTATCGGTATGTGGGACAGGGTTGGTTCTGAAAAACAGGAAAAAAATACAATCGTCCACTCTTTCAACCGTAACTTCGCCAAACGTGCGGATGGTAACCCGAACACTTTTGCTTTTGTAGGTTCTCCGGAACTGGTAACAGCTTTAGCTATCGCAGGGGACCTAAGCTTTAACCCGTTAACTGATACGCTGACTAACGCAAACGGTGAGCAGGTAATGCTTGATGAGCCTACTGGTTACGAATTACCAACTAAAGGTTTTGCTGTTGATGACGCAGGTTATCAGCAACCGGCAGAAGACGGAAGTGGTGTTCAGATCCTGGTATCGCCAACTTCGAACAGGTTACAATTGCTTGATCCTTTCACACCTTGGGAAGGTACAGACCTTAAAGGCCTGAAATTACTGATCAAAGCAAAAGGAAAATGTACTACTGACCATATCTCTATGGCTGGTCCATGGTTAAAATTCCGTGGTCACCTGGACAATATTTCCAATAACATGCTGATTGGTGCTGTCAACTATTTCAACGACAATACTGATAATGTTAAAAATGAACTGACTGGCGAATACGGTCCTGTTCCTGCTACACAACGTGCTTACAAAGCTGCTGGTATCGGAACTATCGTTGTAGGTGATGAAAACTACGGTGAAGGTTCTTCACGTGAGCATGCCGCGATGGAACCCCGTCACCTTGGTGTACGTGCTGTACTGGTAAAATCTTTTGCCCGTATCCACGAAACCAACCTTAAAAAACAAGGAATGCTTGGACTGACCTTCTGCAATAAAGAAGATTACGATAAGATCCTGGAAGATGATGTAATTGATATCGTTGGATTAACAACTTTTACACCTGATGTACAGTTAACAATTGTGTTAAACCACACAGATGGTACTAAAGAAGAATTCCCTGTTAATCATAGCTATAACGCACAGCAGATCGAATGGTTCAAAGCCGGTGGCGCACTGAACATTATTCGTAAGCAGGTTGCCGGATAATATCCCTTTTTATAAAAAAACCTCCCGCTGTAAAACGGGAGGTTTTTTTATGCTATTTTTTTAAAAAGTCCTGCCACCAGTACCCCGAAGATTTTATGGTGCGCTGCTGAGTCTTAAAATCATTATAGACCAGTCCAAAGCGCGCATGATATCCTTCCGCCCACTCAAAGTTGTCGAGCAGTGTCCATGCCATATATCCTGTAATATTCATTCCTTCTTCTTTCGCCCTCAGTACCGCAGCCAGGTACAACTCAAAATAAGCAATCCTTTCCGGGTCTTTAACTTCCCCGTCTACCAGTTTATCCAGGTAAGCCGCACCATTTTCGGTAATCACCAGGTTCTTTATTTTCGGATATGAAGCGAACTGTTTAATGATATTGTAAAAGCTGTCTGCATTTACTTCCCAACCCATAGCCGTATAAGGTTTCTTTCTGTTCCTGGCCTTTACTTCCCAGGCTTGTAAAACGGGTATAAAACCATTGTATTTGATGGTGAGAGGAAAATAGTTCTGCAAACCGATATAGTCGAAATCAAATGTCAGCCGTTCTGTATGCCTCCAGGTAGAATGAGAAATCGCAAACTTTTCCATCACCTCCCAATCCTGTCCCGGATAACCCATCCCCAAAGCAGGTTCTACGAACAAACGGTTCATCAGGCAATCCACACGGGATGCCGCCAGAAGATCATTTTCACTTTGTGTATAAGGGATAATCTCGGAGCAGGAGTACGTAGTCCCGATATTGGCATTGGCTACTTCAGCACGCAGGATACGCCCTCCGTCCGCCTGTGCGATCGCTGTATGATGAACGGCAGAAAAAAAGTTGGTCAGCCCTGTCTGCCCCGGCGCATGAATGCCCAGCATATAACCCAGAGAGGTAAAACCAAAGGGTTCATTGATGACCAGCCAGTTTTTTACTTTATCTCCGTAAGTTTTGGCACAGATGGAGACAAAAACATTAAACGCCGAATTAATTCCAAAAGCCGTCCAGCCGCCCTCATCTTCCAGCGCCTGCGGCAGGTCCCAGTGATAAAGGGTAATATATGGAGTAAGTCCCTGTTCCAGGCATTCATCAATCACATTGTGATAAAAGCGGATGCCTTCGTCGTTAACGGCACCTTCCCCGTAAGGTAATATCCTTGGCCAGGAAATAGAAAACCTGAACACAGAAAACCCCAGCAGTTTTACCAATGCAATATCTTCATGATAGCGGTGATAGAAATCACAGGCCATCGCAGGGTGGTGTCCACGCTTGATTTTACCGGATTTTTTAGCAAAGGTATCCCAGATAGACGGACCTTTACCATACATATCCGCAGCTCCTTCTATCTGTGCCGCCGCGGTTGCTATCCCCCAGGAAAAATCACTGCCAAAATCGGACGCTTTGATCATATCTTTATGCTAAAGGGCAAATTGGTGAATTTGATATTATCCCTGTGTTATCAAGCGATAATATTATCGCTACAGATGCTCATCAGGATTAAAGCTCAATCCAATCTCTTTTAATAACAATGCCGCATTAAATGTTTTACATGCACCGTGTTTTAGTTTATAATCGAAATTCATTTCGCCCGATGTAAGCTGTATATCAAAATGATAGTTCCTTACCTGAGCGGGATAAGCAGCAGTCATTTCTGATAACTGCAGATCATGCGTGGCAAATAATGTCGGTGTTTCCTCTTTTATCATCTGCTGGATAAACACTTTAGAACCCAGGTACTTGTCTTTACTATTTGTACCTCTTAACATTTCATCGATTAATACCAGCGGGTGCGCCAATACTTTTACACCTTCGAGTATCATTTTTAAACGGTTTAGTTCCGCTTTAAAGGTTGAAGTCTGATCGTTTAATGAATCCTTAATCCGCATATAAGTAAGGATATCAAAAACAGATAACTCCATACTGGCCGCACAGACAGGTGCGCCCGCAAATGCCAGCACCATATTAATCCCAACCGTACGCAAAAAAGTACTTTTACCTGCCATATTGGATCCGGTAACAATATCTACTGTTCTGGAACCACCAAATTCGTAATCGTTGATCACCCGCTTTTCTTCTCTGATGAGGGGATGCCCAAGTCCTTTCACCTCCAGCTGAAAGTCACGTTTCAAAACCGGAAGAGTCCAGCCCGGCTCATTATAGTTCAGTGTGGCAAAAGCAATCAGCTCTTCAAACTGGCTGATGGTATACAAACCTCTTACCAGTTGACCCGAAGATTTTTTATACCAGCGGTCCAGTCTGATAGAACACCTGAAATCCCACAGAAGAAACACATTAAAAACAAAAGCCAGCAAAAAATTTAAACGGACATCAAACGACTGGATAATGCCAGAAAGCTCTTTGATTTTCGCACTCAGAGGCTCCCCTGTTGTTTCATCTATTATATCTTTACCAGAGTTATTATAATTATTTTTTTCGTTCCCTTCAAAGGGAGTGCCTGCGGGAGTACGGTCAGTAAAAAATCCTTTGATATAACTACTCTCCCACTTGACGTCCTCGGTCCATTTTATAGTTCCCGAAATGGCATTCAGCAAACTGGAACTACCGCTGAAACCATAGTATACCTGGTTGATTTCCTTAAGAAAGAAAAAGGTCAGCGACGCATTAAATACCAGCAGCAACGATAATACCGGCCAAAAAACACCACCATAGTAAGTACCTAAAGCCAGCAGCCCCAATGAAAATACAGGGCCTGTTTTTGTATATAACCGCAATAGTTTATGGTGGGTGAACTTTAACTCCGCAGGCAGCTGATGCACCAGCTTATCTTCAATAATTTCTAACTGTTGTGGTTTATGGTTTTGCAGGCCAGCCCGGAAATGGAAGGTCTGGTCAATATGTGCGGTTAACTCGGCAATGGCCTCTTGCCTTAAGGTAATATCCTCCAGGGTAGCTGGACGGCTTAAGTGATGTGCCAGCAGATCCATCCCCTTAACTGTATTGGAACGGTTAATAAAAGCGTATAAAGAAGACGGGCCAAAGATATCGAGATCTGAAGAGTAAGGATGAAGTTCGTCGGCAAATTGATCACCATCCTCGTATTTATTCTTACCCGTAACTATCAGGTCTGCTTCATTCTGGAAAACAAACAGCAATTTCTCTGCATAATTAAGTTCATTTTGAACAATAACCTGCTTTTTAACCAGTGCCATAAAGGCGAGTACCGGAAAAACCATCAGCAAACCAATGATCCAGTGATAGCCGAAACTGATAATAATCGCAACAAAAACGATCTCTGCTAAAAAAAGCCCCAGCCTGTAATAAGAAATTTGGTTAAGTGTCTTCCTGAGTGTCGCTATTAATGAATTTTGTGTTTCCACATGATTTTGATAGTCGTTTAAAATACTATCTTTCGATTTTACCATATCTTTGATTTGTCCGCTGAAATTCTAAATATAGGCAATACATCTAAAAACTGAATACATACTGCATGAAAATAACCTTGCTCGTGGTTGGCAAAACCGAAGATAAATACCTGATTGAAGGTATTGAAAAGTACCTTAACCGCCTGAAACACTACATAGGATTTAACCTGCTGGTTATACCTGATATCAAAAACACAAAAAACCTTACTGAAGCACAGCAGAAATCAAAAGAGGGAGAACTGATCCTCAAACAGATCAGCAACCTGGATACGGTTATTTTAATGGATGAAAAAGGAAAAAAATATACTTCGGTCAAATTTTCAGACTATTTAAACAAACAGATGATCGGAAGTGTTCAGCAGCTGACATTTGTGATTGGCGGACCTTACGGGTTTGATGAAAGTGTTTATAAACGTGCGAACGGAACAATTTCGTTGTCTGACATGACTTTTTCACACCAGATGGTACGTTTGTTTTTTGTTGAGCAATTATACCGGGCATTCAGTATATTAAAAGGTGAACCATATCACCATGAATAAACAAGCTGGCTTTATGGAATATGCGATTTTAAGCATCTTATCAAAGAAAGGAGAACATTATGCAACAACCATCGGATTATAAAAGAAAATATAAATTCAGGAGCAACACCAATAATGAGCGCAGAAATATCAACATTGCGATTATTGTGTCGATTATCGCTTTCCTGCTGATCTGGTTTTATCTGTAAACCAGAAAGATGATGAACATCTGATTTCTGTAAACCAAAAAAACCGGATGATGAACATCCGGTTTTTTTGGTTTAGGCTTTTCAAGAAAATTAAACGCCTTTTTTACTTGTCATGCTTGCTTTTTTAGCTGGCTGAGCAGTTTTGCTCGGAGCTTTTGCATTTGAAGGTTTTGGTGTCGCTTTAACAACTTTTTTGTCTGTTTTTTCTTCAGCTTTTACACCATCAGCCGCCTCTTCTGTTCCCGGGGCATCTTCACTGAATAAAGGAAGGTCCTTTAATAAATGATACCAGGTAACAATCTTTTTCATGTCAGAAGTATAAACTTTTTCCTGATCATGCGCAGGTGCAACTTCTAAAAATAACGCTTTTAAAACCGACGGGTCAGCTTTAGCATCCGGCACATCACTTTTTGCGGCAAGATTTGCTAAAACATCTACCAGTTTTAAATCTTCGTCTTCACCATAAATCGTGATATCTTCCAACGAAGCCAGTTTAGTAGACGAAATACTAGTTACGATTTTAACTTTTTGAGCATCTAACCCTTCAAGTACATACCCTGCCTTATTTTGTCCTACAAGTTTAAATAAACCTGGTCTGCCCGATACGGCTACAATTCCTCTTAAATTCATATAATTAATCTGCTAGCACTTCAATAGTTAAAATTTTGTCTCCCTGTCTGATATCATCAACGATATCTACATTTTCAACAACTTTACCGAACACGGTATGGTTTCTGTCCAGATGCGCAGTATTTGTTCTGCTGTGACAGATAAAGAATTGTGAACCACCAGTATTTCTGCCTGCATGCGCCATAGACAACACACCACGGTCATGATATTGGTTCTCGCCATCAAGCTCACAGTCAATTTTGTAACCCGGACCACCTGTACCAGCTAAATGTGCTTTTGCAGGGTCTTTAGAGTTTGGACAACCACCCTGAACCATAAAGTTTGGAATTACACGGTGAAATGAAATCCCGTCATAAAATCCTTCAGTCGCCAGTTTCTTGAAATTTGCAACTGCTTTAGGCGCATCGTTATCATAAAATTCGACAGTCATGTCGCCCTTTTCCGTTTTTATTATTGCTTTGCTCATATTTTCTTTTTGTAAAGGACAAATTTAGTAAATTGTAATGACTAGATAAACTAAAGGTCTAAAAACCTGTCCGAAGAATAAATGTATAGATTATGATTGATTTAACGTTAATACAGGGGATATTTTTCGCTATCGCCCTTAAAAAAAATTAAATTAGCATACATTTATTTCCTATGATTTTAAAACCCGGCTTCTTTCTGCTGTTATTTCTCCTGTTCACAACAGGCTTAAAAGCATCATCAATACTGATTAATATGGATGAAGACCAGAAAAATCATCTGAAGGCTTACGGCATTGCTTACTGGAGTATCACACAAAAAGCGGAAGTAAGCTGGCTGCTCAATTACAGGGGCGGCAGCTTCCTGATTAAATACCAGAAAAGTGTTGAAGATGAATGTAAAACAAGAGGAGTATCCTACCAGGTAATTGCGGATGGTAAGGTCAATGCGATTTTAAATGAAATCAGCGACCCCGGGGTAAATATGGAACTGGTAAAGCTGGAAAAATCGCCGAAGATAGCGGTATACTCTCCGAAAAGCAAACTACCTTGGGATGATGCGGTGACGATGGTCCTTACCTATGCGGAGATCCCGTATGACGTTGTATATGATGACGAAGTATTGAAAGATAAGTTAAGTGGGTATGACTGGCTACACCTGCACCATGAAGATTTCACCGGCCAGTACGGACGTTTCTGGAGCACTTTCCGGAATGTTTCCTGGTACAGGGATGATGTGAAAAACCAGGAGGCCACGGCCAAAAGGAACGGTTTTACAAAAGTATCACAGATGAAACTGGCGGTAGCTAAAAAGATGCGGGAATTCTGTGGAGGCGGCGGATTTCTGTTTGCGATGTGCTCGGCAACAGATTCTTTTGACATTGCATTAAGTGCCGATGGTGTGGATATTTGTGAAAGAATGTTCGATGGAGACCCCGCCGATGCAGATGCGCAGGCCAGGATAAATTTTAAACAGACTTTCGCTTTTACAAATTTCCGGCTGGATCCCAATCCGGCTAATTATGAGTTTTCTGATATTGATGTCACCCAAACCAGGAACATGACACAATCTAACGACTATTTCACCCTGTTCGATTTCTCTGCGAAATCAGATCTCGTTCCTACCATGCTCACCCAAAACCATGAACGGGTGATCAGGGGATTTATGGGGCAGACAACTGCCTTCAGAAAAAACCTGATCAAGCCAAACATTACTGTTCTCGGAGAAAATAAAGGGGCGGTGGAAGTAAGGTACCTGCATGGTGAAATCGGTAAAGGGCAGTTTACTTTTTATGGGGGGCACGATCCTGAAGACTACCAGCATGCGGTGGGCGACCAGCCGACCGACCTGAACCTGCATCCCGGTTCACCGGGATACCGCCTCATTCTGAATAATGTACTGTTTCCCGCAGCGAAGAAAAAACCTCAGAAGACATAACCTTCAGGTATTACCTTTATTTGTTCAGCTTAATCATAAAAATTCCAGCTTAGCCCGATCTTAAACAACCGGTCCTGCATCGGATACCTGTTTACGGTATAATAACCTTTGGTACCCAAACCCTGGTTGGCATATTCATATTTAAGGAAAATATTAGCTTTTCTAAGACTGGCCCTGATCCAGAGATCTACAACTGGTGTGGTAGCGAAACTTTCGTTGCTGCCGATATAAAACTGGCTGACCGCAGGAGAGTAAGAGTAATTTTTATACTTGGTATGATAACGTACATCAAAACCAACATTGGTTTTTAATACTTTAAATACTGTTTGGTCAACATAGAAACTATTAAACGTATAAAATTCCGGTGTACGCATTAAATCCGTATTGTTCGTTTTCTGATAAACGATATAACTGTCCAGGTTAAATTTACCGAAGGATAGTTTTTTCCCGAGGGTAACTTTAATCAGGTTAATGCCACCACCGAACTGGGCCGGCACGATAGCGGTATTTCCTATTGTGGTATCCGGCTGAACAAAATACAGGTAATTGGTTATCCTGAAATATTCCGCAGCGACGTCCAGTCGTAACTTGTCGTTGATATATTTAAAAGAGAAGTTTACGGTCTTCGTACGGTCAAAGTTTTCCGTCCAGTTAAAGTGGTTACCGTAATAGCGGTTGTAAATCTGTTCTGGTGACTTATTCTGGATATATGCGCCCAGTGCAATCCTTCCGATTGTTTTGCTGACCAGCACATTACTTTTTGCTTCATAAATATAATCCCCTGCCTGTTCACCCTGGAAAATCTGCTGGACGTCCAGATTTAAGTCAACACGATCACTAAACCTGTAGCCCGCAGATCCAAGTAAGGTTACATTCTGAAAGGCTTTACTGTATTTGTAAAAATAACTTTTGTCGGCCAACCCCACCTGCTGCATATAACTGTAAAAATCATGCCTGATACCGGCATCTAGTTTCAGCTCATTTTTAATGACCGAACTGGCTTTACCACGCAGAAAGAAACTATAGATAAATTCATTTTGAATATGACTTACAGCGGTACTGTCGTTCGTAAACACCAGGTCGTTCTCCCCGGCGGGAAGCACCGTATGGTTATCTGGTTCATTTTTTTGAAAGGCGTACGAATCCTTATCGTATTTCAACGTATAAGTGATCTTATTTGTAGGAAGTACCTTCTGTGTAATCTCCTGTGCAAGCGTATCAATACGGCCGATAAAATAGGTCTGCTTAATTAAAAAGGTGTTCTTTCTGTAGATCTGTCTGGACGCATTGAGCCTGATGCTCTCGGTCATCCTGTCGGACGAAACATTGGTTCCGGTAAAAATGGTCGAGTCTGTGATAGACCCGTTCTCATAAGCTTTAAGTGTATTAAAGATAGCGTTGGCAAATAAGGTGTAGCGCTTATTTGGAGAAGTATACCAGGTAAAAAATGTCCCGTTTAAAACGTCACCCCTTTGGCGGGTATACATCCCGTTTGCCCCTATCCTGTTATAGCTCGCACCAATATTAAAATTCTTTTTGATGTTCTGGGAATGGGTAACTTTAAAAATCTGTTCCCCCTCCCCGCTGTACTGCCCTGCATAATAAAGATTACTGAACGGTGTCCTTGCCTGGTAATAAATAATATCATCATGACCAAGCGCATACCAGTCGAGCGAATGAAAACCGGCATCAAAACCGATATTTTTGGCGGGTTCAAATAATAAAGCTCTTGCAGCAAGTCCGATATTGCCTAAACCTATGGTAGGCCTGCGTGGTTGTGCAATGGGGCTGAAGTTCTGGAAATTCCTCAAACTGGTATCCAGCGGTAAAGTCTGAATGCTGTCCTTTGTTAATTTCAGCGTAGTAAAGCGTACATATCTGGAGGTAAAAACAACGGAATCCTTACCGCTTTCCAATTTATTCCTTAGCGAGTCCAGCTCCTTATTCTGTGTTACGCTGGTCTTCAGATCCTGCGCAATGGCTTGCGTCGCTCCAAATAAAATGCAGGAAAAAAGAAATAAAACAATCGTTTTATACATTATAATCGGGCAATTAACTGACTTAATATTTTTGTCATTTTCGGCTCCGCCGTTCTTGCGGTATCCAATATCTCCTGCAGGCTTACTGGTACCAGCACATCATTAAACCCCTCGTCGGTAAGTACGGAAATTGCGAATACAGGAATGCTCATGTGATTGGCTACGATAACTTCGGGTACGGTACTCATCCCTACAGCATCTCCCCCAATGATCCGCAGGTAATTATATTCCGCTTTAGTTTCCAAATTAGGCCCGGTTACAGAGACATACACGCCCTGGTGACAGGTAATCTGCTCCTCTTCGGCTATCTGTAAGGCTTTGCTGATGGTATCTCTATGGTAGGGCTGACTCATATCAGGGAACCTCGGACCCATATCGGCATCATTCACACCTCGAAGAGGGCTTTCCGGCTGCAGGTTGATATGATCATTAATAATCATCAGATCACCTTTTTTAAATGCCGGGTTCAGCGATCCCGCAGCATTGGATACAAACAGGTATTTAATACCCAGCGCTTTCATTACCCGTATCGGGAACGTAATCTGCTGCATGGAATAACCTTCGTAATAATGCAGCCTGCCTTGCATGGCTACTACTTTCTTCCCGTTTAATGTTCCGAAAATAAGTTTGCCGGAGTGAAACTCCAACGTAGAAATCGGAAAATTAGGAATATTAGCATACATCAGACTAAACTCTACTTCAATCTCATTAACCAGTCCACCCAGTCCCGTTCCAAGAACAATCCCTATCTCCGGCTGAAAATCATTGTTTTTCCGTTTGATATACTCAACGGTTTCGCGTAGTGTCTGAAACATATTTTAAAATCTTTTGATCAAATTCTTTTTTGCGGTCTGCCTCAACATCGATCTTGATAGGCAAATAAAATACAGGCAAATTTAACAGTAATTCTTTGATTGTAACATCAAATAAACGCTGCGCATCCTTTTCTGTTGTGAGGATGATTTTTTCTTTTTCAGGATGCTGGTGAAATGCCTCCACCAATTTAATCAAATTCTGCGAACTGAAGGTATGATGGTCAGGATAATCATGATGGAGAATAGCAGCAGAATGCTGTTCCAGGTGATTTAAAAGCGGTTTTGGGTTAGCAATCCCTGTCAGCAAAAAGATGGTTTTATTTTGCAGGGTACCCATACTAAAGGTCTCTTTAGTGAAAAGCCCTACCATGTCACCATACCGGATAGCAGAAAAGAAAATATCTTTTCGGTCTGCCTCACCGAATTTTCCCGTACAAACCTGTCTTTGCGCTGCACTGATCTGTTCCGGTGATTTAGTGACCAGCAAAATATCCGCTCTTTTATATCCCCAAAAAGGCTCCCTTAAATTACCGGCTGGTAAAAGCAACTGGATGCGCTGCAGTTTCTGAAATTCAAATAAAAGAATACTGAACCCCGGGCGCAACCGCCGGTGCTGATAGGCGTCATCAAGTAATATGATATCATGATTTGCTTTAAGCTGGTTGATCCCTGCCACACGGTCTTCGCAGACCGCAACCGTTACCTGCGGAAATTTATGGTAAAACTGCAATGGCTCATCTCCGACAGACTTTGCTGTCGACTGTTCATCCGCATATAAAAAACCTTTGGTATCACGTCCATATCCCCTGCTGAGGATAGCGATTTTACGATCGCCCAATAAAGTTACCAGGTATTCAGTTACCGGGCTTTTTCCCGATCCGCCGACTACCAGATTGCCCACGCAGATCACAGGAATGTCAAACCGGGTAGACGCAAAGATCCCGTAGTCATACAGTTTGTTTCGTAACATCACCACAATGCCATATATCACAGAAAACGGGAGCAATAGTAATCGAAGGAGTCTAATCATGCTATGGATTCAAAAGTAAGAATAAAATAAAAAACTATCTTTGCACAAACAACAATATTATATCATGCTCAAAGGATTTTTTAACGTACCAACACCGGTAAATGAACCGATTTTAGGTTATGCACCCGGAAGTAAAGAACGTGAATTATTGAAAGCCGCTTTAGAAGAAGCTCGTTCAATAGAAGGCGACATTCCAATGTACATCGGAGGAAAAGCCGTTCACACTGATAAAAAAGGAAAAGTTACTCCACCGCACGATCATCAACACGTTTTAGCGCAATACAGTATAGGTGACAGAACACATGTACAGCAAGCAATCGATGCTGCACTTGCTGCAAAACCACAATGGGAAAGCCTGGCCTGGGAACAACGTGCCGCAATATTTTTAAAGATCGCGGATTTGATTTCCGGCCCTTACCGTTATAAATTGAATGCGGCAACCATGCTTGGACAATCGAAAAATGCTTACCAGGCAGAAATAGACGCCGCATGTGAGCTGATCGACTTTTTACGTTTCAATGTGAGCTATTTAGCTGAAATATACGCACAACAACCTCCTGTTTCTCCAAAAGGTGTTTGGAACAGGGTTGAACAACGCCCTCTTGAAGGATTTGTATTTGCGTTAACTCCGTTCAACTTCACTGCTATTGCTGCTAACTTGCCAACATCCGCCGCCTTAATGGGTAATGTCGTGGTGTGGAAACCAGCGGATACGCAAGTATATGCGGCTAACCTGTTAATGGAAATTTTCAGAGAAGCAGGCGTTCCGGACGGTGTCATCAACATTGTATATGTCGACGGACCAGAAGCGGGAGAAGTAATTTTCAACAGTCCTGATTTTTCAGGTATTCACTTCACAGGCTCTACGGCAGTATTTCAGAACATCTGGAAAACGATCGGTACAAACATTCACAAATACAAAACTTATCCCCGTATCGTAGGTGAAACTGGTGGTAAGGATTTTATCCTGATCCATGGTTCAGCAGATGCGGAAGTTTCCAGCACAGCAATCCTCCGTGGTGCATTTGAGTACCAGGGACAAAAATGTTCTGCTGCTTCAAGGACTTATATCGCGAAAAGTTTATGGCCGCAGATCAAAGAACTGATGCTGCGTGACCTGGCTACTTTTAAAATGGGTGGTACAGAAGATTTCAGCAATTTCATCAATGCGGTAATCGACGAGCGCTCATTTAATAAACTGACTAAATATATCGATCAGGCTAAAACTGACACAGGTGTGGAAGTTATTGCAGGTGGAAACTACGATAAATCTAAAGGTTACTTTATTGAGCCTACGGTTTTAGTAGTGGAAGACCCGAAATATACCACCATGTGCGAAGAGCTGTTCGGTCCGGTTTTAACTGTATACGTATACGACGATGCGGAGTTTGACCAGATCCTGGAAGTAATTGATACAACTTCTATTTACGCATTAACGGGTGCTGTAATTGCACAGGACCGTTACGCTATAGAAAAAGCATCTTACGCACTGCGTAATTCTGCCGGTAACTTCTATATCAATGATAAATGTACCGGGGCAGTTGTAGGCCAGCAGCCTTTCGGTGGCGCCAGAGGTTCTGGTACAAACGACAAAGCTGGTTCAATGATCAACTTATTGCGCTGGGTTTCCCCTCGCACCATTAAAGAATCATTCGATCCGCCTAAAGATTACCGTTACCCGTTCATGGGATAATTGATTTAAACCAAAAAAACCGGGCTGGCCCGGTTTTTTTGGTTTAAAATAATGCTGTCGGATGCAGCATACAGAGATACTATTTCTCTGCCTCCGCTTTAGGAATTACCTGTTTGTCCATTTTGAAGACTGCTGACATATGACTGTTTGATTCACTTGTCACTTCCAGGTCTTTGATCAGTCCTGTTTCAAGACTGTACACCCATCCATGCAGCGCTAGTTTTTTACCGCTGGCCCATCTGTTCTGGATAATGGAAGTTTTTGTCAGGTTAAATACACCTTCAATTACATTCAGTTCTACCAGCCTGTCAAATCTTTTTTTGTCATTCGAAATCAGATCCAGCTCATGATAATGTAAACGGTAAGTATCCTTAATATTTCTTAACCAGTTATCGATAATCCCATACTGTTTATTGCCTAATGCCGCTTGTACACCACCACATCCGTAATGTCCGCATACAATCACATGTTCAACTTCAAGCACGTTTACTGCGTAATCCAGTACACTCAGCATATTCATATCTGTATGCACTACCACATTTGCAATGTTACGGTGCACAAAAATATCACCTGGTTGGGTATTCGTAATCTGGTTTGCGGGAACCCTGCTGTCAGAGCAGCCGATCCATAAAACCGGTGGCTTTTGTCCGGCAGAAAGGCGGTCAAAATAAGACGGGTCTTCGGCAAGTGTTGCGGCTACCCAATCTTTATTACCTTGTAACAATCCTTCGTAGGATATAGGGTGGTGAGAATGATTTTCTAATTTTGCACACATAATCTTTATATTTTATTAATGTCTTTAATAAGCTTGTCTGTTAGTTTTGGCACTTTATAGTGTTGTTTCACATCTTCTAAAGTAACCATGATACCTTTGGTATAGGCATAGTGACGGAAATTGAAAATTACCTCCAGCACATCAGGATCTATATACCTGGACCGGCTGCCGTCAATAATCACATTTGTTTCCTTTGGAATATTGTTTAAAACAACCTGAATCGCTGCTTTATTTAAAAAGGATACTTCTTCCGCCAATTTAATTCTTAAGTTTTTCTGATTGCCTTCTTCCTGTATTTTATAAAAGAAGGGGTTACGCATGTTCGTTCTCAGCAGATAAAATACAGAAAGCAGCATACCTACGGCAACACCCTTTAAAAGGTCGGTCAGCAACACCGCTACCACAGTAACCACAAATGGAACAAACTGGTCCCACCCTTTATGATACATGTGCTTAAACAAGCTGATACGGGTTAATTTATAACCTGTAACCAATAAAATGGCGGCAAGACAGGCCAGGGGAATCATATTAATTACACCCGGGATAAATAACAGCGATAATAACAACCAGCAGCCATGAAAAATGGCAGACATTTTAGTCCGCCCCCCTGCATTCACATTTGCCGAACTCCGTACAATCACAGAAGTCATAGGTAACCCGCCTAACAACCCGCTTGTCATATTTCCTATCCCCTGTGCGATAAGCTCCCTGTTTGTTGGTGATACCCTTTTAATCGGATCGATCTTATCTATCGCTTCAATACTCAGCAGGGTCTCCAAACTTGCCACAATAGCAATGGTCACCGCCGTTTGCCATACAGCCGCATTGGTAATCTCAGAAAAATTCGGCGAATTGAAAAGGCCTTTAAACTCTCCCCAGCCGTTCACTACCGGAATTTTAACCATTTGCTCCGGCTTCAGGGAAAAATCCGTCTGCTGAAAGATAACGCTTAAAATAATCCCTAATACAACTACTAACAAAGGTGCCGGCACCACATTTACCTTGTTCAATTTCGGCCATATCAGCAATAGGGCTATCGATCCGGCACTGATCACAATAGCCGCAAGATTAAATTGCCGCAACGCGGTACTGATCATACTCAGCATTCCCTCACCTTCATTTTGGAAAACACTTTCATCCAGGAAACCGATATCCACACCTAACGCATGCGGTAATTGTTTCATGATCAGGATTAATCCAATTGCGGCAAGCATTCCTTCAATTACACTGGAAGGAAAATAGTTACCTATAGTACCTGCTTTTAATATTCCAAGTATAATCTGTAAGACTCCTGCCAGCATTACCGCCAGTAAAAAGGTCTGATAACTGCCCAAATGAGCAATAGCCCCTAACACGATCACCGTCAAACCTGCAGCAGGCCCGCTGACACTTAACTGGGAACCGCTGACACCGGCTACAACGATACCACCAATCACGCCGGTTACAATACCCGCAAAAAGAGGTGCGCCAGATGCCAGTGCGATCCCGAGACATAAAGGCAATGCCACTAAGAATACGACAAGACTGGATGGCAAATCCCGTTTTAAATTCTTTTTTAAGATATATTTCTTCACGTCCAATCTTGAAAAGATTGAGTTTCCATTTTGCATAACAATACAATGATTAACCCTGAAACTAATTTACAATAACCACATGCCTGAATAAAATTCAGCGAACTAAGGATATTAGCAAATATTAGGCGGAGGGGTTGGAACAGAAGGATGATATGGATCTACATATCTTTTAAAATGGTCGATAAAAGAGTTGCTGATCCCGAAACTCTGTATCAATGGAATATAAATATCCTGGTAAGGGAGATGCAGTACTTTAAATTCGGAAAACTTCAGCAGGTCTTTGGAAGAATCTCCCTCCGAATGCTCCTGCTCCAGCTGCATAATCACAGATTTAATAGTAGCCTTATCAATATGACAGATAAATACCGGCGCAGCTGAAATGATCATTTTCGCAGAGAAAATGCTCAGAAAACTGATGACAATAAGTATAAGATATTTACGAAGGAACATTTTTGCTAATCTTAAAATTATATCTCAAATGTAACACGAAACGCAACTAATTGATCAATAAAAGTTAAAAAAAAATGTATGGATCATCCTGGATAGCTGTAAGGGATTATTTAGGCGATTTTTATTTGTGGTTTATTATGAACATAATGCTTTAACTGTATTTTTGTGCAGTCCAACTACCCCTAAATGAAACTAACTTTACTCCTGCTGTTGATTTTGCCGCCATTTCTTGTGATGAGCCAAAACAACAATGCACCCTCTTCTTATGATCCGCATGACATCAAAATAACTGGTTATCTGCAAACGCAGTTTCAGCGTGCGCAATCAGCCGGCATCTCTTCTTTCTCAGGAGGAGATTTCGCTGAAAATTCCGACAACAGGTTTATTATCAGAAGAGGCCGGCTAAAAATTGACCGTGTAGATAAATACTCAAGTATTGTATTCCAAATGGATGCCACGCAAAATGGGGTGAACCTGATGGATGCTTTTATCCAGTTGCACCAACCGGATTATAAACAGCTGAAGCTGACTGCCGGACTTTTCAACAGGCCGTTCGGTTATTCGATTGTTTACTCTTCCGGTTACAGGGATTTCCCTGAACGTGCTCGTGTGTTCCAGACACTGATGCCAAGGGAACGTGATATAGGTGCTATGCTGAGTTATCTGCCTTTAAAGTTTATTACTGCCGATCTTGCGGCGGTAAATGGAAGTGGTCTGTACGCAAGAGACTATGATAGTAAAAAGGACCTGATCGGCAACCTGGGTTTTAAATTCGATAGCTTGGCAAACAAGAAGTTCCATATCGGTTTTGGCGCCTCATTCTACAAAGGATCTGTAAGAAATAATACACAAAGTTATTATACAGCAAACGCAACGGGTTTTACAAAAAATACCAACGCCGCTTACGAAGGGGAAAACCTGAAAAGAAATTATTTTGGTGGAAATGTACAGCTGCAATATGACCATCCTTTCGGAACAGCTTCTCTGAAAGCAGAATATATCACAGGAACACAGCCTGGCGTAGCATCATCCAGTACGGTTACGGGAGCGCTGGCGAGCCAGAGTTTTACTACCCAGCCCGCAACCGACCTGTACCTGAGGAATTTTACGGGTTATTATATCTGGTTTACGCAGCAGATCCTCAAATCAAAGTTTAATGCGCTGGTGGCGTATGATGTTTATGATCCTAATAATAAAATTGCTGAACGGGAAATAGGCGCTTCAAATAACACTACTGCGGGCGATATTAAATTCAGTACCCTGGGTTACGGCTTCACCTACCTGGTTAACCCGAGGGTAAAGGTTACAATTTATAATGAGCGGGTAATTAATTCCTCCACTCAGCTAACGGATTACCAGGATGATATAAATGATGATGTTTTTACCGCACGTCTTCAATATCGCTGGTAATTTTTACATTTATGGATAAAAATTGAGCTTTATATTCCTATGGAAAATAAAATAGCAGTCTTACAGGACAAAATTAAAGAGGCACATGCAGGCGGCGGACCGGCACGGGTGGAAAGCCAGCATAAAAAGGGAAAACTGACCGCAAGGGAACGTCTCCACTTTTTACTGGATGAAGGTTCCTTTGAGGAGATTGGTATGCTGGTGACACACCGGAGCACGGATTTTGGGATGGAGGCAGAAAAATATCCTGGTGACGGGGTAGTTACAGGATATGGTAATATCAACGGCCGCCTGGTTTATGTTTTCTCCCAGGACTTCACTGTTTTCGGAGGTTCCTTATCTGAAACCCACGCAGAAAAAATCTGTAAAATCATGGAGATGGCACTGAAAAACGGCGCGCCTTTAATCGGGCTCAATGACAGCGGAGGTGCCCGGATCCAGGAAGGTGTGGTCTCATTAGGTGGATATGCTGATATCTTCTATAGAAATGTACAGGCTTCAGGTGTCATCCCACAGCTGTCAGCAATCATGGGGCCATGCGCAGGCGGAGCTGTTTACTCCCCTGCGATCACAGATTTTATCCTGATGGTGGAAAACACTTCCTACATGTTTGTAACAGGACCCAGTGTGGTCAAAACAGTAACACATGAGCAAGTGACTTCCGAGGAACTGGGCGGAGCTTCAACTCATGCTATAAAATCCGGTGTAACCCATTTCTCCTGCCCCAACGAACTGGACGCGATTAACCATCTGAAAAAATTGCTTACTTATATGCCTCAGAACTGTGAGGAAAAACCGCTGGCTTTTTCTTATACTGAAGATCAGGATGAATCGAGGCCGGTATTAAATAAAATTATTCCTGATAATGCCAATCAGCCCTATGAGGTCAGGGATATCATTACCCAACTGACAGACGAAGGCAGCTTCCTCGAGGTACATAAAGAATTTGCGGAAAACATTGTGGTGGGCTTTGCGAGACTGGCTGGTAAAAGTATAGGCATAGTTGCCAATCAGCCTGCATACCTGGCCGGGGTGCTCGACAACCATGCTTCTATAAAAGCTGCCAGATTCGTCCGTTTTTGCGATTGTTTTAATATTCCCTTACTGGTACTGGAAGATGTTCCGGGTTTTCTGCCGGGAACTGATCAGGAATGGAATGGCATCATCACTAATGGCGCAAAACTCCTTTACGCCTTCAGTGAAGCGACTGTGCCACGTATTACCGTAATTACCCGGAAAGCTTACGGGGGTGCTTATGATGTGATGAATTCCAAACATATCGGGGCCGATCTGAATTATGCGTGGCCATCCGCAGAAATTGCGGTAATGGGTGCCAAAGGTGCCGCCGAAATCATATTCAAAAAAGAAATCAATACAGCTGCCGATCCTGCAGCAAAGCTGATAGAAAAAGAGCGGATGTACGCCAGCATATTTGCTAATCCTTACCGGGCGGCGGAACGTGGATTTGTGGATGAAGTGATCGAGCCGTCCGCTACCCGCGCAAAACTTATCCGGGCGTTCAAAATGCTCGAAAATAAGGTTGTCAATCTTCCCCGCAAGAAACATGGAAACATTCCATTGTAAATAAAGCAATCGATTGTGTGATGCTTAATGCCATCTTTATATATTTGTTTATCATAAAAATATAAAGATGGCTAAAAAGAAAGACGATAAACAGAAACATGTAACTGTCGTAAATAAGAAATCACTCGAGTTTTTTGAAGAATATATCAACAATCCATCCCCAACAGGATTCGAATACCCAGGTCAGAAATTGTGGCTGGACTATCTTCAGCCTTATATTGATGAAAGTTTTATCGATAACTATGGTACTGCTGTAGGTGTAATCAACCCTGAAGCAGAATTTAAGGTAGTTATTGAAGCGCATGCTGATGAAATTTCCTGGTTCGTAAATTATATTACCAGCGACGGACTGATCTATGTGATCAGAAATGGCGGCTCAGACCATCAGATTGCTCCTTCAAAAAGGGTAAATATCCATACAGATAAGGGTTTAGTAAAAGCTGTTTTCGGATGGCCCGCTATCCATACCCGCGGTGCCGGTGAAAAAGAGGAAGCCCCTGCTTTAAAAAATATTTTCCTCGACTGCGGCTGTACGTCTAAAGAAGAAGTTGAAAACCTCGGTGTGCATGTAGGCTGCGTAATTACTTATGAAGATGAATTCATGGTACTGAACGACCGCTACTATGTAGGCCGTGCTTTGGATAACCGTGCCGGTGGATTTATGATCGCAGAGGTTGCGCGTCTATTAAAAGAAAACAATAAAGAACTTCCTTTCGGATTGTACATTGTAAACTCAGTGCAGGAAGAAATTGGTTTACGTGGTGCTGAAATGATCGCACACCGCATTAAACCTAACGTAGCCATCATTACCGACGTTACCCATGATACAACTACCCCGATGATCAACAAGATCACGCAGGGCGACTTAGCCTGTGGCCGCGGACCGGTAGTATCTTACGCCCCTGCTGTGCAGACTAACCTGAATAAATTACTGATTGATACCGCAGAGAAAAACGACATCCCATTCCAGCGCCAGGCTTCTTCCCGTTCTACCGGAACAGACACAGATGCTTTTGCCTATTCAAACGGAGGGGTACCTTCTGCATTGATATCATTACCACTACGTTACATGCATACCACAGTAGAGATGATCCATAAAGAAGATGTAGATAATGTGATCAGCCTGATCTATCATTCCCTGCTGAACATCAAAAAGGACCACGATTTTAAATACAACAGATAATAGCTTATTAACTAACAATGAAACCTACCTTATTAATATTGGCAGCCGGGATGGCAAGCCGCTACGGCAGCATGAAACAAATTGACGGTTTCGGGCCTAACGGTGAAACCATCATCGATTATTCGATCTATGACGCAATCAAAGCTGGCTTCGGCAAAGTCATTTTTATTATCAAAGAAGAGTTTGAAGAAAATTTCAAATCTATCTTTGAACCTAAGCTCAAAGGGAAAATAGAAACCGGATATGTATTCCAGAATTTTGATCTGAAGCAGTACGGTATTGATCTTGAAATAGAGCGTACCAAACCCTGGGGAACCGGGCACGCAATCCTGGCAGCACGTCATGCCATCAAAGAGCCATTTTGCGTGATCAATGCAGATGACTTTTACGGATTCGACGCATTTGAGAAAATGGTTCATTTCCTTACCGAAGAAGTGACCGGCAGTAATTACTCCATGATCGGATATGAAATTGCTAAAACCCTGTCTGATTTCGGATCGGTATCACGCGGGGTATGTAAGGTAAGCCATGACGGTTACCTGGAAGAAATTATTGAACGCACCAAAGTTTTTCATGAAGGTGGTGCCGTAGTATATGAAGAAGACGGGGAGCGCTATCCATTGGCGATCGATACCCGTGTTTCGATGAACTTCTGGGGCTTTACCCCGGAGGTATTTAAACTTTCTGAAGAGTTATTCAAAGAGTTCGCCCATGGGCATGCACATGATCCTAAAGCGGAGTTTTTTATACCGATTATTGTAGAGACATTGCTGAATTCTGAAGGCGCAGATTTTAAAGTCGTACCTACAGACAGTAAATGGTTTGGTGTAACTTACAAAGAAGATAAACCGGTTGTGCAGGCAAGTATTGATGAACTGATCAAAGACGGGGTGTATCCGGAAAACTTGTGGACTTAATCCGGTAAACAATTCAGTACTGACACCATATTGAATCGATGGATCAGACTATTATTCTGACAGGATCGGATTAAAAACACTATAAAAAACAAAAGGGGCTCAAAGTAAATTTGAACCCCTTTTTATTTGACTGTTAACGATTATTTTTTATCGTCTTTTACTTCTTCAAAGTCAACATCAGTAACGTTATCACCGCTATCTGCTGGTTGAGCAGACTGATCAGCACCACCTGCAGCAGGCGCACCATCTTGTCCGGCTTTGTACATTTCTTCAGAAGCTTCGTTCCATGCAGCTTGCAATTCTTCCTGAGCAGCGTCAATATCAGCAAAACTTCTTGCAGCGTGAGCAGCTTGTAATTTCGCTAATCCAGCTTCAATCGGTGCTTTTTTATCAGCAGAGATTTTATCACCGAATTCTTTCAATTGTTTCTCAGTAGAGAAGATCAAGGCATCAGCACTGTTGATTTTATCAGCTTCTTCTTTAGCGATTTTATCAGCGTCAGCATTTTGTTCCGCTTCTTCTCTCATTCTTTTGATTTCTTCTTCTGTTAAACCAGATGAAGCTTCAATACGAATTTTTTGCTCTTTACCAGTAGCTTTATCTTTTGCACTTACATGCAGGATACCGTTAGCATCAATATCAAATGCAACTTCTACCTGAGGAACACCACGTGGTGCTGGTGGAATACCATCTAAAATGAAACGTCCGATTGTACGGTTCTGAGCAGCCATAGGACGCTCACCTTGTAAAATGTGGATTTCTACTGAAGGCTGGTTGTCAGCTGCTGTAGAGAAAGTTTCCGCTTTTTTAGAAGGGATAGTTGTGTTAGCTTCAATTAATTTTGTCATTACACCACCCATAGTCTCAATACCTAATGAAAGAGGAGTAACATCTAATAACAATACGTCTTTAACTTCACCAGTTAAAACACCACCCTGGATAGCAGCACCGATAGCTACAACCTCATCAGGGTTAACACCTTTAGAAGGATCTTTACCGAAGAAAGCTTTAACAGCATCCTGAATTGCAGGGATACGTGTAGAACCACCTACTAAAATAATTTCATCGATATCTGATGTTTTTAAACCGGCATTTTTCAATGCGGATTTACAAGGCTCGATAGTACGTTTGATCAGATCAGCTGCCAATTGCTCAAATTTAGCACGGCTTAATGATCTAACTAAGTGTTTCGGACCGCTTGCATCAGCAGTAATATATGGTAAGTTGATTTCTGTTGAAGTAGTGCTTGAAAGTTCAATTTTAGCTTTCTCAGCAGCTTCTTTCAAACGTTGTAATGCCATTGGATCCTGAGCAAGGTCCATACCATTTTCAGTTTTGAATTCAGCAGCTAACCAGTCAATAATAATGTGGTCAAAGTCATCACCACCTAAGTGAGTATCACCGTCAGTAGATTTTACTTCAAATACACCATCACCTAATTCTAAAACAGAAACATCATGAGTACCACCACCGCAGTCAAAAACTACGATTTTCATGTCTTTGTGCGCTTTATCAAGACCGTAAGCCAATGCAGCTGCAGTAGGCTCGTTGATAATACGTTTAACTGTCAAACCAGCAATTTCACCAGCTTCTTTAGTCGCCTGACGTTGTGCGTCATTGAAATAAGCAGGAACCGTAATAACTGCTTCAGTTACTTCATGACCTAAAAAGTCTTCCGCAGTTTTTTTCATTTTCTGCAGGATCATCGCAGATATCTCTTGCGGAGTATATTTACGATCATCGATTTCAACTCTTGGCGTGTTGTTGTCACCTTTAACTACTTTGTAAGGTACACGGCCAGCTTCTTTAGAAACCTCAGCAAAGCTGCTGCCCATAAAGCGCTTGATTGAATAAATTGTTTTTGTTGGGTTAGTGATCGCCTGGCGTTTTGCAGAATCACCTACTTTACGTTCTCCATTTTCTGCAAAAGCAACAATGGATGGCGTTGTACGTTTACCCTCACTGTTGGCTATAACTACAGGTTCGTTACC